>Ga0209491_10001163_pt1 | contig 51999 bp, 42 predicted proteins | sample BON02_FD_187213 | JGI IMG/M metagenome (GOLD analysis project Ga0209491, IMG submission 187213) | Freshwater microbial communities from Lake Bonney liftoff mats and glacier meltwater in Antarctica - BON-02 (SPAdes) (version 2) | ecosystem: Environmental > Aquatic > Freshwater > Ice > Glacier...
AGTTTAGCTCCTGTACAACCCAGTGGGTGACCTAAGCTAATCGCTCCTCCATTTACATTTACTATATCTGGATTAATATCTAAACCTCGAAGTACCGCTAAACTTTGTGAAGCAAATGCTTCATTTAGTTCTATCTGGTCTATGTCTTTCAATGATAACCCTGCTTTGGCTAGTGCCTTTGGAATAGCTTCCATTGGGCCTATTCCCATATATCGTGGACTTACTCCCACAGACACTTGACTTACTAAGCGTGCCTTTGGTTCTAGACCGAGGTCTTTGACCATTTTCTCACTCATAACGAGTACAAAACTGGCTCCATCACTAGTCTGCGAACTGTTACCTGCAGTTACCGTTCCATTGTTTTTAAACGCTGGGCGTAGTCTAGCTAGTGCTTCTAGTGTAGTGTCTGCACGTGGACCTTCGTCGGTATCTACTATATATTTAGACGATACTCGTTTATTGGTTTTAGGATCAAAATCTACTTGCTCCACTTCGAAAGGAACGATTTGGTTTTTGAACTTTCCTTCTGCCAAAGCTTTCAATGCTTTTTGGTGAGAACCTAAAGCAAACTTATCTTGATCCTCTCTGCTGATGTTGTATTTCACAGCTACCTCTTCAGCAGTTAGACCCATTCCTAAGAAATAATCTCCGTGCTCCTTGGCTATGGTATAGTTCGGAACAGTCTTGTAACCTACTGTAGGCACTAAACTCATACTCTCTGTACCACCTGCTATTATGCATTCTGCATATCCAGCTTTTATCTTGGCTACTGCCATAGCTATAGTCTCTATTCCGCTACCGCAATATCTATTCACAGATACGCCTGGCACTTCCATAGGTAACTTACTTCGAACTCCTACCCATCTGCCCATTTGTAAGCCTTGCTCTGCTTCTGGTACTGCATTCCCTACTATGATATCTTCTACCACACTTGGATCAAATCCTGGTGTGTTATCTATCAAGTGATCAATCACAGCAGCTCCTAAATCCACAGGACTGGTAAATCTAAATCCACCTCTTCCTGCTTTTCCTACTGCGGTTCTGTATCCGTTTACTATGTATGCTTCTGGCATAATGTTTAATTTTTTAATTGTTAATGTTTAATTGAGAGGTTAGAAGTGAGATATTTAGATGTTAGACTCTTTTTTTTAGTCTCAATACTCATATCTCACTACTCATATCTAGTTTCTAGTTTCTAAGTGGTTTCCCTGTTTTTAGCATATGCTGTATTCTCTCTAAAGTTTTACGTTGCCCGAGCAAGCTCAAGAATGCTTCTCTCTCCAGATTCAATAAGTATTGCTCCGTTACCTCGGTTGGTTGAGTTAAGTCTCCGCCTGCCATTACGTAAGCGAGTTTCCTTCCTATCAGCATATCGTGCTCACTTGCATATTCACTGATGCCGAAAGCTTCTACTCCTGAATAAAGTGCTCCAAGTGCTGTTCTGCCTAGAACTAAAATATCATCACGTTGAGGTTTTTGTACATAACCGTCGTTATGAAGTTCAATTACCTTTCGTTTTGCTTCTGTGATTACTCTAGCTCCATTTACTACTACTTCATCTTTGTCATGGTGCATCACACCTATCTCAAACGCTTCGTGTCCAGAAGTAGCCACTTTTGCGGTAGCTATGGTCTGAAAACGCTCTATCAATGTAGGTAGCTGTGGATCTCCCGCATAGAAACTATCGCTGGTACGGACCACAAATTCTTTAGTACCACCGCCACCTGGTATCAGTCCTACTCCTGCTTCTACTAATCCAATGTACGTTTCTGCGGAGGCAACTGCTGCATCTGAGTGCAGTGTCATTTCACATCCACCACCGAGTGTAAGTCCATGTGGTGCTATCACCACTGGCACGCTCGAGTAGCGTAGTCGCATTACTGTTTTTTGGAAGTAGCTGATTACCATATTCAGCTCATCAAATTCCTGCTCTATGGCGAGCATTAGCATCATAGCTAAGTTGGCTCCTGCAGAGAAATTCGGTGCATCGTTACCGATTACCAATCCTTTCCAACCCTCATTTTCTGCTATTTCTATAGACTTATTAATCGCAGATAAAGTACCACTACCTATTGCATTCATCTTAGAGTGAAACTCTAAGCAAAGCACACCATCACCTATATCGTGAAGCGTTGCTTCTTTGTTCTTATATACGGGCTCAGCAGATTTGAAATTATCTAATATTATAAAGGCTTCCGTCCCTGGAATTACTTCGTATTCGCCTTTAGCGATGCTATAGAATTTCCGTTTACCATCTTCTGACTTATAGAAAGAAGAATTCCCTTTCGCTTTGAAATCTGTAATCCATTGAGGAACTACATATCCTGCTTTTTCGATGTTTGACAATACTTTATCAAAGCCAATCATGTCCCAAGTCTCAAATGGCCCTACATCCCATCCAAAACCAGCTCTTAGGGCATCATCTATTTGGTATAGTTCGTCTGCTATCTCTGGAATTCTGTTACTAGAATACGCTGCAATGGCTGTGATTATATCTACGTAAAAGTCTGCTGCTGCATCTCCACCATCGTATAGTATACCTAGCTTACTTTGCAGTCTGTTTGCCTTTCGAGCTTTGCCTATGCTATCAAATCTAGGCTTGCTCTGTGCTTCGTATTCAAATGTCTCCAGATTAAGTTGCTCTATTACTCTATTCCCTTCTGCATCTTTTGATTTTTTGTAAAATCCTTGACCCGTTTTGTCGCCAAGCCACTTATTCTCGAGCATTTTATCCAAGAAGGCTGGAATAGCAAACCAATCCTGCATTTCGTCTTTTGGGCAATTCTGACCGACACCATTGGCTACTTTTACTAGCGTATCTAAACCTACTAAATCCGATGTGCGGAATGTCGCAGACTTTGGTCTACCAGATACAGGACCGGTGATAGAATCTACCGCTTCTATAGTTAAGTTGTGCTTTTGCATCATCTTGAATATCGCCATTATACTAAATACACCTATTCTATTTGCTATAAATGCGGGAGTATCTTTCGCTTTTACGGTAGTTTTTCCGAGGAAAAGATCTCCGTAATGTAAAAAGAAATCTACCACTTCTGGCTTAGTCTTAGTAGAAGGAATAATCTCCAATAACTTCAAGTACCTTGGCGGATTAAAGAAATGCGTACCACAAAAGTGAGCAGCAAAATCTTCGCTTCTACCTTTGAGCATTATTTCTATAGGAATACCAGAGGTATTACTAGAAATAAGTGTTCCTGGCTTACGGTGAAGCTCTACTTTGTCAAAAAGTTCTATCTTAAGATCCAGTCTCTCTATGATTACCTCTATCACCCAGTCATACTCTTTTATAAGATGAAGATCATCCTCCAGATTACCTGTTTTTATATTATTAGCAAAAGACTTGCTGTATATTGGACTTGGGTTACTTTTTAGCGAAGACTTAAGAGCAGTATCTGCCACCTTAGCATCCACTCCCGTTTCACTCTCTTTGGAGTTTGGGAAGTTCTTAAGGTCCAATAAAAGCACGTCTAAACCTATATTGGCAAAATGACAAGCTATGCGGCTTCCCATTACACCAGAGCCTAGTACGGCTACTTTTTTTATTTTTCTACTTTGCACCATTTACTATTTATTTAACAGAATTCTCTTTTTCTAACTCTTTATACTCCACTAATATACCTGCCAATACCCTTCTGAGATGGCTAGCGTTATCCATCACCTTCATAAGCATAACAGCCCCTTCTATCTGAGCTACTACACTTTCGGCCTTTGCTCTAGCATCCTCTTGAGATACTACATATAAGTAAATATACTCTACAGTATTAATCCACTTTTCAAAAAAACCAGCGATCACCTCATTAAACCCAAGATTCAGATTCTTGGTTTCCAATCCTATATTAGCAAAGAAATTACCTGCATCTTCATATATGTAAATTTCTTCTGCTTTTTTAGAGAGTAAAAACAGACGGTCATACGGACTTAACTCCTCATCATAGGCTGTTATAAAAACTTTATTAATGTAGTGATCCATTAGAGAGTTCAACACTTCAAGCATAAGCTGCTCTTTACTTTCGATGTAATGATACATACTCCCTTTTAGCAAACCACTAGCTTGTGCTAGATCACTCATGGATGTGGCCGTATACCCTTTGGACTTAAATACCGAAAGTGAATTTTTAAGTAATGTTCTACGATCTATTTTTGGTTTTGCCATAATAATATTTCCAAAAGTAGTAAAAATAAACTGCATTATCAAACGGTTGGTAGATTATTGAAATCTGAAAAAGTAATACTGATAAGATAAATCAGCAGATGGGCGGATTCAGATTGTTGTTTAGGTCTGACTATTAGGCCAAACTATTCATTAGAATATACCTGCCCATAACACGCCGACAAGAGCCATAAAACATTCATAAATAGTGTTATAATTCGCCCTCTCACGTCCTCCAAAATTAACCTTTAAACAATAAAGCTAAGACATAGCCCGTTCTCTCATCACCAAAAGCAAAAGTTATGAAAAAATACATTTTAATTCTATTAACTAGCTTAACCATTCAATCATTTTCCCAATTACCAACTTACGAGTACTCACCTTACCCAAGAAGTATTCCAAATGAAGGAACACCTGTAGCCCACAGATACCTAGGCGAGCAACGAGTCAAGTACTCCAAGCGAATACACAGAGTCATAGATTCTCGTATGAAACAAAACAAGGACATCTCCTGGCCACGGAATCCACTCAACCAAGTGATATGGAAAGCTGTGACTCAAGGGTATCCAGAACTAGTTCAGCCAAAGGCTTATGCCTCGGATTCACTAGCCTCAACTTTAACCCTATCTGCGATTAAAAGCAAGGTAGAAGATACTGTTTGGGTGTGGGTGCCAAATCCCAATAATCCTACAGATCCTAATGACCCAATCGAAATTCCGATTTTTGAGCCCTTTGATCCTGGGACTATTAAGAAATTTAGGATTATGGAAGATTGGATTTTTGATGTACAACATAGCGATCTGAGACCCAGAATTATTGCTATTGCACCTATGTATAATATAAGATCACAAACGGGAGTAGACTTAGGAGAAGCCGAATTATTTTGGGTAAAAATGGATGATCTGCGTCCGATTCTGGCTCAGCAAGAAATCTTCAATAAGTTCAATGATGCCGCGAGACTAAGTTACGATCATTGGTTTGAGATGAGGCTCTTTTCTAGCCATATAATTAAGGAAAGTAACGTGGACGACTTGGACATAGCCCACTTAGAAGGATTCAGAGATGATGGTGTAGAGGCCCTATTAGAAGCTGATAAAATAAAGAACGATCTCTTTGTTATGGAACACGATCTCTGGGAGTATTAAGCTACGTACTCCGCACTAAAATTTTTAGGCTAAGATGTTTACATTTGCACTTTAAAAATTTAGAATAACATATGGCATATTTTTTTACCTCGGAATCCGTTTCTGAAGGTCACCCAGATAAAGTTGCAGATCAAATTTCTGATGCGCTAATAGATAACTTCTTAGCATTTGATGCTAGCAGCAAAGTAGCCTGCGAAACATTGGTAACTACTGGACAGGTAGTACTAGCCGGAGAGGTGAAGTCTAATACCTACTTAGACGTACAAAAAATAGCTAGAGAAACTATTAATAAAATAGGATACACGAAGAGTGAGTATATGTTTGATGGCAATTCGTGTGGCGTATTTAGTGCAATACACGAGCAGTCTCCTGACATTAACCAAGGGGTAGAACGTAAGAATCCTGAAGATCAAGGAGCTGGCGACCAAGGAATGATGTTTGGTTATGCAACCAATGAGACAGAGAGCTATATGCCTCTTCCTCTTGAACTTAGCCACATGTTACTTAAGGAACTTGCAGAGTTAAGAAGAGAGAATAGTGATATCACTTATCTAAGGCCAGACAGTAAGTCTCAGGTAACCATTAAGTATGACGACAATAATAAGCCTATAGCTATAGACTCTATCGTAATATCTACACAGCATGACGACTTTGATACAGAGTCTAAAATGCTTAAAAAAATCAAAACAGATGTCATTAATATTTTGATTCCTAGAGTTAAAAATCTTCTTCCAAAAGAAACTCAAAAACTCTTCACAGATAAAATAACGTACCACGTAAATCCTACTGGGATATTTGTGATAGGTGGACCACACGGAGATACGGGTCTTACAGGCCGTAAGATAATAGTAGACACCTACGGTGGTAAAGGAGCTCACGGTGGTGGTGCATTTTCTGGAAAAGACCCAAGTAAGGTGGATAGAAGTGGTGCGTATGCCACTCGCCATATCGCTAAAAATCTTGTAGCTGCAGGAGTAGCTGACGAAGTATTAGTACAAGTAGCATATGCTATAGGTGTAGCTAAACCAATGGGATTATATGTGAATACCTACGGTACATCTAAAGTAGAAATGACCGACGGACAGATAGCAGATAAGCTACTCAAGATGCCTAAGTTTGATCTGCGTCCTTATTTCATAGAAACTAGATTTAACCTTAGAACGCCTATCTACTATGAAACAGCGGCTTATGGCCATATGGGACGTAAAACTGAAACGGTAACCAAAGAGTTTACTGATGGTAGCGGCAAGACTAAGAAAGTGAAAGTAAAACTTTTTCCTTGGGAAGAGTTAGACGGTGTTAAAGACTTGAAAAAAGTCTTTAAACTAAAGTAATCGATTAATAAATACAGTTTGAAAACTAACCCTAATTTATGTTCAAACTATTATTATAGTGTACAGTACATTTGCTAAAAAATAATACAAACCTATGTGTGGAATAGTAGCCTACTACGGGCCAAATCAGGCCTACGATTTCTTAATTAAAGGACTACAAAGACTAGAGTACAGAGGATACGATAGTGCAGGTATCGCCTTAATGAATAAAGACCTAAAAGTCTATAAAAACAAAGGTAAAGTTTCTGAACTTGAAGCTATGGCAAAGGGCCAAGATTTGAGTGGGAATAGAGGTATAGGTCATACCAGATGGGCAACCCATGGAGAACCCAATACCGTAAATGCCCACCCTCACTTATCACAAAGTGGTGACATAGCACTAATACATAATGGAATTATAGAAAACTACGATACACTTAAGAAAGTATTAGTAACAAGAGGTCACGTTTTTAAAAGCGAGACAGATACCGAAGTTCTTACTCATCTAATTGAGGAAATAAAAGAAAAAGAACAAGTAGATTTACTAGAAGCTGTGCGACTCGCCCTAAATGAGGTGATTGGTGCATATGCAATCGTAATTCTGAGTAAAAATGATCCTAATACTCTTATAGCCGCACGCAAGGGAAGCCCACTAGTAGTAGGCATAAGTGACACGCCTGGAGAGTTCTACCTTGCAAGTGATGCTTCACCAATAGTAGAATACACTAAGACAGTTACTTACCTTAATGATAATGAGATAGTATCTATACACAACGGAGAAATGACGTTGAAGACTATTGATAATGTAGCTATATCGCCATATATTCAAGAGCTTAAAATAAGTCTCGATGCTATAGAAAAAGGCGGATACGAACACTTTATGCTCAAAGAAATTTTCGAACAACCTAAGTCAATTTATGACTCTATGCGAGGTCGATTTGATCCTGTAAATCTTACATTTTCGATGCGTAGCTTAGAAGAATATGCTAGCAAAATAAAAAATCTAGATAGGATTATAATAGTGGCTTGCGGTACTTCTTGGCATGCAGGTTTAGTAGGCGAATATCTAATAGAAGAGTTTGGTAGAATCCCAGTAGAGGTAGAGTACGCATCTGAATTTAGATATAGAAATCCTATAATAACCGAAGACGACTTAGTGATAGCTATATCACAAAGTGGTGAAACCGCAGATACGCTTGCTGCATTAGAACTAGCCAAAGAAAAAGGTGCAACCATATATGGTATCTGTAATGTAGTAGGAAGTAGTATTCCTAGAATGACTCATGCCGGAGCATATACTCACGCCGGACCAGAGATAGGGGTAGCATCTACAAAAGCATTTACCGCTCAAGTAACCGTACTTACACTGCTAGCACTAGGCATAGCAGACATTCGAGGTAAAATAGCTCGAGAACGCCTAAGAGAGATGTTTGCAGCACTAGATACTATACCTCAAAAGGTAGAGGAACTATTGGAGAGTTGTAATGAGAAATGTAAAGAAATAGCTGCAGCTTATGTAGACGCACCAAATTGCTTGTACTTAGGTAGAGGATATAATTTCCCAGTAGCACTAGAAGGAGCACTAAAACTTAAGGAAATATCATACATACACGCCGAAGGATATCCAGCTGCTGAGATGAAACACGGGCCTATAGCCTTGATAGACGAAAATATGCCAGTAGTAGTGATAGCCACCAAACGCAATTACTATGAAAAGGTACTTTCTAATATTCAAGAAGTAAAAGCACGAAAAGGAAAAATCATAGCTATAGTTACCGAAGGAGATGAGAAAGTAGCTGAAATAGCTGACCACTATATCGAAATACCAGATACGGAAGATTGCCTTACTCCTATATTAGCCACTATCCCACTACAGCTACTCTCTTACTACATAGCTGTAATGAGAGGATGTAATGTAGACCAGCCAAGAAACTTGGCAAAGTCAGTTACAGTGGAGTAGGCTGTATAGTATACAAGACAGTATTTCTGTTTTATTTTTATAATTTCAAAATGTTAAGTCCTAATGTAGAGCACATTAGGACTTTTTTTTATCACTACGGCACTACTATTGGATAGAATATTTCAACTAATTAGAAATGGAGGAATATTATGAAAAAAACAATTACACTTTTAGTAACAGGATTGATTTTAATGGCGGCAGAAGTACAAGCTTCTCGACTATTTTTAACCACAAACACTTTTAGATCCACAGCTCACGTATCTGGACAACAGCACTTTTCTCACGACGGAGTTTTTCAAATATCCCAACTACCGCCCGGAACACACTTTGTAAGTATCACACAACAAAGCAACGCACAACATAACAGGAACGGACGAGGGAACAACAATGGCAATATCTTTAGAGGCAAAATAGCAATCCCTGAGCAAAGCGATGTATATGCCAGAGTGAATAGCCGAGGAGAACTCATCATAGATAGAGTAGTACCACACAGAAGATCTTCTAAAGCCAACAGATGTGACTATGGGCCCAGACGGGGCAGAGGAACAAACTACGGCAGTGGAATACAGCAGTATGATACTAGAGGAACCAGAGGTGGAACCAATACGCCAATCCATAGAAAAACTAAAGTTCAGTCCAACCTGCACATCGCTCTTAGAATGATAAGTCAAACATCTTTTGACAGTGAGAAACGCACTATAGCCAAGCAATATTTACGTAACAATAATATAACCAGTCAAGGAGTGTTGAAAATGATTAGAATGTTTGATTTTGAAAGTAGCAGATTAGCTATAGCAAAACTAGCTTACCAGAGTACTGTAGATCCAAAAAACTACTTCGTTGTAAACCAAGGTTTTCAATTTAGCAGCAGCTCTAGAGCAATAAACAGATATATCCACTAAAATTTTAAATCATTAGACAATAAAAAAGGAGCAAATCACTAGTGATTTGCTCCTTTTTTATTGTCTAAAAATCTTTTTTACATCTACATCTGAAATCGGCTTAGTAATATAGTCTACTACAAACGGATTCGCTTCTGCACGCTTCACATCATCTGGATTTATAGAAGAGCTGAGCATAATAATCTCAATCATTTGTTGCTTTTCTCTAGGCACATCTTCAAAAAGGACTAAAAAATCCCAACCATCTACTATCGGCATATTAATATCTAAAAGTAATATTTCTGGCATGTCTTCTTTATTCCCAGATTGAATAAACTGTATCGCCTCTTCACCGTCATTGAAAATCATTACATTTTCAACTAAACCGAGTTTTTCAAACTTGATTTTAGTAGTGAATTGAAATATGTCATCATCATCTATTATTGCTACTTTTTTACTCATACGATCATTTTTTTGGGTAATCTTATATAAAAAGTAGTACCCTTACCTGGCTCACTATCCGCATAAATAGTACCTTGCATAGCTTCTACTTGTGCCTTGGTAATGAAGAGTCCTACACCTCTGCTATCCTTGTTTTTATGAAATGTTTTTCTCAGCCCAAATAGTTTGCTTCCGTAAAGTTCCATATCTATACCTAAACCATTATCCTCTACTTTTAAAATCAGACAAGTCTCGTCCTGTGCAGCGGATATATATATTCGAGGAGCTACTTCTTTCTGACTATACTTAAGAGCATTAGAAGTGAGGTTTAGTATTATACTTTCCATGTATGTTTTAGAAGCTTGTATGTGCTCTATTCCGTTTAGATCTATTTCTATAACAGCTAGTGTATCATTAATCTGTTGACTAAGACTGTGCTCAGTTTTAGCTATTAGCTTACTGAGTGACAATTTCGTAATATCTTGAGAAACCTCATTCTTTATCTTCACTACGTCTGCTAGGTCATTTATGGTGTCAAGTAAGTCTTCAGAAACCACATCCAGCTTTTCAAGCACTATCTTAAAATTCTCTTCATTGGGGTCATTGTGATAAAAGTCTAACAATGCTCTGATATTCCCTGCTGGCGACCTCAAATTATGTGAAGAGATGTATGCAAACTCTTGCAACTGATTCGTCTGATTTTCTAATGCCTGATTTAGAGAAATGAGTTCCTCATTTTTTTCTTCAAGTTTTTGTTTATCAAGGTTTAGCATTCTCTCTGAGCGTTTACGCTCAGTTATGTCTATTGCACTTACACGCACTATTCTATTCCCTTCGAAAGGTAGTTTTACCAACCTTACTTCACAAGGAATAAGTTTATTGTCTTTCCTTTTTACCGTCCATTCGTATACTACATTTTCTCCACTTATGCACTTTTCCATTAGATCAGTAGAGGCATTTAAACTATAGTCTCCATCTGATTGGAGTAAAGGACTCAGCTCGCCTAATTTTAAATTTAATAGCTCTTTTCGGGTGTAGCCAAACAATTCTACTGCACTTTTATTTACATCTATATATCTCTGAGCATCATAGTCTAAAAGCATTAAAGCCTCCACAGCACTCTCTACGATTATTTTAAATCTTTTTTCGCTTTCTTCTAGTTCGAGCCTAATTTTCAAATCATCACTGATATCTTGAAAAGTAACTACCGCCTCAGTAAATACACTGTCGTCATCATACAAGCCCCTTACAAAGCATATAGTATTCACAACATCCTCAGAATTCACCTTCATATTAAGTGCTAAATCAAAATACTCATAATTACGAGAGACAAGGCCTGCCATTAGATCTACAAGGTCGTGCTGATCCTCCTCAAATATGTACTTTTTTAGATCATCCTCAGCGAGATCTGTTTCTGCACTATCCAAAAGCTTATTAAACGCCAAGTTTTTATACAATATATCAAGGTGCTCATTTACCAATATGATGCCAGAATAATTGTTCTCAAATATAGACTTATACCTTAGCTCACTAGCATACAGCTTCTGCTCTACCTCGATACTTTTTGTGATGTCGCTGGATATTATCAATACCTGAACCACCTTCCCGAGCTCATCTTTTATAGGAATTTTATTCGTCTTAAACCAATAGAGTGAACCATACTTGTCTGTAAAAGGCTCTAAAGGGATATGTTTTTTCTGTGCACTGTTTACCACATCTTTATCAGCATTCATTATCTGATCTGAATTTAGAAACAAACCTAGCTCTAGGTCATTTTTACCTAATATTTGATCCTTGGTATATCCAGTCAAATCACAAAATGCCTGATTCACCATACAGTACATACCAAAGACATCTTTGACATAAACAAGCTGTGAAAGATTATGAACCACCCCTTTATAATTAAACTCACCAAAAGGTCGTTGAGGATTTTTAGACGACTCACCTGAAATCATGTTAGCTAACTTAACACGCCACGTTTTTTTACTCTCGGAAGAATCTAAGGAATACATCAATTAACAATTACAAATATAACACACGATATTGATGATGGACTAGTTTCCGTCTTAGTAAATTTAGACCTAAACTTGCAGACTGTAATATGAATTGGTCAATTACCTAAATGCACATAAAAAAATCTACCTACGAACAAGCATTAATACACATGTACACTGCCAGAGCGATGGCTGCTATATATGAAGATAATAGAACCGTTACAAGCTACGTGCACTCTACCTCTAAGGGACACGAAGCCATACAGTTAGCTACGGCATATCATCTGAAAGAAATAGACTGGGTAGCACCTTACTATAGGGACGAATCCATCCTGCTAGGCATAGGACTATCTCCTTATGAACTAATGCTTCAGCTACTCGCCAAAGCGGATGATCCATTCTCTGGAGGACGCACCTACTACTCTCATCCGTCACTTCTTCAAGATGATAAACCTAAAATAGCACATCAAAGCAGTGCCACAGGAATGCAAGCTATACCTACAACTGGCATAGCTCATGGATTGCAATACCTTAAGAATAATAAACTAAATGAGATAGGAACTAATGGATCCATAGTGGTGTGCTCAATAGGAGACGGCTCCATGACTGAAGGTGAAGTCTCCGAAGCTCTGCAAATGGCCGTATTACATCAACTACCTATACTCTACCTAGTACAAGATAATGACTGGGGTATCTCTGCGAGTGGTGAAGAGATGCGTGCTATGAATGCCTATGAATTTGCAGCAGGTTTCAAGGGGTTAAGACGCGGCAAAGTAAACGGAAGTGATTTTACAGAAAGCTACAATGAAATCGGCAAAGCAGTAAAGTGGGTACGAAAAAACCAAAAGCCAATGCTAATACACGCTAAAGTACCTTTACTAGGTCATCATACCAGCGGTGTACGAAGTGAATGGTATAGAGATGACTTAGAAGACGCACAAAAAGAAGACCCACTCTTATTTTTAGTAAATCAAGCTCTGGTCAAGGGTATAAAGCAATCTAAAATCGACCAGATTAAAGAGAATGTAAAAGTTGAGGTAGCAGAAGCATTTGAAAAAGCCAAAAATGCAGATCCTCCAGCACTAGACTCCATAAAAAACTTCGTACTTGCTCCTACTCCTATCACGACTGAGACAGGTCAAAGAAGCCCAGATGGTGCAGAAAAAATAATAATGGTAGATGCTGCACTTCATGCCATAGATGAGATCCTTACCGATCATCCAGAAGCTTTACTCTATGGACAGGACGTAGGGCATAGACTTGGCGGTGTATTCCGAGAAGCAGCTACCTTGGCACAAAAGCATGGAAGAAATCGAGTGTTTAATACTCCTATACAAGAGGCTTATATCATAGGTTCTACAGCGGGAATGAGTGCTGTAGGGTGTAAACCAATAGTGGAAGTACAATTTGCAGATTATATATGGCCTGGGGTAAATCAACTAGTCACTGAATTAAGTAAAAGCAACTACTTAAGTGGGGGTAAATTCCCCATACAATCTATAATACGAGTGCCTACTGGAGCTTACGGCGGCGGCGGACCGTATCATAGCGGTACGAATGAATCTTCTATCCTACCTATAAAAGGAATCAAAATAGTCTATCCTAGTAATGCTGCCGATATGAAAGGGCTAATGAAAGCAGCTTTTTATGACCCAAATCCTGTAGTAATGTTCGAACATAAGGGAATATACTGGAGTAAAGTACCTGATTCAGAGGGAGCCAAATCTTTAGAGCCTAGTAGAGACTACATGATACCTCTAGGTAAAGCCAGGACTCATCTAGAAGCAAATAGCGAATCATTAGAAAATGGAGAGTCCCTGACCGTCATAACCTACGGAATGGGCGTATGGTGGGCAGATAAAGCATCGCAGCTATTCCCCGGTCAATTAGAAATAGTAGACCTACGCACACTCAGCCCTTGTGATGACGAGGCTATATATGCTAGTGTGAAAAGACACGGGAAAGTTATCGTACTTACCGAAGAAACCCTGAATAATTCTTTTGCACAAGCTATAGCTGGAAGAATACAAGAGCACTGCTTTCAGCAGCTTGATGCACCAGTGAAATGTATAGGTTCACTTGACCTACCTGCGGTACCGCTTAATGTTGATTTAGAAAAAGAAATGCTCCCTAATGCAGACAAGGTAGCCCATGCTATAAGAGAACTATTGGAATACTAATGAAGACCGTACGTGTATGTGGCGTTCCTGAGCATTTTAACTATCCGTGGCACTACGCCATAAACAACGGACTCTTTGCTAAAGCGGGGTTTGATGTACATTGGAGTGATGTGACTGGCGGAAGTGGTGAAATGTGCCGCATGCTAGAAGAAAATCAAACAGATGTAGCACTCGTGCTCACAGAAGGGATCGTAAAACACATCCACACAGGTGGAACTACCCGCATTATTCAGCAGTATGTAAAGTCTCCGCTTATTTGGGGTGTACACTCTTCCTTACATAAAAAGTTTAATCAATCTGACCTCAGTACCGCACGTATAGCTCGCAGCCGGGTAGGCAGTGGCAGTCATCTAATGGCATATGTTCATGCTGAACAGCATAATTACACCCTTACAGAAGCCAATTTCGTGACTGTAGGAAACATCAGTGGTGCATTAGAGGCTTTTGAAAAGAACAGTGCGGATATTTTACTTTGGGAAAAATTCATGACTCAGCCTCACGTAGATAATGGTGAGGTCAGTAGAATAGGTATGTGTATTAGCCCTTGGCCCTGTTTTATGCTCGTAGGGTCTAGTTCTTTCATTGGACTGCCCGCTGAAGAGATAGAACGTTTCACAGCTGTAATCCTAGCGGCTTCCAAACAAATATCTAGTATAGAAAACACGACTTCTGAAATAGCTAAAAGATACAGACTAAATCCATTAGAGGTAGAAAAATGGTACAATGGAGTGGAGTGGCAGACAACCGCATATGTGAGTGCCAAAATGCTAAATAATGTTGTAAAAACGCTAGACAGAGTAGGTCTACTAAATACTCTTCCACTACTACCGGAAGAGCTCTGTTATGCAGGTATTAAACTGTACTAAAACTAGCCACTCTATTTTGTAATACTGAATTTTGAAACCCTAATGGCTAAGAATTACTAAGGGCAGAAAGCTTTGCATATGTTGGTAGATAAATAATTGCTAAGGCTATGATTATTATCCCCTTTATTATGAGCGTACTTTTTACTCTGTTAAGGATAATCCGCCCAGGTTATTGAGCATATTTACTACTAAGTTTTCTAAATTATATTTTTCCTGCCATTCCCAGTCAGCTCTAGCTTGTGCATCATCTATGCTATCTGGCCAGCTACTTGCTATTTTTTGGCGGTGATCTATCGCATAATCAAGAGTAAAATCAGGAATATGCTTTCGTATCTCCGCAGCTAGCTCTTCCGGATTAAATGATGTACCCGAAATATTATAACTACTTCGTAATTTTATTTTTTCTGCCGGGGCATCAGTGATTTCTAATGTAGCTCGCACGGCATCTTCCATATGCATCATAGGTAGAGTAGTGCTCTCATCTAGAAAAGAGGTGTAGCTCTTGGTCTTAAGTGCTTGGTGAAAAATATCTACGGCATAGTCTGTAGTACCTCCTCCTGGCAATGATTTCCAACCGATAAGACCTGGATAGCGTATGCTACGCACATCTAGTCCGTATCTATTGTAATAATACTCACAGTACCTCTCTCCAGCTAACTTAGTAATCCCGTACACCGTATTCGGTTCTAAAATAGTACTCTGTGGAGTCATCACTGCAGGCGTAGTAGGTCCAAAAACTGCTATAGAACTGGGCCAAAAAATCTTTTTCACACCATACTCTAAGCAGGCATCAAAAATATTGAATGTGCCATCCATATTGAGCTCCCAACCAAACTTAGGATTCGCCTCAGCGGTAGCACTAAGTAGTGCTGCTAGGTGGTAAACTATGGTAGGTTTATACTTCCCAAAGACTTCAGCTATTTGTGTTTTATCTAAGACATTCAATATCTCAAAACTTCCGTTTTGAAACAGAGGGTTATCTACCTTACGAATGTCACTAGCGACTACATTAGCAGCTCCATAAATGTTTTGTAGGTTTTCTACAAGCTCTGTGCCCACTTGACCACAGGCCCCTATTACTAGTATTTTTTCAGCCATAGATTATAAGATGACAAAAGTATGAAAACCCATTGGACTTAGTGCCACCTCTTTTCTCCTGCAGGTATTGCTACTTGAAGGTGGTTTTCCCTAGGTGGTATGGGACAAGAATACTCCTTATTATATGCACAATATGGATTGTAGGCATAGTTAAAATCTACTACAGGATCAGCTAAATTACCCAATGTAAAATCCAGATACCTTCCTGCTCCATACGACTCTTTACCATTGGTAAGATCTTTGAACGGACAAAAGAAATAATCTGGCTGCTCTACATTCTGATACAGTGTAAGCACTAAATCTGAGTCTCCCAGTTGAAAGGAAAGTGTACCATACCTTTTGTACTCTGGTAATCTATCGGTACTCGTTTCCATTTCAATGATTGCACCATTTTCTATGGGAGTAAAGATAGCTTTCACCTTAAATACTTCATCCTCAGCAAAGTACTTCAGCTTTCCTGTAGGCGACAGGTCTTCTTTGGGTAGTATACCATTAGCTCCGCTTAAGAACATAGCACTGGAGCTATCTCTGTGCTGCATTACTCTCTTAACGTATGGAGATAAATCTGCGTAGCTGTCTGCTTCAGAGATAATTTCTTGGCTTGGTTTCCACTTGCTAGTGGTATCGCAGGCAGTAAATGCTCCGCAGGCTAGTATGATTAGTAGTGTATTCCTCATTTATTAAATAATAAAAACGATGCTCCGCAGTTTATAAAATTATTTGGTGCCGCCTCATTAAGGCCAAATCCTCCAGTAAGATCCACTTGAAAATCATCATTAATCAAGTACGTAAAAACCCCATTGATAAGGTGAAGTTCATCCCCATTATTCGTCAAGAAACCGTAAGGTTCTACATAAGCACTAAGTTTATCTGTGATACCGTAACCCAGGGATAAGGTATAGCTCGTAGTAGGATTTGGTGTAAAGCCATCCCAGCTCAGTCCGTACTGCACCGCTATCCCAAATCTGTCTGTGATATCATACGTGAGCGGTATCAAAAACTCTGGTGCAATTTTCTGACCGTCAATCTTAGCAAAATCTCCTGATGCTAGTTCTGGGATATATAAGTGGCCAAGAAAGCCTATACTCATTTTGTCAGACTTGTATAGATTGGTTTTGAAGCCTATGAAGGAGGTCTGAAACCCTGAAGTTTTGATAGTCGTATCAGGAATCACTAATCCACTTTCAACTAAAAGCTGGTTACTATTAACTGCTGTATATAGCCTCAATTCTACTTTATCTGTAAGCCCAAATCGGAATAGTGAAGTATTTACAGTTAAGTTCCTTTGTGTTAAAGTTGATGGACCTCCTATCCCACCGACACTCTCCTTATTTTTCTCCAAAACAAAACCAGTCTCTATCTGCAGGGCCCCTTTGGGCAACACATTGGGACTACTAGTGAAGTTTGGGCGATCGGTTTCTATCTGTGCTACTGCACATTGGGTTATAAACACCACGCATATAGATAGTATTATTTTATGCATACTGCAAACATAGGGAGTAACCGTATAAAGAATCAATACAATTCAGGTTCAATTTTCACCTTGTTTTTACGCCAAGGGTTGTGGGGAAGATGAATGGATACACCCACTTTTACAATCAGTCCATCACTAGGGTCAGGCTGCTCTGCTCCCGTTATATAAGGCACCATTACCCCTAAGTCTAGAGCAATCACATCTCCTATATCAGCTTGTAAAGCCGTATTAATATACGACAACTCATGCCAGTAGGGTCTATCACCGTTATCTCCACGCTGTACCAAAAAAAGGTTGTTTATCATTCCGCCCTCTATGATAAAATTTTCTCCAAATTTTCTACTTAAACTGAAGTTAAGATCGCTCTGTTGGTAGTAATGATTGAATCTCACCTCAGAACGAAATTTAAGTTTATCACTGAACTGGTATTCCCACGGAGCAGAAAGTTGCAAAAAATAAGTAGGTCCACGAGGATTTAATACTGTTCTTAAATCAAAACCCCAGGTAGCGATAGCTGATATATGTAGCTTTTTATAATTAGCTACCTCCAGCTTTACTCCCATTGAAAACCACTCAAAATTATAGGCGAAATCGTTTTCTTTATTTTCTATCTGGTATCCTACCTGTACTTCGTGAATATCACTTATGCCTTGTCTAAGCAAAAGCTTAGAGGTATTTCTAAACAGTGGAGAACCGTAATCTACGTCCCAATTCAGCATCTGACCAACTTCTACTTGCATGCCATTATCTGGAATAACACGGGTATTACTTATCCCGCTTAACCTATCTGAAGCTACCTGAGCACTAGTCACATACCCTGTACATACGAGTAGGAGTAATTTAAAATATTTCACTCCTCAAATATAGGTTTACTTTTTTATTCCCTCTAGCATAAACAGAAAGGCAAATTCTTTGGCAGTTTCTTTGAGTGCTTCGAATCTGCCACTGGCTCCACCGTGACCGGTTTCCATATTGCAATCCATGAGGAGGATATTGTCATCTGTTTTCATCTCTCGCAGTTTAGCTATCCACTTGGCTGGTTCCCAGTACTGCACCTGACTATCGTGTAGACCTGTAGTTATAAATGTATTGGGATACGCTTTTGCTTCTACCTGATCATACGGTGAGTAGCTTTTTATATAGTGGTAGTATTCCTCTTCGTTTGGATTTCCCCACTCATCATACTCGCCAGTAGTCAGCGGTATGGTTTCATCTAGCATAGTCGTCACTACATCTACAAAAGGCACCTGAGCAAGTACTCCATTCCATAGCTCTGGACGCATATTCATGACCGCACCCATCAGAAGACCTCCTGCACTTCCTCCCTGGGCGTAGAGTTGACCTGCAGTTGTGATTTCTGCCGCTATGAGATGCTCTGCACAGTCTACGAAATCAGTAAATGTATTTTTCTTATTCAGCATCTTACCATCATCATACCACTGGCGACCAAGGTCTTCGCCACCACGGATATGTGCTATCACAAATACGAAACCACGATCTAACAGACTGAGTCTGATAGAGCTAAAGTATGGATCCAGCGAATGGCCGTAAGAACCATAGGCATAGAGTAAAGTTGGTCTCGCCTTCGATACAATTCTGCTTGGGGCAGAATCACTCAGGCTGACAACCTCACTTTCTACTCTGCTTGAGGCAGAATCACTTCCGCCGGAGGTCGGACTGGTTGAACTAACAACCTCATTTTCTACTCCGTCTTTGGCAGAATCACTCACATCTTTTTTATAGACCACACTCATAGGCACTTTTTTACCATCACGAGCGGTGGCCCATATACGCTTACTGTCATACAGACTCTCATCATATCCTCCCAGTACTATCTGCTGCTTGAGGAGTACTTTATCTCTAGTAGCCATGTTATAATCAAACGTACTACTAGGTGTAGTCATACTCGTATACCCATACCTTAATATCTCTGTATCAAAATCTACATTGGTACTCGTCCAGCAATCATATGTCTCCGACTCAAACTCCATGTAGTGTTCCTCCTTGGTCTCTTGGTTGATCACTCGGATGAAGTTCTGGCCATTGGTACGTTCTTCTACTACCATAAAATTTTTAAACGACTCTACCCCTTCTAGAAGTGTATCTTCTCTGTGCGGTATGACTTCCTTCCAATTAATCTTGTCTGTGAGGACTTCGTCCGTTTCCATTAATCTAAAATTCTGAGCATCCCAGTTGGTCATCACGTACCATTTATTTTTAAAATGGCTAATGCTGTACTCTAGACCACGTATTCGTGGTTGGAATATTTTGAATTCCTCCTCAGGACTGTCTGCTAGTATAAATTGATATTCACTAGTGATACTCGCTCCACTACTTATGATAATGTACTTCTCACTCTTGCTTTTGTACACACCACAGTTAAAGGTATCGTCCATCTCTATGAAGCGAACCTTTTCCTCCTTGGTGAGAATATTATAAGACATTATCTTAGTACTACGCAGTGTCGTTTCATCCTTGAGTGTGTAAAATAAAGTTTGGCTATCGCCTGCCCAGCTAGCTCCACCTGTAGTGCCAGGTATGTTGAGTTCTAATATTTCACCTGTGGCTATACTCTTCATTTTGAGTGTATAGATTCTGCGACTTACCGTATCTTCACCAAATACTATATATTTATTATCTGGACTAATACTGAGTCCTCCTACGCTATAGTAGCTGTGCCCTTCTGCCATCACATTCACATCCATCAGTATTTCCTCTGGATTTTCCATGGTATCCTTCTTTCTGCAGTAGATAGGATATTGTCCTTCTTCCGTAAACCTGGTATAATACCAATACCCTTTCTTTTGGTAAGGCACAGATTCGTCATCCTTTTTTATACGAGCTATCATCTCTTCGTATACGTTTTTTTGGAGATCTTCAGTAGGCTTCATTACCTCTTTGCCATAGGCATTCTCGGCATTCAAGTAGTCTATTACTTCAGGATCTTCTCGCTGGTTCATCCAGAAGTAGTTATCTATACGTGTATCGCCGTGTATGTTGAGTTCTTTCGGTACTTTCTTGGCTCGTGGTGCTTGCATGGGTGCAATGATACGAGTTACAGAAGTATAGAATGATGGAATAATAGAGTAATCTATAATCCCTTTTTAGTTTCAAGTTGAAGACTTAGTATTCTATTCGTTAATTCTACCACCGATGAATACCAAATTTGTATATTTCATAAATGGGAAGTTTTAACTTCTTACTGCCTTGACCGTGCGTATGTATGCAGATAGAAAAGACTGGAAAATCAATGAGATAAATCTACACCTAAGTTATCCGAAAGATTATGCTAAAAACTGCGAAGGGTGCGAGTAATAGAGATAGATACTGACCTCACAGATGAGCAAAAAGAAAAACTAATGGCAATAGCAAATAAATGTCCCGTGCATCGCACGCTGCAAAGTTCTGTACAGGTAAAACCTGAACCTGTAAACGAATAATGGCGTACCTTTGTTAATACTAATAGAGTGCTTCACTATACCACACATATACACAGCGACGATGCCGAATGGGTAACTTTCATCCATGGTGCAGGAGGCAGCAGTAGCATCTGGTATAAGCAAGTGCGTGCTTTCCAAAAACACTTTAATGTGTTACTTATAGACCTTAGAGGTCATGGAAAATCTAAGAAACCTATTTACGAAAAACTAAAACGCTACCGTTTTGATAACATTGGAAATGAGGTGATAGAAGTACTAAACCACCTAAAAATAGAAGCTACGCATTGGGTAGGGATCTCACTTGGCACTATAGTGATTCGTGAGATTACAGAACGCTTCCCAGAGCGCACTCGCAGTATGATCATGGGAGGTGCTATTATGAAAATGAACATGCGTGGTCAGGTGCTCATGAAGCTTGGTGTATTGCTCAAATCTATAGTGCCATACTTATTGCTTTATAGATTTTTTGCTCACATCATTATGCCTAAAAAGAGTCATAAAGAGAGTAGAAACTTATTTATCAATGAGGCTAAGAAACTGTACCAAAAAGAATTTAAACGTTGGTTTACACTGGTAGCAGAAATCAATCCGTTGCTGAAGTACTTTCGATTTAAAGATGCAGGAGTACCTACCCTTTATATCATGGGAGAAGAGGACCACATGTTTTTGCCGAGTATTACCAAAATAGTAGCAGACCACAAAAGCTCTACCCTACACGTAATCCCAGCTTGCGGACACGTAGTAAATGTGGAGCAACCACACATTTTTAACGATGTGGCGGTGAGGTTTTTGAAGGGAGTATAAAGAAAGCATCCCTTCTTCCTTACAAAAACGTCAACCCGATAGGCACATCCGTAATCCAACCTGTAACACTGTACCTTCTTGCATTAGTAGGCAATACTTCGTGTTCCGTCTCAGACGTGAATATCACAAATGTGCCCGCCGAAGGAATTACCGTTATAGTCTCGTTTTTTTTATATAATAGTAACTCTCCACCATCACCAGGTTGCCAGTCTGTGAGGTATAGCACCACAGTAAAGAACCGATGCTGATGATGCTCAAATCGATCCTTATGTTTTTTGTAGAAACTCCCTTTTTCATAGATGGCGTACATGAGCTCTATGTCCTTGAGTGGCAGAAAAAAATGCCGATTAAGCTGTGGAATAAGTGCGTTTACAAACGTCAAGTAGTCAGATACCATTTTGTTTTTAGGCACTCTATCTATCCATAATATAGAGTCTTTGCGTATATTTTCGTTTATTACCAAAGCGGCTCCTTTGCCTACTCCTGCTTTTTTGAACTGGTCTTGCTCATACTGAGTATCCATGTGCATACGCAAGCTGTTTGCTACTTCAGACGAAACCAGATTAGTACCTAAATAATAACCCTGATTCTCTATAGAGGAAAGCATTTCTGAAACACCATCCTCAAACACGATAGTGCTCAATAAATTAAAGATCTAAATCCGTGGTGAAAGTAGGTGAAAGAGTTGGGAGTAGGTTCCTAATATAAAAGAAGCCTCCTCATTCCAATAAATCACTTTCAAAAATATCTTGCGGTGAGATCATTTTATGGTTCAAGGGAATGTCTGCTCCGTATCGTAGCTTGAGTTGCTCTTGCACTTCCTTGCTATTGAGATTATATTCTTTGAGTTTCTTCATAGTGCCCAGTTCTATACCTGCTCCTCGTTGGTATATCTTGTATACTAGCTCACTGCAGTGGAGCCTATCATCAGACCAATCAAAAAAAATATCATAGTTCTTGCCGATATACGATTCTCCTATCTTCCACATTTTATTGGCCACAGCTACAGATAGTTGTTTGCCGTTTTTGAGTCTTTTTCTTACATACTGGCCCTCCGTACCGCCGGCTATCCATTTATCTATAGGAGTCACTTTTACAGGTTGTATCGCTTCCAGTACCATCCACTCGTCATTTAGATTCATCACTATACCGCAGTGGCTATACTTAGAATTCGTTGCTAATTTTATGGCCAGACTCTGTGTGCTTTCCGAGTCTTGGAATACAATGTCTCCGTTTTGCCAGTCGGTAGATTCCTGCTCCTGATGATAGACAAAAGCAAGACCAAATCCCGCAAGCAGTAAAACAATAAATAGGTTTATTTTATTCTTCATTTAGTTGTATTTATAGTTGGTAATCTCTTTTGGTGTACCGTCTGCCAAGAGTACTTTTCTAAGTACAGGCCTATTGTGCTTATCGTACTCATAGGTTTCAGTAGTGCTACTTTCCAGTACTCCTTTTTTGTAGGTATTCGAGATTTGGGCAATTCTGTTTCCTGCGGCATCTAAAGTAGTATCCCACTCGGTGGTCATTATCCCTTTGCGGTAATAACGATAGCTGTATCCTACCATTGTTTTGCCATCAGCTGCAAAAACATATTTACTATCGTTTATCTGCCAACCTTCTTTCTCATTGCTTCTGCTGTATTCTAATGTTTTGCCATACTTGTTCCTCTTGTACACTTCTTTGTAAGCCACACCACGTGAGTCTACCGAGAGATACACTTCCGTTATTGTACTATCTGCGTCATACGTTTTGCTCGAGCATATGGTAGAAGTATCTTTTTGCTTAGCAAGCTCTACACCGTCTTCTTTGCACTGAAAGTCCCACACATATTCTTGCTTCCTTTTTTTATTGTAAACTATCGTCTGCTTCTTTGATTTGTTTGGGTAATACTCATTGACCCACGTATATTTTAATTTTCCTTTTTTAAAGTAGTAGTCTGTAGATGTGAGGCTTACCGTGTCTTTTCTTCCCCGCTTGCACTGTAGTGAGGTATCCCCTTTTTTATTTATTTCATAATAGTGAAAATGGATTTTACCTACGGTATCATAGTCATGTACATTGGTTTGTTTCACCTTCCCATCTCCGTCTAGTGCAACCGATTTATATGGAAAATCAAAATTATTGTAGTAGAACTTATTGGCCCAACTGATAGGTTTCCCAGTTTTGCCACCGGCTAGGCTAATTGGTCTGCCTGCTGTATCAAAACCCATAACTCTATATCTCTGTACCTTTTTAGCTTTACCCTTTTTGTTAAACTCCTGTTTGTGGGTCGTGATCTGCTCTATGTTTCGCTCCTTTATATAGCTAGCCTGTTTGTCATAGCGTACAGGCATAGGCGTAAAGTATTTTGTACCTATATTAGTCTGGTACCTCAGCCAATAGAGTCGGTCATTGGGTGAGACACTTTGAGCATACATATTATAGCTCAAGCACGTAAGAAGAATGAGTAAAGTGTTTCGTATGACGTTTAAAGATAATTTCAGTTTCATTACGGTTAGTGACTTTTAGCGTTATAAAAGTTTCATTTTTCGAATAACGGGACTTTTCGCTGTAATATTGCAACGTGAGCACAGCACTATACATGATTCCTAATTTCATAGGAGAGTTTGACGCAGAGTACCTGCCTAATCGTACTATAGAAGAGACGTATAAAATTACCCACTTCATAGTAGAGAAGGAGAAGACCGCTCGTGCTTTTCTAAAGGCTATCAAACATCCGACTCATCAAAATGACTTCGTATTCGTAGAGTTAGATAAGCATAATAACTACGTGGGTTTCAAGATGTTTTTTCATGAGCATATAGAAAAGCAGTCTATAGGCGTGCTCTCGGAAGCTGGTCTCCCTGCCATAGCAGATCCAGGTAGCGAAGTAGCCAAATATGCTCATACTAAAGGAGTAAAAGTCATCCCTCTAGCAGGAAGTTCTTCGCTTTTTCTAGCTCTGATGGCAAGCGGTTTCAATGGGCAGAATTTTAAATTTAACGGCTACCTTCCATTAGACTCTAGAGACAGAATAATAGCACTGAAAGAGATGGAAGTTCGCTCTCGTAAAGCATCTCAGATATTTATGGAGGCACCATATCGTAACAATCAGTTTCTTGAGTTTTTAATCAAAAATCTACAGAAAGACACTAAACTGTGTGTGGCCGTAGACATAGAAAAAGAAGGTAAAGAAACCATTATCTCTAAACCAATAAGTGAGTGGAAACCAAGAGAAATAGAACTACATAAGAAGCCGACTATATATATAATAGAAGGGTGATTCTACTTCAAAACTGTAATAGTGCCACTTAGGTTGTGTCTTACTCCATCTGCTCCAGTAGCATTAATGATATAAAAATATGCTCCTTCAGATGCTTTCTTGTCTTTCACGGTGCCGTCCCACGGCTGCATACACTTATCCGTTTCAAAGATCTTCTCTCCCCATCTGGAATATATTTCCATATGATAACGAGCTATGTAAAGTCCTCTTGGACTGTAGGAATCATTCACCCCATCACCATTAGGCGTCATAGCATTGGGTGCGTAAAGGCGAGATTGTAAGCCGGAACAAGAACTATTAGACTTGCTCACCTCAGAGTTATCATTATCATAGGCTTGTACAACATAGCAAGACGACGTAGAGCACTCTATGTCACTAGAATTATCCAAGTATGTAGTATCTGAAATACTATATGTTCTCCCTACTTCATTAAATACTCCATCTGAATCTTGCTTGAAAATAATGTAGTATTTCACCCCAGCTTCCCAAATCTTAGTCTGGCTCCATACAAGCTTAGGGTAGTTCGTATTCACATCTGAACTTACACTTAAGAAAATACTGTTGACTGGAGAAGAAGCGGGACTCTGACTACCACATTCATCTATAAACTGAGCGGTGTATACGTATCTGCCACTATGTACATCCACAGCTTCATCTATACTGTACACAGTATTTCCTAGATCTAGGTTAGATGCACTACCCTGATTATTTTGCCTTACTAAGGATACGGTCTGCAGAGGTAATCTGCCTTGATAATCAAAGATTTTTAACTCGATAGACTCATCGTCTATTACCGATATATTCCTGAATTTTGGGGCAGCGATACTGTAATCCCACACGGGCTTCACATTACACGTGTCACTATAAGATATATGCGGACCATACGCGGCTACCTTATACTTCTGGACTTCATCACAATTCACATGGACACTATCCACATAACTGAAATCGCTACCAGCCACACTTCCTATAAGCTCATAGCCAGTATCTCCTTCTCTGTAAATAGAATATCCATCTACTACATCCCATCCTACATAAGGTGTCCAATTCACCTTGCGAGCCATAGAGATAGACTCTCCAGTAGTGTGCACTGTACAATGTGTTAGGAAACTAGGAGGAGTGTTACATCCATTTTCTACTTGAAGCATGAGACAGACTGCCCCTTTCTCAGGGTTTAGTCCAGTTAGGGTAACAGACTCCGTAGCACTAGTATTCGTTTCCCATAGCACTGTGCTACTCGCGTCTCTTAGCTCATATTTTTCAAAAAGCCCTGTAGTATCCTTTTCCCAGTTAATAAAAATTTCGTTATCATCTCCTACACTTATATAACTAATAGCTGCATTGGAGAGTGTGCTAGGTCCGGCTACTTTGAGCACGGTAGTTTTGGAGATAGTGTCACTGCAGTTAGCCTCGTTCGTAGCTATTACCTTCACATCAAAATAGCCCTCTATACCTGCGGCTATTACAGGATCATTGTCTGCGGATTCTAGTACATTATCAAAATAGGTAAATACAGAAAGCACATTAGTATCCGTAACCATCTGAGGGGAAATACGAATACTATCTCCTAAGCAGTAAAACTCCTTGTCCAAGGAAAAATTCACTGTGATAGGATATATTTTGACATTCTTGGTGATGGAATCTTGGCAGCCTAAACTATCCGTAACTACTAGCTTAGTAAGCTCATCTGAACTCCCTATTAAATACGGTACAGTATCCATATTAACATACTCAGCACCTCCTATATCCCAGCGTAAATTATTAATGGGAGTAGAAGTAAATGCAAGACTTATGAAATCAGCAACTTGGTTAGGGCAAGACTTAGTCCACTCAAAATCTGAGACAGGCTTACGAACAACTTCAGTCATTACAGCATTTTGGATAGGATATTTACATGATACATCTGAGACTAAAAGTCTCATTTGATACAGACCTATATCAGCATAGGTGTACTCCACACTATCTCCGGTAAGAACTGTGCCGTCCCCCATGTCCCACTCATAGGAGCTTGCATTTCCGTCTTTTACCTTGAAAGTGTTTTTCTGGTCTTCACATAGCATAGACAGACCAAAATCTACCACCACCTTTTCACCTAAAAGAGTAACGAATGAGTCAATATTCAAGGAATCTACACATCCTTGGTCATCCGTCACTTTAAGCTGAACCGAATACGCTCCTGGTTCAGAAAAAATACGGGATGGGTTTTGGAGAAAAGAAAATTCCTCTCTATTTATTTGCCACTCTGTAGAGATGATAGTTCCTAGTTTAGAAGCAGACACATCTTTAAAATTTACCATGAGGGGTGGACAAGCTGCTTGCGTATTTCCTGCTGTAAACTTGGCATTGAGAGTGGGTAATCCTTTCTGAATCACCACCTTTTGAGTAGCTAAGCACCCACTTAAAGACTCTACAGAAAGATAAACCGTATCTAGGCTTCCATCCAAAACTAATACCTGCGAAAGTAAATTTTCAACACTTTGGATTACCGCACCCTTATATTCAAGGCTATAGGATTTTACATCCTTCTTTTGACTGGCATCCACATCAAACCTAAACGTATAATTAGCGGTAGTACAAGACGAAACTGTATCTGTATGCGATGTCTCAAATTTTATCGTAGAATTCCCGTAATTAAATTGTGAAGACGAAAAACAACCATTCTGAGCGGCGATCATCTTTACTACCAAGAGGTTATTTTTTGTATCTTTCAGTCCCTTTACTTGATACTCCGTCTCTAGAGTGTCCGAAGGAATGGTATCCCCATCTATAACCCAGACCCTATCACTCAGCGTGTCATTCCAAAAACTATCAATCAATCTTAAGTCGACAGGAAAACAACCAAAGGACCTTCCTACCAATGCTTTCACTCGAGGACCTGCCACTCGTATGACAGTATCCAACTGTAGCATGCAGCTCGCGCCAATATATCCTATAAGTGAAATGGAGATATCCCCACCACTATTGGCCGTACTCCTAAATATTTCCTCTTGATGTGCTACGAGATTCCCTTCGTACATCCACTTAAAAGAATCTACTCCTTCTACGAATCGTTCTATCTCTATGAGGGCAGGTGCACACGTACCTGCGGATACACTCCAATCTAATAAGGCCTCCCCATTTACACTGATAAGACGTATAACTGAATCCATACACCCTGTAGATTCATTAGTCGCTATGACCTTGAGTGTATCCCCATCCGTTAAATTTATCTGAAAGAGTGTATCGCTTCCTAAAACTTCTTCATTTAAGAAATAAGTAAAGCTATCTACTTCGTGCAGATCTGTAATTATGGTTTTATAGGCATCAAAACAACCATCAGAGCTCACTTTAAAGTTTATAAAAGGACCCAATATTTGAATGGAATCAAGTTGGTCTGCGTCATCCCAGCAGCCATAATGTGACACGCTATGTAAAATAGGATAAATCCCAGGGACTAACGAAAAAGTAGACTCCCATATCTGAGTAGTGGCAGATTTAACCCCTACGGACCAAAAGTACTCGGTAGGAACATACGGTGATCGCGAAGTACTGGTCAATATGTTACTCTGCCTATTACACAGAACATTAGTATCTACAGAAAACGTAGCAATGGGTACATATCCTCCTTCTATCACTCTACTCTTAGAAAAAATACACCCAAGGCTATCATACACTAGCAGATCCACTATATAGACTCCTGTATCCGATAGTATTACGGCTGGTGGATCGTACCCAGAATATCTACCTTGACCTAGAGCCCCTAAATCCCAAATAGCCGAATCTATCTTGTACTTGGCTGATACAGCAAGTGATGACTTCGCCGTGTACGGAATACATCCTCCAGTGTCTGCTGATAATGTGAGCACGGGTATAGACTGGTACACTGTATCACGAAGTATGATCTCACAATTATTGGTATCTCGGATATAAAGTTCTAAAAAGTGTCCCCCCTCTTCATCCAATACTATAAAATTGGACACTCGATAGTTAGACCTTCCTTCTTTTTCTTTCCCATCTAATAACCACATGAAACTGTCAATACCCGTATTTTCAAATGAAAATGAAAGCGGTTGCTCAGAACCACAAAGAACATTTTCGCTCGTATATATACTCTTAGTTGGAGGAGGGTTTACTTGTACTGCTTTGGTGAAACTTTTCTGGCACTGATCATTCACTACTTTTAACGTAACATTTTGATTGCCGCTAGGCATTGCATTCATCACTGACTTTCCGTATTTAACGCTTCCATCTGGAAAAGTCCACTTATAAATAGTAGGTGTCGTTAAAACTGGGTAACAATTTTGAGTAAATACTATTTCATCTCCGTCACATAAAGAAGTGGAAGGTATACTGAAATCTACACTAAGAGGAGCTATTAAAATACTATCCCTTATTAATATGGAATCTACACACCCCGAAACATTGGTGGCTATCAGCTTAACACTATGTGAACCTGCACTCGTAAAACTCTTAGTAGGACTCACCGCAGAAGAAGTAGTCCCATCAGAAAATTGCCATAAGAACGTATTCCCACTGATAGCCGTAGCATTATTGAAACTAACAGAGACAGGAGGCTTGCACACACGAGTAGTATTAAAGCTAAACTGGGGTTCTGCTTTTTCTTTTACTCTCATATAATTAGTTAGAGTAGTATCTGCATTACAACCGTTATGATCAGCCAATACTAGTCTTACGGTGTACTGACCACTATTTTGATACGTATACTTTGGATTCTCGTTATAGGATACACTCCCATCACCAAAATCCCAAAGCCAGACGGCTGTGGTAGTATCTCCTAGTATACTAGCATCTGTAAATGACACTTCATCTCGTTCACATACAGAGGTGACATCCGATGTAATTTGTACTTTAGGATTAGCGTAAATCTCTATTTGCTCACTCTTAGAGTCCGTAGCACCAAAATGATCAGTGACAGTCAGAGTAACAGTGTAAATCCCGGGAGTCACATAAATACTAGATGCATCTGTAAAATTAGAAATAGTCCCGTTGCCCAGGTGCCAGTAAGAAGATTTGACTGGACCTATAGAGGTGTTAGTATACGATATGGTAGCCGGAGAACAAGATGTGACTGTGGAGGGAACAAAATCTGCAGTGACCTGAGCATACCCATTTATGCATATCGCTAAAAGCGGTATAATTAAGAGTTTTTTCAAGAGTAAAGCGGGTCGCATAATCCAGTCTATATAGACCAACACAAGAGTCTAATAGTTGCCTTAAAGGTAGTATTAAAATTATATATTAAATGTTGCTGCATAATAAGCTAGCAACACTAGCATACAAATATATATCAGGTCCTACTGAAACCAGTAGATAAACTTGGCCACCAACGCTCTATTCTTGATACCAAGATCCGTAGCTAAATAATTTTCTGAATAGACGAGATAAAGGTCTGATAATGGACGATATCTCCACTGAAGTCTCGAATTAATATTGAAGTTATCTGCTTGTGTATTATACTGAAAAAACGTAGTAAAAAAGATAGCCTGGGTAAAGGATAACTCTGCTGATGCACCTATGAGCGATATGTCAACAGCTTCAGCAATATGTGGCATTTTGATACTATTATAATTATAAGAAAGCCCAAATGTGCCCCACGGCTGCCAGCGGAAGTTCAAGTCCAACTTACCATTGAATCTAGTTCCATTAAAATATTCTCCCACGGTAATACTCGCTTCATAATTGATAGGTTTTCGCTGGTCAGACGCGTAGCTAAGTGCTACATTATCATAGGTATAGTTGGCCGCATTTATCATAGAATCTCCTGTAAACGTTACATCTGTATCAAAAAACAATTTGGTAAACCATTGATTGTAAAACAAGGACAATTCGCTCGTATTTTTAAACTGAGCCTCGTATCCATATCTCAATCGATTGTCTGTGAGATTGAGTGAACTATCCATATACCTATCTAGATAAATAGAAGGCCCGTGGTAGATAAAATGCTTGGATTTTTTGGGATAAAACTTATACTCAATCTTAGGCTCAACCCTCCAATAACCATTACGTTCTATACTATCTAGTTGTGGATTATACCGCTCTATCCTGGGCACAAAACCCACTCCAGCATTATAGTTTCCCCCTACATACTCATGATTCCACATAGCACTAAAGCTAGGAGTAGAGTACGAATACCACGAAGCATGGGCATAGCTATCTTCTAATTTATCCGCACCAAAACTTTTGTGAAAGAAAACCTTTCCTCTATGAAACCTGTTAGCCGTAGCAAAATTGTAGTCTGCTCCTAGAAGTCTATTAAACTCAGTTTTCACAAACTCCCCATCTTTGATGCTCGACCTATTAACTGCTATAACTCCTAAGTTGGAGCTTTTGCCTATCTGTCGCTGTACAGCACCTACGGAAAAGTTCTGAGCAGGGCCGTCGCTTCCACCATCCGTTTGCATATTCATAGCACCTACCCGCCAGTTATCTCCTATTTTACCACTTAGCCGTGCACCTCCGAGTATAGGAACAGTACTACCACTTTTCAATCCTATTCTTCTGCTAAAGAATGGACGTATCTGACTGAAACCAAAATTAGCAAACAAATCTCCATTCTCTATAAAAAAATTTCTACGCTCAGGGAAAAACAGGCTAAATCTACTTAAGTTAGTCTGTTGCCTATCTACTTCTACTTGAGAGAAATCTGGATTAACCGTGAGGTCTAACTGCAGACTAGAGCTTATGGCTATCTTGGCATCTACTCCCAAATTGCCTATAGCTTTGGCATCTGTATTGGCCACATAGTCCTTGCTCACCCCACTGCTTACGTAAGGTATTATAGCTACATATTTTTTAGGTTTTTCTAGAGGCTTATCCCAAAGTAACTTACCACAATAATTGAGCGTTGCAATATTAAAATTTCGGGGTACGGCTGCCCACGCCGAGCTTTCATTTCTCTTCAAATCATTTCGAGTAAAATTAACACTCCACTCTGTACCTCCCTCGCTAAAACGGATACTATTAAACGGGATAGCCATTTCTACAAACCACTTACCCTCTCCCTGGCTTACAGCACTGTACCATAGATTGTCCCACGCTGTAGTGACTCCAAAATCTCCTCCGTTTTCTATGCTTCCTTCTCGCTGTGCTCCTCTTGGGTTTACAGCAAAACTAAAACCGTTGGTCTTGTCATTAAAAGGATTGAGTATTACCGAAAAAGCATCTGACCTAGGATACGAGAAATCTCGCTTTAGACTCTGTATTATATAGTTGCCAGGGAGCTCATCATAACATATGGCGGCTACATATATGTTCTTAGCATCATAGGTAACCATTACCTCCGTTTTAGATTTAGCGTATGCAGTATCAACAGGCGTGCTAATATAAAAATCAGCTGCTTTGTTTCCTGTTTTCCATACTTGTTCATTCAGAATACCGTCTATAGTTATCTTATCCTTAGTCTCTGTAATAGTAAAACTAGGTGTAGGTTTTTGTGCGAAAACAGAAAATAAACTGTACGAAAGAATTAGTAAAAATATGCTTCTCAAAATGAGTGGCAAACGTAGTAATTTACTTTCTTCTTTGGACAGCAATAAAAGATACCTTTGCAATCGTTTAAAAAAACTGCAAAATGAAACGCATCAATCAGTACAAAAAACTATTCAGTATAGAAGGGGCTATTGACCTTAAAGAGTTAAAAACCAACTACCGCAACTTAGTAAAAGAATGGCACCCTGATAAACACACTGCGGATGATACTAAAAAAGAAGAGGCTGAAGAGATGAGTCGCCTCCTTACAGACGGATACGCATTTCTGATAAGTATAGCTCCTGATACGATAGCTAAAGGACTAGATGAGTATAATAACACCCTAGAAAATGCTTTCATAGATGACATGCAGCACAAGAGTCTATTGCTGGAAATCTCCTTTAAAGACGGATCTACGTATGAGTATTTTGGTGTAAACAAAACCTTGTTTTCTAAGCTATTGAATGCTGATAAGATGCAGCGATTTGCTCGCAGAAATATCTTTAACTCATTCACCTACCGCAAGTCTAAAAAGACGGTAGAGGCTGAGTTGTAGCCGACTCTATCCCTTAAAAAGGGAATGTCAATAAAATATGTAGGATTACTTAAATAGTGATCCAATTTACAATACCTAGGAACTGTAATTATTCTCTACTTATTATTTAGATACTAGAGATCTATCTTTCGATAAGCAATTGGATAAGTAGTATCCGATAAAAACGTAAAATTGCACGTATGAAAGTATCATTCAAAAACGATTATTCTGAAGGATGCCATCCAAGAATTTTGGAAGCACTAACCAAAACAAATCTAGAGCAACAAAACGGATATGGATCAGATGAGTACTGTGTAAGTGCATCAAAACTAATTAGGAATAAATGCAATTCCCCTTTATCTGAAGTTCACTTTGTAAGTGGAGGTACACAAGCTAATTTGCTGGTAATAGCGGCTGCATTAAAACCTTTTGAAAGTGTAATAGCCGCCACTACGGGACATATATATACCAATGAGGCAGGGGCCATAGAAGCTACAGGACACAAAGTAAATACAATAGCCACAGAGGATGGAAAGTTAACCGTGGACCACATTACTGCAATCCTAGATGGTCACCAAAATACTCCTCATGTGGTAAAGCCAAAAATGGTTTACATTTCCAATGCTACAGAAATAGGAACTATATATTCTAAAGACGAGCTTCAATCGCTTTACAACTATTGCAACGCCAATGCTCTCTATCTGTTTATGGATGGAGCTAGACTAGGAAGCGGTTTGATGGCTCGCACAAGTGACTTATCTCTAGCGGATGTCGCTAAGTATACAGACGTATTTTGGTTAGGTGGCACAAAAAATGGAGCGTTAATAGGGGAAGCCATTGTTATCAATAATGCAGATCTTCAATCTGATTTTGAGTTTCACCTGAAACAAAAAGGAGCTATGCTCTCCAAAGGCAGATTACTCGGGATACAGTTCAACGAGCTTTTAAAAGATGATTTATTTTTTGACCTAGCTCAGCATGCAAATCTGCAAGCGACGAAACTGAAAGAAGCACTTGTAGCCAAAGGCTTCCCATTTTTCTCTGAAACCCACACCAATCAATTGTTTCCGGTTCTGCCAAACAGTACAATAGAAAAGCTGAGTGAGAACTTTGATTTTCACATTTGGGAAAAAATGGACGAATCCACTTCTGCCATACGACTCATTACTTCTTGGGCTACTACTGATATTCAGGTGCAGAGCTTTGTGGAGGCATTGAAGAGGGTTTAGATCTCATCTAATTTCTAAAGTCTAAAGTCTTATAATCTATACCCTCCCCTTGATCACCTCCTCCACACACTCAGGATTAAGTAGTGTAGAAATATCTCCAAGATTACTCGTATCTCCTTCAGCTATTTTTCGGAGTATTCTTCTCATTATCTTTCCGCTTCGTGTTTTGGGTAGTCCTGTGGTAAACTGTACTTTTTCTGGCTTGCAGATAGGTCCTAGTGTCTTAGAGACCAAGTCTTTTATTTCTACCTCTAAAAGTCCTAACTCTTCTGTCTTAAATCCTAAATCATTCTTGAGTGTAACGAAAGAGTAAATACTATTGCCCTTTATGTCATGCGGATAGCCCACCACCGCACTTTCGGCTACTAGTGGATGCTCATCTATGGCATTTTCTATCTCGGCTGTACCCAGATTATGACCACTTACTATGACGATATCATCTACCCTTCCTGTGATTCTATAGTTGCCTTCGGCATCTCTTTTGGCACCGTCTCCTGTAAAATAGTTGCCTTTAAACATATTGTAATATGTGTCAGCGAATCGCTGATGGTCACCATATATAGTGCGTGCCATACTCGGCCAAGGGAACTTGATACAGAGCCTACCCTCTTGCTCTCCTTCTGGAAGTTCATTTCCTTTTTCATCCATAAGGCAAGGCTGTATTCCAGGAAGAGGAAGTGTAGCATAGGTCGGAATATCCTGGGTAACTCCAGCTAGACTGGATATCATAATACCACCAGTTTCGGTCTGCCACCACGTATCTACTATCGGACAATTCCCTTTTCCAATATTTTCATCATACCATTCCCATGCTTCCAAGTTTATGGGTTCACCTACGGTTCCAAGTGTTTTCAAACTGCTCAAGTCGTGCTTCGTGACCAGATTCATATCACACGTAGCCAATGAACGAATAGCAGTAGGTGCAGTGTAGAAAATATTGACTTTATGTTTTTCTATTACTTCCCAAAATCTTCCCATATCTGGGTAGCTTGGGACTCCTTCAAACATCACCGTAGTAGCTCCAGCACTTAGCGGTCCGTATACAATATAACTATGTCCTGTAATCCATCCTATATCTGCAGTACACCAGTAGATATCTCCATCTTGGTATTGAAACACATTGCGAAAGCTATAATTAGCATAGACCATATAGCCGCCGCAGGTATGCACCATTCCTTTGGGCTTACCCGTGCTGCCACTGGTATAGAGTATAAAGAGCATATCCTCTGCATCCATTACTTCCGCAGGGCATATATCGCTTGCCTTTGCAAACTCATCTTGCCACCACACATCCCGGCCGTATTCCATTGCTATTTTGGAATTGGTTCTATTCAGTACGATTACCTTTTCTACACACGCACAACTTTCTAGAGCCTCGTCTGTGATTTCTTTGAGTGGTGTTATCTTACTGCCCCGGTAGCCTCCGTCAGCTGTGATAACGATAGTACACGTAGCATCATTTATCCTATCACTCAAACTCTTGGCACTGAAACCTGCGAACACAACAGAGTGCACAGCTCCTATTCTGGCACAAGCCAAAACTGCATACGCCAACTCAGGAGTCATAGGCATATACAAGCAAATACGATCCCCTTTTTTAGCTCCATTTGCTTTGAGCATATTGGCTGTTTTATTTACGTTTTTGGCCAGTTGGTTATACGTGAGATGAAGAGCTTCTTCGTTGGGATCATTGGCCTCAAAAATGATAGCTGTCTGCTCACCTTTAGATGCTAAATGCCTGTCAATACAGTTTTCCGTAATATTGAGCTTAGCTCCTTCAAACCATTTGATTTCTGGTTTATGTAAATCATAGTCTAAAACTTTATCCCACTTCTTGTGCCAAATAAACTCTTGCTCGGCAAATTCTCCCCAAAATTTTTCAGGGTTTTCAATGCTTAAACGGTATGCTTCGTCATATTCTGCTTGTGAAGTAACTATGTGCTTTGCCATTGGACGAATTTACACGTTTTATGAGAACACTTCTATCTTTCACATCAAAACTACCTTTAAGCTTGTTACTTTGTCAAGTGTACACTACCATCACATTCTTTAGACTACAAGAGCACAAATATTGGGCTTTTAAAATGATGGGCATGGGTCATAAAATGCTCAAAAGCACAGCAGGATTAATATTCTATAAACTTATGGGTACCGGTAAGAAAGGATTTAGCATACTACCCGACTGGGGAGAATATTCCTTCCTAGCTAATTGGGAAAGTGAAGAGCAAGCTAAAGGTTTTTTTGAACATCACCCTTTTTACCTATCCTACAAAGAGCGATGCTCTGAGATAGTTACCTACCAACTCACCTGTATTAAGAGTCATGGTACCTGGGATGGTAAAACACCCTTCGTAGCAGATAAGGATACAGAGGTAAGTCCCGACGACAACGTGGGAGTAATCACCCGAGCATCTATAAAATGGAGGAAAATGATACGCTTTTGGCGATATGTGCCTAAGTCTCACCAAGACCTAAACGGGAACTCTGGCCTACTTTTCACCAAAGGAATAGGGGACATCCCCCTCGTAGAAATGGCCACTTTTAGTCTCTGGGAAAACCAAGAAAGTCTCATGAACTTCGCCTATCGCGGTGAGCACCACAAAAAGGCAATTGCTCTGACCAAAAAGCACAATTGGTATTCCGAAGAGATGTTTGCAAGGTTTGTGGTGAAGGAGTTGGTTTCATAGCTCATAACCCATTTACTCCCTTTACATTCGTCTAACTAAATACTCATTCAACTGTTAAACTAAGATATGCTCAATTTCGACCTACAAAATCCAGTAAAAATCCTTTTCGGAAAAGGACAAATAGCCAAACTTAAATCTCAAATACCTGCAGGTGCTAATATACTTGTGCTCTATGGCGGAGGTAGTATCAAAAAAAATGGTGTCTACGAGCAAGTGACCGAGGCATTGAAAGATTTTGACTACACAGAGTTTGGCGGAATACCTGCTAATCCAGAGTACGAAGTGCTACTAGATGCTCTAGCTATTATCAAATCTGAGAAAATAGATTTCTTGCTAGCCGTAGGTGGTGGTTCGGTAATAGACGGGACTAAGTTTCTAGCATCGGCCGCTCTGTATGACGGTGAAGAGCCTTGGGATATACTAGCTAAAAATATTCGCACCGAAGTAGGAATGCCATTTGGTACCGTGCTTACACTACCTGCCACAGGTACAGAAATGAATAGCGGCTCCGTAGTATCTCGCAGAGAAATAGGGCAAAAAATGGGCATGGGCGGGCCAGGATTGTTTCCAAAATTTAGCATACTAGATCCTACCGTAGTAGCTAGCATACCACAACGTCAGTTGGCTAATGGAGTAACAGATGCTTTCACTCACGTAATGGAGCAATATATGACCTACCCGATAGGGGCAGATTTACAAGACCGTTTTGCAGAAAGCATAATGAGTAGCTTGGTAGCCACAGCTCCTAAGCTAATGAAAGACCCTGCAGACTATACTATTGCTGCTAACTTTATGTGGTGCTGTACTATGGCTCTGAATGGGCTGATACAAAAAGGCGTACCAAACGACTGGGCGATACACGCTATAGGTCATGAGCTTACTGCACTTTATGGTATAGATCACGCTCGTACACTGGCTATTATAGCTCCAAGACATTACACACACTTCTTGGAAAACAAAAAAGAAAAACTGGCTCAATACGGAGAACGGGTCTGGAACATCACCGAAGGAACTGTAGAGGAGAAAGCTAACGCTGCCATAGCAAAAACAGAAGAATTTTTCCACTCTATGGATATCCCTACTCGTCTATCTGACTATACCGACCAATATGAAGGTACTGCTGAGAAAGTAAGCGAAACTCTTCGTGAGCGTGGCTGGGTAGCTCTAGGTGAGCGTAAGGCTGTTACTCCTGAGGCGGTGAAGGTTATTGTGGAAGGAAGTTATTAATGAGACTTCACAGTTTACTGTGTATAGTCGAATTAATCCGCCGCGGTGGATAGGCTTTTCAAACTCAAATAACAAGAGCAAGTTCAAATGTGAAAAACTCCAGCGGTTAGTTTTTCACATTTCTTTTTATACCCTATAGAGTATAATTATTGCCAAATCGTAATTTTTATACCCTTTATGGCTCATTTTTTTAAATAAAACAAAGTTTTATACCCGATTAGGTTTAAAATAATGATATTTTTGTAGTACTATATACGAAAGAGTATAGCGGTTATTTAGCCTTTCTGGTTTGAAAGGAGAATACTGAGTTTTGTGATTAATTGAAACTTGTATTTTATGCATAGCCATAGCTACGGCTAAAGAGGCGATACGGAAGTGAAAAAATGAAATTATACCCAGAAGTAGAATGGTTAAACAACTTCATACAATGAAAGAAAATAAACGTACGGCATTGGCCATATTTATAAAGGCACGAAGAAAAATGCTTCGCATAAATCAAGTAGAGCTTGCCGAAAAAGCAGGTGTAGGTCTCCGATTTGTGCGTGATATGGAGCAAGGTAAAGCGTCGCTACGTATGGATAAAGTGAATGACGTTCTCCGACTGTTTGGCCATGAACTAGGGCCTGTGGCTATGGATAGAGATAAACTACTGCCATGAGACAAGCACACGTATACCGAGATAAAGAAGTAGCAGGTCTACTGAGTGAAAGCGAAAGCGGATACACCTTTGCCTACTCGGCAGAATATCTAGCACAAGGAAATGCAAAAGCCATAAGTCTTTCGCTTCCTCTGAGCACTGCAAAATATACAAGTAACGTATTATTCCCCTACTTTGACGGGCTGATACCCGAAGGATGGCTACTAGACATAGCACAAGAAAGCTGGAAACTAAACGAGCGAGACAGATTTGGTCTCTTGCTAGCGTGCTGCAGAGACAGCATAGGTGCAGTGGGTGTGGAGCCTTCTGCTGATATAGCACTTATTACTTTATGATGTCAGACATCTGACTTTCTGATAGTTCTCGTGAGACGCCTGACTCGTTGACTCAGGTTAGCATATATATACATGAGGATGGCTTCCAGATAGCGGTCAGGCAATGAATGAACACGATCAGCGGTAACCAATACTTAAAGATTCATACCTCAACATTAAAAACGTGAAGAACTATAAAAAGACATATTTTGACTACACCACCAAAGACTTTGTATCTATGGTGCAAGAGCCTGGAGGCAAAAAACGGGGTAATTGCCTCTATTGCTATAAGCCGCTCACAGAATCTGGTGTAGATTTTCACACAGCGTGTAACAAGCGGTTTTTTGGTCAGCTGTATACGCCTACATTAGATTATAGTTTTGATGATCTAGAAGCACTGGCAAGTAAAGTAGTGAGCAGCCACATGGCGGTGACCGGTGTACAACCCAAACTGAGTCTTAGCCTACACCGCAAGCAAGACAAAAACCGTGTTAAAAAACTCACCATAGTAGGCCTATATGGCGACTACATACTGAAGCCACCTACTGCACACTACGAAGAACTGCCCGAAGTAGAGGATGCTACACTGCATATAGCAGATGTATGTGGCATAGCGGCAGTACCGCATAGTCTGGTAAAACTAACAGACGGCACACGTTGCTACATAACTAAGCGAATAGACCGTACACGAAACGGCAAGCTAGGTATGGAAGATATGTGCCAACTCGCAGAGCGACTCACCGAGGATAAGTACAAAGGAAGCCACGAGCAAGTAGCTAAGCTAGTACTCAAATACTCTAGTAATCCGCTTTTTGACGTAACCAATTTTTGGGAACAGGTGCTGCTTTCCTACTTCACTGGCAATGCAGATATGCACCTCAAAAACTTTTCACTTGTAGAAAATGCAATGGGTACATACTCGCTATCTCCTGCATATGATCTGGTAAATACCGCATTGGTAAATCCTGCAGATACGGAAGAGCTCGCTCTGACTACTAACGGAAAAAAAAGTAACCTTAAGTACTCCGATTTCTTGATAGCTTTTGAGACTACAGGGCTAAGTCAAAAAGTACTTGATACTATGCTGCATAATTTTTTCTATTGTCGCAAGGAAATGAAAGCAGTGCTGCTGCGTAGCTTTATGAGTGAAGAGCTTAAAAAAGGTTATTTAGTGGTGATGAACAAGCGGTACGAGCTAGTACCCAGCAGTGTGAAATAACACCAAAATAGCTGTCAAGTGGCACAAAAAAAGGAGGTCTGCATACGCAGACCTCCTTTACTATTTTTTAGTGTTAAAAGATCTCTTATTTCACTATAACACGAGCAGTGCTCGAAAGTCCGTCTGTAGTGCTTTTCACAAAGTATAAACCTGTCGTCTCGATAGCAATACTCTCTGTGTCTGTAGCAGAAGTGACTACAGTACCCGTGATATCATATACGGTCACATTATTTAGCACTTTACCAAAGTGGATAGTACCGTCGGCAGTAGGATTAGGATACACTTTTAGACTCTCTTTAGCCATTAATTTCACACTCACTCCTTCTTCTCCTATCTTAGTTACTCCAGAGCTAGTAGCTACCCAAATGGCATCATTTTCGTCTACGGCAAGAGCTCTTATCGTCGGGCCTACCATACCATCAGTCTCGTCATAGTCTGTCCATGTAGAGCCATCAAATTTCGCAACACCCCCAACGGTAACTAGATAATCTACATATATGCCTGTCCACACATTTCCTTTAGAATCTACCACCATATCCTCTACAGGATTCAATGTGTCCGGCATTGGCATCTCATACATTCTAGTATGGTTCGTTTGCCAAACCATAGCTTCAGAAAAAACCGAGACTCCATTAGAAGTGCCTACCCACAAATTGTCAGAAACATCTACCGCTAAAGCAGTCGTATTATTACTTACTAAACCTTCTGAATCTGTAATTAGTGTAAAGTCTGTCCCATCAAACAAGGCCAGTCCACCTAATCCAGTGGCCATCAAAATATCGCCATTTTTGATCTCTACTATATCCTCTACTCCTCCAAAAGGTAATCCGTCAGCAGATTTGTATGCCTTGAAACTCGTACCATCATAAAGAGTAGCCCCATTGTAATCGCTTATCCAAATGTCTCCATTACTTACTTCAGTAAGGTTAGTAATTCGATTACTTCCAAGCCCGTCTGAGGTAACATAGGTAGTCCAGGTGCTTCCAGAATATTTACTAACTCCGTAGTCTCCTCCTATCCATACATCCCCACTACTCGTTATGAGAATAGACGATACATTATCATTAGCTAGTCCAGGATGAGTAGTCGTATTCATCACCTCCCATGTACTTCCATCAAAAATGGCTATGCCCTTTTGAGTGCCAAACCACATTTTACCATTGCCATCACTGGCTAGACTGAGTACATTTTTACTTGGCAATCCATCCGCATCCGTATAAGAAATAAATGACTGTGCAAACGCCGATGTTACAGAGCAGATGCTCAATATAAGTAGACCTACTATTTTCATAATTTTAATAATTTTTTGTTGATTACAATTTGGTTATTGTGAAGAATAACAAAGTAAATCCCAGTCTGAAAGTTACCAATGTCATACTCACTTAATCCTTTAGTTGCTTTATCCTTGAGCAGAACTTGACCTTGAGAATTTATTATTTCAATAGTACCTACTACATCTGACTCTACAAAGAGCCTGTTGTTTGCTGGATTAGGGAATACCTTAACCTCTGCTGCTGTAACACTATTTACAGATAATCTTTTACCCGAATTGAATGCTTCAGGTGTCGGCTCCATTAATACAAACGGTCCCGTTCCATTTGGGTACCTACCAGAAGTAATATCGCTAGCCTGACCACCAAAAGTTACTTCATCTCTTATCTCACCGCCATTAGACAGATATATAGCCTCTCCACCAGATGCCAATTTAAAATTAGTGTGTAATATTCCGTCTTCTTCATCATTATCTGCCCATATAAGTGTATACTCTCCTGCCGCTATACTTATCTCTGGGAGACCCCACTGTCCCAAATCATTTATATCATCAGACAAAAAATATCCCAATAAATTGATCGTCGTATCTCCATTATTAAATAGCTCTATCCAGTCTTCAAATTGTCCATTTTCATCTGAAATGATAGTTGAGTTAGATGCACAAAACTCATTGATAACCAGTTGCTTTACTTCTCTTATTTCATAAAAATTATACGCGGCATTGCTCGGAGAGAAAGTTCCCGCAGAATCATTTTCTGCATATACATAATAATCTAAGTTGGCACTTGAAGAAGAGATGCTAGCTCCATAAATACCGTCCATAGCTTGATCATCTCCAGCTAATCCGTCATCCTTCATTTCCATTCTATTAAATAGTCCTCCTATTTCATCTCTGTAATAAAGATAGACCAAAGATGCTAACGTCACTGAAGAAGTGATTTGAAAACTTGTCTCGCTTTTAGTATCTAAAGGCTCTGTAATACTAGGAGCACCTATCGGAGATATTCCTGTATAATTTAGCAGATAGGTACTGCGAGCGTCCATCAAATCTGTAATGCCTGGGTACTCTACTAAGTCTTGAACCGTACTTGTCTTATTAGCTAAAAAATCTTCGTTAGAATAAAACTTATTGGTATCATTACTTACATCAGATTTTATTAAATCCTGCAGCTCGTCCAATTCATCTTTGTATGCTTCATTAGCAAAATGCTCTTGCACTATTGCTCGTATGTGGGCTAAGTACATTCGTTCTCGTTGACCCGTATTAATTACGTTTCTAATCAAAGGTCTGGGATGCACTGAGAAACTATTGACGTGTGCTAGCGGGTCCATCGTCTTCGCTTCTTCTACCGTGAAACCTCTGAAGAAGTCAGAAGCATCTGTTAACCTAAAACTACCAAAGGACTGATTCATGTCCCAAAGTATCGGATTGAACTGTCCGTTCTTATCTTCATACAGGTAGTAATTTTGGGCATAGCCTATATAGCTATCAAAATTTATAAGTGTATAATTGAGAGCGTGCATCCATAGCGTACGATCGACATTGAGCACTTGCTCTATATCTTCAGGACTATTATTTAGCTTATCTATTAGGTTATAGAAATTTGCCCATCCTGCATCAGATTTTAGTTCGTAGGCATCGTAATAATCTGCACTATCAGCACCCGGACTATTACTTAGGTTACTGTTCTCTCCATTTAGGTTTACTGTAGTAGGATTCCCTTTTACAAACGTTCCATCAGAAGAGCCGTAGTGCTGAGCAAGAAACGAATTGTCTACGGATTCTACACTCGTGTATACTCCCCAGAAAACATCATTGATGTATACCTTACAGTAATTTGAATATGAAGCAGGCATATAGTTCCTGGCTATTTTGTATGATACTATTTCTCTGACAAACGAAGGGTCCTGAATCACATTTCCCAGCTTAATTTTTTCTACTCCGAAATGACTCTGGTCTATGACATAATCCAGTTTTATGTTGAATGGATTTTTGTCTCTATCCACACTTACAGAACTGAACCCTTTATATCGCACTCCTATACTGTCAAAGTATACTCCGTCAACCCACACAGCAGCAAGTAATCTTTCCTCATCTCCGTCTACATAAAAACTATCTAAAATGTGATCCCAGTTTTGTTGCTCAAAAACAAGCTTTACCTCAGAAATATGAGCAGAATTATGAAACCACGTTTGGGCATTGGCCGAAAAAATTCCCGCAAAAAACAATGCTAGGACAATTACATTTCTCATACGCTTATCGGGCTAAAATAAGAGATTTAGTCACTAAAGTATTTTTAGTCAAAATAGAAACAATGTATTGTCCATTTTCTAAATCCCTAAGAGATAACTCCGTTTGATTATTGCTTTGCAAAACGACCTTGCCAAGCATATCAATTACCCGAATCTGAAAATTAGGAGTATCCTCCAACCCAGAGATAGTAATTGTCCCAAAAGAAGGATTAGGAGAGATTGTAACAGCATTGACTTCTGAATCATCTACTCCTGAAATAGCTACATCACACGGATTATCTAGCAATGCTATGATACCCGGATGAGCACACTCTCTTCTGAAACCTTTAGGAGGGCCATCGCTATATTGCCATACTATATTATCATTACTATCTACTTCATACATATATTGCTTAGATACCGCTACGAAGATATTGCCATTTGATAGTCTATCAGAAGCTGATTGCCCACTTGAAGTAGCTTTACACTCGTGCCTCCATTGATGTGCAGCTGGCTGATAAGAACCTCCACTAAAAGTATAGTTGTAACCGTCCATTGTAGGGTTTATAGCATCCACTACTGAACCATCTCCTGAACCACCGCTATTATTGAAAAATTGAATCCAACCACCATTTGGACGGCCATCATTTTCTATCCAACGTACATCATGAACAGCAGAAGGAATGCTTTGGGCAACAGATGATCCGTAGTTTGCAGGATTCCCATATCTAAAAATAAAATCTCCTCCTTTGCCAGCATTTCCTCCTTCATGTGAAGCAGCTTCAGCTGTAGTAGTACTGTGATCTATTATGAAAATCTCACTCATAAATCTAGAGCTAAAAGCAATTTGATCTAATTCTGCATTGTAATCTATTCCATTAACGTGGAACCAGTCCCCGTCTCTTCTACTAGTTTGACCTGCTACATTGATATTCATCAATTCCGGATGATCAGCTACTACACCAAAGCTAGGCTTATTGTCATCTACATCTTGAATCAAGTGATCCCAAATATGCCATTCCCATACTATTTTACCTCCTGTACCATCTTGCTCCACCTCTATAAAATGCGTAGGCCATTTCTCAGAAGTAGAAGACTTTCCAGCTGCAGCCAATTCCGTGGTTAACTTTACTTCCCATGCAGTAAGCAAAACATTACCATTTGGCAATACTGCAAAATCATGGTGCGACTGATGATCTGCACTTGAATATTCGAACTCCCACACAATGTTAGCATCCTTATCGTACTCTTGAATAACGCCTCCAGAAGCGGCACCATTGAGTTCCGCTCCGGTGACTACTCCTTGTCTAAGAAGGTTTCCATCATTTTTCAGGAAAACCGCATAGTTCGCATTTGTATTGCAATCCCACGAATGAGCTATACTGCCATCCTTATCTATTAGGTAAGTAGTACTGTTATTTTGTAAATTATACAATGTATAGCCATCAAAGTCTTGAGCTATAGATACGAGTGTAAAACATCCTAAAAAAAGGAAAATGGCGGTTCTGGTTAATTTCATAAATATACAGTTTGACAATACCAATCACTACACTATTCCATTACGTCTGAAATATGCTTGAATAATACCAATCTAGTTTTTAAGTGTCGTATACATAAATTGAGTTTATCGAAGGTTTGTAAAGGCGAAAAATCATTGCATAGCCTTCCGCGTGTCGCCATAGCTTTAGCGGAGGCACAAGCTATGCCAAGCCTGCCTTGCCGCAGGCAGGAATTTATCACGACAAAATTGATGATACAGAATCAGAATAGTCCCGGTGTTTGATGGCTTAATCCGTATAAGCCTATTACAGCACAGATTACCTCCGGAGTCAGAAGCTTTGAACAGCTGTATCTTTCTGTAATTCCTTTGGTATGAAACAAAAAATGGAGCCCACATAATATGGACTCCATTTACTATCTTAAAATAAACAGTCTTTTATTTCACTACTACTCGAGCAATGCTAGTCAATCCCTCAGCTGTACTTCTTATAAAGTATAAACCTGTAGTGTCTATAGAAATACTAGAAACATTAGTAGCAGATGATACCACAGAACCAGTGACGTCATATACTGTAACGTTAGCCAAAACCTTACCGAAATGCACCGTACCGTCTGTAGTAGGATTAGGATATACTTTTAGGCTTACAGTTTTCAAAGTAGCTATGCTATTCACTTCGCTATTAGCTGCACCTGGAGTAGGAGTCTCCTCTACGGCCCAAGCTCCGCTTCCATCTGTAGCACGTGCCCAAGACATATCTGCATCTATAGCTCCGAAAGTAGTAGAATCTACAATCCCTTCCTCATTCATCAAGAAGAAACCGTCACCATTCTTACTTAAACCAAAGCCTGTAGTGAAACCTGTATCACTGTTACAAAACATAACTAGGTATTCTCCTGGTGCTATTATAGTACCTGCTGGCATTACGTACCAGTCTGTACTATCTTTAGTATTATCATCTATACACATCCATCCGCTCATATCTACCTCGCTGCTACCAGCATTGTAAAATTCTACCCAGTCTTCGTAGTTTCCTCCTAGATCTGCATAGGTAGCATCGTTATCTGCTTGTACTTCGTTAATAGTTACCTGAGCAAAAGAGCTAAGTACTAGTGTTAAACTTAAAATTGATAAAGTAATTTTTTTCATATTGTTGTTGTTTTAATTATTGTGACTTAGTTGAATCTATACTGCCATCCTAACCTTAGCTGGCCAGTATAGTTTAAATTTTCGGTTACAGCTTCTGGGAAAGTAGCATTTTGCTCCTCTGTAAGTTGCTGTGAGTATTGTATTTTCAATGTGCTATTCCAACCATCTATCATATAAGCATAGGCAAAGGCCACACGTTCATTTGTACCGTCATAGAGGTTATTCAGGTTGTAATTTTCATAACGTGCTGAAATGATAGATTTCAAAGGCTTGATGTATTTACCTACTTCCACATGCACTCCTCCAGCTAAGAAATATTTCTTATCTGGAATGCCAAAAAAGCGAAGGCTGTCATTGGGAGTCACTTTCATTTGATGAGCTTCTGCCAAAACAGAAAACCCTCTATACTGAGCATAGAAATCTACTCCATATGTAGTCTTAGTCCCGTCTACTGTGAGTAAGCTATAATCTGACCCAGTAGTCAATCCTTTCTCGGTATATCGAGCATTTAAACCTAAACTATATGTAGGTATTGGGCTGATATTAATATCCGTATTGCGATACTTAGACTTGACAGGCCAAGAAACATCTACTCTACCTATATACTCCAAATTGCCATCTATAGAATTATTGCCAGACAATGATTGCTCGCCTATACCATTGTATATACCTGCATACACATTTATTTTTTCACCCCAATAGCTTTGGGATAAGGTAACACCTATATCTCTACGAGAAAATATCTCGCCACGTGCAAACTCAGCACGCTGAAAGTAAGGAGAGTACACAAATGGATTCAATGAAGTTCTACTATATGGCAACTTCTGAAAACCTGCTTTTATATCAAACAAACCTAGGCCCTTATACATCACAAATGCATCCATAATTGGTGGATTCTCAGGATCAATATTACCAAATAAATTGGCAAAATCTATCTGTAGCTCATATTCTACATCCGTACCTTTTCGTCCTTCTAGTTTGAGCTGAGCATCTCTTAGTTTAAATCTATTTTTCTTAAAATCTGTTTGTCCAGGCTTATAAAACCTATAGTTGTAATACGTGGTAGCTAAACCACCTATTTCTAAGGTATTAGACCCATTGGTAAATGATAACTGTGCGTCCGATGTAAATACGCACGCAAACAGCACGAAGAATAATACTATCTTTTTCATTTCAATGTAAACCAATTAAGTGTAGCCATATTATCACTTAGTATAAGAGTAGACTTACCTTTTATGCATATCCCTTCTGGATTGAGCACTTTCACTTTTTGCTTAGTGAGTATGGATAGATCAGACGTCCTCACTTTTAATACTTCATAGTTTTCATCACTCAATAGGTGGTAGAAACCATCGTGATATACGCCGCTAGAGATATCCCCTTCATAATCAAATATACGGTCATTTACTACCTCTAAATCAGTATTGAGTTCCATTACGTGAATAGGTTCTTTCTCTGTGATGAGGATTATCTTATTCTCCTCGTCATTATAAATAATGCTTTCGTATCCTTTATTCTTTCCTCCAAAATACGGAATCACTTTACTGTATTGCTCTTCTAGGTTCGTATTCAGAAATGATACTTTACGCAGTCTTTCTTGCACTACGAGATATCCACCATTGAAGGTGCAACAGGCTTCAAAATCTACTCCTGTGAAAGGAGATATTCGTGTGACTTTTCCTTCTGTGTCTGTTTCAAAGATCTTGCCTTGGTCACTTACTATCACAAAACCTTGACCATCTATACGCTCGCACAGATCTGAAGGTTCTGCTATGTTCAGTTTTATCGTTCGGTCTGCTCTTAGAGCGACTAGCCCAAATAACAAAGTAAATAAAGATACTTTTACCATTAGTTTAATTCTCCAGGAGTTGTTTGATTAAAATTTTTCCAAGGTCCGCAAGCATTTGGTTTTCTACCATAGCTAATGCCACTAGACTGCTCGCCAAAAACGATGCTATCTACTACTTGAATAGACCCACCTTGTTTTTGAGATATATAAATAGCATCCCCTCCGCCACTTAGTTTAAAACTGGAATGTGTCTCTCCTTGTATTTCTCCTGCTAAACCGGAGCACCAAACTACTTTGAGTACGTTAGGAGCCAGTTGAAAAGCGGGAAGTTCGTATTGCTCTAAGTCTGTATTGTCATCCGAGACAAACCACTCGCCAGCTACGAACTGAAAATCTACTTTTGTATTATTTATCAATTCAAACCAATCTTCACCCACAGGACTACCGGGAGGCATGTCATTCGATCCTCTAGCTACAAATTCATTGATAGCTATCGTTACTGAATCGCACGGTGTACCAACATTGACCACCTTGTAAGGTTCAAAATCTATGTCTTTGGTACAACCCAAAAGCAAAAGACATAAAACTAGTATACTTAAATTGTGGATCATAGTGCAATATGATGAATTGAATGTTAACTTATTGTTAAATGGTCAATAAACCTGAATTCCTCCACATTTCTTTCAGCTTCTCTTAATACAATCATCGAATTACACTGCGATTTTAATTTAAGATTGTATTTGTTACTTGTAGCGAATGTGTTTGTCTTTGACTAATTACATTTGCACTATGAGTCAAGACTGGACCAAAGTAAAAGAATACGAAGACATCACCTATAAAAAGTGCGATGGAGTAGCACGCATAGCATTCAATAGACCAGATGTACGTAATGCATTTAGACCAAAGACCACGAGCGAATTACTCGATGCTTTTCATGACGCCCAAGAGGACTTGAGCATAGGTGTAGTGCTCCTAAGTGCGGAAGGTCCTAGTTCTAAGGATGGCGTCTACAGTTTTTGTAGCGGTGGCGACCAAAAAGCTCGTGGACACAAAGGATACGTGGGCGATGACAATTACCATAGACTAAATATACTGGACGTACAGCGAATGATTCGTTTTATGCCTAAAGTAGTGATAGCCGTAGTGCCTGGATGGGCGGTAGGTGGCGGACATAGTCTACACGTAGTCTGTGATCTCACGCTTGCTAGTAAGGAGCATGCTATCTTTAAACAGACAGATGCAGATGTGACTAGTTTTGATGGTGGATATGGCTCTGCTTACCTAGCTAAAATGGTCGGTCAGAAAAGAGCTCGAGAGATCTTTTTCTTAGGAAGAAACTACTCTGCTCAGGAAGCATTTGACATGGGAATGGTGAATGCAGTAATTCCTCATGATGAGTTAGAAAATACCGCCTTTGAGTGGGCACAAGAAATCTTAGAAAAGTCTCCTATGAGTATCAAAATGCTCAAGTTTGCGATGAACCTTACGGACGATGGCATGGTAGGTCAGCAAGTATTTGCAGGAGAAGCTACTCGCTTAGCCTATATGACTGAAGAAGCCAAGGAAGGTAGAGATGCCTTCTTGGAAAAGCGGAAACCGAAGTTTAAGAAGGAGTATTTGCCGTAGGGATAAATTCAATTTATTTTTATATTTTTGGACTGCTATGAAAATATCAAGATGTTTCTCATTTATTATCTTCTGCTTTCTAGTAAGCTCTTGTGCTACAGTTACTAAAAACGGCATAGTGCAAACTAAAAGGTATAAGTACAAAACTGTGAAGAAAAGTTTAGCTAACATCAAAGCTAAACGTCACGCAAAATCTGAAAATTACAAAACATCTGAAGGAACAGAAAAAGATATATATGCCTTGAGAAGTAAAAAGCTTGGTGGAGAACAATCTCTAACTTTGACAGTTAAAAAATCCCCTGAGTCCTTCAAGCATGTAAAGAGTAAAGAACTTCCTATTTCTATCAACACAGCTAAATCTTTCCAACAAAAAACTGAAATAAAATTGGATACGAATTTACAATCAGATTCGTGCGATCTCATTATCACTAAAAAAGCTGAAGAAATACTAGCAAAAGTTTTAGTGGTAGGAACTCAAGAAATTACTTATAAGCTGTGTGACTTTCTAGATGGCCCAACCAGACAAATAGTAAAATCTGACATACTTTATATCAAATATAAGAATGGTAGGAAAGAGGTGTTTACTTCAGATACAAAACCTCAAGCCGAGTATAAATCACCTCCTCAAAAGAATAATTCGTCCGCAGGTATCGGAGCAGTACTGATGATAGTAGGTGCTATTGTTTTATTGTTCGTAAGCATACTTCTAGGGGTCATATTGGGGCTTATAGGGCTCATATTAGTATTAGCCGGCTAGCATCACACTCAGAAAACAACACTTATCCATTCTTGATTATCTTGAACTAGCCCCAGATAATCACAATGATATGTTCACTATTCGTCTAGACACAAAGCGGTCTAAAATTTCACCTCTAACCTCTAATTACACCTACCAACTCCCTCGCCTGCCTTACTCCGCTTTCTCGCCACACTTGTTTTCCTTGTTTGAAAACCATAATCGTAGGAACGCCTTTTACGTTATACACACTAGCCAAAGCCTGATTTTTATCTACGTCTATCTTTAGAATTTTTACCTTATCACCAAGTTCCTTTTTCACTTGGTCTAGGATGGGTGGCATCATCTTACACGGACCACACCACTCTGCATGAAAATCTACCAGTACAGGTACATCTCCATTAATTATATCTTTAAAACTTGCCATATCTATATTTTATTAATTGTAAGTAGGAACTCGCCTCGAGGCGAGTTCCTACGAGAGTTCCTACGAGGCGAGTTCCTACGAGAGTTCCTACGAGGCGAGTTCCTACGCTAATTTATCGGCCTTTTGCCACGGACCTGCATTGTATGCTTCCACTCCATTATTTTTGAGAATACCAACAGCACTTCCGCTACGCATGCCACTTGCACAACAAGTGATTACAGGCTTATTCCATTTTTTAATGGCTTCTATTTTCCCGCTTATTTTATCCAAAGGGATATTCTTACTTCCCTTCACATGGCCACTAGCATACTCTCCTGGGCTACGTACGTCTACTATAATCGCACCTTCACTCATTTTCTCACTTAAATCCACTCCTGGACCAAATAATTTCTTTATAAATCCTAACATTGAGTGCAAATGTGTGTTATTCTCTTTTTAAGTATTGCAACTAAGGTAACAAAACACTAAATTTGGTATGGCAAGTATGAATAAGTCAGAAATACACGCAGCTTGTATGGTCAAGCAACAAACGAAATTAGCAGAGCTCCAAAATGCTAGAAATAAGGTGCAAGAGTCTATTGTTGGGGAAGATAATAGCACAGCAGGCAATAAGTTTGAAACCGCCAGAGCTATGGGACAGGAAGAGTTGGACCGCCTAAACCAGACTATGAATATAGCTATACGTGAGCTAACACTGCTCAGTAATATCTCGCCAGATAAGCCATGTGATTCCGTACAGCTGGGTGCTCTCATCACTACCGATAAAAAGATGATGTACGGGTCAGCTGTATTTTATGGGGAGCTAGGCAAAAAGCTTACTTAGTCTAAAGAGGAAAAAGTCAGTATCAGATACGCCTCTAAGGTTAGCCCTAAAGAGCTTTATTTTGGAGTTAAAAGACTCAGCA
>Ga0209491_10001165_pt1 | contig 51948 bp, 45 predicted proteins | sample BON02_FD_187213 | JGI IMG/M metagenome (GOLD analysis project Ga0209491, IMG submission 187213) | Freshwater microbial communities from Lake Bonney liftoff mats and glacier meltwater in Antarctica - BON-02 (SPAdes) (version 2) | ecosystem: Environmental > Aquatic > Freshwater > Ice > Glacier...
CCTCACCAAAATCAAACTCTACTCTGCGGTTATTCATGGGAAAACTCCTCGCAATTGCATTTGCCGCTTTTGGAGAGGAATTTTACTAAATAGTTCAATATATATGAAACACTACACTAGAGGTTCCTTCCTGATTGACGGCGACTAAGATGCGTATGCGTGGTCTTTGGCCAGCGATGCCTTTGCGCGGACCTGCAGGCTCTGGCAGAAGTGGTGTGACTCGACCGACATGTTTGCCTAAACAAGAATAGAAAAAATGATTGATAGTTTGATCGCCGGCAAGGTTTTCGGAGATCCTGAGCAACGTCGCGGAAAAGGCGAAACTCCCTTTGTTGTCGCCAAAGTTCGTGCCTCAACCAACGATGGCGAGAGTGTTCTCGTAAACGTCATCGCCTTTGACGAGGCGCCCAGTGCGGCATTGCTTGCATTGCGGGATGGAGACTCCGTTGCATTGACCGGCAGCATTACGCCAAAAGTGTGGACAGATAAGCAGGGCAACACCCGACCGGCGCTGGACATGGTTACGCAGAGGGTGCTGGCTGTCAGTGACTGAGGGTCTGTGCAAAATCAGCTTTCATTGGGCGCAAGAGAACACGCATGGCCACCAGATATATCCCCATTTTTCTAAGACATCCCGCCTCCCACCGGCTTGAGAATTTCGCCCTTCTTGCAGGTCTGGAAGCAGCGGTTCGGGGGATGGTCATCTCCGTCATGCCGCTTGCCGTCTATGATGCGCTGGGCGACGCGGGATCGGTGTCGCGCGTCTATTTCATTGCCGGCATCGTGTCGCTGATCTGGGGCCTGATGGTGCCCTGGGCCACGCGCCACTTGCCACGGCGCTGGATGTATTCGATGGGGGCGTTGCTGTATCTGGTGGCGCTGGCGCTGGCGGTCACGGGTGGCAAAATCGCCATGCCGATGGCGCTGATGTCGATGGCGATGGCCACGGCGACAACCTTTGTCTGCTTCAACGCCTATGTGCTGGATTATGTGCAACGCGCCGATCTTGGCCGTAGCCAGGCGATGATCTTGATCTATGCCGGTGCCCCCTGGGTCATTGGCCCGATGATGGGGGTTTGGCTGCGCCACATCTGGGCACCATTACCGTTTGTCGTGGCCTCAGGCCTTGCGCTGGCGCTGCTGATCACGTTCTGGATCCTGCGGCTTGGCAATGGCAAGCAGATCACCCGCGCCAAGGAACCGGCGCTGAACCCGCTGGCCTATCTGGCGCGGTTCTTTGCACAGCCCCGCTTGATTGCGGGCTGGCTGTTTGCGGTGATCCGGTCCTGTGGCTGGTGGGTCTATGTCGTCTATCTGCCGATCTTCTGCATCGAGGCGGGTCTGGGCAATAGTGTCGGTGGCGTGGCGCTGTCCGTCTCCAACGCTTTGCTGTTCACCTCGCCGCTGATGCTGCGTCAGGTGCACCGGTATTCTGTGCGCTTGTCGTTGCGCGTGGCCTTTGCCCATTGCGCCATCTTCCTCATTGCGGCGACGCTGCTGTCGCCCTGGCCCTGGCTGGTCGTGGCCTGCCTGATGGCGGCAGCGATTGGCCTTGTGCTGCTGGATGTGATCGGCGGGCTGCCCTTCATGATGGCCGTGAAGCCATCCGAGCGCACAGAAATGGCCGCCGTTTATTCCAGCTTTCGCGATGTCTCCAGCGTGTTTACCCCCGGTGTGGCCTACCTTTTGTTGCTGGTCGCCCCAGTTGCCGGCATCTTTGCCGCCAGCGGCATCGGCATGGCCATTGGCTGGAGCATCGCCGGGCAGTTGCACAAGCGTCTGGGGGCCAAGCGGCCGTCAAGCGTGAAGTGTAGTAATAGTGCCCAACCCGCCAAAAATGTAAAGTTAGCGTAGCGGCACCTCTGATTCAGCCAATCTGCGGCGTGTTTCAAAAAGTTTTTGGTTGCCGCGGACAATGTGAATTTTGGATGATTTTCCTGTGACTCAACCGCTGGCCAGCCGAAAAAGTGTCAACCGATTGTGAGCCGCGCCCAACGATCGATGCCGCGATCGGAGACAGCGGACTACCGATCAAGATCTTCGCCTGAGACCTGATAACGTGACGGCCGCCTATTCCACGATCGCCACCGCTTCAACCTCGATCATCAGCCCGTCCATCGCCAGCGCCGTGACGCCAACCAGCGTGCTCGCCGGGTAGTTGGGGCCGGGGAAGTGCAGGCTGCGCGCCGCGCGGGAAGCTGCCATGCGGTCCGCGTCGAGGCCGACGATGTACATGTTGAGCTTCACCACATCTGCAAAAGTCGCGCCCGCCGCCGCAAGGGCCTGCGCGATGTTTGCGTACACTTGCTTGGCCTGGGCGGCCATGTCGCCTAGGCCAACCAGCTTCCCATCAGCATCGAGCGCAATTTGGCCAGCGACGTAGACCATTTTCGAACCAGTTGCGGCGACGACGTGGCTGTATCCCGCGGGCCTCGATAAACCGGTGACGGTTGGATAGGACTTCATGGCATTACTCCAGGGTGGTGTTACAGGGATAGGAAATTCAACCGCATGAGGCCAAGTGTGACACCGAAAAGCGTCCTCAAGCGTCGCGCCTTCCCTGATGTGGTGATCTGAATCCCCAAAGGTTTTCCGCCCACCGGCACAAACGATATGGAAAAATGGCGTCGATCAAATACACTGTCCCGCACAAGGCCCACGCTCACGGGTCATATCAGGGGAAGATATGAAACTGCTTGAGAAAATGAACTGCCTGCTGCCTGCCTTCAACCTGGTCTGGAAAATCTGGTTACTAGTCCTGCTGATGTGGATTGGCTACAACCTTCACTTAATTGCCGCCGGAACCTATTTCGTCGACTACCCACCGGGGCTGTTAGACCCCACATCGCAGAATAATGACAATCTGCCGATCTGCCCGAGCGCAAGCTCCCGGACATAGTGAACAAAGAAAGTGTCGAAAATGAGCGAGCAGACCGCTATTGGAACGACGCAAGAAAGAGGCATCCATGCGCATCACCCATGTCCGTGAATTGGCAGTCAAGCTGGAGGGTGACGTCGCCAACGCTGTGGTCAATTTTTCAGAGCACACCGTCTCACTAGTGGCCGTCGTCACCGACGTGATCCGCAGCGGCCGGCCGGTGGTCGGCATCGGTTTCAACTCGATCGGCCGCTTCGCGCAAAGCGGAATAATCCGTGACCGAATGATCCCGCGCCTGATGGCTGCTGCGCCCTCTTCCGTGCTCGATCCGTCGGGCGAACGCTTCGACGCCGGCAAGGTTCTGGCCACCGTCATGCGCAACGAAAAGCCCGGCGGCCACGGCGACCGCGCCGGCGCCGCGGCGGCGATCGAGCATGCGATCTGGGACCTGAATGCCAAGCTGGCCGACGAGCCGGCCTACGTCACGATCGCCCGCGCCTTCGGTCGCAAGCCGACCGAAGGCGCGGTTGAGGTCTATACCGGCGGCGGCTACTACTACGCACCCGGCACCGGCCAGACCCTGCGTGACGAATTCCTGCGTTATCGGGAGATGGGCTTCGAGAGTTTTAAGATGAAAATCGGCGGCGCGCCGCTGGCCCAGGACATGAAGCGCATCGAGGAAGCGCTGCTTGCCGCCGGCGGGGGCGAACACCTGATGGTGGACGCCAACGGCCGCTTCGAGCTGGCCACGGCACTGGCCTATGCCAAGGAACTGCGACCGCTGAAGCTGCGCTGGTTCGAGGAAATCGGCGACCCGCTGGACTACCAGCTCAATCGCGAGGTGATCGAGGCGTATGGCGGGCCGGTGGCCACGGGCGAGAACATCTTTTCAGCAATCGACACTCTGAACCTGGTGCGCTTCGGCGGCATGCGACCGAACTGCGACGTGTTCCAGATGGATGCCGGCCTGAGTTACGGAATCACCGAGTACGCACGGATGCTCAGTGTTCTGGAGTCGAACGGCTTCAACCGCAAGTTCGCCATCCCACACGGCGGCCACCTGATCAACCTGCACACCGTCGTCGGGCTGGGCCTGGGCGCGTGCGAGGCCTACCCCGGCGTTTTCCAGCCGTTCGGCGGCTACTCGCCGCAGTGCCAGATCAGGAATGCTCGCGTGCGGCCCAGCGATGCGCCCGGGTTCGGGCTGGAGCAGAAACCCGAGCTAGCGCCGCTGATCAAAAAGCTCACGTATTGACGGGAAGGCATGGCCGATCAGGCTTCAAAGCAACGCAGCAAAACCGACACAAGGATCAGTTAATCTTGCAACCCCGGACTTCTGGAATTTAGATTGGTACGGAGATTGGGGGCAGGTCAGTGAGACTGTCTGAAACTACCAAATGGTGCCCGGGGCCGGAATCGAACCGGCACGCCTTTCGGCGGGGGATTTTGAGTCCCCTGCGTCTACCAATTTCACCACCCGGGCTGCTGGGCGCGAAGCCTCAAATTATGGCACAGTGTGGGCTATGAAATATCCAACCATTGAAGACGCGATTGGCAAGACACCGCTGATTGCATTGCAGCGTATTGGGGCAAGCGACAACGCCGCGCGCGGTAATGTGATTCTTGGCAAACTCGAAGGCAACAATCCGGCGGGCTCGGTGAAAGACCGGCCTGCGCTGGCCATGATTAAACGCGCCGAGGAGCGCGGTGACATCAAGCCGGGTGACACGTTGATTGAAGCGACCTCGGGCAACACCGGCATTGCGCTGGCCATGGCCGCCGCCATCAAGGGCTACCGCATGCTGCTCATCATGCCGGAAGACCTGAGCATTGAGCGCGCACAAACCATGAAGGCTTTTGGTGCCGAGTTGTTGCTCACACCCAAAAGCGGGGGCATGGAGCATGCTCGTGACCTGGCCGACAAAATGGCAGCAGAAGGCAAGGGTACGGTGCTGGATCAGTTCGCCAACCCGGACAACCCACGCATTCATTACGAGACCACAGGCCCGGAGATTTGGGCTGACACCAACGGCAAGGTTACGCACTTTGTCAGCGCCATGGGTACGACGGGCACCATCACGGGTGTGTCGCGTTACCTGAAAGAGCAAAACCCGGCCATCAAAATCATTGGCGCGCAGCCCAGCGAAGGCTCGCGCATTCCAGGCATACGCAAGTGGCCTGCCGCCTACATGCCAAAAATTTACGATGCCAGCGCGGTCGATGAACTGGTACTGGTGAGCCAACTGGATGCTGAAGACATGTGCCGCCGCATGGCGCGCGAGGAAGGCATTTTTGCAGGCATTTCGGCGGCGGGTGCCTGCTGGGTGGCGCAGCAGATTTCAAAAACGGCGAAGGACGCAGTGATTGTTTTCATCGTCTGCGACCGTGGTGATCGGTACTTATCTACCGGAGTGTTTCCAGCATGAGCCACGAATTCAGGTTTTGCCCCAACTGCGCAACGGCGCTGGCCATGCTCACGCAGATGGAAGATGGCGGCGATAAGGCGCGGCTTCGCTGCCCAGCATGCGACTACACCCACTGGAACAACCCCACGCCGGTTTTGGCGGCGGTGATTGAATACGAAGGCCAGATTTTGCTGGCCCGCAATGCGGCCTGGTCACACAAGATGTACGCGCTGATTACTGGGTTCATGGAGGCCGGCGAAACGCCGCAAGGCGGCATAGAGCGCGAGATAAAGGAAGAAACCAGCCTAGATACCACGTCGCTCGATCTCATAGGCGTTTACGACTTCCAACGCATGAACCAGATCATCATTGCCTACCATGCGGTGTGTACGGGCGAGGTGAAGTTGTCACCGGAACTGGTTGACTACAAGTTGTACGACTTTGACCAGGTCAAGTGTTGGCCCGCAGGCACCGGCTATGCGCTGGCCGACTGGCTCAAGTCGCGCGGCCATGTGCCCGAGTTTGTCGAGTGGGCCAAACGCGACTAAGGCTCTTGACGGAATTGCTTAAAATCCAAGCTAAGGGCTCGGAGCCCTAACCCAAGGACATCAATGAATATCGACAAAGAACTCGACACCCGTGGCCTGAATTGTCCGCTGCCCATCTTGAAAGCCAAAAAAGCATTGGCAGACATGCAAAGCGGCCAGTTGCTGCGCGTGGTGTCTACCGACCCCGGGTCAAGCCGCGACTTTCAGGCTTTTGCCAAGCAGACAGGCCATGATCTGGTGGAACAGGAAACAGCTGGCGCGGACTTTATTCACGTCCTCAAGCGGCGCTGAGTTATTGGGGTCAGAGTTTGAGATTTTTGAGGTAGTTGCGAAAGTTTTCACCCACTTCAGGGTGCTGCAGGGCCAGCTCAACCGTGGCCTCCAAAAATCCGGCCTTGCTGCCGCAATCGTAGCGCTTGCCCTGGTACTTGAAGGCATACACGGCTTCTTCCTGTATCAGGCTGGCAATGCCATCGGTCAATTGAATTTCACCGCCCACACCCGTAGGCTGGCTGCGAATATGTCTGAAAACGGCTGGCGTGAGAATATAGCGGCCCGCAACACCCAGGCGCGAAGGTGCCAGCTCGGGGGTGGGTTTTTCGACTATGGTACTGACCTTCATCAGGCTGCCGCCAGAGCCGTCATTGACATTTTCACCCGCCACAATGCCATAGCGGCGGGTGTGTTCCGAGGGGACTTCCTGCACCGCCAGCATCGATTGCTGCAGCGTTTCAAACTGAGCAGCCATCTGAGCCAATATTGACTCAGAACCCGCTGGCCCGACCATCAGGTCGTCTGCCAGCAGCACCGCAAAGGGTTCATTGCCGACCAAGTGCTCGGCGCATAAAACCGCATGTCCGAGGCCAAGGGAGCGCGGTTGGCGGACATAGGAAAAATTCATATCATCCGGTTGCATGGACTTGACCATGGCCAGTAAATCAAACTTTTGAGCTACTTCCAGCTCGTTTTCGAGTTCGTAGGCGGTGTCGAAGTGATCTTCAATGGCCCGTTTATTGCGTCCGGTTACAAAAATCATGTGACGAATGCCGGCCGCATAGGCTTCTTCGACCGCGTACTGGATCAGCGGCTTGTCAACGACCGGTAGCATCTCTTTGGGCTGGGCTTTGGTCGCAGGCAAAAAGCGCGTACCCAGACCCGCAACAGGGAAAACGGCTTTATTCAGATTTGTATATTTTTGCATTGGGGTATTGAGTTATTTCAGCCGCGTCAGTTGTTCCCGGATTTTTTCCAGCGTCGTTGTGAAGTCTTGCAGGCGCTTTTGCTCTTGCGTCAGTACCGCAGGTGGCACCTTGCTCACAAACGCCTGATTCTCCAGCTTGGCATTGACCTTGACCAACTCGCCTTCCAGCCGCGTAGCTTCTTTGCCGAGGCGCACCTTTTCAGCCGCCACATCGACTTCCATGTAGAGGCAAAAACTCGACCCCCCAACAAGGGACACGGGCATGCCTTCGGTAGCATTCTGCCATGCCTGTTTGGATGCAAAAACCTTGACTTCACTGAGCTTGCCGAGCGACTTCAGTGTGGCTGCATTTTCAAAGGTAAAACCAGACTCGTCCCACGCATACAGCGGCATCCGCGTGGCGGGTGAAACCTTCAGCTCCCCACGCAAATTGCGGCAGGCATCGACCAGCGCTTTGACTCTAGCCACATGCGCTTCAGCTTTTTCGTCAATCTTCTCAGGCTGGCTTTTCGGGTAGGCCGCCTGGCCGATATAAGTTGTCTTTTTAATGCCCGATAAGCTTGAAACAGGCGCGACCTTTTGCCACAACTCTTCAGTGATGAACGGAATCACCGGATGCGCCAAGCGCAGGATGCCTTCGAGCGTGCGAATCAGCGTGCGCCGCGTTGCGCGTTTTTGTGAGTCGTTGCCAGTCTGGATCTGCACCTTGGCAATCTCCAAGTACCAGTCACAAAACTCGTCCCAGACAAACTGGTAAATGCTGCCTGCCACGTTATCCAGGCGGTACTCGGCAAAGCCTTTGGCAACGTCAGCCTCTACCCGCTGCATGGTCGATGAAATCCAACGGTCGGCTTGTGAAAAGCTCATGTAGTTGTGGAATGGCCCGCCGGGCTGGCACTGCTCTTTGCTGTGTTCAGCCAGGCCGCAGTCCTGGCCTTCGCAATTCATCAGCACAAAACGCGTCGCGTTCCAGAGCTTGTTGCAAAAGTTGCGATAGCCTTCGCAGCGCTTGCTGTCAAAGTTGATGCTGCGGCCCAGACTGGCGAGCGAGGCAAACGTAAAGCGCAGCGCATCAGCGCCATAGGCCGGAATGCCCTGCGGAAATTCTTTTTCAGTGTTTTTAAGCACCTGCGGCGCGGTCTCGGGCTTACGCAGGCCTTGCGAGCGTTTGTCCAGCAGCGGTGCCAGCTCAATGCCATCAATCAAATCCACCGGGTCAAGCACATTACCTTCAGACTTGCTCATTTTTTTACCCTGAGCGTCTTTGACCAAACCGTGAATGTAGACGTGTTTGAAAGGCACTTGCCCGGTGAAATGCGTGGTCATCATAATCATCCGGGCGACCCAGAAGAAGATGATGTCGTAGCCCGTGACCAGTACGCTAGATGGCAAGAAGAGGTCAAGCTCTTTGGTCTTCTCGGGCCAGCCCAAAGAAGAAAAGGGCACCAGCGCCGATGAATACCAGGTGTCTAAAACATCTTCATCGCGCAGCAATTTTTTACCCGGTGCCTGTGCTTGTGCAGCCGCTTCGTTCTCGGCCACATAGACTTTGCCGTCTTCGTCGTACCAGGCCGGAATTTGATGGCCCCACCAGAGCTGGCGGCTGATACACCAGTCCTGAATGTTGTTCATCCATTGGTTGTAGGTGTTGACCCATTGCTCGGGTACAAACTTCACGTCACCATTGGCGACCGCATCGCGCGCTTTTTGTGAGATGGATTTTCCTGTCGGGTCTTTATCGCTGACTTTGCTCAACGCCACAAACCACTGGTCGGTCAGCATCGGCTCGACGACTGCCCCAGTGCGGGCGCAGACTGGCACCATGTTTTTATGCGGCACGGCTTTTTCTAAAAAGCCCTGATCTTCCAGGTCTTTCAACACCGCCTTGCGGCAGTCGTAGCGGTCAAGGCCTTGGTATTTCGCAGGGCCGTTTTCGTTGATCTTTGCGTCGAGTGTGAAAATAGTGATGAGCGGCAGCTTGTGGCGCAGTGCAACTTGGTAATCGTTAAAGTCATGCGCGCCGGTAATCTTCACGCAGCCGCTGCCGAAAGCCGGGTCAACATAGTCGTCTGCAATGACCGGAATCACGCGGTCGCACAGCGGCAGGTCAACCATTTTTCCGATCAGGTGCTTGTAGCGTTCGTCGTCGGGGTGTACCGCCAGTGCGCCGTCGGCCAGCATGGTCTCGGGCCGGGTCGTGGCAATGTGCAGGGCACGCAATGGTGTGCCATCGCTAGCGGTTTGCGGCCCATCGCTAAATGGGTACTCGATGTGCCACATGAAGCTGTTGCGTTCTTCGTTTTCAACTTCCAAGTCGCTCACAGCCGACTTCAAAATCGGATCCCAGTTGACGAGCCGTTTGCCACGGTAAATCAGACCCTGTTGATACAACTGGACGAAGGTCGAAGTGACAACCTTGGACATCTTCGGGTCCATGGTGAAGTACTCGTGCTTCCACGCCACCGAGTCGCCCATGCGGCGCATTTGGCGCGTGATGGTGGTGCCCGACGCTTCCTTCCACTCCCACACTTTGGCTACAAAGTTCTTGCGCCCCAAATCATGGCGGGTCTTGCCTTCACCTTGCAACTTGCGCTCCACCACAATCTGCGTGGCGATGCCGGCGTGGTCAGTGCCCGGCAGCCACAGCGTGTTGTCGCCCTTCATACGGTGGTAGCGGGTCAGCGAGTCCATGATGGTCTGGTTGAAGGCATGACCCATGTGCAGCGTGCCGGTCACATTGGGCGGCGGTAACTGAATGGCAAACGAGTCTTTGGCTGCGTCCAAAGTCGGCTCGTACAGGCCGCTTTGCTCCCACAACGGGCCCCACTGGCTTTCAATCGCCGCAGGCTCAAACGACTTGGCCAGCGCATCAAGGCCGGGTGTGCTTGCTTGCGTGGCGGTGTTATCTGGATGGGAGCTGATGGCTTGTATCATGGAGGATGAAAAACAGCATCTGTTCGATGCCGCTTGAAAATGGAGGAAGGGTGAGAAGGGTTGAGGCAGAAGGAGGCGTTGCAGTGATTTTATCGCCGCGCCAGACCCCAAAAACCCAAACCCAGTAAAGTCAGGCTTTCGGTTTATTTCAAGTCACTCAAAGCCATGCTATTTTTACTCTCGCCCGCCAAGTCGCTCAACTACGCTACCCCGTCGCATGTCAGTGCGCATACCAAGCCGCTTTTCACGCAGCAATCAGCCCAGCTGATCGACATTCTCAAAACCCAAACACCGCAGCAAATCAGCACGCTGATGAAGCTGTCTGATGCCTTGTCGGGTTTGAACGTGGCGCGCTATCAGGCGTGGTCCGAAAAATTCACTGCCAAAAATTCAAAGCCGGCGGTGCTGGCCTTTAACGGCGATGTGTATGAAGGTCTGAATGCAAAAAACCTCAGTGCTACGCAGCTTGAGTGGGCGCAGGCGCATGTTTGTATTTTGAGCGGACTGTACGGTGTGCTGCGCCCACTGGACTGGATGCAACCTTATCGGCTCGAGATGGGTACGGCGCTCAAAACTCCTGAAGGTAGCAATCTGTACCACTTCTGGGGTTCGCAAATCTCCAGCTACTTGAACACCCGCGCTGCGCTGGATACCTCGCCCGTCATCATCAATCTGGCCAGCGAGGAATACTTCAAGGCGGTGGAACAGAAGACACTCAAGGTGCGCGTCGTGAGCTGCGTGTTTGAAGACTTCAAGGGCGACAAATACAAAATCATCAGCTTTCACGCCAAGCGCGCGCGCGGGCTGATGGTGCGCTACGCCATCGAGAGAAAAATAGCCACAGTCAAAAAGCTCGAAGGCTTTGATGTTGAGGGTTACCGTTTTGATGCTGCTGTATCAAAGCCCGACAGGCTGGTTTTCCGGCGCAAGCTTTCAGCTTGATTTTTAGCCGATGCTCCCAAAGTCCGATCGGCTGCTAGCTGTTCCGATGCCATCGCCGGGGGACGCGGGCAGCACGCTGGACGGTGGTGACAAGTGGGTTGAAGTGCTGCTGCGCCAGCACGCCCCCGAGCTGGTGGTGTTGGCGAATTTTTTGAGTCCGCCTGAGTGCGAAGCCCTGATGGACTTGGCACGGCCACGCCTGTCGCGCTCACTCACCGTCGATATCAAAACCGGTGGCGAAGAGCTCCACCCCAGTCGCACCAGTCAAGGTATGTTTTTTGAACCCCTTGAGAGCGCACTGGTGCAGCGGATAGAGGCGCGTATCGCCAAGCTGCTGCACTGGCCTGCGCGCAATGGCGAAGGGCTGCAGGTGCTGCGATATGGCAAGGCAGCAGAGTACCGTCCACACTACGATTACTTTGATCCGGCAGAGCCGGGTACACAAGAGATACTCAAGCGCGGCGGTCAGCGGGTTGGCACACTCATCATGTACCTCAACGACCCTGAAAAAGGCGGTGCCACGGTCTTCCCTGAACTGGGCCTGAAAGTAAAGCCCAAGCGCGGCCAGGCGGTGTTCTTCAGCTACACCGAGCCACACCCGTCAACCCGCACGCTGCATGGTGGCGAGCCGGTGATGGCGGGTGAGAAATGGATTGCCACCAAGTGGCTCCGGGAGCGTGAATTTTTATGAACACACCCGAGCAATCCCGGCTAGGCAAGCCATCGCCCTATGTCGATCAATACGACGCAGCGCTTTTGTTCCCCATCCCGCGTGCAGACAAACGCGCAGAGATTGGCATCACAGGCACGCCACCTTTTTTCGGTGCCGACATGTGGACGGCGTTTGAACTCAGCTGGCTGAACTTGCGCGGTAAACCGCAAGTGGCGCTGGCGCACATCACCGTACCCTGCGAGTCACCGAACATTGTCGAAAGCAAATCCTTCAAGCTCTACCTGAACAGTTTTAACAACACACGTTTTGCCGACGCACGCGATGTGCGCGAGCGCATACGCGCCGACATCAATGCCGCAGCAGGTACCGGCGTGGGCGTGAAAACGCTGGGCCCGGAGCTGTTTGAGCGTGAGCCAGTGCATGAAATGAGCGGCCTCAATCTCGACCGTCTTGACGTGGAGTGCATTCACTTCACACCCGCGCCCGAGTTGCTGTTTGCCGAGTTTGATGAAGTGCCGGTTGAAGAAACCCTCACCAGCAACCTGCTCAAAAGCAACTGTTTGGTGACTGGCCAGCCCGACTGGGGCAGTGTGCAGATCAGCTACTCAGGCCCGCAAATCAACCAGGAGGGCCTGCTGCAATACCTGGTGAGCTTTCGCAATCACAACGAGTTTCACGAGCAATGCGTCGAGCGCATCTTCATGGACATATGGACGCGCTGCAAACCGCACAAGCTGTCGGTGTACGCGCGCTACACCAGGCGCGGCGGGCTGGACATCAACCCATTTCGTTGCAGTCACCCGCAGGGGCTGCCGCCCAATGTGCGAATGGCGCGGCAGTAGATTGGCTTCGATGGCAATATCTGAATAGTACGGCTGCCCTGCGCGGGTCAAACACGGGTTTTGTCGCTACAAGGGACTTCAATAAAACTGGCCAGCACTTTGTCGATGCGTTTACCGTCAAGGTCAAGCACTTCAAAAACCCAGCCGGCGCACTCCACACGCTCGCCCGTTTGTAGCAAGCGACCCGACACGCTTTGCAACAAGCCGGCCACGGTGTTGTAGCGGCCTCGGCTTTCTTCAGGAAGCTCTTTGATGTCAAGCCGGGCCTTGAGTTCTGCCACCGGCATCACGCCGTCAATCAGCCAGCTGCCATCATCGCGTCGGGTGGCCCACGCATCAACCTGCGCGCCGGGCTGTAGCTCGCCGGTGATGGCTTCTAGCATGTCCATGGGCGTCATCAGGCCCTGCACCACGCCGTATTCATCGACCACCAAAACGATGCGCGTAAACCTAGCCCGCAACTGCTCAAGCAACTCCATCCCGCTAAGGGTTTCCGGCACAAACACAGCCGGCACGGTATACACACCAATGCGGTCAGTAGCCGCAGGCGCATCAGATAGAGTTTGCCCACGCATAGCCAGCAGCTTGGCTACATTGACCACGCCCACCACATCGTCCAGGCTGCCACGGCAAACCGGGTACCACGAGTGCCCGGTTTGCCCAGCCTTGTCGATAGCCTCGGCCAGGGTGTCAGATGCGTCCAGCCACTCTATATCGGAGCGCGGCAGCATCAATGAAGTAAGCAGGCGGTCGTCGAGCAAAAACACGTTTTGCACCATCTGGTGCTCGTGCTCTTCAATCAGCCCGGCATCAACGCCCTCTTCAAGGCTGGCCGCAATTTCTTCTTCGGTCACGGCGCGGCCAGCGCTGTTGTCGATGCGCAGCAACTTGAGTGTGACCAGGGTGCTGACGGACAGCAGTTTGACAAACGGCTTGGCGATGCCGGCCACCCGCATCATGGGGGTTGATACCAGCCGCGCAACCGTTTCAGGATAAAGCTGGCCTATGCGCTTGGGCACCAGTTCACCAAACACGATGGTGACGTAGGTAATGACAAGCACAACCAAGGCAGTGGCAGAAATGTCTGATGCCCCCGGCGACACACCAAAGGTTTGCAGCCAGAGCGACAAATCACCACTAAAGGCGGCCTCGCCAATAATGCCGTTCAGCATGCCGATGGACGTGATGCCGACCTGAACGGATGACAAAAACTGGGTCGGGTTTTCAAGCAGGTCAAGCGCCGCCTGGGCACCTTTGTCGCCCGCTTCAGACAGGGCGACCAGGCGCGCTTTGCGACTGGATGCCAAGGCCATCTCCGACATCGCGAAAACGCCGTTGAGCAAGGTCAAAAAAAGAATTAGCAGGAAGTCCATGAATCCGCAGGCAAAATAAACATATGGCACTGTACTGTATTGGCGACCTGCAAGGTTGCAACGCACCGTTTCAACGTCTTCTGCAAAGCATCGACTTTTCACCCAGCCGTGACACCATCTACCTGCTGGGTGACCTGGTCAATCGCGGGCCTGACTCGCTGGGCGTGCTGCGCAGCCTGCATAGCCTAGGCGATGCCGCCCAATGCCTGCTCGGCAACCACGACCTGCATTTACTGGCCATGGCGCACGGCGTTCGCAAGCCGGGCCACCAGGACACGGCTCAGGACGTATTGCAAGCCCATGACAGCGCTGCGCTGCTCGACTGGCTCAGGCACCGCCAGATGGCGATTGATGCGCATGGCTGGCTGATGGTTCACGCAGGGGTATTGCCGCAGTGGACCCGGCAGCAAACTATGGCGCTGGCGGGTGAGCTGGAGCAGGTTTTACGTGGGCCAAACTTAACTGAATTAAAGGATTTTTTGCAGGCTATGTACGGCAACACACCCGCACAATGGAACGACTCATTGCGTGGTGCAGACCGGCTGCGCGTGGTGGTGAATGCGTTGACACGCCTGCGATTCTGTACACCAGACGGCGTGATGGAATTCACCAGCACCAAAGGCGCAGACAGCGCCCCGGCTGGCTATATGCCCTGGTTTGAAGTGCCGGGCAGAAAAACCGCCGACACAGCGATGACTTTTGGGCACTGGTCTACCCTTGCCACAGGTGCCCAAGGTACACAAAGGGTTGTGGTCATGCGGCGCAACACCTTGCCGCTAGACACCGGCTGCGTATGGGGTGGCTGCCTGAGCGCGGCCCGGCTCGGGCCAACGCCTGGCAGGTTTGAGCTGATTCAGGTGCCAGGGTTATTGGGGTCAGACGCCAATTTCATGGAGTTTTTCGGGTCAGAGCCCAAATTCGCCGAGCCTACGGCTCGCCCGGAGGGCGCGGTGCGATGCACCACAGCGAAATTGGTGTCTGACCCCAATAACTCCCCGAAGGGCGTGCCAAGGGCACGATGAATTTCGACTCTGACCCCAAAAACCCTAGATTTTGAACAGTGCAGCGACTTTTTTCTTTGGCTTGATGTTGGCCGACACACCACTGCGTACAGGCGTTGCCTTGGCGGCAGCGTCCCAGGCGGCTTGCGCGTCTGGAGCGGTAGCAGCCTCATAGGGCTGGTCAAAAAATGGGTCGCGTGGCGCGGCGCTTTGGCCATACTGACGATGGGGCGTGTACTCACGGCGCTCACGGGGTTCGCGTGCAGCCCTGTGCTCCGGCCTACTGCCGCTTTCAGCCTCGCCATCACCACTGTCCCGGTACATGCGGCGGCCATCGTTGATGCGGCCCTGCGGGCCAAACTTCTCGGCGGTGCGCGGCTGGTCTTCGTCAAACTCCATCGGCTCCAGCTCGATCTTGGTCTTGATGAGTTTTTCGATGTCAGCCACCAGGCGCTGGTCGCTGCTGGCGACAAAGCTCAGCGCCAGACCAGAGGCTCCAGCGCGACCGGTGCGGCCAATGCGGTGAATGTAATCTTCAGCATTGAAAGGCACATCAAAGTTGAAGACCGCCGGTACATCCTTGATATCCAGCCCGCGCGCCGCAACGTCGGTACACACCAGTAAATCGACCTCGCCTTTTTTGAAGGCATCGAGTGCCTTGAGGCGCTCGTCCTGACTTTTGTCGCCGTGCAGTGCGGTGGTTTTAAGGCCTTCGCGCTCCAGCGAGCGGGCCAGCCGTGCGCAGCCGAGCTTGCTGTTGACAAACACAAAGGCCTGCTTCATGCCGCGTGTTTTTAAAACCTGGTGCAGCGCGCGGCGTTTATCGTCGGCTCCAACGCTGTAGAAGTGTTGCTCAACCGTTGAGGCCGTGGCGTTGGAGCGCGCGACTTCAATCGTCACCGGGTCTTGCAGGAAGCTGGCTGCCAGGCGCCTGATCTCAGGCGAAAAAGTAGCCGAGAACAGCAGTGTGATGCGCTGCTTGGGCAGGTAGCTCAGGATGCGCTGCAGGTCGGGCAGAAAGCCAATGTCGAGCATCCGGTCAGCTTCGTCGAGCACCACGTATTCGACCTGGTTGAGAACGGTGTTCTTGGCTTCGATGTGATCGAGCAAACGCCCCGGCGTGGCCACCAGCACTTCAATGCCTTTTTTAAGTTCTGCTGTTTGCGGCTTCATGTCCATGCCGCCAAACACTACCGCGCAGTTCAAGTTGGTGTACTTGGCGTACAGCTTGACCTGTTCGGCCACTTGGATCGCCAGCTCGCGGGTCGGCAGCAGCACCAAAGCGCGCACCGGGTGGCGTGCCGGCGAGGTCGAAGCGTTTTCGTGCGTCATCATGCGCTGTAGCAACGGCAGCGCGAAGGCAGCGGTTTTGCCGGTACCGGTTTGCGCTGCGCCCATCACGTCTTTGCCCGACAAAACGACCGGTATGGCCTGCTCTTGAATGGGTGTCATGGTTTCGTAGCCCATCTCGGCTACGGCGCGGGCCAGCGGTTCTGCCAGCGAAAGATTGGAAAAGGATGAGGTCATTTAGTCTTCTATTATCGCTGCTAGGGTAATTACCCGTTTTTTGCACCCGCCCATGCCTTCTTTCCCCTTGCTTGATGCCCGGCAAACTGCCCATCGCCTGCCGTGGCCTGCGCTGGTTGAAGAAATTGTGCGCCTGCTGCGTGACGACTCCGTTACTGTGCCGCCGCGCCTGGTACAGATCTTGCCCGGCGGTGGCAGCCTGTTTGTGATGCCGGCAAACGACAGCCGCATCGCCATCACCAAGCTGATAACGTTCACGCCTACCAACGCAGGCACTGACCGGCCCGCGATCCAGGGGGACGTTGTGGTGTTTGACATCGCCACCGGCCAGCGCAAGCTGCTGCTCGATGGGCCAACAGTGACGGCGCGCCGCACCGCAGCGGTGTCGGCAGTCGCAGCATCAAAGCTGGCACCCAACACACAAGGGCCACTGCTCATCGTCGGTGCAGGCGTGCAAGGCAGAGCGCACCTTGAGGCCTTCGCGCACGTGCTGAAAATCAAGCAGGTGATGATCGCGTCAAAAAGCAACGCCAGTGCCCAAGCACTTGCGGCGCACGCTCGATCCATGGGATTGGCGGCAACTGTGGTGCAGGATGCCAACGCCGCATTAGCCGAGTGCCCGCTAGCCGTGACCTGCACACCCGCCAGCGGCGTGGTGCTGAGTGCCCTGCCGCGCAGGGACGGCTTCATCAGCGCGGTGGGTGCCTTCACGCCGCAGATGATCGAGTTGAGCGCCGCGCTGTGCCAGCACATTGCAAGCTGCGGCAGCGTGTTTGTTGATACGGCAGATGCCTTGCATGAGGCTGGCGATTTGCTTCAGGCAGGGCTTGATGTCAGCCGCTTTGCAACGCTGGCCGATGTGGTTCGAAATGCAGTGCGGCACGACATTAAAAACCCCGCCGGGCCAGTGCTGTTTAAAAACTGTGGCTGGGCGGGTTGGGATTTGGCGGCGGCAAGAACAGCCACTCATGAGGCATGAAAGCTGGTTTGTGGCATCAGCGGAAAAGTAACTACCACTGATAGCTATAGCTGTAAAAAACTTTAGGGCGCTTCTAGAAATTCAGATTTTCCGGATGAAGTGCCCTCAAGCCCTAGGCAAAGTCACCCCAACCTGCCCCTGATACTTGCCACCTCGGTCTTTGTACGACACCTCGCACACATCATCTTTATCGCTCTCAAAAAACAGTACCTGCGCGCAGCCTTCGCCGGCGTAGATTTTGGCGGGCAGTGGTGTGGTGTTTGAAAACTCTAGCGTCACGTAGCCCTCCCACTCGGGCTCGAACGGTGTGACGTTGACGATGATGCCGCAGCGTGCATAGGTGCTTTTGCCAAGACAGATGGTCAGCACGTTGCGCGGAATGCGGAAGTACTCGAGCGTGCGGGCCAATGCAAAGCTGTTGGGCGGGATGATGCAGCTGTCGCCCGAGAAATCGACAAAGCTTTTTTCGTCAAAGTTCTTCGGGTCTACCACGGTGCTGTGGATGTTGGTGAAGACCTTGAACTCGGGCGCGCAGCGGATGTCGTAGCCGTAGCTGCTGGTGCCGTAGCTGATAATTTTTTTGCCGTCAGCCTCGCGGATTTGCCCGGGTTCGAAGGGCTCGATCATGCCGGTGGACTCTGCCATGCGGCGTATCCATTTGTCGCTTTTGATGCTCATTGCGGGAAGTCCTTCAGTTTTCACTGATTGTAGGTACAGAGTTTTTGGGCTCTGACCCCAATAACTCTCCAGCCTGGGAAATGACTGTTTTCTCGATCACGCGGTCGTCACCCAGCACGATCAGGGCAAACAAAAGCTCGTCCAGCGAGCCCGCCTGTGCGGTGCGGCGTGCTAGCAGCGGCGTGGCCTTGGGATTGAGCACCACAAAGTCGGCCTCGCAGCCGGGCAGCAGGTTGCCGACAACGCCTTCAAGGTCAAGGGCTGTGGCAGCGCCTGCGGTATGTTGCCACCATAAATTCTGCGGACTCAAAGACACGCCGGTTTTGGTCTGCCCCTCACGACCCACGTAGTAGGCGGCCAGCATGGTGTGGAACGGGCTGAACGAGGTGCCACCGCCCACATCGCTGGCCAGGCCGTACAGCGTGCCCGCGCGATCGGCGCTGGCATAGTCGAAAAACCCGCTGCCCAAAAACAGATTGCTGGTGGGGCTCACGGCCGCGGCGCTACCTGTGGCGCGCATCAGCGCGCGGTCTTCGTCGTCGATGTGGATGCAGTGGGCATAAACGGCGCGCGGCCTCAAAAGGCCGAACTGCTCATACACGCTGAGATAGCTGCGCGCCTGGGGGTAGAGGCGTTTGACCCAGGCGATTTCGTCAAGGTTCTCGGCAACGTGGGATTGAATCCACACGTCCGGGTACTTCGCGGCCAGCTCGCCGGCAGCGCGCAGCTGGGCAGCGCTGCTGGTGGGCACAAAACGTGGCGTGATGGCGTAGCCGAGGCGGTCAACACCGTGCCATTTATTGATCAAAGTTTCGGTATCGATCAGGCTTTGTTCGGTGTCATCACGCAGCCCGTCAGGCGCGTTTTGATCCATCAGAACTTTGCCCGCCATCATGCGCAGGCTTTGCTTTTGCGCTTGGCCCAGCAGTGCATCAACCGACTGGGGATGTGATGTCGCAAAAGTGAGGGTGCAAGTCACACCATTGCGCAGCAACTCTGCTATAAAAAACGAAGCTGCTTGCGCACAATATTCGGGCGCTGCAAAGCGTTTTTCTTCTGGAAATGTATATTTTTCCAACCACGGCAGCAAACCGTCAGCGGGCGATCCGATCACGTCTGTTTGCGGGTAGTGGACGTGCATGTCAACAAAACCGGAGGCGATGATGCGGCCCGGCAGATGTTCAATGGGCAAGTCTGGGTAGCTTGAACGCAAGCCTTGAAAACTGCCGATGGCTTGCACGACCTGACGGCCATGCGCGTTGCTGCCTGTGACAAGCAGGCCATCTTGCTCGAACACGGCTTCACGGCCTTTGAAGTACAGCAGACTGGCTCGATAGGCTTTCATGGTTCGGTCAAGGTGCAGCTGTCGCCCATGCCTTCACGCCACACCCGCACTGCTGTCAGGCCAGGCAAGCTGGGTGTCAGCGCACGCCAGATATAAGCGCACAGATTCTCCAGCGTGGCCGCGCCCAGGCCGGGCACGTCGTCGAGCATGCGGTGGTCCAGCTGGGGGCGCAGTGCGTCAATGGCTGCGCGCACGCAGCCCAGGTCAAGCACCATGCCAGTGGCTGGTTCTGGCTGGCCGGACAGCGTGATTTCAGCGTTGTAGGTGTGACCGTGAATGCGGCGACTGCTGTCGGCTTCAATCTCGCGCTTCAGGGTGTGGGCCGCGTCGAAGAAAAAGGTTTGGCTGATTTTGTAAGTCATCTGTTGGTCTTTAGCGGATACCGGTCATTTTATGGGTTTGCAGGCTGAGCCGCCAGACCGGGCGCTGCAGGCACAGGGCGATGCAGTCGCTGGTGTTGGCGGCTTTGAGGACGTTGTCCATCGGCTGCAGGTAACGGTGCTTGAAGTTGGCGGCCTCAAACTCTGCCAGATGAAAAGCTGTTTGTGGCCACACCACTTTCAGCTCATGGCCTTCGCGCTGCACCCATGGCGCACCGGCTTTGGGGCTAACGCAAATCCAGTCGATGCCGGCAGGGGCGGCAATAGTGCCGTTGGTCTCAACCGCGATTTCAAAACCACGTGCGTGCAGAGCGTCAATCAAGCTTGTATCGACTTGCAGCAAAGGCTCGCCGCCTGTCAGCACGACAAAACGATTGACCTGGTCAATGCTTGGCCACTGCGCTGCTATTTTGTCGGCCAGCGCATCGGCATCCGCAAACTTTCCGCCCAGCGTGCCGTCTGTACCTACAAAGTCGGTATCGCAAAAATTGCAGACTGCGCCTGTACGGTCTTGCTCGCGGCCAGACCACAGGTTACAGCCTGCAAAACGGCAAAATACCGCCGGCCTGCCCGCGTTGGCACCTTCGCCTTGCAGGGTGTAAAAAATTTCTTTAACTTGGTAACTCATCAGGCGCACCCACGCGAACTGGACTTGGCCGTGAGGTTTTTAGTCATGGTATTCCTCTACATGAGCCCGGAAAATCAATTTACCTTGGGCGCCGGGCCAGCACACAAGGATTACAATTTTAACGGCTCAGATAAAAATCTCAAAACATGCATCCAACCTGTCGATATAAGCGCGCTTGGCAGACGCATCCACAAAGCTCGCCTCAAAGCTGTTGCGCGCTAGGGTGTAGGCGTGCTGCGCGGTCATGTCGGTGGCGGCAAAGGTCTGGGTAAAGTTATCGTTCATGTAGCCGCCAAAGTAGGCCGGGTCATCAGAATTGACAGTCGCCATCAGGCCTGCATCCAGCAGCAGCTTCAGGTTGTGGCTGGCCAAGTCAGGAAACACGCAGAGCTTGAGGTTGGACAGCGGGCACACCGTGAGCGCAATGCGGCCAGAGGCCAGGCGCTGCATCAGGGCTGCGTCCTTGATGGCCTGCACGCCATGGTCTATGCGCTCGACCTTCAGCAGGTCCAGCGCCGTCCAGATATACGCTGGCGGGCCTTCTTCACCCGCGTGTGCCACCAAGTGAAAGCCCAGCTCACGGCAGCGCGCAAACACGCGTGCAAATTTTTCCGGCGGGTTTCCAACTTCGCCTGAATCTAAACCAATGCCAATGATTTTGTCGCGAAAGGGCAGCGCCTGCTCCAGCGCTTCAAAGGCTTCTGCTTCACTCAGATGGCGCAGAAAGCACATGATGAGAGAGGCCGTGATAGCAAACTCTTTTTGCGCATCGACACAGGCGCGGTTCAGGCCATTGATTACAACATCGATGGCCACACCTCTGGCGGTGTGCGTCTGCGGATCAAAAAATAGCTCGGCATGCACCACGTTGTCAGCAGCCGCTTTCACGAAGTAGGCGTGCGCCATGTCGTAGAAGTCCGCCTCTTTCAAAAGTACGCTGGCACCAGCGTAATAAATGTCCAGAAAGCTTTGCAGGTTGGTGAAAGCGTAAGCGCTGCGAAGCGCTTCAATGCTGGCATACGGGATCGCCACAGCATTACGCTTGGCGAGCGCAAAAATTAACTCCGGCTCAAGCGAGCCTTCAATATGAATGTGCAGCTCGGCCTTGGGCATGTGCCGCAGCAGATCGGGCAATCGGTCGGGGGATACAGGTCGGACGAGATTCATGTCGGCTCCAAAAACGGGAAAAGCCGCCCGAGGGCGGCTTGGGGCATCATGTTTTTCTCCTTCCCCCGCTGGGAGAGGGAGTCAAGACTCATTTGCCGGGGACTTTGCCTTCGACACCCTTGACATAGGTCTTCAGGCCACCGAGAAATTTATCGTCGGCCACCACGTCCTTGGCGATCAGCTCTTTGCCGGTGTTGTCCATGATCGGGCCTTTCCAGATTTGGAAAGTGCCGTCTTTCAGACCAGATCTGATCTCGTCAATGCGCTTTTTGGTGTCGTCCGGCACGTCGACAGCCATCGACACCATGTCGATCGCACCTTCTTTCACGCCCCACCAGACCTGACCCGTCGCCCACTTGCCGTCCAGCGCGTCTTTCACTGCCTTGATGTAGTACGGACCCCAGTTAATCACGGCCGAGCCTAGGTGAGCTTTGGGGCCGTAGGCGGTCATATCGGAGTCCCAGCCGAAGGCGCGCTTGCCCATCTTCTCGGCGGTCTGCAGCACGGCGGATGAGTCGGTGTTCTGGAACAGCACGTCGGCGCCGCCGTTGATCAGCGCGGTGGCGGCTTCGGTTTCTTTCGGTGGGTTGAACCACTCGTTGACCCAGACCACCTTGGTTTTGACCTTGGGGTTGACCGACTGCGCACCCAGCGTGAAAGCGTTGATGTTGCGTACCACCTCGGGGATCGGAATCGAGCCCACCACGCCCAGCGTGCCGGATTTACTCATTTTTCCGGCGATCACACCGGCCATGTAAGCGCCTTCGTAGGTGCGGCTGTCGTAAGTGCGCAGGTTGTCGGCGGTTTTGTAGCCGGTGGCATGTTCAAACTTAACATCCTTGAAGTCGGGCGCTACCTTGAGCATCGGCTCCATGTAGCCGAAGGTGGTGCCGAAAATCAGCTTGTTGCCCTGGCTGGCCATGTCACGGAGCACGCGCTCGGCGTCGGCCGACTCTGGAACTTTTTCGACGAAGCTGGTGACGACCTTGTCGCCAAACTCTTTTTCGATCGCTTTGCGGCCGTTGTCGTGCGCGAAAGTCCAGCCGCCGTCGCCGACCGGGCCGACGTAAGCAAAGGCGATTTTCAAGGGGGCCGGCTTGGCCGGCGCGGCCGCAGAAGCAGCCGGTGCGGGGGCAGCAGCCTTGACGGGCTCTTCCTTTTTGCCGCAGCCCATCAGCGCGGCGGAAGCAACTGCCGCAAGTGCAGCCAGCTTGAGTAATGAACGTTTTTGCAAGTCAGTCATGTCGTCTCCTGTAGCGACGGTTAAGCCAAGGTTGGCGGGAAAACTCGATTATGAACCGGGAAAATCATGAGCCCGGATAGAAAGGCTTGCCAATCGATGTCGGCATGTTCAGCCGTATCCAGCGCGGGTTGCGCGAGATCAGCACCAGCACCACAATGGTCGCCAGGTAGGGCAACATGGTCAGGAACTGGGGTGGCACATCGACCCCCTGCCCCTGCAAATGAAACTGCAGCATGGTCACGCCGCCGAACAGGTAAGCACCAAGCAAAACACGTGCCGGGCGCCAGGTCGCAAAGGTGGTCAGCGCCAGCGCAATCCATCCTTTACCGGCAATCATGCCTTCGACCCACAGCGGTGTGTAAACCACCGAGACATAGGCACCAGCCAGGCCGCACAGCGCGCCACCCGCCACCACAGCCGCAAGCCGTATGCGCCGCACCGGGTAGCCGAGTGCATGCGCCGATTCCGGGCTTTCGCCGACCGAGCGCAGCACCAGGCCGGCGCGGGTGCGGTACAAAAACCAGATCAGCCCCAGCGTCAGCCCGATGGCGATATAGACCATCGGGTGCTGGCGAAACAGCGCCGGCCCGACAAAAGGCAGCTCGCCCAGCCATGGCAAGGCGTACTGGCTCTGCTCGGGCAGTTTTTCCTGCACATACTTGATGCCGGCAAAAGCCGAAAATCCTGCGCCGAACAGGCTCAGCGCCAACCCGGTGGCGTACTGGTTGGTATTCAGCCAAATCACCAGTACGCCAAAGATGGCCGCCAGCACGGCCCCGGCCGCCATGCCGGCCAGAAAGCCGAGCCAGATGTTGCCGGTATGCACCACGGCAGCAAAACCGGCCATCGCGGCGCACAGCATCATGCCCTCGGCACCGAGGTTGACGATGCCGGCTTTTTCGTTGATTAGGAGGCCCAGCGCCGCGATCGCCAGCACGGTGCCGGCACTCAAAGTAGCCGCCAGCAGCAGCGCGGTGGAGTCCATCAGCGAATCTCCTGGCGAAATTTGATGCGGTAGGCGATCAAGGTATCGCAGGCCAGCAGGCTGAACAGCAGCAGGCCCTGAAACACCCCGGTGAGCGACTTGGGCAGGCCCAGACGCGACTGGGCCAGCTCACCACCGATGTAAAACATGCTCATCAAAATCGCCGAGAACACCATGCCCGCCGGATGCAGGCGTCCGACAAAGGCCACAATGATCGCCGCAAAACCATAACCGGCCGGCACGTAGGGCGTGAGCTGGCCAATCGGACCGGCGACCTCCAGCGCACCGGCCAGGCCGGCCGCGCCGCCCGATGTCAGTAGCGCCACCCACAAGGCCTTGCGCGACGAAAACCCAGCGTAACGCGCCGCCGCTGGCGCCATGCCACCGACCTGTTGGGCAAAACCGGCGTAGGTGCGAAACAAGAAAAGCCACAAAGCTACCGCACCCGCCAGGCCCAGGAGAATGCCGATGGTCACGCGCGAGCCCGACATCAGGCGCGGGATCTGCGTCACCACTTCAAAGGTTTTTGTCTGCGGAAAGTTGTAGCCCTGCGGGTCTTTCCAGGGACCAAACACCAGGTAGCTCAGCACCATGTCAGCGACATAGACCAGCATCAGGCTAACCAGGATTTCGTTGGCGTTGAAGCGGTCACGCAGCAGCGCCGTGATGCCGGCCCAGACCATGCCGCCCAGCACACCGGCCGCAATGATGACTGGCACAATCCATGCGCCGGTGCTCTTGTCAGCCAGCAGGGCCACACCGCCCGCCGCCACCGCGCCAATGACAAACTGGCCTTCAGCACCGATGTTCCAGACGTTGGAGCGAAAACACACGGCCAGGCCCAATGCAATGATCAAGAGCGGCGTCGCCTTGACCATCAGTTCGCCCAGCGCATACGGGGACTTGATCGGCTCCCAGAAAAAAACCTGCAGGCCGCGCACCGGGTCTTTGCCCAGTGCCATAAACAGCATGACACCGATGAGCACGGTGATCAGCAACGCCAGCAGCGGCGAGCCAAAGCTCCACCACGTCGAAGGCTGCGGGCGGGCTTCAAGCTTGAACATGGGTACTTCCTTCATCCGTTCGCACTGAGCTTGTCGAAATGCCGGGCCCGGCTTCGACAAGCTCAGCTCGAACGATGCTGCGTGTCCACAGCCCACTCATCCACTGCCCGACCAGTTCCACCGTCGCCTCAGCCCTCGGCAGCGACGGTGAGAGCTGGCCCTTGGCCATGACATACAGCCGGTCGCAGATCTCAAACAGCTCTTCGAGCTCTTCACTGACCACCAGCACTGCGCAGCCATTACCGCGCAGCTTCAGGATCTCACCGCGTATCTGCGCTGCCGCGCCGACGTCCACGCCCCAGGTCGGCTGAGAGACGATGAGCAGTGTGGGCAGCGCCTCGATCTCGCGACCCACCAAAAATTTTTGCAGATTGCCACCCGACAAGGACTGCGCCGCCGCCTGCGGTCCGCCGGCCTTGACCTGGTAACGCCGGATGATGTCGGCCGCCTGCGCCTGCAGCGCGCCCAGCCTGAGCCAGCCACCCCGGCCCACCGCATCACGGCGCGTCAGCAGCAGGTTGTGCGCCAGACTCAGCGTTGGCACCGCGCCGCGCCCCAGTCTCTCTTCCGGCAAAAAATGCAGGCCCAGCGCGCGGCGCTGCATGGGGCCGAGCCGGCCCACGCCCTGCCCTGCGACCTGAATCGATGCCGCCGCAGCTCGCGTGTCTTCGCCCGACAGCGCGTACAGCAGTTCTTTTTGCCCGTTGCCCGACACCCCGGCGATGCCGACCACCTCACCGGAGCGTACCGCCAGCGCAATCTGCCGCAGGTCCACGCCGAACTGGTTTTCCCGGTCCAAGTTCAAATCGCGCACCTCAAGCACGGTGGCGCCCGCTGCCTGCTCACGGTGCTCCAAGGCAGGCGGCTCGGCGCCAATCATCAGGCGGCTCAGCGAAGCATTAGACTCCTCACGCGGGTCGCACACGCCGGTCACCTTGCCACCGCGCAGCACCGTGCAGGCGCTGCACAAGGCGCGGATTTCATGCAGCTTGTGGCTGATGTACAAAATGCTGCAGCCGCGCGCGGCCAGCTGGCGCAGCGTGATAAACAGGTTTTCGACTGCCTGCGGCGTCAACACCGAGGTCGGCTCGTCGAGGATCAAAAGCTTGGGGTCGGTCAGCAGCGAACGCACAATCTCCACGCGCTGGCGCTCACCGACGCTCAGCGTGTGCACCGGCCGCGTGGGCTCCAACTGCAGACCGTATTCCTGCGTGGTCGCGATGATGCGGCGCGAGACCTCGGGCAGGCTCAGGCTTTTGTCCAGGCCGAGCCAGACATTTTCAGCCACACTCAGCGTGTCAAACAGGCTGAAGTGCTGAAACACCATGGCAATACCCAGCGCCCGCGCTTGCTGCGGGTTGTGAATCACCACGCTGCGGCCATCGACCTGGACCGTGCCGGCATCGGGCTTGACCGCGCCGTAGATGATTTTCATCAGGGTCGATTTGCCAGCGCCGTTTTCGCCCAGCACGGCGTGGATTTCGCCCGGCAACACGGTCAGCGAGATGGCGCTGTTGGCGACCACCGCCGGGTAGGCCTTGGTGATGCCGGTGAGTTGCAGGCGCGGCGCGGCTGCGCGGGGAGGTTTGGATGCAACAGTGGGAGTGCTCATTGTCTCTGAATTCTTATATGTTTTATGGTGCTAGCCTTTGATATATATTCCTAAGAAGCTATTCTTTTCGTAGCGTCGCAGTCACCGCCTTGACTCTTTCGCGCAACCACTTGGCCGATGCCGAAGCATGGGTGCGTTCATGCCACAGCTGGTAATACATCAGACGCGGAAAGGCTATCGGACACGGCAGGATTTTCACCGGCAGCATGGCGGTGAAGCGCTCGCAATACTGGCGACCTGTCGTCAGCACCAGCAGGCTGCCGGCCACCATGGCTGGGATCAGTCCGAAGTGCGGGCAACGCAACGTGACGTTGCGTTGCAGGTCCAGTGTCTCGAGGTGCAGGTCAATCACCCCTTTGGCGCCGGGGTGTGTCGGCGTAGGTGCAATGTGTTCGCTGGCCAGCCAGCTCGCGCTGTCCCAGCCGCGGCGTGTGGCAGGGTGGTCGGCCGCCACCAGGCAAACCACCTCGTCTTCGAACAAGCGCGCCATATGCAGGTCGTCGGGCGGCGCCGGCCAGTTGCCCACCACGATATCGAACTCGCCCTGCGCCAGGCGCGTGCGGTAGTCCGACTCACTGGAGAGCGGGTGTATATCTACATGGCACAGCGGCGCCTGGTGCTTGATCTGTGCGACCAGCTGCGGTAGAAACAACGGATCCATGTAGTCGCTGCAGGCCAAACTGAAGGTGGTGGTTGCGGTGCTGGGCTCAAAACCGCGGGCATCGCTGAACAGCACCTCGGCCGCCCGCAGGATGCGCGCCGAGGGCTCGATCATGCGCAGGCCGGCATCGGTGGGCACCATGCCGGCACCCGAACGCACCAACAGCGGGTCACCCGCCAGCTCGCGCAGGCGCTTGAGCGCCGCGCTGACAGCGGGTTGGTACATTCCAAGGCGGATGGCGGCGCGCGAAACGCTGCGTTCGGTCAGCACGATGTTCAAGACCCTTATGAGATGGAGGTCTATCTTGTCGAATAAGGCCTGGTCTTTCATACTTTTTTGTGTATCGCACTGATATGACGATCGGTATATCCGCTTCGCGCAAATAGGCTTAACCTAGAAATTATGGACATGTCATCGCCTCTTAAAAACATTCACTTCATCAGGGGGGGCCAACTGGTCTCGTTCGCCAATGTACCACCCAGTCGGACGCTGCTGGATCTGCTGCGCGAAGACCTCGGCTGCACCGGCACCAAGGAAGGCTGCGGCGAAGGCGACTGCGGTGCCTGCACGGTCGTGCTCGGCGAGGCCGAGGGCGGGAGCATTCGTTACAAGGCCGTCAACAGTTGTATCAAGCTCGCGCATTCAGTGGACGGCTTGGCGCTGTGGACGGTGGAGGACATTGTTGGCGCAGACGGCGGCCTGCACCCGGCCCAGCAAAGCATGGTGGACTGCCACGGCTCGCAGTGCGGCTTTTGCACCCCCGGTTTTGTGATGAGTCTGTTTGGTATGTACCAAAATCACATTAGCAAGGGCCGGACCATCACCCGCGAGATGGCGCAAGAAGATCTGTCGGGTAACCTGTGCCGCTGCACCGGCTACCGACCGATTCTGGACGCCGCGCGGCAGATGGCGGCGCTGCCCGCCGTGAAGGTGGATGAAACAACACTGCTGCGGCAACTTGAATCCATTCGCCCTGAGCTTGTCCGAACGGGATACATCGCCCCCACCGCCCTGCCCGCCCTGCTGGCCGCGCGCGCCGCGCACCCCGAAGCGCAACTCGTCGCAGGCTGCACCGACGTGGGCTTGTGGGTGACCAAGATGCACATGCAGTTCAGTCAGGTGCTGGACATCACCAAAGTGCAGGAACTGCGGCGTCTTGAAACCTACGAGCACCACATCGCGATAGGCGCGGCCGTCACGCTGAGCGACGCCTTTGCTGCACTGGTCGCCGAGCGGCCGCAACTGCAAACTTTTGCCAACCGCTTTGCCGGCCTGCCGGTACGCAACTCGGGGACGCTGGGTGGCAATGTGGCCAATGGTTCGCCAATTGGCGACTCGATGCCGTTGCTGATTGCGCTGCGGGCTAACGTGGTGCTGATGAGCATTCGCGGACATAGAGAAATGCCGCTGGAGCAGCTCTACACCGGCTACCGCAAGAACCTGATGGCAGCCGACGAAGTGCTGGCGTGGATCAAGGTGCCGAGGCCCAATGCCAACGAAATGCTCAAGGCCTACAAGATCAGCAAGCGATATGACGACGATATTTCAGCCGTGTGTTTGGCCATCAATTTGCACCTAGATGGCGGTGTGGTTATAGATGCATCCATCGGCGCGGGCGGCGTGGCAGCCACCCCGGTGCGTGCGCTTAAAACTGAAAGTGCTTTGCGCGGCCATAGATGGACGCAAGAACTTGTACTGACGGCCATGACCACGCTGCGCGCCGAGTTTTCACCGATATCAGACATGCGTGCCTCCAGCGCCTACCGCGTGCAGGTGCTGGGTAATCTACTGCAACGCTACTGGCTGGAGAGCCAGGGCGTGCAGCACATCAATCTGGAATCGTTCAGCTTGAAGGACAGCGCATGATCCGCCCTGCCGCCGGCCAGTCGAAGTTTCACGAAAGCGCACGCGCCCAGGTAGCAGGCGCGGCCACCTATGTTGATGACATTCCTGAAATAAAAGGCACACTCTACGCCGCGCCCATTTTGTCAACGCTGGCGCATGGCCTGCTGCTGGGTGTTGATGCGGCGGCGGCACTTGCCATGCCCGGTGTGCGCGATGTGATTCTGGCACTAGACATTCCAGGCCACGGCATACTCGCCAACTTTGCGCACGACGAGCCGATATTTGCAACAGACACCGTTCAACACGTCGGTCAAGTTATAGGACTGGTGGTGGCTGAGTCTGTCATGCAGGCGCGTCGCGCCGCGCGCAAGGTGGTTTGCAACATCGAGGCGCTGCATCCCGTGCTGACCGTCCATGACGCGCTGATCGCCAAAAGCTACGTGCTGCCGCCGGTGTACTTGAAACGTGGCGACGCCAGCGCTGCGCTGCATGACGCGGTGCATACGCTGCACGGCGAAATGGAAGTTGGCGGCCAGGAGCATTTTTACCTTGAAGGCCAGGTCGCTTACGCGCTGCCACAAGAGCAAAACCAGTGGCTGATTTATTCCAGCACCCAGCACCCCGGCGAGGTGCAGCACTGGGTAGCGCACGCGCTGGGTTTGGACAACCACGCGGTGCGGGTTGAATGCCGGCGCATGGGTGGCGGCTTTGGCGGCAAGGAGACGCAAGCTGGCCACTTGGCCGTGTGGTCGGCGATTGCTGCCAACAAGCTCAAATGCCCCGTCAAACTGCGGCTGGACCGCGACGACGACTTCATGGTCACCGGCAAGCGTCATCCGTTTTGCTACGAATACAGCGTCGGCTTTGATGACGGCGGGCGCATCACCGGCCTCAAACTGATGATGGCAGCGAACTGCGGTTTCAGTGCCGACCTGTCCGGCCCGGTGGCTGACCGCGCCATCTTCCACGCTGACAATGCCTACTTTTTGCAGGACGTCGACATCTCGTCTTATCGCCTTAAAACCAACACGCAAAGCCACACCGCTTTTCGCGGCTTCGGCGGGCCACAGGGCATGATCGTGATTGAAGCCATCATGGGCGACATTGCCCGCACGCTGGGGCTGGACGCGCTGGATGTGCGCCGGCAAAACCTGTATGGCATTCATGAACGCAACGTCACGCACTACGGCATGACGGTTGAGGACAACATCCTGGAGCCGCTGCTGTCCAAGCTGGAGCTGACATCGCAATACAGAAGCCGACAACAAGCCATCTCAAAATGGAACGCCAGCAGTGCCGTCATCAAACGCGGCATCGCCATCACACCCGTCAAGTTTGGCATTTCATTTACCGCCACCTTATTTAACCAAGCGGGTGCGTTGGTGCATGTGTACACGGACGGTAGTGTGCAGGTGAACCACGGCGGCACCGAGATGGGCCAAGGCCTGAACACCAAGGTTTGCCAGATCGTGGCCGACGAATTAGGTGTGCCGTTTGAAGCCGTACTGGCGACGGCCAGCGACACCAGCAAAGTACCCAATGCATCAGCCACCGCTGCCTCTGCAGGCACTGACCTGAATGCCCGTGCCGCACAATACGCCGCCAGACAGGTACGTGACAATCTGGCGCAGTTTGTCTCTGGCCTTGACCAATGCGGCGCAGGCAGTGTGCAATTTGCAGGCGGCCGCATCATCACCCCAAAAAGCACGCGACCCTTTCTAGAGGTCGTCAAGCTGGCCTACGCCAACCGCATACAGCTATGGAGCGACGGCTTTTACCGCACGCCCAAAATCCATTACGACAAAGCCACGCTCAGTGGTCGGCCTTTCTACTACTTCTCCTATGGTGCAGCCTGCACAGAAGTGGCCATCGACACGCTCACAGGCGAAAGCCGTGTGCTCAAAGTTGACATACTGCACGACGTCGGCACTTCGATTAACCCGGCGATTGACATTGGGCAGATCGAAGGCGGTTTTGTACAGGGCATGGGCTGGCTGACGACCGAGCAACTGGTGTGGAACGACAAAGGGGTCTTGAGCACCCACGCACCCAGCACCTACAAAATACCGGCTACGGGCGACATCCCCGAGCACTTCAAAGTCGATCTGTGGACAGAGCCAAACGTTGAAGACAACGTGTTCGGCAGCAAGGCCGTCGGCGAGCCGCCTTTCATGCTGGCCATCAGTGTGTATGAGGCATTGCGGGATGCGGTGGGGTCAAGCAAGACAGACAGTGAGCCAGTACACATGATGGCACCCGCTACCGCAGAGAACGTCTTAAAAGCACTTCAAGCTACAAAATCAATAGCGCCCGAAAGTCATTGACGTTGGTGTGGGTGGGGCCTGTGACGACCAGATCGCCCAGCGCGTCGAAGTAGCCATAGGCGTCGTTGCGGTCCAGGTACTGGTCAATCTTCATGCCTTTGGCGACTGCGCGTTGCAGCGTGTCGGGCGCAACGTAAGCACCTGCGTTGTCTTCAACACCATCAATGCCGTCGGTGTCGGCGGCCAGTGCATACACGCCACTTTGACCTTGTAGCGCCAGCGCAAGACCCATGCAAAACTCGCCAGCTCTACCGCCACGGCCGGGGCGGGATTCGCTGCTGTCGCCGCGACCTTTGGCTGCCCCCTCGGGCCGGATGCTAACCGTCGTTTCACCGCCGCTCAGTATCACGCAAGGTTTTTGAAAGGGTTGCCCCTTGAGTGCCACGCTACGCCCCAGCGCCGCGTGTACCTTGCCGACTTCACGCGACTCCCCTTCCATCTCATCGCTCAGGATGTAGGCGGCCAGCCCGGCAGCGCGGGCAGCGCTTGCTGCGGCCTCCAGGCTTTGTTGTGGCGTGGCGATCATGTGAACTTCATGGCCCTTAAAAGCTGCAGCACCGGGCTTGGGAGTTTCAAGCACGCCGCTTTCAAGATCAGCCAGCACGGCAGCAGGCACATCAATCCCGTAGCGCTTCAAAATCGCCAGCGCTTGAGCGCAGGTAGTCGCGTCCGCAACGGTTGGCCCGCTGGCAATGATGGATGGGTCATCACCCGGCACATCGCTGATGGTGAGCGTCACAACCCGTGCAGGCGCGCAGGCTGCCGCCAGCCGCCCACCCTTGATACGCGACAGGTGCTTGCGCACGCAGTTCATCTCGGAAATGTTGGCACCGCTGTCCAGCAGCGCCTTGTTGATGCGCTGTTTGTCCTCCAGCGTCAAGCCGTCGGCGGGCAAGGTCAAAAGTGCAGAGCCGCCACCAGAAATCAGGCATAGAACCAGATCAGCTTCGGTTAAGCCCTGCACCATTGCCAGGATGCGCTGGGCTGCTGCAAGACCAGCCGCATCCGGCACCGGGTGCGCGGCTTCGACAATTTCAATGCGCTGCGGCACCCCCGGCGGGCGCGGTGGAATGTGGTGGTAGCGGGTAATGACCAGGCCTTCAAGCGGTGCGTCAAGCGGCCACAGCGCTTCAACCGCCTGCGCCATCGACGCGCCAGCCTTGCCAGCCCCGATGACGATGGTGCGACCTTTGCCCGGCTTGGGAGGTGTTGGCAAGTAGGCAGCCGTGTTGTGCAGTGGCAGTGCGCGTTTGACGGCAGCGTTGAACAAGTGCTCAAGAAACTGGCGTGGCTCGGTCGCTGGGTTGGGTGTGGGTGTGGCAATGCGCATGCAAAATCTCCTACGCGCATTGTGCCGTGTGATTATTCGGTCTTGGCTCCTGCCTGAAACCACTGGGCAATCAGCGCCCGCTCGGCCTCGGTCATGCCGGTGGCATTGTTCATCGGCATGGTTTTGGCCACCACCACCTGCTGGTACATAGCCTGCGCGTGCTGCTTGACCAGCGCTGGAGAATCGAGACGCACGTTTTTCATCTGTATTTGCTCACCATGGCAGCTGTAGCAGTGCTGGGCCAGCACTGCCTGCACTTTTTGATAGTCATTTTGACCTGTAGCGCCTGAATCACGGTCTCTGGCAGCTATTGATTCAGTAGCAGAGGCAATGCCTTGAGGATTCGGCTTTAGCCACACCAGCACGCCGATGATGACGGCCACACCGACCAGTGCGTAGCCAACAGGATGGCGGTTGCGACCCAGCTTGTAGCCGTGGCGCAGCACAAAGAACTGGCGAATGGCGGCACCTGCCAGCATCATCAGTATCAGCACCAGCCAGTTCTGCGGATGGCTCCAGGTAAAGCTGTAGTGGCCGCTGAGCATGGTAAACAGCACCGGCAGCGTGAAGTAGGTGTTGTGCACACTGCGCTGCTTGCCACGCTCGCCATGCACCGCATCAACCGGATCACCCGCCTTGATGGCGGCCACCACTTTGCGCTGGCCAGGGATGATCCAGAAAAACACGTTGGCGCTCATGGCAGTGGCCATCATGGCACCGACCAGCAAGAAGGCGGCGCGCCCGGCAAACCACTGGCAGGCTAGATAAGACGCGGCACAGACCAATACGGCAACGCCGAGCCCAACCATGGTGTCGCCATGTTTGCCTTTGCCAAATACCCGACAAATCGCGTCGTAGAGCATCCAGAAGATCACAAAAAATGACAACGCCACAGCAATGGCCGCGCCGGGTGACCAGTTCATCAGGGATTTGTCGATCAGGTAGGCGCTGGCGTTCCAGAGGTAAGACACCGTGAAGAGCGCAAACCCGGTGATCCAGGTGCTGTAACTCTCCCAGTAAAACCAGTGCAGGTGAGTCGGCATCTGCGGCGGTTTGACAGCGAACTTGACGGGGTGATAAAAACCGCCCCCATGTACCGCCCACAGCTCGCCACTGACACCCTGGCGTTGAAGGTCTTCATCGACCGGTGGCGTCAGGCTAGAGTCTAAAAAGACAAAATAAAACGACGAACCGATCCAGGCAATGGCGGTGATGACATGAACCCAGCGCAGCAGCAGGTTGGCCCAGTCGAGGAGGTAGCTTTCCATGGCGAAACCTTTGGAAAAACCTGCTCACCACTGCGGGCGCTGTAAGCAGCAACAAGGTCACGAACAAAAGAAACCGTCACGGGTTGACGCTATTTCCCGGCTCCGCTGCGACCTGAGGTAGCGAGTTTACAGGCAAGAGGCTTGCCAGTCAGGCCTGTCTATGGTTTGAAGTAGTTGTGCAGCCACGGCCACGGCAATCACTTCCGGCTCTTTTCCTGCAACGCCGGGGACACCAATCGGGCTGGTGACGTGTGCCAGCTCGGCAGCAGAAAAGCCGCGCGCTTCAAGCCGGTGCCGGAACACCGCCCACTTGGTTTTGCTGCCTATCAACCCGATGTAGGGCAAGTCGGCCTGCTCACGCCGGCGTTGTAGGCAGGCGGCCACCACGTCAAGGTCTTCTGCATGGCTAAAGCTCATGATGAGCACACGCGATCCAGCTGCCAAATGGCGAACCTCAGCCTGTACCGGGTCTGAATGCTCACACACCACATTCGCCGGCACGCTGACCGGAAACACGCCGTCGCGGCTGTCTATCCAGGTCAAGGCAAATGGCAGATTGGCGAGTACCCGTACCAGCGCATGACCCACATGGCCACCGCCAAACAACGCCACAGCTTGCAACGTGTGTGCCAGGGTTTGCGGCAGCTTTGTAGACAGCACAGGCAGATCCCGGGCGCTCACGCACTCTAGGCGCAAATGCACCATACCGCCACAGCATTGACCCAATGCGGGGCCGAGCGCAACCCGCAGGCGCTGTGGACTTGGCGCAGAGTCACCGCCCCTGCTGGTCGGCAACAGCAGCGCCCTAGCCCTGGCAATGGCATCGTATTCAAGGTGGCCGCCGCCTATGGTGCCCATCAGGTCGTTCGCAAAAACTGCCATCCAGGTACCGGCCTCTCGCGGCACTGAACCTTGTGTGCTTTCAATCTGCACCAGTACGGCAGGCTCCTGCGCCAGCCGGGCCAGAAAACCGGTTGCAAGTTCAAATGGATGGATGGAGGTCATCAGGGCTGCAAGTTTCAACTGCCTCGATAGGTTGAATAGCTCCACGGGCTTACGAGTAGCGGCACATGGTAGTGCTGGCTGGTGTCGACCACGCCAAAATCCAGACTCACATGGTTCAGAAAATTCGGCTCTGGCAGCTTGATACCCAGCGCTTTGAAATAGCCCGCAACATCAAACACCAGCCTGTAGGTACCGACCTTGAGCGTAGCGCTGTCATATAGCGGGCCATCGGGGTTGCGGCCATCGCCATTGAGCACAAAACGCTTGACCAGCGTGGCCACCTCACCTGACGTGGTGTAAAGCAAAACCGACATGCCTGCGGCGGGCCTGCCATGCATGGTGTCCAGTACGTGTGTGCTTAAACCCATGGCGAGTCCTTTAAAAAATGCCTAGTGCAATCTGCACCTGATGCCTGCTCTGGTTCACTGAAAGTGTATACAATTTTTTACTTTGCAGCTATAATGAATTTATGGAATCAACCGCCACCGCCCCGGCAAATGCCACCAACACCATTGTCGAAGCGCTGACAAAAGCGATTATCGAGCACCGGCTGCACCCGGGCACCAAGCTGGCCGAGCAAAAACTGGCCAACCATTTTGGAGTCTCACGCACCCTAGTACGGCAAGCGCTGTTTCAGCTCTCGCAAAATCGGTTGATTCGCCTTGAACCGGCCCGTGGCGCGTTTGTAGCAGCACCATCGGTGATTGAAGCGCGGCAGGTGTTTGCTGTCAGGCGCATGCTGGAAGCGGAAATGACGCGGGCTTTTGTGCGCGAGGTCACGCCAGCAAAAATCAGGGCATTGAAGGACCATATTGCACAGGAAAAAGCGGCTGTTGCCGTTGGCGACGCTGCTGGTCGCACCGAACTGCTGGGCGACTTTCATGTGCGCATGGCCGAGCTGATGGGCAACGATGTGCTGGCGCAGGTGCTGGGTGATCTGATTTCCCGCTGCGCCCTCATCACGCTGATGTACCAGACCGCCAGCGCTGCAGAATACTCGAACGAAGAGCATGCCGATATCGTCAGGGCACTGGCCGCCAAAGATGAAGCGCGCGCCGTATGCCTGATGACTGAACACCTCTTGAGCGTCGAAAAAAACCTGGCCTTCGACCGCAAGGTACCGAGCAATGATATTTCGATGGCACTGTCATGATCGGATCACCTTATCCACGAGACTTAGTCGGCTATGGCCGTACGCCGCCACACGCGCAGTGGCCTGGCAAGGCGCGTATCGCCGTGCAGTTCGTTTTGAATTACGAAGAAGGCAGCGAAAACTCGGTGCTGCATGGCGATGCAGGCTCAGAACAATTTTTGTCGGAAATGTTCAACCCAGCCAGCTTTGCAGACCGCCACCTCAGTATGGAAAGCATTTACGAATACGGCTCACGCGCAGGTGTCTGGCGCATCCTGCGGGAGTTTGAAAAACGCAAACTACCGCTGACCATATTCGGTGTCGGCATGGCCTTGCAACGGCATCCCGATGTGACCGCTGCATTCGTGGAGCTTGGCTATGAGATCGCCTGCCACGGCTGGCGCTGGATCAATTACCAGAATATCGACGAAGCCACCGAGCGCAAACACATGCAGCTCGGCCTCGATGCGATTGAGCAGCTCACCGGCACCAGGCCGCTGGGCTGGTACACCGGGCGCGACAGCCCGAACACCCGTCGCCTGGTAGCCGATGACGGCCAGTTGGTTTACGACAGCGACTATTACGGCGACGACCTGCCGTTCTGGACACCGGTAACACGTACCGACGGCAGCCTTGTACAACGTTTGGTAGTGCCCTATGCCATGGACACCAACGACATGCGTTTTTCACTGCCGCAGGGCTTCTCGCAGGGAGACGACTTCTTCACCTACCTCCGGGACAGCTTTGATGCGCTGTATGCCGAAGGCGACCCCAACGGCATGAATGCACCGAAGATGCTGAGCATAGGCATGCACTGCCGCCTGCTCGGGCGGCCCGGGCGCATCGTGGCGCTGCAACGTTTTCTTGCCCACGTCCAACAACACGAGCATGTCTGGATCTGCCGCCGCATCGACATCGCGCGCCACTGGCAGCAGGTCCACCCTTACAAAGACTGATCATGACCCTGACTCTGACTCTTAAACAACTGAACGCTGCCACCGTCCCGGAGGCTAGCGCATGGCTAGCTGGCCTGTACGAACATTCCCCATGGATCGCCGAGGCCGCCCTCGCGCAGCGGCCTTTCACCTCGCTACCGCAGCTCAAACACGCGATGGCGCGCATCGTGCACGACGCCAGCCGCGCGGCCCAGCTTGCGCTGATCCGCGCCCACCCCGAGCTGGCCGGCAAAGCCATGGTCAGCAACACACTGACGGCTGAATCGACGAACGAACAGAACCAGGCCGGCTTGAGCAACTGCACGGTCGAAGAGTTTGCGAAAATCCAGGCGCTCAACACGGCCTACAACAGCAAATTCGGCTTTCCCTTCATCCTGGCAGTGCGCGGCCCGCGCGGCAGCGGTCTGAGCCGGCAGGAGATCATCGCCACTTTTGAGCGCCGCCTGGGCCAGCATCCCGACTTTGAACTCGCCGAAGCCTTGCGCAACATCCACCGCATTGTCGAACTACGCCTGAACGACAAGTTCGGCGTGGAGCCCACGCTCGGCAACCTGGTCTGGGACTGGCAGGAAAAACTCAGCGCATTCAGCGACCCTGGTTATGCCGAGAAAGGCCAGCTCACCGTCACCTACCTCACCGACGCCCACCGCGCCTGCGCGCAGCACATCTCGCACTGGATGCGCGACTGCGGTTTTGATGAAGTCGAGATCGACGCCGTCGGCAATGTGGTCGGCCGTTACCAAGCCACACAGGCCGCACAACCCGGTGCCAAAACCCTGATGACCGGCAGCCACTACGACACCGTGCGCAACGGCGGAAAGTACGACGGGCGACTCGGCATCTTCACGCCCATGGCCTGTGTGCGCGAGCTGTACAAGCAGGGGAAACGCCTGCCGTTTAACTTTGAAGTCATCGGTTTTGCGGAAGAAGAAGGCCAGCGCTACAAAGCCACCTTCCTCGGCTCGGGCGCGCTGATCGGCCAGTTCAATCCGGCCTGGCTGGCGCAGCAGGACGCAGACGGCATCACCATGCAGGGCGCCATGCAACATGCCGGGCTGCCCGGAACGCTGGAGGCGATTGCCGGCCTGCGCCGCACGCCGTCCGACTACCTGGGTTTTGTCGAAGTGCATATCGAGCAGGGGCCGGTGCTCAACGAGCTCAATATTCCGCTGGGCATCGTGACATCAATCAACGGCGGCGTGCGTTATCTGTGCGAAGTCACCGGCATGGCTAGCCACGCCGGCACAACACCGATGAACCGGCGGCGCGATGCCGCCGTGGCGGTGGCCGAACTGGCGCTGTATGTGGAACAACGCGCGGCCCGCGACAGCGACTCGGTCGGCACCATCGGCATCTGGACCGTGCCCGGTGGCTCCACCAACGTGGTGCCCGGCTGCTGCCAGTTCACGCTCGACCTGCGCGCTCCCAATGATCCCCAGCGTGACGCCCTGGTCGCCGACGTGCTGGCTGAACTGAAAGCCATCTGCGAACGCCGCGGCGTGCATCACACGTTTGAGGAAACCATGCGCGCCGCCGCTGCGCCCAGCGCACCCGACTGGCAGCAGCGTTGGGAACGCGCCGTGGACAGCCTGGGCGTGCCGCTGTTGCGCATGCCCAGCGGCGCTGGCCACGACGCCATGAAGCTGCACGAGGTGATGCCGCAAGCGATGCTGTTTGTGCGCGGCCAAAACGTCGGCATCAGCCACAACCCGCTGGAGAGCAGCACCAGCGACGACATTCAACTCGGCATAGAAGCCTTCATGCATTTACTCACCCACTTACCCAACGAAATTGAGGCTTAAACCCGCCATGACTACCGCCACAATGACAGCCGCAGCTACTGTTTACCAACAACTCGACAGCTGGATCGACGCGCACTTTGACGAACAGACCCGTTTCCTCCAGGCTCTGATCCAAGTTCCCACGGACACGCCTCCCGGCAACAACACGCCCCACGCCCTGCGCGCCGCCGAGCTGATTGAAGCCATGGGCATGGCTGTTGAAAGGTATGAAGTAGCGCAAGCAGAGGTTCACGCTGCGGGACTAGAAAGTATCACCAACCTAGTGGCCCGACGTCATTACGGCGCAGGCGGTATCACGCTGGCCATGAACGCGCATGGCGACGTGGTACCTCCCGGCGAAGGCTGGACTAAAAACCCCTACGGCGGCGAGATAGAGAACGGCAAAATTTATGGCCGCGCGTCGGCGGTCAGCAAGTGCGACTTTTCTACTTTCACCTTCGCCACCCGCGCATTGGAGGCCGTAGCCAAACCCAGCAAAGGTGGCATTGAATTGGTATTTACCTACGATGAAGAATTTGGCGGCGAAGTAGGCCCTGCGTGGTTGCTGCAAAAAGGCTTGCTCAAGCCCGATTTGATGATTGCCGCAGGTTTCAGTTACCAAGTCATCACCGCACACAACGGTTGCCTACAGCTTGAAGTCACCGTACACGGCAAAATGGCGCACGCCGCCATACCCGACAGCGGCATTGATGCGATGCAAGGTGCGAATGCTATTCTGACAGCGCTGTATGCGCAAAACGCCCTGTACAAGCACCTCACCAGCCAGGTGGAGGGCATCACGCACCCCTACTTGAATGTGGGCATGGTCAATGGTGGCACCAACACCAACGTGATACCGGGCAAGGTCGTCATCAAGCTGGACCGCCGCATGATCCCCGAGGAAGACCCGACGCAAGTCGAAGCCAACATCCGCCAGGTGATTGCCGACGCAGCGACGGCGTTCAACCAAGCTAGACACGACGCCGGCATCCAGATCGACATCAAGCGCCTGCTACTGGCCCGAGCCCTCACCCCGCTGCCCGGCAACCTGCCCCTGGTCGAAGCCCTCACGCGCAACGCCAGCGCGGTGTTTGGCGAACCGATTGTCGCCTGCGGCACGCCGCTGTACACCGACGTTCGGATTTTTGGCGAAGCCGGCATCCCCGGTGTGATCTACGGCGCTGGCCCACGCACCGTGCTGGAGAGCAACGCCAAGCGATCAGACGAGCAACTCGACCTAGAAGACCTGCGTCGTGCCACCAAAGTGATCGCGCGCACCCTGCACGACTTGCTGGCCTGACGCTCCCCAACAGCGCATTCGATTCGCAGTGAATTGGTTAAAACCGCCTTGAGGTATGGCATCAGGGTAAGCACTTATATATATTGTGATCTATTTTGTATACAGTTTAGTTTGCAATTTAAAACCCCTTTTTAAAAATGCAACACCAGCTTTTACATATTGTTTGTTTTCGGTTCCACTTTTCTCTGGAGTTCTCATGCAAAAAAGAAATTTCCTGCAATTCACCATTCACACGGCGGTTACGCTTGCGGCCGCCCTGTCTATGGGTCAGGCCAGTGCGCAAAACACGCCGATCAAATTCCAGCTTGACTGGCGCTTTGAAGGCCCGGCTGCGCTGTTTCTGACGCCTGCCGCCAAAGGCTACTTCAAGGATGCCAAACTCGACGTGACGATCGATGCCGGCAGCGGCTCAAGCGGCACTGTCACACGTGTCGCCTCGGGCACCTACGACATGGGTTTTGCCGATCTAGCCGCACTGATGGAGTTTCACGCCAACAACCCGGATGCGCCCAACAAGCCGGTCGCCGTGATGATGGTCTACAACAACACGCCCGCTTCGGTGATGGCGCTGAAAAAATCCGGCATCAAAACAGTTGCCGACCTGAATGGCAAAAAACTTGGCGCACCGGTGTTTGACGCCGGCCGCCGCGCGTTTTCGATCTTTGCGAAAGCCAACAACATCAGCGGCGTGCAATGGACCGCCATGGACCCACCGCTGCGCGAAACCATGCTGGTCCGCGGCGATGTGGATGCCATCACCGGCTTCACCTTTACCTCGCTACTGAACCTGGAAGCACGCGGCGTGAAGGCTGAAGACGTGGTGGTGTTGCCGTATGCCGACAACGGCGTGAAGCTGTATGGCAACGTGATCATCGCCTCGTCTAAGATGATCCGTGAAAATCCGGCCGCCGTGAAAGCCTTTTTGCTGGCCTTCACCAAGGGCGTGAAGGAAGTAATTGCCAAACCGGCTGCCGCGATTGAAGATGTCAAGGCCAGAGACGGCATCATCAATACCCAGCTCGAAACCCGCCGACTGCAACTGGCTATTGATACGGTGGTCAACAGCCCCGACGCGCGATCGGAAGGCTTCGGCCAGATCAAAGGGCCACGCCTGATCCTGATGGCCTCGCAGGTCTCCGATGCCTTCAACACCAAAACCCGTGTCAACGCCGACAGCGTGTGGAACGGCTCCTTTCTGCCCAGCTCTGCGGAGCTAAATGTGCTGCCCGCCGCGAAGAAGTAATCCGACAGCCCGCCGCGTGAGTTGCTGCAGCGACTGCCAAATACACGGCCGGCCTTTCCCTGAAATGCTGACAGTTGCCTTGAGTGCAATACAACCTTCGATCAACCATGCACAAAAACCCCGACGACCATTTTGTTGACTTTCGCGACGTCTGGCTGGCCTACAACGACGAGCTGCTGGCGCAGAACCACTTTGCGGTCGAAGCCATTGACCTGAAAGTACGCGAGGGCGAGTTCATCGCCATCGTCGGGCCGTCGGGTTGCGGTAAATCGACCTTCATGAAACTGACCACCGGCCTGAAAATGCCGTCCAAAGGCCGCATCCTGATTGACGGTCAGCCCGTCACCGGCCCTTTGAAGATTTCTGGCATGGCTTTCCAGGCGCCGTCGCTGCTGCCTTGGCGAAGCACGGTGGACAACGTGCTGCTGCCGCTGGAAATTGTTGAGCCCTTCCGCAGCCAGTTCAAGTCGCGCCGCAAGGAGTTCGTGGAGCGCGCGTGCAAGCTGCTGCAAAAAGTTGGCCTGGGCGGTTATGAAGACAAATTCCCATGGCAGCTCTCGGGCGGCATGCAGCAGCGCGTGAGCATTTGCCGCGCGTTGATTCACGAGCCCAAGATGCTGCTACTCGACGAGCCATTTGGCGCGCTCGACGCCTTCACGCGCGAGGAGCTGTGGTGCATCCTGCGCGACCTGTGGGCCGAGCAGCGCTTCAACGTCATCCTAGTCACGCACGACCTGCGCGAGTCGGTCTTCCTGGCCGACACCGTGTACGTGATGAGCAAAAGCCCCGGACGTTTTGTCGTCAAGCGCGAGATCGACCTGCCACGCCCGCGCGACCTGGAGGTCACCTATACCCAAGCTTTTGGCGACATCGTGCACGAGCTGCGCAGCCACATTGGCGCCATCCGCTCACCCGTGATCAACCCGGCGCCCGCCACCGAGAGCCACTGAACCATGACAAATAAACAGATTGAGCGCTGGTCCCCGTTTGTGTTGCTGCTGGCCACCATTGCGCTGTGGCAAGGGGTGGTGATGGTGTTTGACATCGCCGAATACATCTTTCCGGCGCCGCTGGCGATTGCAGAGGCCATGGCTGAATTTGCCGGCCCGATCGCCCAGGCCGCCTGGAAAACCTTCTGGGTCACCATGGTCGGCTTCGGCCTGTCCATTGTGGTCGGCGTGACGCTCGGCTTTCTGGTCGGCTCCTCGCGCCTAGCCTACGCCGCGGTTTACCCGCTGCTGGTGGCCTTCAACGCCGTACCGAAAGCGGCGATTGTGCCGATCCTGATTGTCTGGTTCGGCATCGGCGTTGGCCCCGGCATTCTCACGGCCTTTTTGATTTCTTTTTTCCCGATCACCGTCAACATGGCCACCGGCCTGGCCACGCTGGAGCCCGAACTGGAGGACGTGTTGCGCGTGCTGGGGGCCAAACGCTGGGACGTCCTCATCAAGGTCGGCCTGCCGCGCTCGATGCCCTACTTTTTCGGCTCACTCAAAATCGCCATCACGCTGGCTTTTGTCGGCACCGTGCTGGCCGAGATGACGGCCGGCGACTCGGGCATCGGCTACCTAATGCTCAGCGCCGGCTCGCAGCAGCGCATGGCTCTGGCGTTTGCCGGGCTGGTTGTGATTAGCGCGATGGCCATGCTGATGTACGAGCTGTTCAGCAGCATCGAAAACAACACCACGGCCTGGGCGCACCGCAGCTCAAACAACGAGTAGAGTTTTTGGGGTCAGAGCCCAAAAACCCACGCTTCTGCTGAGTGCAGTGAAGCGCCAGGCGGACAAGGTCGGTGCGGTTGCGGTTTTTCATCGCTTCAACATACTAATAATGCACTGAGTGCGCCTTGAACGACGACAAATAGCAGTTACCAGAATGACCATACGCATCCAAACCGCTTCAAATCCCACTAGCCGTGTTTCACCAGTCCTGATGCCGCTTGTGCTGCTTGTACTGATAGGTACTCAAAGCCAGTCCACTGTTGCGCAGCTCGTGGCGCATCCCGTCATCGGCACCTGGAGCTGGACAGGTTTCGTTAGCAAGTGTGTTGAAACCTGGCAATACCGCAACGACGGGGTCATGCTAGCCACCAGCGGGGAGGCAGTTACCGAGTGGCGCTACAGCGTCACCCCACAGGCCAGTGAAACAGGGTTTTATAAATTGACGCAAACCTCCGTGCGGCAAAACGGCAAGAAGGATTGCTCTGGCGATGTGGTGGACGAAATGGGCACGGTGGCTACCGTTTACCTGCAAATCAACCCGGCGAAAGACAGGCATATCGTTTGCAAAACCGGGTCGCTGGCTGCCTGCTTCGGGCCGCTGGGCCGGGTTCAATAAAGGGCACTTCTATAAATGCATTTTTCGAACGAATTGCGGCATTGGGCGGTACTCGGAGGGTTATTGGGGTCAGACACCAATTTCGCTGCAGTGCAAGCACTGCAGCCTACGGGCGAGCCAAGGGCTAGTCGCATTTGGGCTTTGCCCCCAAAAACTCATTCACAAACTCAAGGAATTTTTTATGCCATCCATCATCACCCGCTACGCGGCTACTCTGCTGACCGTTCTAGCCATTACAGCAAGCCCTTCCAGCTGGGCACAATCAGACGCTGCCTTGACCGCATCCGCCAAAGAAGCGGGCGCGGTCGTGACCAAAAGTGGGCTGGTGTACCGCTCACTGAAAGATGGAACCGGTAGCAGCCCCGCATCCACCGATAAAGTCAAGGTTCACTACAAGGGCACCTTCCCCGACGGCAAAGAGTTTGACAGCTCCTACAAGCGCGGTGAGCCGACAGAGTTTCCGCTCAACCGCGTGATTGCCTGCTGGACCGAAGGCGTGCAGTTGATGAAAGTCGGCGGCAAAGCCAAGCTGACCTGCCCCGCAGCAATAGCTTACGGCGAGCGCGGCGCTGGCGGCGTGATACCGCCCAACGCCACCCTAGTATTTGAAGTGGAACTGCTGGCGATCAACGGCAAATAAGCAGCCGTCGGATTTCTGAAAAATCAGGGCTTGGTGGCGTCAACAGTCGAATTTTTCGACTTACCTGTTCGGCTGGTGCGGCTGGTGGCTGGTTTAACGCTTGCGGCCACAGTCACATTTACATCCGTTCGTCGCGCACGCACAGAAAAGGTGGCACTTTATGAAAGCTAAAAAATTCGATCAGCAGTTTGACGATGGGGCGACCTCACAGTTTTGCTTTGAACTTGTCCAAAGCAAAGCGCTTGTTGCAAGAGAAAAAGCAGGTCACGGTGTGCCAACCCAGCCACCGCCTAAAGCCTGAATCAAAGCCACCGCAGTGGTCTGCCGGTCTGCGTTGGCCTGCACCACTGCACGCCTTGCGCTGAGGGCTGTGGTTTGCGCCGTGATGACTTCGGTGTAGCTGACCTGGCCGCTACGGTAGCGGTTAAGCACCTGCTGCTCAAGCTGGTCTGCGGATCTGGATGCCTGCTGCCGCAATGCCTGCTGGATTTGCAGCACGCGGGTGGCTGAGAGCTGGTCTTCAACATCCCTGAAAGCCGCCAGCACTGTTTGCCGGTAGCGCGCCACCGCCTGGGCTTGCGCGGCTTCTGCGCCGTCAACTCTGGCACCAGTAGCACCGGCATTGAAAGCAATTTGCGCCGCCGACAAACCCAGCGACCAGACGCTGGTGGCCGCGCTGAACAAGTCGGCCACACCTCTAGCACCAGAGCCGACTGACGCATTGAGAGTGATCTTCGGGTAATAGGCGCTTTGGGCGATGCCGATTTGCGTATTAGCAGCGGCGGCGCGGCGCTCTGTAGCGGCGATGTCGGGGCGACGTTGCAGCAGGGTGGACGGTACGCCGACGGGTACATCAGGCACCACGGGTTGGTAGTCAGCTATGGCGGCCAGCGCGAAATTGCCGGGTGCGTCGCCCACCAGCACGGCGATGGCGTGCTCAAACTGTGCACGCTGACGCTGCAGGCCCGTTGCATCTGCCTGGCCGTTGGCGAGCTGCGTCTGGGCTTGCAATAAATCAGTCTTGGCAGCGATACCTGCGGTGTAGCGGTTTTGAATGATGTTGAGTGCGCGCTGGTAGGCTGCTATGGTGCTGGTCAGCAAGGCAGCTTGCGCATCAGATTGCCGCAGCGAAAAATAATTGACAGCCAGCTCACCCTGCGCCGACAGCCTAGCCGCCCCAAGGTCTGCGGCGCTGGCCTGTGCGCTGGCGCTGCCCGCATCAGCCACCCGACTCAGGCGGCCCCATACATCGGGCTCCCAGGTACCACCCAGGCTAACCTGGTAGTTGTTGGCTGTGCGGCCAGTCGTACCGGTTGCCGGGTCGCCCGCGCTGCGCGAACGCGCCTCCAATCCGTTAAGCGACGCCGACGGGAACAGCCCGGCGCGCTGCTCACGCACCAGTGCCCGCGCCTGCGCATAGGCGCCAACCGCAACGGCGACGTTCTGATTCGACACCTCGACGCGCACAGCCAGCTGGTTTAAAACCGGGTCTGCAAACAGCTCCCACCACGGGCCACGCTCTAGTGCGTCGGCTGGTGCAGCGGGCATCCAGTCACCGGCCTCTTTGAAGCTGCTAACTTCAGGCGCAGTAGGCTTTTGATACGCAGGCCCCACAGCGCAAGCGCTTAGCAGCAAGGCGGTCAAGCCGGTGACTGCCAAACGGCAATCGGCTGTGGCGTGTTTAAAACTTTTCATCGATTACTCCGGGATTTTTGGCGCTGCGGCGGCGTAGCTTGTCCAGCAGCACGTACACGACCGGCGTGGTCAGCAAGGTCAGCAACTGGCTGGCAATCAGCCCACCAATGATGGTAATACCCAGCGGCCTGCGCAGCTCTGCGCCATCGCCAAAACCAATCGCCAACGGCAGCGCGCCCAGCATGGCGGCCAGCGTGGTCATCAGGATGGGCCGGAAGCGCAGCAGACAGGCCTCGCGCACGGCTTCCACGGCCGACAGGCCGCGCGAGCGCTCGGCCTCGATGGCAAAGTCGATGATCAGAATGGCATTTTTTTGCACAATGCCGATCAGCAAAAACACACCGATGAGTGCAATCAATGAAAAGTCAAGCTTAAAAATCAGCAGCGCCAGCACCGCACCCACACCGGCTGACGGCAGCGTCGACAACACCGTGATCGGGTGTACCAGGCTTTCATACAAAATGCCGAGCACGATGTAGATCACCACCAGCGCGGCCAGGATCAGCAGCGGCTGCTCATTTTGCGACTGTTGCGCGTTGAGCGCCGTGCCGGAAAAGCTGCCACGCACATTGTTCGGCAGGTGGATCTCGGCTTCGGCCTGTTTGACGGCGTCCTGGGCCTCGCTGAGCGGGATGCCCTCGGCCAGGTTGAAGGACACCGTTGTGGAGAGCTCGCCATCTTCATGGCTGACCGATGCGGCCGTGGGATTTTCGCTGAAGCTGGCAATGGCCGAGAGTGGCACCATGGTGCTTGCTGATGCGCTCAGGGCCTGGCCCGACGAAGGGTCACGCAGGGCCGGGTTCATCACGCTGGTGCTTGCACCGGGCGCCGCGCTGGCCAGCGTCGTGCCGCTGCCCCCCCTGGCCGGAACATAGATGTCTTTCAGCGACTCCGGGCTCTGGATGAAGCGCGATGCCACGCCCATGATCACCTTGTACTGGTTCAGGTCGGCATAAATGGTGGCGACCGGGCGCTGGCCGAAGCCATTATACAGCGCGTTATCCACATCACGCGAGCTGATGCCCAGCCGCGCCGCGCTCTCCTTGTCCACGGTGACCATGATTTCCACGCCGTTTTCTTGCTGGTCGGTGTCCACGTCGGTCAGCGCCGGCTGCAGTTTCATCTGCTCGGCCAAGCGTGTGGCCCAGACGCGCAGGTCGGCGGCGTTGTCGCTTTTGAGGGTGTACTGGTAGGTCGAACTGCTCTGCCGGCCGCCGCCGCGCAGGTCCTGCACCGGGTTCAGAAAGAGGGTCACGCCCGTGATCTGCGCCAGTTGCGGACGCAGCCGCGTAATCACCGCCCGGCTGGCATCGCTGCGCTGCGCCACCGGCTTCAGGTTGATGAACAGGAAGCCGCCACCGGCCCGGGAGCCGCCGGTAAATCCGACCACGGTATCGACCGCCGGGTCGGCGCGGATGATGTCCACCAGGGCCTTGAGCTTGCTCTGCATGGCCTGGAAGGAAATGCTGCGGTCGGCGCGTATTCCACCGCTAATCTGTCCGGTGTCCTGTTGCGGGAAGTAGCCTTTGGGGATGGACACAAACAGGTAGACGTTGAGCGCAATGACTGCCAGCAGGCTCAGCATCACGACTAGGCGACTGGCCAGCGCCCAGTCCAGGCTGATTTCGTAACCACGGTGGACGCGCCGGAACGCGCCCTCGAACCACCGTGCAATACCTCCGGGCGGCTTGTTTTGCGAAGCGGGCTTGAGCAGCCAGGCGCACATCATGGGCGTGGTGGTCAGTGAAATCACCAGCGAGATCAGCACCGCCGCCGACAGCGTGACTGCAAACTCACGAAACAGTCGCCCCGTTTGGCCGCCCATGAACAGCAGCGGGATGAATACGGCCACCAGCGACAGGCTAATGGTCAGCACCGTGAAACCAACCTCCCTGGCGCCGAGCAGGGCGGCCTTGAAGCGGTCCATGCCGGCTTCGATGTGACGGCTGGTGTTTTCCAGAACCACGATGGCGTCGTCCACCACAAAGCCGGTGGCCACGGTGAGTGCCATCAGGCTCAGATTGTTCAGACTGAAACCCAGCAGGTACATCACCCCGAAAGTGCCCAGCAGCGAGACCACGGTGGCGACGGCAGGAATGAGCGTGGCACGCGCGCTGCGCAAAAACGCGCTGACCACCAGCACCACCAGCAGCATCGAGATCAACAGCGTAATTTCGATCTCCTTGAGCGACGCGCGAATCGAGTTGGTGCGATCCAACGCGACCTCTAGCCGCACATCCTGCGGCAACTGGGCCTGCAGCTCGGGCAGCAGGGCGCGCACGCCGTCCACCGTGGCAATCACGTTGGCATCGGGCTGGCGACGCACCAGCACAATCACGGCCGGCTCGCCATTGAACAAACCCAGAGTGTTGATGTTTTCCACACCGTCCACAACCTCGGCCACGTCGCGCAGGCGGATGGCCGCGTTGTTGCGCCAGGCCACCACCAGATCGCGGTAGTCTTCAGCCCGGCGCCCGCCACTGGCGGTGTTGGTGCCCGAATAAATCTGCAGCCGCTGGCCATAACCTCCGCCATTAACTTCAATCGAGCCCTTAGGCCGGTTGGCGTTGGATGCCTGCAGGGCCGCCCGCACATCTTCCATACTGATGCCGTAACGGTTCAGCGCAAACGGCAGCAAATCCACGCGCACGGCCGGCAGCGAGCCACCACCGAGTTCTACATCACCGACGCCCGGTACCTGGGCGATTTTTTGCTGTACGAGATTGGAGACATCGTCGTAGATCTGCCCGGGTGAGCGAGTCTTGGAGGTCAGCGCCAGGATGATGACGGGGGCCGCTGCCGGGTTGGCTTTGCGGTAGGTTGGGTTGCTACGCAGCGTGGCGGGCAAGTCAGAGCGCGTGGCGTTAATGGCGGCCTGCACCTCTCGCGCAGCCGCATCAATTTTGCGATTCAGGTCAAACTGTAGCGTGACGCGGGTTGTGCCGTTGCTGCTGTTGGACGTCATTTCGTTGACGCCCGCGATCAGGCCCAGGCGCCGCTCCAGCGGCGTGGCCACGCTGCTGGCCATGGTGGCCGGGCTGGCACCAGGGATGTTGGCGCTGACCGAGATGATGGGAAAGTCCACTTGCGGCAGTGGTGACACAGGCAGCACGAAGAACGCGCCTATGCCAGACAGGGCCAAGCCAACGGTTAGCAGCACAGTAGCTACCGGTCGGCGAACAAAGGGTTCAGACAGGTTCACGGACCACTTCCAACCTTCTTAACCTTCTTAGCCAGCCGATCAAAGCCCAAATAGATCACTGGCGTGGTGAACAGCGTCAAAAGCTGGCTCACCACCAAGCCGCCAAAAATCGCCAAGCCCAATGGCCTGCGCAGCTCTGCGCCCTCACCCCAGCCCAGCATCAAGGGCAGAGCCGCAAACAGCGCCGCCAAGGTCGTCATCAAAATCGGCCTGAAGCGCAGCAACGCTGCTTGGTGAATAGCCTCTTGCGCTGACTTGCCTTGACTACGCTCCGCATCAATTGCAAAGTCGATCATCAAAATAGCGTTTTTCTTGACGATGCCGATCAGCAAAATAATGCCAATGATGCCGATCACGCCGAGGTCAGAGCCACTCAGCATCAACGCCAGTAACGCACCCACTCCCGCCGATGGCAGGGTTGAAAGAATTGTCAGTGGGTGAATGTAGCTTTCATACAGCACACCCAGCACGATGTACACGCACACCACGGCCGCCAAAATCAGCCACAACTGACTCGACAGTGACGACTGGTACGCGCCCGCTGCGCCTAAAAAAGTTATTCTCACACTCAGCGGCATGGCGATGTCTTTGGCCGCTTGTTTGATCTCGTCAACCGCCTTGCCGAGCGATACCCCGGCTGCGGTGTCAAAGCCCAGCGTGGTAGCGGGGTACTGGTCAACCCGGGTGACTTGCAGCGGTGCGGGCCGCTCGGTGATGGTGGCAATAGCTGAAAGCGGTGTGCTGCTGCCCGCGCCCGCTTTAAGTGGCAAGTTGCCCAGCGCTGCAATGCTGTTCAGCTGGTTAGGCATGGCCTCCAGAATGACGCGGTATTGACTGGTTTCGGTAAAAATAGTCGACACAATGCGCTGGCCGAACGAGCTGTAGAGCGCGTCGTTAATCGACGCGGTGGTTAGCCCTAAGCGCGCCGCCGTGTCGCGGTCTACCGAGATGTAGGCCGATGGGCCGCTTGCGCCCGCATCAGACGACACATTGCGCAAGCCGCTGGATAACTTCATTTGCGCGGCCAGCTTGTTAGCCCATTGCGTGACCACTTTGTCGTCTGCGCCTTCAATCGACAAACGGAACTGCGTGGGGCCCGTTTCAGCGTCAATCATCAAGTCTTGCGTCGGCTGCAAATACAGCGTCACGCCAGCGATTTTTCCGACGCGTTCACGCAACCTGTTCATGGTGTCAATCTGACTGCTGGAGCGCTTGGCCCTCAGGTTAATCAGCATACGCCCGGTGTGCAGCATGGTGTTGTTGGCAACGTCCACGCCGATGAAGGAGGCGAGTGTTTCAACATCGGCATCTTCAAGAATGGCTTTGGCAGCAGACAGTTGCAGCTCAGACATGCGGGCGTAAGAGACCGACTGCGCGACCTCGATGCGAGCCTGCAACTGGCCGGTATCCTGCGTCGGGAACAAGCCCTTGGGTATCAGCACATAGAGCAGCACCGTCAACAGCAGCGTAGCCAGTGCCACCACCAGCGTCAGGCCCTGGCGCTTGAGCACCCAGCTGAGTGCGCTATCGTAGTGCGTCATGACACTGTCGAAAACCTGTTCTAACTTTTGCGTGATTGACAACGGAGTCGATGCGGCCACCAGCGCCGGGCCGCCCCAAGCCAGGCCAGCTCCCTCGGGGGGCAGCGTAGTACGCGAAGCGACAAGCGTGGGGGCCTTTTTCAACCAGCGTGCCGACATCATCGGCACGAGTGTTAGTGACACAACGGCAGAAATCAAAATAGTAATGGCCAGCGTGATGGCAAATTCCCTGAACAAGCGGCCCACCACATCGTCCATGAACAGCAGCGGTATCAGCACCGCAATCAGCGAGATCGTGAGCGAAATAATCGTGAAACCAATTTGCGCTGCGCCCTTGATGGCGGCAGCCATCGGCGCCTCGCCTTTTTCGATGTAGCGCGAGATGTTTTCAATCATCACAATCGCATCGTCCACCACAAAGCCAGTGGCAATGGTGAGTGCCATCAGGCTTAAATTATTCAGGCTGTAGCCCAGCAAGTACATCGCGCCGCAAGTGCCTATGAGCGAAATCGGCACGGCCAAGCTGGCGATAACCGTAGCCCGAAGGCTGCGTAAAAACGCAAATATCACCAGTACCACCAGCAGCACGGCCAGCGCCAGCTCAATCCCAACATGCCTCAACGATGCACGTATGCCGGTGGTGCGATCACTGAGCACTTCAACTTTGAGTGCAATAGGCAGGCCTGCTTGCAGTTCAGGCAATCTGGCTTTAATCGCATCAACCGTTGCAATCACATTAGCACCAGGCTGGCGCTGCACATTAAGAATGATGGCGGGGACTAACTGGCCCCCAGCATCAGCAGCCACGCCGCGCCACGCACCGAGCTTGGTGTTTTCAGCGCCATCAACCACTTGGGCCACATCACTCAAGCGAATGGCTGCACCGTTGCGGTAGGCAATGATGAGGTTTTTATAGTCAACCGCCTGCGCGAGCTGGTCGTTGGCGTTGATGCTGTAGGCGCGGGTTGGGCCGTCAATGCTGCCTTTGGCGGCGTTGGCATTGGCGGCGGTGATAGCGGTGCGCAGCGTATCAAGGCCCAGGCCATACGCTGCAAGCGCGCGCGTGTCGGCCTGTATGCGCACCGCAGGCCGCTGGCCACCACTGAGGGTGACCAAACCCACACCATTGACCTGACTAATTTTGAGCGCTAACCGCGTACTGACGAGGTTTTGTACCTCCGTCAAAGGCAAGGTATCTGAGGTGATCGCCAACGTTAAAACAGGTGCATCAGCCGGATTGATTTTTGCGTACACCGGCGGTACGGGCAAGTCAGCGGGGAGCA
>Ga0209491_10001166_pt1 | contig 51934 bp, 43 predicted proteins | sample BON02_FD_187213 | JGI IMG/M metagenome (GOLD analysis project Ga0209491, IMG submission 187213) | Freshwater microbial communities from Lake Bonney liftoff mats and glacier meltwater in Antarctica - BON-02 (SPAdes) (version 2) | ecosystem: Environmental > Aquatic > Freshwater > Ice > Glacier...
GGGGCGTCATTCCGGTCGGGCTACGCCCTCCCTGCATGACACCCCATATCGGAATAATGAGGAAACAACCGGCAGACGATCCACTTATCTTTTGCCAATCACTGTGCAGACAAACCGAGCCACCTCTATATTCTCCCATCCGATCGTGCCCTGCGTGCCATCACGCGCGGTGAAGGGTGTGCCAATCAATCCATGAGCCAATTCTTTTGCGCGGGCAGTTTCGGCATCGCTTCGCTGGCCGCAGCCTTCATGATCCATCGCCACAAATCTGAGGCCGGTTGTGGCTAGCGCCGGGTCATGTCCTGATTTCAGGTGTAATTGTTGCTTAGCGCAATCGGGATGAGCTTTCAGCCGCCCGTCGTAGACTGCGTCAGAAATAAATTCGCAGATGTCGGGGTGCATCCGCCAACTGGTATCGAGTAGTATTCCGGCATCGGGCGCGACGGTTGCTTCTCCTTGCAACAAGTAATCAAGCGCAGACAGACCGCTCTCGCCGGGATGCGATCCCTGAATTGGCTGTGCGAGTTGCATTTGATCCCCAACCAGCACAATATTCTTTGCGGCCGCGCCCATCGCCAGCAAATGACCAAGCGAGACTTGCCCGGCCTCGTCAATAAAGAGATAATCCAAATCTTGATCCATCTCCTTGTCGGCGAACAACCACGCGGTGCCTCCGATCAGATCCGGCTTGAGCTGAAACACTTCAACATTATTGTAGACGTCCGTGATCATCCGGCCGTCTAGCGCACTGTCGGGGTTATTGCGGTTCGCTTTTTTGACCCCCAAAAAGGATACTCCTTCAGTCTCGGCAATATCCTCTACTTTCGAGAGAAGATTGTTGATCGCCTTATGACTGTTGCTGGATACGCCAACCTTCTTACCCGCCGCCAACAGGGCGACAATTGTGTGGGCGCTGGTATAGGTTTTACCCGTCCCCGGCGGGCCCTGGATAAACAGACTAGAACGGTCGAGCGCAAGGCAGCGAAAAGTTGCTGCCTCGACAAAGCTCTCTCCATCTCGCACCAGTGGGCCGCTTTCACCGGTTGACAGCCTCGGTTTTTCTCGGCCGATCAGGTCAAGGATAGCTCGGTACCGTGGTGTTCCGTCCTGTTCAAGCTGTCCTCCGTTTGCCCAACATTCCGCGACGCGGCGCACTGCAGCTGCCAATATGGCTGTGGAAACGACAGGCTCGGGTATGAGCGAGCCATTCTCAGGAAAAGCTTCGCCGCCCTTCAAGCCGCGTTTGACGCTTACGGTTCCTGCGTCGCAATCCAGAGATGTAATGGTTCCCATTCTCATCAGACTAGGAGCATGCAGCACCGCGCTTCCCTCACGTAGTTTGCTTTCCTGCGCCAGGAACCGGTAACGCGCCTCTACACTGCGCTTTATCGGCGCTTGCCAAATCCCATCTCCATCGCGATGCGGCCCGATGTCGCCGATACAATCACCGTCATCGATCAATTCTTCTGGCTCACGCTCGCAGCGGTCAAACATTTCCCAAAATGCAGGTTTATCAGCGCGCCGGTGAAATTGAGTCAGATACCCTACAAGAGCGCGGCCGTCCTCGTGCTCTGGAAGTGGCCCGACTTCAATTGCCTTTATCAAAGCCCGTGCAGCAGCTTCTGCTTCTTCACGTCCCTCACTCTTTCCTTCTTTTTCTACAGCGGCCGGACCTACGGAGCGCCAAGGCAGTCCTTCCTTACGAAGACCGACCAACCAGTTCCTCAGAGCTTCAGTGTTTTCGCAATCGACCTTGTTATACTCCAAGATGCCGTGCAGCGTCGCCTGATCGCCCGTCATCTTCCAGTTTTTATATTCGATGATCGATTGGTCCGCTTTGGTGACATTGCCCTCACGCGCATCCGCGAAGAATATCTCCATCGTTTTCAGTGATAAATTGGGTTCTGATGTGCGCACCGCTTGCCTTAACACGGCGTAAAGATCGATGAAGCGACGCTGGCGTAGAAGTTCATCCAAGGCTCCCTCGCGGCTCGCGTGAAGCGTTGACAGACGGCGCAGCGACGTGATCTCGTAGGGAGCATAATGATAGATATGTGCACTAGGATTGGCTTGCAGATGATCGACCATCCAGTCCAAAGTATCTTCAAAGGCAATCCGTTCTGCCTGATGATCATGGCCCCAACGGAACCGGAAGTCTGGCTTGCCGCCATCGCGATAATGTACACCCCAAAGATAATCGAGCCCGCCTTCTTCTAGCGGATCGCCTTCGAGATCGAAAAATAGATCAGCGGGATTTGGCTGAGGTAAGCTTGAAAAGCCGCGCCCATTCTCAACCGGAAGCGTTTCCACAACCGGCTCGGTGCCTTCCTTACGCGCTTGCTGCAAAATGGCTTGCGCGCGCAACTTGGCAAACGTGGCAGGGGCCATACGCGGTATGCGCATTCCTTCAGGAGCGCTAGCCAGCGCAGCACCATTGGTTATGCCAGATTCGCGAAGTTTTTGTGCTTGCGGTTTCCCCAGCCCGCAAACGAGCGAGAGATGATCTTCTTCTTCCCACAATTTACCGCAATGACCCCGCCACGGGCATAAAGGGCAAGCGGCGCAAGGCTCGGGTTCCGTCCCGGGCGCACCAGCACCAACAAATACCAAATAGCGGTGCACTGCGGCCGTCAGCGTCTTGTCAAAATCGGTCATGCGAAAAGTGTCTCGTCGACCATCTCCCAGTTGAACGTGCACACGCCGGGGATGAGTACCCTGCACGTTTGCAATCATGCGAGCATATATGCCGAGTTGGACAATATGCGATGCCTTGGCCGATCGAGCAAGTTTGGTGTCAACTGGTTCATAGGACCATCCACCGAGTACGGACTCTTCTTCAACGCGAATGAGAAAGTCAGCGAAACCATGCCAAGGTTCCTCCAGAAACGTTGCTTGGAAAATAGTTTCGACACCAGCTTGCATTGCATCGCGTGTTAACTGCGCGCGAACTTCCAGAGATCCGGTTTTGGGTATTTCAATCAGCTCACTTGCCTGCGCTAATGCCGCTCGATAGTTGTCCTCATGCGCCAGTCCTGCTTCTTGAACGAGCTTTGCCATGGCGTCATCTTCCGCGCGCTCTAATGCATTTTCCGGATCGAGAACCCGCAGTTGTTCGAGTGCCGTTGCGTGCGAGCATCCAAGATAGCGCACCAGATCGGAGGGCGAATGCAGTATAGACCCGTTATATTCACGCATAGCTCGTACTTTCACGGATTTATACTTGAGTTAAATTGAATTATTGGCTGGTTTTGATCAGATTGGTTTTAAATTATAATTTGCTTTCGGTAAAACTTTTCTTTTTTCACAAAGAGATTATTCCACATCATGTTTACCGTTTAAAGGCAGACTGCTCCGGAACAAGGTCGGCACCTCGTACAATCAGTTTTCAAACCTCTGTCTGACACCGAAAGTGGGCGGACTGGTCAGGTTCCAATGATCGGCCAAAAAATCATCGGCCTCTCGTTCCGTATTATGATGAGTGATGTCTAATACAGCGCTCTTGCCATCAGGCTGAATTTCATAAATCACCAACTTGATGTAAGGGCTATCATCTTCACATACTTCGATCTTTTCGCATTCAAATCGCATTTAGGAGTTCCTTCTATTGACAGTTCGACACATGATTTTGAAACTTTGGTACGTTAAGAGATGAAATTGAATTAGCTCCTCTCCGGTGCGATTTGAAAGATTATTTCTTCGAACCGTGCCGTACGCCCCTGATTCAATTTTACCCAGAAAATTCACGCTATCTTCTGAGTTCTAGTGAACTTCACGACACCGCCGGACTGATGCAGCCGTCCATTGGATCGAGTTCTATTATGCTGTTGCAGACCAAGTCCATTTTGCTACCCCAATGCTCCATCAATTCAAATCCGGAATCGACCATATTGTGGATGGCCAGTGTTGTGATGTTGCACCCTGCAATGTCCATTACCTGTTTGAACTGGAAGCCATCCTCTGCTCCCACTGCTGCAATATAGCCATTGTAGGTCCGGCGGTTGATACGGTTGGCCAGAAGGCATGCCACAGACATCCTCCCGGCGGGAACCTTGTGGTCAGAGTACAGATAAACCTCAATCCAGCTTTTTCCGGGATCGGTTTCGATAAACAGCCGATATATCTGTCCATTGTAGCTAACCTTCATATCGGTTTTTGTAGCCAGAGATCCCTGATCGATTTCCACCAGTTCGTCCCACTCCATTTCGGCAAGATATTCCTCGACGAGCTGCTTGAGAATTATGCCCAAAGCCATCGGCACCACCTTTGTCATATCTGTTCTCCGTATCTGCTGTGCTTTCTCTCGTTCCAGGCTGCATCAAACAGCCTTTCGGCTTTGCGCACTATGTCATCATGATCATGGATTAGATTACACCAGCGTGCCGGAATTCCGCTCACACCGTAGAGTGCGCCAGCCAACTGTCCCGCAATGGCGGCAGTAGTATCTGCATCTTCGCCAAGATTGGCCGCCAAAAGGACCGCCTCTTCAAAGTTGCCAGTTCTGGCAACCGACCAGATTGCAGCTTCCAGACTATGTACGACGTAACCGGATGCGCGAATCTGTTCCCGTGGTTTCCCTCGCCAGGAGCCCTGAATGATTAATTCGATCGATTGATCGGTCGTTGCTGGAGAGGCGGAGAGTGCTTCATTCTTGCCTGCGCCGCTTATCGCGAGGCCTAATATATTAGCGAATACCCTGCAGGCTTCCAGTGCTGCCGGAGCCGCATGAGTGGTTTCGCTCTGGCGCACGGCAATATCCTGCAGCTTTTCCTGATCGTGCCAAAAGCGAATGGCTGCGGGTGACAAACGCATCAGACTGCCATTTCCGGCTGTGTCAGGGTCATTTGAGCCTGCAATCGGGTTGTTATTCTCTTTCCAGCGCATCAGGGCAGCGCGCGTTGTTTCGCCTATATCGAAGCAATGACCGGTCGACGAATATCGGCCGCACGTGAACCAGTCGTAAAAGCGGCCCATCAAGTCGGCTTGATCCAGGTCAGACCATTCATCGAGACTATCAGCCAGAGCCAGAGCCATCGAACTGTCATCGGTCCACTTGCCGGGGTCCAGGTTAAAAGGTCCGCCTCCGACCATCTCTGTCAGATATTCATAACTGTCGCGCGCTGTGAATTCGAGCGTTGTTCCCAATGCATCGCCTACAGCCAGCCCCAGAAGCGAACCAATAGCTCGGTCCCTCCTTGCAAGGCGCGTAATATCAGGCGCTGCATCCCGATCAGGTTTGAATTGGCGAACATGGTCTTCCTGCTCTCGTGTCTCGATTGCACCACGCCGAACCGATCGGACAGCCAAGATCGCGGCCTGTTTTTCCCATCCCGATTCCACAAGCAGCCGGGCCGCAATCATACCAGCCCGGCCAAGGCCGCCCTTGCAGTGAACAAGGACATTAAATCCGTTACTTAGAAGCTCACGCAGCTCTGGCCCGAGCGTCTGCCATTTAGTTTCGAAACCTGCAGAAGGAACTGAAACGTCCTGGATAGGGGCATGACGCCAGATCATCTGCCGCTGCCTGACTTCTTCGCCCAAGTCGGTGACTTGCAATGCTTCGATTTCGTGCGGTTCTAAAAGCGTCAGAACAGCGGCTGCATTCCATTGGGCAAGAGCTTTGATGTCAACTTTCAGGTCGCGCTTCCATCTGCCGGAGAGAGCGTCATGTTGAATTTTGCCTGGGCAGAACGTAATCCCGATTTTTCCCATATTCTCACCCGCCCGAATTTCGGCAATCTGAAGCGGGTGGCTAAAGCTGGTTTTGAAGTCTTGAAAAATATCTTGATCTGTTTGCATACTTTTTGTTTCCTTTGAATTTGAACTTCGGAGTATACGTCAAATTAGTCCTAGGATCGGGCCCCTCGGGATTTTCCGCATGGCACCAAGCCAGGCCGGTTTACTGTTGACAGAAGATATTTCAGAGGAGGGGTGTGATGCGCAGAAAGGCTGTCGGCTTTTATTGGACCTTGCCAGTACCCTGGGCGGGCTTCAACGAATTGCCCGCCGATGTGGACGAGGCTGCCAAGTGCAGCCGCACCATTCGCTATCAATGCGAATTGGTCCGCCGCTACGCAAAAGAGCATGATTTTGAGCTCATCCGCGAAGAGGTCTTCATGGAAGTCCAGCCAGATCGAAGCACCCCCAACATCACTCAGGAGCTAGGCATTCTGTCGGGTTTTTGTGAGAGTCATCAAGCTGACATTTTGTATGTGGACTTTAAAAAAGAGTTGGGTTGGAGACGCAATCTCTTCATGGAGGATTGGATGAAAATTAGCCCCGTCTGTTGCCGTGAAATCCCGGCGGACTCGATCATGATTGATTACCATCATTTCGATCCGAAAAAACACTTCAGAGAATGGCGGAGACAGCAAAATGAATGGAGCAGCCTAAAGTCGGAGCGCGCTAAACAAGCTTTTGAACGGGCTGCTACGCTCAGGGCAGAGGGATTGAGTTACCCGGCCGTAGCCAAAAAAATGAATGCAGGCGGCCTTAAAAGCTTATCAGGCAAGGACTGGAAAGGCGACAACGTGCGAAAGTTGCTTGATGGCAAAGGCATCGCCCGAAAAGAACCGCAATAAAAACAAATCCACTCTTTTGCTTAGAGGTGGCTCGGTTTGTTTGCACAGCGATTGGCAAAAGATAAGTGGATCGTCTGCCGGTTGTTTCCTCAATATTCCGATACGGGGTGTCATGCAGGGAGGGCGTACGCCTGCTTGACACCGATCGGGTGGAACGACCGCTTTTGGGACTATGCCAATTAGGCCTGATTGACAGCAACTGGGCGCATTGCAGAACGTCAGCAGTTGGGCCGATTGCAGATTGACGGGCTTCCAGTGACTATGGGGTGACTATGATTTCTCGACCCATAATTCTGAAACAAGCATCGAGGCGTTCAATAGAATCCGGATTTCGTCCAAATTGCCTTCAAGATCACTGGTTAGTTGCGAAATCAGCAGTTGATCGGCTTTGGAAGATTGGCCTCTCACAGCAATTTCATGAGCATCTTCGAGCCGGGCCGTAATGAGCGCAAACAGTGCGCACCTCACTTTGACCGCATCGAATTTTTCATTGTTGTTCATGCTCTCAACAACACTCTTTTCGTCGCGCAAGTCCAGTAGTAGCTTTTGAATTACCGTAGATAAAGCGCTGGACTACAGAGCTTATTCGAGCATTGCTTATGGTGCCGCAGGGCAATGCTCGCGACACGCCGCCGGGTCATTTTGCGATCTGCGGCTTGGGTCAGTGGAAGCGCTGGATCCTTCGGCGCCATACTGGAGAACCCAAATGCCGACAACAAAGTCAAAACCGCAAACCAAATCCGACAAGGTTATAGCGTTGCTTGGCCGAGCCAAGGGCGCGTCGCTGGATGAGATATGCAAAGCGACCAGCTGGCAACCCCATAGTGCCCGCGCCTTTCTGACCGGCCTGCGCAAGAAGGGTTTAGTGCTCGCTCGGGAACAGGGAGCGGAGGATAGGACAGTCTATCGTATGATATCCCGCCCATCCGATGAGGTTGCATCCTCATGAGCGATCTCGAAAGCCGGTTGTCAGGTCTTGCCAGCATGCCGCCAGCCCAGCTCCGATCCCTATGGCGGGATACCTTCCGTCAGCCTGCACCAGAAGCGGCTCCCGATCTGCTGCGCCGGTCCATAGCCTGGCGATTGCAGGAGCGCATGCATGGCGGACTGACGCCATCTGTGAAAACACGGATAGCAAAACTGCAAAAGAAGCTGGCAAAATCGAGTCTGGCTGGAATGCCCCCTGAAATTGCACTCAAGCCCGGTACAAGGCTGGTTAGAACATGGAATGGCAAAAGCTATCATGTGCTGGTTGGCGATGAGGGTTTTGAATATGACGGCAGGCAGTTTGGCAGCCTCAGCCATATTGCTGAGGAAATCACAGGCGCACACTGGTCCGGTCCCCGCTTTTTTGGATTGAGGAAGCGAAGCGGTTTTAGACCCAAGGCCTTGATCAATGCCTGAGGCAAAGAGAAAAACCCGCTGCGGCATCTATACACGCAAATCGACCGAAGATGGCCTGGAGCAGGATTTTAACAGTCTGGATGCTCAGCGTGAAGCATGTGCCGCTTACATATTGAGCCAGACCCACGAGGGATGGGAAGGAACATCAGAGCTTTATGATGATGGCGGCTTTAGTGGCGGGTCAATGGAGAGACCCGGGCTCAAGCAACTTCTGCAGGATGTGACCGCTGGCAAGGTCGATGTTATCGTTGTCTATAAGGTTGACCGCCTGACAAGGTCACTGGCTGACTTTGCGAAAATCGTCGATATCCTCGACGAGCATGATGCCAGCTTTGTAAGTGTCACCCAGTCCTTCAATACCACCACCAGCATGGGCAGGCTTACGCTTAATGTCCTTTTATCATTCGCTCAGTTCGAGCGTGAGGTAACCGGCGAGCGTATCCGCGACAAGATTGCCGCCTCCAAAAAAAAGGGCATGTGGATGGGTGGCCCTGTTCCACTTGGATATGAACTTGGTGACCGCAAGCTCGTCGTTAACGCCCGCGAAGCTGAAACCGTCCATCACCTGTTTCGGCGATATATCGAGCTTCGGTCCGTGCCCCAACTGGTCGAGGAACTTGCGGCACAGGGATATCGCACCAAGGTCCGGCCCTACAAAGATGGCCGGCAAATCGGCGGCGTCGCATTCCGCACTGGTGCACTTAGCCAGTTGCTCAAAAACCCGATCTATACCGGTAAGGTTAGACACAAGGACGCCATTTATGATGGCGAGCACGAAGCCATCGTTGATCAGTCATTGTTCGATGAGGTGCAGAGCATTTTCGCTGCCAACCGCAGCGACAATGCCTTAGGCAAGAAGTCCAGCAATCCAAGCCTGCTTGTAGGTATAATCACTGATCCTGATGGCCGGCCAATGACGCCAACACACGCCTCAACAGGATCGAAGCGATTTCGGTACTATGTAACGAGGCTTGAGCCGGGCGATGACAAGAACGGGGCTTGGAGGTTGCCATCGGGAGAAATTGAAAGACTGGTGATAGACGCACTTGCGAGGGCAATTGCTGATACTTCCCCGGCATCGGGCGAAGCCAATATCATGCAGGATCAAATGGCCGCGCATTGCGAAATTGCCAATCGCCTTCAGAATACAGCCATTCACGAGAAGCGAAAGATACTGCTGGATCACCGCGTCAGGGTACAAATCCTCCAAGAGCAGGTCATCCTAAGCTTCAAGCCTCAGGTTGAAGCGGAGCGAACAGAAGTCTGCGTTGATGCCAAGCTGGCGAAACAGGGCAGCGAACTGAAGTTCACGATTCCGCCCACGAACGTAAATATCAAACCGGCCCCCAATCCGATTCTGCAAAAGCTGGTTGCTCAAGCCTTTGCGGCACAAGATCTGGTGCTCACCGGCAAACCCAATCCGGCGCTTTCAGATTACAGCCGCCGGTATCTGGGACAACTAATTCGTATCTCATGGCTCGCCCCTGATATTATTGCATCCATCATGGATGGAACGCAGCCCGTCGATCTAACCGGCCGCAAGCTCACACGCGCCAATGCTATCCCGCTTGATTGGCCGAGTCAGAGGAAAATGTTCGGGTTCGCCTGACCGTTCGGCCCAATATCTTGATCTGCATCTGACAGCCACCAAATGGCCCTTCGAGACGATGGGCCATATTGGCCCCGTTCAGCCACCGACAAAGCGTCTCTGGTCGTAAGAGTGTTAGGCGACCCTCACGTAAGCTACCGAAAAATGGGCACTAATTATGCTATATCGAGCAAGCCACAGAGACACTAGAAAATGGAAGACTGGGTGGTGCCGCTTAGAGGATTCGAACCTCTGACCCCCGCATTACGAATGCGATGCTCTACCAACTGAGCTAAAGCGGCATCGATGAAATGGATGAGCGCCAGCTTCATACATTTTCATTGATCGCGGGCCATTACCAGCAGAGCTTTGCCATGACAAGTCCGCGTGATCGATATTTCGAACGGTCATCACCTTGCATATCGGGTCGCGTCAACAATCGCGCCTGACAGTCATTGTCATGAACTTTACCAAATATTTACCATGAGCGGTGCAGACCAGTGTGGAATTGATGCAATGGCAATGGGGCAGCATGGAAAACCTACGGAATCACGGCGAACTAGGCGATCAGGATATGGCTTCGGCCCCTGACTATATGACCTATGAAGATGACGACGCCGCTGTGGAGGCGCCGCCGACCATTGGTCAGGATGAGCGCCGCATGCACGTGCGTGCCTATAATTTCTGGGCCGGCTTGCTGGGTGAACGGCAATTCCCCAGCGTGGAAGACTTGTCGCCGGAATCCGATGATGATTTTGGTCCGAATAGCGTTTTGCTCGACTTTACCAATGGCGTCGAAAATCCATCGATCCAGTTTCTTGGCCGGGCGTTGCGTCAGGAGTGCGAGATTGATGCTTCGATCACCGCGGTTGCCGATGTGCCAGCGCGCTCGCTGCTCTCGCGGATCACCGACCATTATCTGCAGATTATCGCCAATCAGGCGCCGATCGGTTTTGAAGCCGAATTCGTCAATCAGCGTGGCATCACGATCATGTATCGCGGCATCCTGCTCCCCTTCTCGACCGATGATGATACTATTGATTTCATCTACGGCGTCATCAACTGGAAGGAAGTGGCCGCCGATTCCGTCCAGCAGCAGATTGAGGAGGAAGTGTCTGAAGCGATGCTGTCCGCCCCGGTACGGAAGGTGGCAGGGCCAGTCTGGGAAGACGGACCCCATTCAGCGAATCTGGACGAACAGGCACTGACCCCGCAACTGGAACTCATTCCAGAGTTGCAAATGGCGCAAGATGACGCTGAAATGGTCGTTTCTGACCAACCGGCTGAGGATGCAAGTCTGGCCGACTGGCTGTCCGCTGCCCGGAGCAGCGCCGACAATGCGGCGGATTGCGACCAGCGCAGCAGGGGAGCGCTTTATGCCGCTATCAGTCGAGCCTATGATTTCTATTTGATGACCGAGCTATATCCCGACGATTACCAGATTCTGCTCAAAGATTCCGGCCTGGCGGTGCAGAAGCGCGCGCCGATGACGCCGATTGTAAAACTGGTGTTTGGCACCCGCTATGACAAGACGCGCCTGACCGAATATGCGGCCGCGCTGAAATATGCGACGCGCAATGCTATTGCAAAAGGGGCCCTGGGCGATCTCCTCAGCCAGCATGACGGTGGTCTGAAAGCCATTGTCCAGGCCGAACGCAAAGCCGGTCGGCCGTCTGCGTCGCTTACCAAGCCACAGGCGGTCGGAGAAGATTTGTTGTCGAAACTGCGCTTGGCGCCGTCGCAGAACTTGCAGGATATTGATGCCGGCGACTCCGAATTTATTGTGCTGGTCGCGCGCAAGGATTCGCACGGCGATCTGACCATTGTCGGGCCGGTGCGCGGCAATGACAGGTTGACCAGTCAGGCGCTCAAACATACCCAGTTCTGATTGGGCCTGCTGCAGCAACAAGCCTGCCGTTACACAAGCGATGGTTGCATCTGTAACCGAAATATCACTATCTGTAATATTCACCAATCCCCATCCGAAAAGGATTGGCTAGCCTCTTGAGCGTGTGCCGGATTGGGCGCATAGCATTGGGATGCAGACGGGATAATGACTCGTCTTGATCCACTTGGGGGAAAAATGGCTGCCAATCGTGAACGGAAAACCAAGCCAGCCAGAACTAAAGCCGACAGCCTTGAAAAGGTGTTGGTAGCCGCTTTTCGCGAAAGCGCGTTGCCGGGCGAAAATATTGGTTTTGACGAGAAAGCCTGCGAAGAAGCGGCGCGGTTCACCTTGCGATGCACCCAGGAACGCCACGGCAGCGAAGCAAATCTGTCGCTGGAAAGCGTCAGTGGCGAGCAGAGTCACAGGCATTTGCGTCTCGCGATTGTTAACGACGACATGCCATTTCTGGTCGACTCGGTTTGTGCGACTATTGCCGGTTTTGGCTTGACCGTCGAACGGCTGATCCATCCGGTTGTCGCCGTACGGCGCGATGCCGAAGGTCAATTGATCCAGTTTATCGAGCAGGCAACCGGTGGTGAGAAACGCGAGTCTGTAATCTATATCGAGCTTGAACGGACAGACGCCCGCGTTCGCCGGGAACTGGTCAAAGCGCTGCGCGCGAACCTCAAGGATGTGGCTGCGGCCGTTGCCGACTGGCTGAAATTACAGATCGTTCTGGGTGAAAATGCTGATGCATTGCCAGAAGGAGAGGGCGCAACCTTGCTGCGCTGGTTCCTCGACCGCAACCTCACATTGCTCGGTCATGAAATTGTCAATATCAAGGGTGATCGCACACAACAGCTCGGCATCGCCCGGATGCGGCCGCAGCCGATTCTTTCCCAAGAAAGTCAGAGACGCGCTTTCGAATGGTTTGAAAATGGTGGAAAAGCTCCGCTTATCATCAAGTCGAACCAGCTTTCCACAGTGCATCGCCATGTCCTTATGGATCTGATCATCGTGCCGGTAAGGAACAAGAACAAGATCACGGCACTATCGATCATTTCCGGTATGTGGACCAGTGCAGCGCTGGCCGCTTCGCCTGAAAATATCCCGGTATTGCGCACCCAGCTCACCCGGCTGTTCGACAAGTTTGAATTTTCCACCGCGGGCCATGCCGGGAAAAGCCTGACCCATGCGCTGACGTCATTGCCGCATGACCTTCTGATCACCTTCGCGCAGGACGATCTCGAAAAACTCGCGCTGATCTCGATGTCACTGATCGACCGTCCGCGCCCCAAATTGCACAGCGTGATCTCGCCATTGGCTCGTCATCTATTCGCCTTCGTATGGCTTCCGCGTGAACAGCTCTCGACCGAGCGCCGGCAGAATGTCGAAAAGATGCTGATGGAGGCGACCGGGGCGAAAATCTTGAGCTGGTCCAATACGCTTGAAGAGGGCGGTGTATCCTCCTTGCGTTACACGCTCGACATGGGCACCGATGGCAGGATTCCAGACCCTGACCTGCTCGATCAGGAACTGGAAAATATGGTCCGGGGGTGGAAGCCGGAAGTCGAACGCAATCTGAGGGAAGCCGGTCAGGATAACCGGGCTGCGGTCCTGGCGCAGCGCTATGCCAATTGTTTTCCGGGAACCTATCAGTCAACTTATGGTGCCCTGGAGGCGGCCAAGGACATCATGCGGCTGTTCCGGCTTGAGCGCGGCGGTCAGCGGTCGACCCGGCTCTACCGGCTGGCCAGCGATGCCGATCATCTGCTGCGGCTGAAAATCTATCATCTGGGCGGCGCGCTGCCGCTGTCGGATGCGGTGCCGACGCTAGAGAATTTCGGTTTTACAGTGCTCGAATCGGTTCCGACTCCGCTGGAAGGTGGCCGGTTGGGCTATATTCACGATTTCATGCTTGAACTGCGATCCGAGGAAAGATGTGAAAACCTGATTGGCCGGTCGGAAGAGATTGAGGCGGCGATCACCAGCGTGCTGGACGGAGAGGCGGAAAATGACGCCTTTAACCAGCTTATCATTTCCGCCGGTATCGACGCCCGCTCGACGGTATGGATGCGGGCCTGGTTCCGCTATTTGCGCCAGACCGGACTCAGCTATGGTCTGGCTACCGTCGTCGATGCTTTGGCCGAGGCGCCGGACGTCACGGCGGCGATGATCAGGCTTTTCCGTTCCCAGCATGACCCGAATTTTGCAGGAGATCGCTCGAAAAGCGCGATCGCGGCGACACATGACATGGACGCTGCCTTGGTTGGCGTTCACGCGATTGATGACGACCGCATCTTGCGCCTGTTCCGGGCGGTTATCGAATCGATTTTGCGCACCAACGCATTCGCCTATCAGGCCGGCGAAGCGCTGGCCTTCAAGATTGAGAGTGTCAAGATTCCGGAACTGCCCGCTCCGGTGCCCTGGCGGGAAATATTTGTTTATAGCCCGCGGGTCGAAGGCATCCATTTGCGGGCCGGTCCGGTGGCCCGCGGTGGCCTGCGCTGGTCGGATCGCAGGGATGATTTTCGCACCGAAATATTGGGCTTGATGAAAGCCCAGCGGGTCAAAAATGCCGTGATTGTTCCGACCGGTGCGAAGGGCGGATTTTTTGCCAAGCAATTGCCCTCGGGAGAAGACCGCGACGCATTCCTGTCTGAAGGTATTGAAGCCTATAAAATATTTATCTCCGCCCTCTTGTCGGTGACAGACAATATCGTCGCGGGCAAAGTCGTGCCCCCTGCACGGGTGGAACGACTCGACGGAGACGATCCTTATTTTGTGGTGGCTGCTGACAAGGGCACCGCGAGCTTTTCCGATATCGCCAACCAGATCGCAATCGATCGCGGCTTCTGGCTAGGTGATGCATTCGCCAGTGGTGGCAGCAACGGCTATGACCACAAGGCGATGGGAATTACGGCGCGCGGCGCCTGGGTCTCAGTGCAGCGTCATTTTGCGGAATCGGGGGTTGATGTCCAGACTGCACCGATCAGGGTTGTCGGCGTCGGTGACATGTCGGGTGACGTGTTCGGCAATGGCATGCTGCTTTCGAAGAGCCTGATGATAGTGGCCGCCTTTGACCACCGGCATATCTTTATCGACCCTGATCCCGACCCGGCGACCAGCTGGATCGAGCGCAAAAGACTGTTCGATCTACCGCGTTCCAGCTGGGATGATTATGACAAGAAATTGATATCCAAGGGCGGCGGCGTATTTTCACGCAGTTCGAAGACGATCAACATCTCGAAGCAGATTGCCGTCCTGCTAGGCCTGCCGGATGATGAAGAGACGACGCCGACCAAATTGATGACCGCCATCTTGGCATGTAACGCTGATCTGTTGTGGTTTGGCGGGATAGGTACCTATGTGAAGGCGGCGTCCGAGAATCATATCGAGGTTGGTGACCCGGCCAATGACAAGATTCGTCTCAATGCGGAGCAGCTGCGTGCGAAGGTCATAGGCGAGGGTGCCAATCTGGGGATTACTCAGGCTGCACGGATCGCTTTCGCTGCCAAGGGCGGCCGGATCAACACCGACTTTATCGACAATAGCGCCGGGGTTGATTGCTCGGATCATGAAGTCAATATCAAGATCGCGCTCAATACGGAATTGGCCAGCGGCAAGCTGCAGCCGGACGTAAGAAATGCGCTGCTTCGGTCGATGACCGATGATGTCGGCGCGCTGGTTCTGGAAGACAACCGGCTGCAGGCATTGGGTATCTCAATCGCCGAAATGGGTGGCTCGAAATCGCTGCCGTCTTATATTCGTCTGATTGAACAGTTTGAAGAACAGGGCCAGTTGAACCGGGCGGTGGAAGGACTGGCTGGCAATGAGGACCTGGTTCGCCGTGGCCAGGAAAAACGTGGGCTCTACCGGCCGGAATTGGCCGTGCTGGTTTCCACCGCCAAGCTGGCGCTGCAGGACGCCATCGAAAACAGCGATCTGGGTGATGATCCCGGACTGAACAGTGAGTTGCTCCAGGCATTTCCGGCAGCGATGCAGGAGGGCCATGAATCGGCCATTCTCAACCATCAATTGCGTCGCGAGATTATTGCCACCAAGCTGGCGAACCGGATGATCAACCGGCTGGGTCTGATCGACCCGTTTGAATTGGCCGAGGAAGAAGGCTGCACATTGGGGGAAGTGGCGCGCGCCTTCGTGATGGCGGAGCGTCTGTTCCACGCCGACAGGCTATGGCAAGCACTGGAAGTGGCTGAGATTTCGGAAGATATCAGAATAGTACTCTTTGACCGTCTCGCCTACGTCCTGCGCTCGCACATGGCGGACTTGATGCGGATCGGGGTTTCGGATGACCGGATTGATGATACCGTCAATATGTTGGCGCCGGGCGTGACCGTGCTCAACGAGAATGTCGAAAATCTGATAACCGCCGAAGGTCGCTTGCAGGCGGCAAAGCAGATGAAATCGCTGGTTGAGGCAGGAGCGACGCCGGAAATCGCCAACAAGGTAGCCAATATCTACAAGAATGATGGTGCGGCAGGCATTGCCTTTCTTGCCCATAGCCGGGAAATTGATGTTATGGACGTGGCGGTTGCCTTTACCAAGTTGGGCAGTCAATTGGGTCTGGACTGGGCGCAAATGACGGCGACCCGGATCAATCCGTCTGATCCCTGGGACCGCTTGCTGGTCGCCGGTCTGGCGCGTGATTTTCAACAGATGCGTCTCGATTTCCTGCGCCGGACGCGAGGCAAGGATATGCAGCAATTTGTCGCAAGCTGGGCCGAACGCAATATCGACCGGGTGGCCCAGTTCAGAAAGATCATGGATAGGGCGCAGCAAACACCAAAGCCGTCGATCGCGATGCTGGCGCAAATTGCCGGGCAGGCGCGGTTGTTGCTCTCTCGCTAGATCCAATAGCCCAGTGTGTGGAGAGACAGGCCGACTAGTCCGCCCACAAGGGTGCCATTCACCCGAATGAATTGCAGATCGCGGCCGACGGCATTCTCGACCCGATCGGTAATCGTCTTCGTATCCCAGCTACGGATCGTTTCAGATACCAGTTTGACGATATTGTCGCCGTAGCTGGCAACCACGCCGATGACGGCGCGCCGACCGAATCGGTTGATCTGGCGATTAAGTTGCTTGTCCTGCTGCAGACTGTTGCCCAGCTGGATCAGGGCGTCTCCAAACTGGCCAGCCAGTGCGGCATCGGGATCACGGGCTGCCCGGAGCAGCGCCTCTCTGCCTTGCTCCCATATCCCATCCAGCCAGGACGCGATGGCTGGATTCTCGATCATCTCGAGTTTCCATTCGTTCACCTTTTGACGAAGATCCGGATCCTGCTGCAGTTCGACCGCCAGTTGCACCAGGCTCTCTTCGGTTTTGGCGCGGACGGGATGATGGGGATCAGCAGCCATGTCGGCGAGCAATTTGTAGAGACCGTCGAGCACCTCGTTGGCGACCCGGTCGTCAAGGCCGGTCCAGCGCATCACCGCATTGGCGCGGTCCGTCACGATCTTGCGAATGACCAATTCATTGGTGTCGAGCGTGCGATAGGCCCAGCGGATCGTGGAATCGATCAGCGGACCGTGACGATTTTCCGCCATGACCGCCTCGAGAATCTGTCCCATCGGTGTTGCGATGTCGAGACCGACAGCCTGTTTCTTGACGGCACCCTTGAACATGGTTCCAAGGCGATCCTTGTCCAGAGAGGCAATGGCGTCGCCCAACAGTCGCGAAGCACCGAATTTCAGTCGTCCTTCGCCGCCGCTCGGCGATTGCAGAAAGCGTCCAATGCCACTGGCCAGATCGACATGCCGCATGCGCTGGGCAACCAGACGCGAAATCAGGAAATTATCCTTGAGAAAATTCGCCAGCGTGTCACCGATCCGGTCCTTGTTGCGCGGAATGATCGCCGTATGCGGTATCGGCAGGCCCATAGGGTGACGGAACAAGGCGGTTACGGCAAACCAGTCTGCCAGTCCGCCAACCATCGCCGCCTCAGCGAAGGCGCGAACAAAACCGAGCGCTGGGTGCACCGCTTCATAGCTTTTTGCCGCAAAATAAATGATGGCCATCACCACCAGCATACCGGTGGCGATGATCTTCATGTCCTGACCGGCATTGTTGGCTTTGGTGGCAGAAGTTGTTCCGTCGCCGCTGCCTGTTTGAGAAGAAATTGGCTTCACTCGGCGGGCTGAACCTCTGCACCAGGGCCATCGTGGCGGTCGTCGCCGGGCTCGTAAGTCAGCATTTTCCTGCGCAACCATGGTCCGGCCCGTCGTTCAAATCCATCTGCCAGACTAAATCCTGCAGGAACAATGATCAATGTCAGCACGGTAGAAACAATCAGGCCGCCAATCACGACAATTCCCATCGGTGCGCGCCATGCGCCATCGCCTGACAGGGATAGAGCGGTCGGCACCATACCCGCAGTCATGGCCACAGTGGTCATAACAATCGGCTGGGCACGTTTGTGTCCGGCATCCATGATTGCCTCAAACTTCGGCACGCCTTTTTGCATTTCTTCGATTGCGAAATCGATCAACAGAATGGAATTCTTACTGACAATTCCGAGTAGCATGAGCACGCCAATCAGCACCGGCATGGATACCGATGTGCCCGTCGCCCAGACCAATAACATTCCGCCGAGCGGCGCCAGCGCAAGTGACCCCATGTTGACCAAAGGCGACATCAATCGCTTGTAGAGCAAGACCAGTGTCGCAAATACCAGCAAAATGCCAGCAATGAGCGCGATTATAAAATTGACTGCCAGTTCCGCTTGCCACTCGTCTTCACCAAATGCTTCGTTGGATACGCCGGTCGGCAGGTTTTTCATTATCGGCAATTCGAATATTTTTGCCATTGCCTCACCCTTGATCACGTCCGGGGCCAAATCCGCCCCGACAAATGTCCGGCGATTCTGGTTATAGCGCTGTATTGACGTCGGACCGGAGCCGAAACTAACCGAAGCCACGCGGCTGAGTGGCACGGTGCCGCCACTGGCGATCGGGATCGGCAGGTTTTGGATAGTGGTCAGATCAGTTCGCGATTCAAGCGGCAGCATAACGCGGATCGGAATTTGCCGGTCTGACAGCGAAAATTTTGCGGCGTTTTGATCGATTTCGCCCAAGGTTGCGATCCGGATCGTCTGGCTAAGCGATGCTGTGGTAACGCCCAACTGGGATGCCAGATCCATATAAGGCGTAATGACAATTTCGGGCCGGCTGAGGTCCGATGCGATGCGTGGTGTTCGCACGAGATTGATTTCTTTCATCTGCTCAACCAACTCAGCCGCGGTAACATCGAGCAAGTTCGGGTCAGACCCAGTCAGCATGATGGAAATGTCACGTCCTGTTCCACCGCCGCCGCTTTGTGACTGGAAGGAAATTCGGGCGTCGGGAATTTTCTGAAGCTCTGGTGCCAGATCGCGCTCGAAATCGATCGATGATTTCTTGCGATCTTCCTTCAGAGTAACGAACACCGTCGCGTTTGTTTCGCGGACCCGTGTCAGGGCGCGATCGACTTCTGGTTGAGCATACATTAGCTTGGACACCCGGTCAGCGATCTTTTCGGTCTGTTCGAGTGTCGTGCCTGGCACGACCTCGATCTGGATACGGCTATTGTCCTGATCAGTGGTCGGCTGAAATTCTGCGGGGGTGATCGCAAATAATATTATCGTCAAGCCAAAGGCAACGATCCCTGTCCCCATCATCCATATGCGGTGATCATGGCCCCGTGCCCGGAAGCGACCAGACCGATAGGCATACCAGAGAGTAAAGCGGCCACTAAAGATATCAACCACCCATTTGATCCCCTTAGCCAGCAGGAGGGCGGCGAAGGAACCAGCGGCGATACCGGATATCAGGCTCAATATCGCCCGCAGAAAATCACTGGGTATCAAAGTCGTAAGCAGGCCGTAAATCAGGTCGCCGGTCAAATATGCTATTCCCACGAATGCCACAACGATCGTCGTGAACAGGACAAAGCCGATCAGATATTGCCACCATGCCGCATTGGCGGGGACAAGTGTCTTGCGAATGCGATCGGCCTCAGAACGATCCAATACCCACTGCAGCAATTGCATGTATCGGTCCATCCAGACGCCTCCGCCATGGTCGGCTTGGCCTTTGGCTTTGAGGAAATAGGCCGCTATCATAGGCGTTATCATCCGCGCAACGGCGAGGCTCATCAGCACCGAAATCACCACGGTAATCCCGAAATTCTTGAAGAACTGACCGGAAATGCCAGGCATCAGTCCGACCGGCAGGAAGACGGCGACAATACAGAATGAGGTGGCGACAACCGCGAGGCCAATCTCGTCGGCGGCGTCAATCGATGCCTGATAGGCGGTTTTACCCATACGCATATGGCGCACGATATTCTCAATCTCGACAATGGCATCGTCGACTAGCACCCCGGCGACCAGGCCCAGCGCCAACAGCGACAGGAAATTGAGATTGAAACCGAGCAGGTCCATGAACCAGAAGGTCGGTATGGCCGATAAAGGTATAGCGATGGCCGAGATCACCGTTGCTCGCCAGTCGCGCAGGAAAATGAAGACCACGACCACCGCCAATATGGCGCCCTCAATCATGGCCAGCATCGAACTCTTATATTGCAACTTGGTGTAGGTCACGCTGTTGAACAGCGGAATAAACTCGATTCCGGGGACCTCCGCTTTGATCTTGTCCATCACAACAATCGCATTGTCATAGACCGTCACGTCGGAAGCACCGCGCGCGCGGGACATCGAGAAATTGACAACCTCAACGCCTTTGACCTTGCTGATGGAACTGCGCTCGCCGAAGGAATCGTTCACTTCTGCAACGTCGCTCAGCTTTATCGTCTGGCCGTTGCCCAAAGATATTTGCGTCTGTGACAAATCATATGCATCGTCAGCATTACCCAAGACGCGGACCGATTGCCGAGTGCCGCCTACTTCTGCTCGTCCGCCAGCGGCGTTGATGTTGATCTGCCGCAATGCGGCGTTGACTTGACTAGCAGTGACGCCAAGCGCCTGCATCCGCTCTGGACGTAAAATGACCCTGATTTCCCGGTCGACGCCGCCAAACCGATCAACCTCCGCCATCCCATCGACGGATAACAGCCGCTTTGCCACGGTGTCATCGACAAACCAGCTTAGCTGTTCGACGGTCATATCATCGGCTTTGACGGCGAAAAAGGCTATCGGACCACCCACGGCATCTACTTTTGACACCTGCGGTTCCAGAATGCCTTCCGGCAAGGAACCGCGGACCTGGTCGACCGCATTTTTTACTTCATTGACGCTGTTGTTCACATCCGCGCCAATTTCAAACTCGACAAATGTTCGGCTGCTGCCTTCGCTTGCTGTCGAGCTTATATTCTTGACGCCGCTGATCGAGCGAACCGCTGCCTCCACGCGTTGGGTGATCTGGCTCTCAATCTCCGTCGGTGCAGCGCCCGGCTGCGCGATCTCCACAGAAACAGCCGGAAACTCGACCTCCGGGTTGTTCACGACATCCATGCGATTGAAACTCAGCAGGCCCGCAAAAAGGAGCCCGGCGAAGAGCACCAACGGCGCCACCGGATTGCGAGTGCTCCAGGCGGAAATATTGCGAAGGTTCATCGATCAGACCTCAAATTGGTGCACGACTCACGCGCCGCTGGCTTTCTTCTGGACTTTCGGCTGAACGGTTTCGCCGGGACTCAGGAAACCGCCCGCCCGGAGCACGACCATCTCGTTGCCAGTCAAGCCAGACGTTATGGAAAGTCCGGCGGGAGACACTGCGCCGACGACGACATCGCGCCGCTCCGCCTTGTTATCCGGCCCGACAATATAGACAAAGCTTCCCTTGCTGTCATTTTGCAGGGCAGACTCGGGCAAAATTGCAACCTCGGACGTTCCGCTCTGGATCCGCGCACTGGCGAATCCGCCAGGCCGCAAAGCGCTATCATAGCCCAACGAAACCCGGGCTATGCCTTGGCGTGATTGCGGATCAATCATCGGAGAAATCTGCCAGACCTGCCCGGTCAGGACCTTGTCGGTACCGACCGGCGTGACTTGCGTGGAAATGCCCACCGAAATATTGGCCAAATCACTTTCGCCAAGCAGTGCCTGCAATTCCATTTCCCCGTCTTGTGCCAACAAGAATAAAGTTCCGCTGCCTTGGGTTACCGTCTGTCCCGGTTCGACATTGCGTTCCAATACGAAGCCAGCTTTGGGAGCTACCACATTCAAACGGTTATTGCGTGCCCGGGTTTCGTTTAACTGGGCCTGTGCTACCCGTAGACGGGCAGCGGCGGAATCGCGGGTTGCCGTCAACCGGTCGATGTCGGCTTTGGAAATAAATCCGCGGTCGACCAACTTCGCTGCACGATCTAAATTAGACTGCGCCAGATTGAGATCAGCACGAGACACGCCGACCGACGCCTCGAGGCCAGCGGCTTGCTGAGATTGAACGGACCGATCGATGCTGGCCATGATCTGGCCCTGCTTGACCCAGTCGCCGGCGTCGACATAGACATTGGTGACCCGGCCGCCTTCACCGACCACACTGACCGGAATCTCTCGCCTCGCCGCCAGCGTTCCCGTGGCATTGATTGTTCGCGTCACCTGCTGTTTGCCCGGGGCCATGACCGTAACCATCGGGGCCTGACTGACTGTGTCATCTTCGACCGCGCTGCCTACAAAGTAATGATAGCCCATATAGGCCAGCAGAAGTGCCACGGTGACGATGGCCGCGATAATCAGCCGCTTCCGGTTTGTGGCGCGCGCCTCGGTATCGTCTATGATCGCGATATCTTCACTGGGGATGGTGGATTCATAGTTCATTTGTTTTACTCTTCAGTCGGGCTCTTATCGCATTTTCACAGTGCAATACACAAAAGAATCGCTGATTTCCCGGTCGATCCGGTTTTTCATCAGCTGTGTTATATCAATATGGCACCGGCGGCAAGCCGGAACAGGTTTCGGCCAGTCTTTCAACCCCCGGTTCGATCAACAATCAACATCATCATACCAAAGGGCCGATTCGCCAACGAACCGGCCCTTTCTATCTATAAATTTTTTGCTGAATAGCAGGTATTAACGCACCCGGCCGCGCTGAATGAGGTTCAGTATCAGCAACAGAACCACCGCACCAACAAAGGCGGTAAACAAACCGATAATCGAAAATTCCTGAATACTGCCGCCAAAACCAAAATAACCGCCGACAAAATTGCCAATGATGGAACCGATGATACCGACAATAATATTCCAGAAGAGTCCCATGGAAGCATCACGGCCCATCACCATGCTGGCCAGCCAACCCGCAACACCGCCAACGATCAATGCAATAATCCAGCCCATATGTTCCTCCTGTTTATATGCGAGTAAATATTCTTTGTCCTCGCGAATACTGATACATACGCGATTATTCCATTTAGTTGAAGGTATAAAAAAGGACCGCCGGAGCTGGTCCGGCGGTCCCTTCGTCATTCTAGGCCAGATTAACGACCGTCAATATTTCTGCTGACGCTCGTACAAGTCCCGATAATGCTGGATCCGTGTGACCCGCAGTCCGGGCATTCCGGACCGGTCCACAGCCCGCTGCCAGGATGCAAATTCTTCGAGGGACAGATCATAGCGGTCACAAACGTCGTCCACGGTCAGCAAGCCGCCGTTGACCGCCGCGACGACTTCCGCTTTGCGGCGCACCACCCAGCGAGTCGTTCCGGGTTTTGGCAAATCATCAATGGTGAGTGGCTCACCAAGGGGCCCGACAACTTGCGCTGGTTTTATTTTTTGGTTTTCGATCATACTACCCTCAATTTTGTCTTCCGACATTTTAGCCGATTCCCGTTACGTCTGGCCTTCGTACCGGGAGAGCTTTTCGATTACCTGAACTGCCAAGGTAAACATCGCGTTCACAAATTCGATTATCTATGCATTTTATTGATTTCCCGCTGCGCCAAATCCGGTCGAAAACAACCGGTTCTGAACAATATTGGTTCCCTGTGACCGGAGAAATCTGAACGAGACCTGCCTGCAAAAAAAGCCATTCGTTCATCCATGAAGGATGAGCGGACTGCCTTCTTGGTGCCTTGCAAGCCTTGCCTGGCCGCGACAAAATCTTGTGCCGACTGACTGGATGCCTGTCGGGCACTGGCGCGAGTGAGCAAGGCCTGATGATCCGCAAGTTGAACGGGTATATCAGCGCCAGCATCGCGCGCTATCCTTTGCGGGTTTTTGTGAGGAAAGTTCATATCCATAGCCACTGGTCTAGCAGCGAAGATATAAGCTAGTGTGAAAGGGGCGTTCACACCACCTTAGGATAGGTTAAGCAATTCTTCCTTGTATCCAACTAATTCGTACCAAAATGGATCACATCGGGGTGCACAGAAGGAAATGTTCGCTGCGCTGGCGCTAGCAGCGGTATTTCTTTAAGGACTGCAATTGATATGATGGATAGAACCAACGGAAATTTTCAACTGGGTGACGACCTGACAGGCAAACGCATCGTGGTGGCCATGTCGGGCGGTGTGGATTCGAGCGTTGTGGCGGCTCTGGCGGCGCGAACTGGTGCGGAAACCATAGGCATTACCTTGCAACTTTATGACCATGGTGAAGCTGTCGGGCGCGTCGGAAGCTGTTGTGCCGGGCAGGATATTCGCGACGCTCGCGCCGTGGCCGACCGGCTTGGCATTGCCCATTATGTTTTCGATCATGCCAGCCGGTTCAAGGATTCGGTCATGGATGTCTTCGCCGACGAATATATGGCCGGCCGGACACCAATTCCCTGCGTGCAGTGCAATATGGGAGTTAAATTTACCGATCTGCTGCAATTGTCCCGCGAACTGGGTGCCGACTGTCTGGCGACCGGTCATTATGTGCGCCGCGTTGCGGCTCCGGGCGGCGCAGAATTGCACCGAGCGCTCGACCCCGCGCGGGACCAGAGTTATTTCCTGTTTGCAACCACTCAGGATCAGCTCGACTATCTGCGCTTCCCGCTGGGTGATATGCCCAAGGCACAGGTGCGCGAAATCGCCGAGGAGATGGGACTGGCGGTGGCGTTCAAGCCGGATAGTCAGGATATCTGCTTCGTTCCTGATGGCGACTATGCCAGCGTCGTGCGCAAATTGCGGCCGGAAGCGGACGATGATGGCGAGATTGTCCATATCGACGGTACGACAATGGGGCGGCACAAGGGGCTCATTCATTATACCGTGGGGCAGCGCAAAGGGCTGGAAATTGGCGGCCAGGCTGAACCGCTTTATGTTATTCGACTGGAACCGGAAGCGAAGCGCGTTGTCGTTGGACCGAAGACTGCCTTGGCTGTTGCCTCGGCATCGCTGCGGGACATTAACTGGATCGGTGGCGACTATGTCGGCCCGGTCGAGGTCAAGGTCCGCTCGATGGCCAAACCGACCTCCGCCCGGCTGGAAGGCCAAGAGCTGCAATTCCACAATCCGGAATTTGGCGTGGCTCCGGGCCAGGCAGCGGTCTTTTATCACAAGGAACGGGTATTGGGCGGCGGCTGGATCGACAGCACCGCTGCGGTTGAACAACAATGGCTGGCGGGTGTGGAAGTCTAGTTTATTCGGCGTCCAACTGGGCGTCCGTGAGCATCACACAGCCCCAGCCTTCCCGAAATTCAGCCGTAGCCGATTCGATTAACAGGGCCGAAGCTGTCACCCTTTTCTGTTCCTCATCGACGGTCAAACCGATCAATTCCATGCCGGGTTCAAAATCTTTCCTGCAATCCTCGATATCTCGCCCGCCGATATAGTGGCAGGAACAGGCGACCCGGGCGCCATAAGCCGTGCCAACATTCAGCTGTCCTTTGATGAACGCATAATTATACGCCAGCACGGCGATCAGGATGAGCAGGAAAAGTGCCCCGATATATAATAGGATGCGCCTTTTGCTCAGCGGAGCCCTGGATGTTGTTTTTACGGTTGCCATGGCCGCTTCTATTGGTGCAACGACACAATATGCACAAGATTAAACTCGCGTTGATTTCGGTCCTGACGATTGCCCTTTGCGGGTGCGGCGGGACTCGGGATTCAGCCATGGCACCGCAGAAAAGTGCGGCGGAACTGGCCTATATCTCGGACTCCAGCCCGATCGCCAAGGGGCGGCTGGATGCGGCAATTGCACCGTTGTTCGAGGATCCAGCAATGGCGGAAACGCGGGCGCTGCTGATCATGTACCGGGGAAAAATCATCGCTGAACGTTATGGCGAGGGCTATGACGAGGATACGCGATTCATCAGCTGGTCGATGGCAAAAAGCTTCACCGGAGTTTTGATCGGATTTCTGGTAGCCGATGGCCGGCTGGTGCTCGATGACCCCGCTCCTGTGCCCGCGTGGCAAAGACCTGGCGATCCGCGCGGGAACGTCACCCTTCGACATTTGCTCCAGATGTCGTCAGGACTTGATCATACCGAAGTGCCCGAGCCAGGCGGCAAAACCATATTCGAGGCCGACACCAACCTCATGCTGTTTCTGGATGGTGCGCAGGATACGGCCGCCTATGCCGAAGCCCGCCCGATGGAGGCCAAGCCGGGTGAGAAGTTCGAATATAGCACCGCCACCAGTATCATTCTTTCAGACATTATCACCCGTACCCTGACCAAGAGCATTGATCCGGAAGTCCGGCACCACGTCACCTCGCGCTTCATCCGCGGGCGATTGCTGGAACCATTGGGAATGGATGGCACTTATCCGGAATTTGATCCGAATGGCACATTTCTGGGCGGCAGTTTCATTCAGGCAACCGCGCGGGACTATGGTAGATTCGGAGAATTTCTTCGGCACAATGGCGCCCGCAAAGGCGCACAGCATTTGCCGGTCAGCTGGATGCGATTCATGAAAGCATCGTCGAAAAACGACCCGGCCTATGGTGGCCACCTCTGGCTGAACAAAAGACGTCCGGAAGGTCGCAATCAGGTTTTGTTTCCGGACAATGGGCCAGAGACGATATTTGCGGCATTGGGCCATCTGGGACAGCAAATCGTGGTTTCACCCGAACAGCAGCTGACCGTGGTCCGACTCGGCAAGACCCAGGACGATGTGCTGGAGCCAATGAGTGCGCAGATCGGCCGGATCATGGCGCTGTTCCCGACCGGCAGCTAACTACCCGGCAGGAACTGCCAGGCTAAAGGCAAAAGGTGCCTTCCACCACAGTCACGCATTTCCCGCCCAGCCACGCCCGGTCGCCATCGAGACGACAATTGACATAGCCGCCGCGCTGGCTCGCCTGATAGGCGGTAAAGCTGTCGCGGCCGAATTGCCTCGCCCAATAAGGCGTCAGGACGGTATGAGCCGAACCGGTCACGCTATCCTCGTCGACCCCGCCGCCGGGCACGAAAACCCGGCTGAGTATATCGGTATCCTTGCCCGGCGCGGTGCAGATAAATTGTGCATTGCCGAGCGCGGCGAGCGCCTTCAGGTCGGGCTTGAGCGCCAGGACGTCATCGGCATTGTCATAGCGAAGCACATGATAGCGCCCTTCGTGAAACTGGGTTTCGACAGGACTGCCTCCGATCAGCGCGACAATGTCCGGCATGGCTTTCGGCGCAGGAGCATAAGCCGGGAGGTCCAATGCATAGCCGTCGCCGTCGCGTTTCACGGTCAAAATCCCGGCTTTACGCGTCCGGAACGTCACTTGCTGCCGATCGGGGTCCTGCGACAATATGATATGTCCGCTCGCCAGCGTCGCATGACCGCAGAGCGCTATTTCCAGTGTCGGGGTGAACCAGCGCAACTCGTAATCCGCATCGCCGCTGTCATCGGGCAGATAAAAGGCGGTTTCGGCAAAATTATTTTCCTCGCCAATCGCTTGCAGGACCATATCATCCGGCCAGCGAGTCAGCGGCATCACTGCTGCCTGATTGCCGGTAAAGGGCCGGTCGGCAAAAGCATCGACGTGAAAATATGGCAGATTTGTCATGGCCAGTTTTGTCATGGGTAGAGTAGTCCTTCCTTCCAGTCTTCGCCGTTGCGGACAAAGGCACGCCGTTCGTGCAGCCGATGTGCCTGGTCTTGCCAGAATTCAAATCGCGCTGGCATCAGGCAATAGCCTGACCAGTGTGGCGGGCGCGGGACATCGTCGCCCGCAAACCGCTCCGTCATTTCCTTGAACCGGGCTTCGAAAGTTGCACGGTTATCGAGCGGGCGGGACTGGTCAGACGCCCAGGCACCCAGTTGCGAATCCCGGCTGCGCGTGGCAAAATATGCGTCTGCCGTCGCATCTGCTACGGTCGAGAGATGGCCTTCGATTCGGATTTGCCGGCGCAGGCTTTTCCAGTGGAACAATATCGCCGCCTGCGGATTTTCGGCTATGTCACCCGCCTTGCGGCTCTGCTGGTTGGTGTAGAAGACAAAGCCATCAGGGCCATGACCCTTTAGCAGGACCATCCGTGCCGAAGGCTGCCCGCCGGCATTTGCAGTGGCAATGGTCATCGCATTGCTATCATTGATTTCGGTTGTCCGCGCTTCGGCGAACCAGCTGTCGAACAGCGAAAAGGGATCGGTCATGACTTTTTCTCTATCATCCTGCCGACGCCCGGCAAACAAACAAAATTTTGCTCGGCGACAAAGCGCAGTTTTCTGCTAAAAGCTCGGAACGAGGGGGCATCATGAACTGGGACCTGATTTTTACGATCACCAATAATTATGCCTTGTTGATGTGGCTGATTTTAGCATTTGCACCACGTCGCGAAGCGATACTTACCGGGCTGTTCTACGGCGGTATCGGCCTTCTGGCCTGTGCCTATGCGGTGATCATCATCCCGATGATGACTGGCATGATCGACGGGGGTAGCGGCGAATCACCGGATTTTTCAACCCTGACAGGCGTTCAACAACTCCTTTCCAGCCCCGGCGGGGCGACCGTCGGATGGATTCATTTTCTCGCCTTTGACCTGTTTGTCGGCCTATGGGTGGCGCGCAATGCGGATAAATACGGGTTTGCACGCTGGTTGCAGATACCTATCCTGCTATTTGTCCTGATGTTGGGGCCATTGGGATTGGTTCTCTATCTGCTGCTGCGCTTCACACGGCACAACAAGGTTGCAGACGCCGTTATGCCCGAATAAGACAGCGGAGTTGAAAATTGGCGAAAAATGCCAATCTCTGCATGGTAAGGATTTGAAAAAGGGCCAATAATGATCGATCCCTATCAAGCATTGGGTGTTGCCAAGGGCGCAAACGACAAGGAGATTAAGTCTGCCTATCGTAAGCTGGCCAAGGAACTACACCCAGATAAGAACAAGGATAATCCCAAGGCGACGGAGCGTTTTTCCGACGTCACCAAGGCTTATGACTTGTTGCTGGACAAGGATAAGCGCGCGCAATTTGATCGCGGAGAGATTGATGCGGAAGGCAATCCTACTGCGCCGTTCGGCTTTGGCGGCGGGGGCGGCTATCAACGCGGTCCGGCTGGCCAACAGCATGATTTCGGCAATGCGGGCGCAGATTTTGGCGATATTTTTGAAGGTCTATTCGGCGGTGGGGGCGGTGGTGGTTCTCCTTTCGGTAACCGCCAGCGCAGTGCGCCACCGGCCAAGGGCGCCAATGTCGCTTATCGGCTGAAGGTCGAATTTAGTGCTGCTGCAACCTTGCAGAAACAACGCATCACGCTGGAAGATGGCAAAACCATTGATCTCAGCCTGCCCAAGGGTGTCGAGGAAGGCACGCAAATGCGCCTCAGCGGCAAGGGCCGCCCAGGCCCGGGCGGCAATGGCGATGCCATTGTCACCATTCATATCAACCCCCATCCCTTTTACGAACGCGATGGCGACAATATCTCCCTGGAACTGCCGATCAGTCTGAAAGAGGCGGTGGAAGGAGCCAAGATCAAGGTCCCGACCGTGGACGGTCCGGTCATGCTGTCCATTCCCGCCGGATCGGATTCGGGCAAGACGCTGCGCCTGAAAAACAAAGGCTTTCATGGCAAATCTGGGGTCCGCGGGAATCAACTGGTCACTTTGATGATCGTCTTGCCGGAAAAAGATGAGAAGCTCGCAGAATTTGTAAAAGACTGGAATCCGAAAGACAATCCGCGCGCCAGCATGGGTGTTTAGATTTGGCCCGGAAGCTTAATGTCTGAACTCTCCCCCGAAGCCCGGCGTAAAGTCCAGGGAGAGCCAGGAGCCGCCGGCAAAAGAGCCGCCGAAAATCTGGCTGATGAGGGTCTGGTTGGTCGAGCCTTCATCATTATCAAGCGCACCGCCGTGGGTGTCTATTATGACGGCTTCACTTTTGCCGGAAATTTCGCTTATCTGTCGCTGCTTGCCGTATTTTCCTTTTTCATTGTCGCCGCCGCGATTGTCGGGGGATTTGGCCAGACCGCCGTCGGCACGGATTTTGTCGAGGCTTTTCTGGTGACCGTTCCACCCTCGGTTGCCGGCGCGCTGCATGATCCGATCCGCGATGCGATGACCGCACGGACCGGACCTTTGCTCTGGTTCAGCGCGATCGTCGGGCTTTGGACCACAACCAGCCTGATTGAGACAATCCGGGAAATTCTTCACCGGGCCTATGGCGTACAGGCGCAGAGAGAGTTCTGGGAATATCGTCTGACATCAACCGTGCTCATTCTCTTGTCGGTCTTTTTCGCTATGCTGGCGCTCAGCGCCCAATTTGTGCTGGCCGGTATCAGCGGTTTTCTGGACACCTATTTCCCGGCTGCCGAGAGCGGTGCCCTTTGGGTCTCGCTTTCCAATATCATACCGTTTCTTGTTCTTTTTGCGACGCTTTATCTATTGTTCCGCCTGCTGACGCCACGCCAATATCGACCGCGCCAATATCCCAAATGGCCCGGAGCGGTGTTCATCAGCGGCTGGTGGCTGTTGATCACTGGACTATTGCCGATTTTTCTCAAATATGCGGCAAATTACCAGCTCACTTATGGCAGCCTTGCCGGTGTTATCATCACGCTCATCTTTTTCTATCTGGTCGGTCTTGGCATGATAATCGGTGCAGAGATCAATGCCGCTCTGGCTGAGCGGCCGCCGAGAAACGGGATTGGCGAATGATCCGCTGGAAAATCATCTGGATACGGTTTATCAGCAGCGACAATCGGATTTCAGGAGATAGCGGCGATGAGTGATTTAATGAAGGGCAAGCGCGGCTTGATCATGGGGCTTGCCAACAACAAGTCGCTGGCTTGGGGGATCGCCCAGCGCCTGGCTTCAGAGGGCGCCGAATTGGCGATCAGCTATCAGGGCGAGGTGATGGCCAAGCGCGTTAGACCGCTTGCTGAACAATTGGGCTGTGAATTCCTGCTCGACTGTGACGTCAGCGACATGGACCAGCTCGACGCAACTTTTGCCGAGATTGAAAAACGCTGGGGCAAGCTGGATTTTGTCGTTCATGCGATCGGATTCACCAACAAGGAAGCGCTACGCGGTAAATATTTCGATGTTACGCTGGAGGATTTCCTGATGACCATGAATATCAGCGTCTTCAGCTTTACCGCTGTTGCCAAGCGCGCTGCGGCGCTGATGAGCGCCGGTGGATCCATGCTGACATTATCCTATTATGGTGCCGAAAAAGTGATCCCGCACTATAATGTTATGGGTGTAGCCAAAGCGGCACTTGAAACCTCGGTCAAATATCTCGCCAATGATGTTGGCCCCGATGGAATTCGGGTGAACGCCATCTCCGCTGGACCGATTAAAACATTGGCGGCCTCCGGAATTGGCGACTTCCGCTATATATTGAAATGGAACGAGCTTAATGCACCGCTGCGCCGCAACGTGACAATTGATGACGTGGGCGCTTCTGCTCTCTATTTTCTGTGCGATCTGTCCGCTGGTGTCACTGGCGAAACCCATCATGTCGACGCAGGCTATCATACCGTTGGCATGAAGCAGGAAGACGCGCCCGATATCGCGCTGGATTAATGATCACAGCTTTGCATCATGTCCAGCTGGCCATGCCCGTAGCAGGAGAAGACCAGGCGAGGGGTTTCTATGGTGAACTTCTGGATATCCCCGAACGCACGAAGCCTGCGAAATTGCAGGGCAATGGGGGTTGCTGGTTTGAGAGGGAGAATGTCCGCGTGCATCTTGGGATCGAAAGCGATTTTCGGTCAGCAAAAAAAGCACATCCCGCTTTTCAGACAAGCGATTTTCACGACTTGATGAAAAAGCTGAAAAATGCTGGTTATTTGATACAATCAGCCGATGCGATCGATCACCACGCCCGTTTTTTTGTGAATGATCCTTTCGGCAACAGAATTGAGTTTATGAACGCGGAGAGAGAGTTTTGAGTTTCAACACATTCGGTCACGTCTTTCGCTTTTCCACTTGGGGAGAAAGTCATGGGCCTGCGCTCGGCGCGGTGGTCGATGGTTGCCCGCCCGGACTTGAGCTGAGCGAAGCCGATATCCAGCCGTTTCTCGATGCACGGCGTCCAGGCCAGTCGAAATATACGACCCAGCGGCAGGAACCGGATCAGGTCAAAATCCTGTCCGGCATTTTTGACGGCAAAACGACCGGCACACCAATTTCGCTGATGATCGAAAATGTTGATCAGCGCAGCAAGGACTATAGCGACGTCGCCAAAGCCTATCGCCCCGGTCATGCCGATTATGCCTATGATCAAAAATATGGCTTCCGTGACTATCGCGGCGGTGGTCGATCCAGCGCTCGCGAGACCGCGGCACGCGTTGCTGCGGGTGCGGTGGCGCGGCTGGTGATTCCGGAAGTGACGATAAGGGCTTGGGTTGCCGAAATCGGCGGCGACGCAATCGATCCGGCGCATTTTGATGCCAATGAAATCGGCAATAATCCGTTTTTCTGCCCCGATGCACAGGCTGCCAAACGATGGGAAGCGCTGGTCGACGGTGCCCGCAAGGACGGCAGCAGTCTTGGCGCGATTATCGCCTGCGAGGCGGTCGGAGTGCCAGCCGGTTGGGGCGCGCCGGTTTATGCCAAGATGGATAGCGAGATTGCCGCAGCGATGATGACCATCAATGCGACCAAGGGCATCGAAGTCGGTGATGGCTTTGCCGCCGCCCGTCTGCGCGGTGAAGAAAATGCCGATGCGATGCGGCCGGGAGACAATGGTCCCGAATTTCTCGCCAACCACAGTGGTGGCACGGCTGGCGGGATATCCACCGGCCAGCCGATTTTCTGCCGGGTAGCGTTCAAGCCAACCAGTTCGATTCTGACGCCGGTGGCAACCATCACTCCCGAAGGGGCTGCGACCGAAATATCGACCAAGGGCCGCCATGATCCGTGCGTTGGCATTCGCGGTGTTCCGGTGGTCGAGGCGATGATGGCGCTGGTACTCGCCGACCAGAAATTGCTGCACCGGGCGCAATGTGGATGAAGAATATGCTGAAAATAGAGGCCTGCCTTCGATGCACCAATTCTGGATTTTCAAAAGCTCGGTATCCATTTTGGAACGGCCTCTCCGGCTTCTTGAGCTATATTGAAGGCTGTTCCTGATCCATGATTGACCTGATTCTTCATATCATCGATGAATATATTCAGGCGCACAAGGCGATCATCGGTCTCGTCATCCTGGGTTTTCTATTCGCCGGTTTCATCATGGAGCGCTTCCCCGCTGCCGTGGTCGCGGTGCTCGGGGCCTGCATGTTCCTGTTTCTAGGCATCATCGATTCCGATGGCCTGTTTTCGGTCTTCTCGAACACCGCTCCGATCACGATCGCGGCGATGTTCATCCTGTCGGGCGCGCTGCTGCGAACCGGGACAATTGACGCGATCGCCGGATTCATCATCAAGCGCGCCAAGCGCCACCCCAAGCTGGCGGTCGCCGAGATGTTTCTTGGAGCCTTTGTCGCTTCCGCCTTCATGAACAACACGCCGGTCGTGATCGTTCTGATTCCGATCATCCTTCGCCTCTCGCGGGCCACCGGCTTCTCTTCCAAGAAACTGCTGATCCCGCTTAGCTTCATTTGCATATTGGGCGGCACGACCACGCTGATTGGCACCTCGACCAACCTCATCGTCGATGCGGTTGCTCGGGATCAGGGTATGGCCGGTTTCGGGATATTCGAAATCACGCCCTACGGTCTGATCGCTGCCGTCGCGGGCACGATCATGATGGTATTGTTCAGCAGCTGGCTGCTTCCCAGCGGCGATGTCAAAGGTCAGTTTGACAGCAGCGACGAGAGCGATTTTCTCACCGAACTGACGGTCCGCCGCAAGGCGTCGGTGATCGACAAGAAACTCTCTGCCATTCCCGAATTGCGGCGGGCTGGCCTGGAGGTCACGGCGGTCAAGCGGTTGAGTAGCTATATCCGCCACGACCTGGATTTCCACGAATTGCGGGCAGGTGACCGGATCGTCGTGCAACTGGACCTCGCCGAGTTGATTTCCCTGCGCGAATCGGAAGATTTCAAGGTCGGCATTGTTCACAAGGGCGATGCTGGATCGATGGGCGAGGAACTGGTTGAGGCCACGGTGGCACCAAACCACCCCAGCATCGGCAACCGGCTGTTTGACATTCCCTTCCTGTCGCAGCTGGATGTCCGCATATTGGGCATGACCCGCTATCGCAATCTGCCGCGCTCTGATCTCACCAATGCGCGGATTCACGCAGCGGACCGATTGCTGGTGACCGGTTCTAGCGAAGACATTCGCCGCATGTACCAAAACCCCAATTTGTTTGGGGTCGGACAAACCAAAATCCGTGCCTTTCGCCGGGACCGCGCGCCAATTGCCATTGGTGCATTGGTTGCAGTGGTGGTTCTGGCCGCGCTCAACATAATCCCGCTGGCCGTGGCTGCGATTCTGGCCGTCGGCGCCATCTTGCTGGCGCGCTGTATCGACGCGGAAGAAGCCTGGGGTTCGATCGACGGCAATGTCCTGGTGCTGATATTCGGGATGCTCGCGGTTGGCCTTGGCCTGCAGCAAGCGGGCAGCGTTGACCTGATCGTTGCCGAATTGACTCCCTTTCTGCGGGAGGTTCCGCCCTGGGGCCTGGTGTTTGCGATTTATGTCTTGTCGGTGATCATGACCGAGATTGTGACCAACAATGCGGTCGCCATCATCATCACGCCGATTGCCATTGCGCTGGGCAATGATCTGGGGGTCGATCCCCGGCCACTCGTCATCGCGGTCATGTTTGCGGCTTCCGCCAGCTTCGCGACCCCGATCGGCTATCAGACCAACACCTTGGTTTACGCAGCGGGCAATTACCGGTTCACCGATTTCTTCAAGGCCGGCATTCCGCTGACCTTCGGTGTCGGTCTGTCGACCTGTCTGGCGATCAGCTTCTGGATGTAGTTCAGCCCTAAAGGCTTGCCGCGCTCTCCTGCTGACGATAGGCATGGGCAGGGAATAATAACGGGGAACATCGCATGCTGGCATTCTGGTTCAAGATTCCGCTCTGGCAGCGGGTGATCGCGGCGCTGATCCTCGGTGTGATCACCGGCCTGATATGGGGCCCCGAATCCGAAGCCATCAAATGGATCGGCGATTTCTTCATCAAGTCGATCAAGATGCTCGTCGTACCGCTGATCTTCTTCTCGCTTGTCGCCGGTGTGGCTGCGCTGGGGGACCTCAAGAAGCTGGGCAGTGTCGGCGGACGGGCGATGGTCCTGTTTGTCATCACCGGCCAGATTGCGGCCTGGCTGGGCCTTGCGCTCGGCACGTTTTTCCAGCCCGGCAAGGGCGTCGATACCAGTGCCATCGAGATGGGCGCTACGCCCGAACCCAATCAAACCACCGCCGTGGACATGATCCTGTCGATTGTGCCCGACAGTCCGGTGCAGGTCATGGCCGATGTCAACGTATTGCCGCTGATCGTCTTTGCGCTACTGATCGGTATCGGCATATTGATGGCCAAGGAAGACGGCAAACCGCTGGCGAAGATTTTCGATAGCGGCGCGATTGTGATGCAGAAAGTCACGATGATCGTGATGGAACTGACTCCGTTCGGCGTGTTCGCGCTGATGGCATGGGTCGCGGGTACACTGGGCACCGATGCCCTGATATCGCTCGCGCAGCTGGTCGGGCTCAACTATCTTGGCTGCCTGCTGATTATCGGGATAGTCTATTCAGGGATGATCAAGTTCATCGCAAAATTGCCGGTAATCGATTTCTTTCGTGGGATCATCGATGCGATCGCGGTCAGCTATTCCACCGCTTCGTCCAACGCCACGCTTCCAGTGACCTTGCGTTGCGTCGAACGCAACCTTGGTGTCAGCAACTCGGTTGCCAGCTTCGTGGTGTCGCTCGGCGCGACGATCAACATGAATGGCACCGCCATGTATCTGGGCCTCGCGACCTTGTTTGGCGCGCAGATATTCGGCGTTGATCTGACCTTTGGTGACTATGTGCTGATCTCTATCACCTCGACCCTTGGGGCCATTGGTGCCGCGGGCATACCGGGCGCAGGCCTGATCATGATGGCTTTGGTCTTCGGCAGCGTCGGCGTGCCGCTCGAAACCATCGCCTTTGTCGCCGGCGTCGACCGGATCATGGACATGATGCGTACGACTACCAATGTCTCGGGCGATGCCGCCGTTGCGGTGACGGTGGCAGCGATGACGGGTGAGATTGATCGCGAAGAAATGATCTCGGCGGATGATGTTTGAACTATCAACGTAGATGAGCAAGATACCCTGTCGGCGTCAATGCGACATGGTTGCTCAACGGCGGTCGCAACTCAAAGGCTTTCGGTTGCCTCGAAAAGTGATACAAGCGCATCAACGTCCATTTTTCGGAATTCTGTTCGGCAACTAAGCACTCATTGCGGCTGATATGAAATGGAGTGCGTTCCCAGCCACTTGTGGTTTTAACCTCTATCCAACGTTCGCGACCATCGGGATAGAAAGACAAGATGTCATAGCCTGCCGCCATATTGTCCTGTGCTGTCCATTTTACTCGTTCCGCTAAATCGATCCGGCCAACATTTCGAAGGGTTGCCACCTCGTGTTCGAGTACACATTTCTCACCGGCATCGCCCAGTATTCGGTTACGTGCATCCCGCGCCGCTGGATCACCAAGTTCGACCACCCGATCAAGGGTTTCTGGCTGAATTGGAGGGGATTCATTATGTTGCGCGGGTGGCGGGCCAATCCAAAGCCCCTGATTTTCGCGCAATTTTTGATCGAATTGTTTAGGCAAATATTTCTTATTCTCAATGGGATTCCAATCGGTAGCTTGATCAAGGAACCTCAAAACTCCCACAATGAGCGCATTTTGAAAATTTGAAGCAGGTTTATACCCTATGATCCAAGGCTGTCCCAAGCCCAACAAGACAGCACTGATGTTTTGATGTTTGAATTCAATTGCCCCTCTGCTTCTGCCGATTATTTGGTGCAAGGCTCGATTGTGAGCAGCTTTGTTATATTTGACCCCATTTAGGTCATGCACGAGCATGGAAAAATAGTCGGCGACAGTTGCATCGATTTCGAAGTCAGACCAATCATCTCCGCTCTCAGACAAAATGAAAACCCTTCCTTAATCCGCAAAAGGATCCGTCACCAAAATCGTATCTTCGCGCTCCGGCGAAGTGCTCACCAAAGCCACTGGACACTGGATCAATTCTTCAACCCGCCTGATATATTTGATCGCCTGCGCCGGCAAATCAGCCCAGCTGCGCGCGCCGGCAGTGGTTTCGTTCCAGCCTGCCATCGTCTCGTAAATGGGTTTGACCGCGGCCTGATCCTGATGATGGGGTGGCAGATAGTCATAGGTCACGCCGTTCAGATCATAGCCAACGCAGATTTTTAACTCCTCGAAACCATCCAGCACGTCGAGCTTGGTCAGCGCAATGCCGGCGACGCCCGACACGGCCAGAGCCTGCCGCACCAGCACGGCATCAAACCAGCCGCAGCGCCGCTGGCGGCCGGTGACCGTACCAAATTCATGGCCGCGTTCGCCGAGCCGTTGGCCGACTTCATCGTCCAGTTCCGTCGGGAAGGGCCCCGACCCGACCCGCGTCGTATAAGCCTTGGTAATCCCCAGCACATAGCCGGTGCCGGAGGGACCAATGCCGGAACCACCCGCTGCAGTCCCCGAAATAGTATTGGAGCTGGTAACAAACGGATAGGTGCCGTGATCGACATCAAGCAGCACGCCCTGCGCACCCTCGAACAATATGCGTTTGCCGTCACGGCGCGCTTCGTTGAGGCGTTTCCAGACTGGCTGGGCATATTGCAGCACACTGTCGGCGATTTCTTTCAGGTCATTGAGCAGCCGCTCCCGGTCCACCGGCGGTTCGCCAAAACCGGCACGGAGCGCGTCATGATGGGCGCACAGCCGGTCGAGTTGCGGGCCGAGATCGTCGAGATGGGCGAGGTCACAGACCCGGATCGCACGGCGGCCGACCTTGTCTTCATAGGCCGGACCAATGCCGCGGCGGGTCGTGCCGATCTTGCCCTTGCCGCTGGCATCTTCGCGCATCGCGTCGAGATCACGATGGATCGGTAGAATCAGCGGGCAGGTTTCGGCAATACCGAAATTGTCGGTGTTGATGGTGACGCCCTGGCTTTCGAGCTTTTTGATTTCGTCGCGCAAATGCCAGGGATCGAGCACCACGCCATTGCCGATGATCGACAATGCGCCCCGCACGATGCCAGAGGGGAGCAGGGAAAGCTTGTAGACCGCGCCATCGACAACCAGCGTATGCCCGGCATTATGTCCACCCTGAAAGCGGACAACGACATCGGCGCGTTCGGACAGCCAGTCGACAATCTTGCCTTTGCCCTCATCACCCCATTGCGCGCCGATTACCGTTACATTGGCCATTGATTCACTTTCTTATACTGGTTCCGGCTGATCGCCGTTTAAAATATGGGAACAACCAAGCGCCTTGGCCTGGTCCTTGTCTGACAGGGCCGCCACGGTACGCCAGCCCGCTTCTCTCAGCCGCGTTGCCGCAGATCGGTCATGACCGAGAGGCAAGAATATCTGGTCGCTGGTCTTTGCGCCAAAACCGGCATCGATTAGCGGATTGGGATAGAGTGAAAAGCCAACCGCGGATTCGGACTGACCATCGGGATGACCAATTTCATAGCTGCCACCGCGTCCCAGCGCACCGACGAAAGTGTCGGCATAGAGTGTGAAACCAAACCAGTTCTGATATTCAAAGCCATGCCGTTCGGTCGGGTCCAGAGTCAGGCTGGCTTTTCCCCTGATGCTTTCAGCAATCTGGGCAACGCCATTGAGACGCGAGCTGAGCAACCCGTCACCATCAAATGCGCGCAGCTTTGCCATCGCCTCGTCAAACGGTCCGGTTGCCTCGATCAGGGGCAGATAGCCGGTTGCGCCCATGGCGTTCAGACCTCCCGCATCCTTCATATCCAGTTCTCCGCGCACTTCGGCAAGCTGGGCCTCATTCAAAGGCAATGGCCCCGCCGCCAAAATGTCGATCAGGTCGGGCATGGTGAAATCCACGGTGATACCGGAGACGCCGGCTCGTTCCAGCGCCTCGATCGCGACCGAGACAATCTCGATGGCAGCGATTACGCTGTCATTGCCAATCAGTTCGGCGCCGATTTGCAGGCGGCTGCGTTCGGGCTGCAATTGCCCCGAACGCAGTTTCAGGACCTGCCCCGAATAGCTGAGTCGGAGGGGGCGTGGCCGGTCAGCCAGACTTGTCGATGCAATCCGGCCAATCTGCATGGTCATATCCGGGCGCAGCGCCAAAGTACGCTGGGAAATCGGATCGACAAAGCGCATCAGGTCGCTGCTGGATGCGCCCTGCATCCTATCGGTCAGGCCATCTTCATATTCGGCCAGCGGCGGTGTTACCCGGGCATAGCCATGGCTGGCCAGTGTATCGAGCACATCGCGTTCCAGTCGCGATGCCGCCTCGGCAAATGGCGGCAGCGCGTCATGGAACCCTTCGGGCAAGAGATTGGATGGCTTTTGCATGGCCCTGCTCCATAGCCCAAGCAACCGCTCAGGCCATCTTTTTTCTTGGGTCTGTTGCTATCGAATCAAAACTTCAGGGCCTTGACCGTCTTCACGCCTTCCAGCTGGCAAATCGACCAGAGCACGGTCTCTTCCACTGGAGAATCGATCGAGAGCAGCAGAACGGCCTCTCCTCCGGGTGCATCGCTACGACGGCCCAAGTGGAAGGTGCCGATATTGACGCCCGCTGCGCCAAGCGTCGAACCGACGCTGCCGATAAAGCCGGGCTGATCCTGGTTGACGATATATAACATGTCACCCTCCAGATCGGCCTCAACCTTGATGCCGAACATTTCGACCAGTCGTGGACCGGATGATCCGAACAGGGTGCCGGCAACCGATTTCTCGCCTTCGTCTGTGGTCACCGAAACCCGAACCAGCGTGTGATAATCGCCTTCGCGCTCATGGCGGATTTCGCGGACATCGAGGCCGCGCTCTTTCGCCAGATAGGGCGCATTGACCATGTTCACGGTGTCGCTATAGGCCCGCATCAATCCGGCCAGCACAGCTGCCGTAATTGGCTTCTGGTCAAGTTCAGCCGCCGCGCCTTCTACTTCCACGGCGACGCCCTTGATCTGGTCAGCCGCGAGCTGGCCAACGAGAGACCCCAATTGCGTGGCTAGCGCCATATAGGGTTTCAGCTTCGGTGCCTGTTCTGCCGAAAGGCTGGGCATGTTGAGCGCATTTTCGACACCGCCATTGACCAGATAGTCGGCCATTTGCTCGGCTACCTGGATTGCGACATTGACCTGTGCCTCGCTGGTGGAGGCGCCCAGATGCGGCGTACAAATCAGGTTCGGAGCGCCGAACAAGGGGTTTTCCTTCGCCGGTTCCTGGGCAAAAACGTCGAGGGCTGCACCCGCGACATGACCAGATTCCAGCGCTTCCTTCAGTGCTACCTCGTCGATCAAGCCGCCGCGTGCGCAGTTGATGATCCGGACGCCAGGCTTGGTTTTTGCAAGCGCATCAGCCGACAGAATGTTGCGCGTCTGGTCAGTCAGCGGCGTGTGCATGGTGATAAAGTCGGCACGGGCGAGAAGATCGTCCAGCGAGACTTTTTCAACACCCATTTCAACCGCACGCTCTTCGGTCAGGAACGGATCATAGGCGACAACCTTCATCCGCAAACCGATGGCGCGTTCGGCAACAATCGAACCGATATTGCCAGCGCCGATCAGGCCGAGTGTCTTGCTGGTCAGCTCCACGCCCATGAATTTGGATTTTTCCCATTTGCCGGCCTGGGTCGAAGCATCGGCCGAGGGTAGCTGGCGAGCGAGGGCGAACATCAGGGCGATGGCATGTTCTGCCGTGGTGATGCTGTTGCCGAACGGCGTGTTCATCACCACGACACCCTTGGCAGAAGCTGCGGGGATATCGACATTATCGACGCCGATGCCGGCACGGCCAACCACTTTAAGATTGGTCGCGGCGGCCAATATTTCGGGCGTAACAGTGGTCGAAGAACGAATGGCGAGGCCATCATATTCGCCGATGATCTTCATCAGCTCTTCCGGTGTCTGTCCGGTGATTTCGTCGACTTCGCATCCCCGTTCCCGGAAAATCTGTGCGGCTTTCGGGTCCATCTTGTCGGATATGAGTACTTTTGGCATTTTTTGGATTCCTTGTTGGGATCGTCAGGCCAGCACAGGCCAGCCTCCAAACCAATGTCGGCATATTTTGGACATTGGTTTGGGCCCCGGCCTCGGCCGGGGCGGCACAAAAATTAGGATAGTTCGGATTTCACCTGAGCAAAGGCCCATTCGATCCAGCTGAGCAGGCGGCGAACATCTTCTTGCTCGACGGTCGATCCGCACCAGATGCGCAGCGACGGCGGCGCGTCGCGATAGCCGTTGAAATCATAGGCAACGTCCATTTTTTCGAGCATAGCGGCGATCTTCTTGGGCACCGATGCTTTGGCATCATCATCCAGACCATCATACCAGTCGCCCTGAAACACCATGCAGACGCCGGTGTTGGTCCATTTGGCCGGATCGCTGACCATATTGCGCATCCACGGTGTGGCTGCAATCCAGTCGTGAACGATTTTGGCATTGCGGTCAGCGCGGGCATGCAGTTCCGGCAAGCCACCGATCGACTTGGCCCATTCCAGCGAAGCGATATAATCTTCGGTCGCCAGCATCGACGGCGTGTTGATCGTCGCGCCGTCAAAAATCGCGGTGTTGAGTTTGTCGCCCTTCTTCACCCGGAAAATTTTCGGCAGCGGCCAGGAGGGGGTGTAGCTTTCAATCCGCTCGACGGCGCGCGGGCTGAGAATCAGCATGCCATGGGCGGCTTCCGATCCCATAACCTTTTGCCAGCTATAAGTGGTGGCATCGAGCTTTGCCCAGTCCATCGGCTGGGCAAAGACGGCGCTGGTAGCGTCATTGATGGTGACACCTTCACGGTCGTCGGCAATCCAGTCGGTATCGGGAATTTTTGCTCCTGAGGTTGTACCATTCCAGGTGAAGACAATATCGTCACCCTTGTCGATGGTGGTCAGGTCAGGAATTTCGCCATAGTCGGCCTCAAGGACGGTCAGATTGGCAGGCTTGAGCTGCTTTACAGCGTCCTGAATCCAGACATTGCCAAAGCTTTCCCAAGCGGCGACCGTCACCGGGCGTGCGCCCAGCATATTCCACATCGCCAGTTCTACGGCCCCGGTGTCGGAGGCCGGCACAATGCCGATCAGATAGTCGTCGGGAATACCAAGCAATTCACGGCTCAGATCAATGGCATATTTCAGCCTGGCTTTGCCGGTGGCGCTGCGGTGTGAGCGGCCCATTGCTATGGTGTTGATTTTGTCGAGGGACCAGCCGGGAAATTTGGCTGTCGGACCCGAAGAAAAATTCGGGCAGTCAGGACGCAATTCTGGCATCGGTATATTTGTATCGGTCATTTTAACGCTTCTCCTTACAGAGAGCTCGCGCGGCGTTGGGACCGCGTGGCCCGGCGCCGCTTTGTATGGTGCAGCGCAGCAAGTCAAGCGCGTTTCTGGTTGCGAATGAAACCGGCTATTTTTTTCGGTAGAGCTCTTGTCCGCGGCGCAGGACCAAAAGTTTTTCCAGCGATACCGGATGAAAATAAGCCTCTACCCGGTCACCATCAGGGGTAGTGCCATAGACTTCATAGCAACCACCATCGACCTTCGATTTTTTGATCGTCCAGCCTTGTGCAACCAGACTGGCTTCCAGTGCCGTTCGCGTTTTCCAACCGGATTGCGGGCCTGCTTCACAGGTCATCTCGCCGGTAGCAAGGGCAGGGGCGGATAGGCCAGTAATGGCCAATATCGCAGCTGTCGCGGTGGCAATTGCGGGATATTTCATCTTCATTATCTCCAAGTCTACTCGGTTTGCAGCGATTCGGCCGGCTTCGCTCTATCAGCTCTTCTGACATATATGATAATGCCTCGCAATAGCTCCAATGATAATAATGGAATAAAATGCGCCAGAGCCCCGCCGATGCCATCATGTATCAACAGCCAATGGGCCAGCGTCAGCACGGCAGCTATATATACCAGCCGCTGCAATCGCTTCCAGCCCTGCTTCATGCGACGCATCGCTGCGTTGTTGCTGGTAATGGCCAGTGGCACGAAAACTATCAATGCAGCCCAGCCGGTCCAGATGCCGGGCGCCCAGAATTCCGCCAGAATCGGTTTGAGAGCCTCCATATCTATGAGATAAAACAGCAGATGCAAAACGCCATAACCAAAGGCGGCTAGCCCGAAGGACCGGCGGCGTTTCATCAACCACCCGATCCACCGGCGATTGCCGAATATCACCGAAAGCGGCGTGACCATAAGCGCAATAATCATGAACCGGGCCGAAAATTCACCGGTAGGGTGCAGCATGTCCATGGCGATGATATCGCCCGCCAAATATCTTTGAACCAACAGAATGGCGGGTATGGTCAGCACGAGCCAGAAGACCGGCAGGCTGTTCAGATTACGCAAAAAGATCATGGCATTGTCATGGATTTTGCTGACCCGATGGTCCAGTATAAATTTGTCGCAATTTGTCCGGCAGATCGATCCACGGCGCGGGCAAGATTTTTTAGTCATTAGCTTTAGCCTGGATTTAACCATCTTCTGTCATAAAGCGCCTTATGGAAATGAAATTGCATATTGGACGCCGTGGGCGGTCCGCAGGGCTGGTCGGCTTGGCTTCGTTGTTACTCGGCGCTTGTGGGGCGATACCCGCAGGCTATAGCGACCAATCGCAACGGCCGCGGGCCTCCGCTGGCCTCGGGTCCTTTGATCCCACACCTGCAACTCGCCAATGTTTCAGCGACCTTGGCAAGGCGAATGTTCGCTTCTCTCCCTTGCCTAACCGCCAGTTCGGCGGCGGGTGCAGCCAGATCGACAGCATCACGCTGCTCGATGTGGGCACCGATGTGACCAATCTGGGTCCGGTAAAATGCGAACTGGCAGGCAAATTTGCCGCCTGGACCGAATATGCCGTAAAACGCGCAGCGCGCAAATATCTCGGTAGCGATCTCAAGCGTATCGAAACCATGGGGAGCTACAGTTGTCGCAATATTGCAGGATCCGGAAAATTGTCACAACACGCCCATGCCAATGCGATTGACGTGTCGGCCTTTGTGCTCACCGATGGTCGCCGGATAACCGTGCAGAATAATTGGAAAAGCGGGCGCCGGGAAATGCAATTCCTGACCGCTATCCACGACAGTGCCTGCAAGCGTTTTGGAACCGTTCTGAGCCCTGATTACAATGCAGACCACCACGACCATTTTCATCTCGATATGAGCGGCAACGGATATTGCCGATAGCCGAACAAGGTCACTGGTCAGCCCCAGATCTTTGCTTTAGGGCGAACCGATGACCAATAAAGATCTTCACGACCGCCGCTTTTATCACGCCAAGCAGGAAGCCGAATTTGCCGAAAAGGCGCGGGCAGGGACGGACCAGACCCGGGACCCCGCCTATCGGCTCGCTTTTCAGGATACCGATTTCCTGCTCCGTGATGAATTGCGCCCCGTCCGCTTTCAGCTTGAGCTGCTCAAGCCGGAAATGCTACTCGATGAAGCCGGTATTGGCTCAACATTGGTCATGTATGGCTCTGCCCGCATCCCGGAACCGAGCAAGGCCGATGCCCTGATCGAGGCTGCGGTTGACGACGAATCGCGCAAAATTGCCGAGCGTCTGAAAGACAAAGCCAAATATTATGACGAAGCCCGCAAACTGGCGCGGCTGGCGAGCGAATGCGGCATGTCAGCCGACGGCAAGCGCGATTTCGTTGTCTGCTCCGGCGGGGGGCCTTCGATCATGGAGGCGGCCAATCGCGGCGCTGCCGATGCCGGCAAGGAGTCGATCGGCCTCAATATCGTCCTGCCGCATGAACAGGCGCCCAATGAATATGTCACGCCGTCGCTGAGCTTCCAGTTCCACTATTTCGCCCTGCGCAAGATGCACTTCCTGCTGCGGGCGAGAGCGGTGGCGGTATTTCCCGGCGGCTTCGGCACGCTGGACGAATTTCTCGAGCTGGTGACTTTGGTGCAGACCGGCAAGATGGAAAAGCTGCCGATATTGCTGTTCGGCAAATCCTTCTGGAACCGGGTGATCAATTTCGACGCGCTCGCGGAAGAAGGCACGATCAGCCGCGAGGACCTCAACCTGTTCCAGTTCGTCGAAACCGCCGACGAGGCCTGGGATATCATCCAGCGCTTTTACGGACTCAGCTGCCCCTGAGAAGCAGTCGACCAGCCAATTATTCGGCTGGTGCAGCTTCTGCAGCGGCCGGTGTCGCAGCTTCTGCCGCCGCTTCGTCGCCAGCAACAGCAGCTTCGTCACCCTCAACCGGGGTTTCTGCCACCACCGGTGCAGCTGGCAACGGCAGATTCGAACCCTGCGCATTGAGATAGACCATCAGATTGGCGCGGTCTTCCGCCTTGCCAAGACCGGCAAAGGTCATTTTCGTGCCATCAGCATATTTGCGCGGCGAGGTCAGCCAGGCGTTCATGCTCGTCCAGTCCCAATTGCCCGGGACGCTTTTCAGCGCGTCGCTATAGGCAAAGCCGGCGACATGGCCATGCGGCTTGCCCATGGCTGCCCAGAGATTCGGTCCGATGCCATTGGCACCGCCCTGATTGATCGTGTGGCAGGCGGCGCATTTGCCAAATACTTTTTCACCAGCAGCGGCATCGGCCGTTTGCAACAGGGTCTCGATTGACGGTCCTGCATCAGCAGCGCCACCGGAGGCTTCTACCCCTTCAATCACATAGCCCATGACTTCCGGGCGTTCGTGCTTGCCAGCGTGAAAATATTTGCCGCTGACAATGGAAAAGCCAAGGGCGGCGATGCCGCCAGCCAGTACCCAACCTGCAATGGTGTTATTGTTGCTCATAAATTGTCTCAAACCCCTGAGTGAGCGGCGGCCATAGCCTGCCAAATTTGTGCTTTCTATAAAGAGGGCGACGAAGCAACGCAAGGCCTCAATTGCCGTAATTTGCGCTTGGTCCCATGCGAAATGCGCAGCGCCTCAATCGGCAGGCCACTTCCCTCTTGCCCCGCTGCGTCCCGTTCGACTATCGCAACAGCGCAGAAGAGGGACGAGATGGACAGCTATCCGAAAAACGCATTGGGTATGGTCAGGAAAATGACCGAAAAAGGCGCTGAACAACCGGAAAAGGCGATTGCCTTTCAAGGGGCGCCCGGTGCCAATTCGCATCTCGCCGCGCTCGATTATGCGCCGGAAGGGCTGCCGGTTCCCTGTTTCGCTTTCGAGGATGCGATCGATGCGGTGAAGCTGGGCACAGCGGGCAGCGCGATTATTCCGATCGAAAATTCGCTCCATGGCCGGGTTGCCGACATTCATTTCCTGCTCCCCGAATCGGGCCTGCATATTGTCGACGAATATTTCATGCCGATCCGGCATTGCCTGATGGCACGATCGGCCGATGCCGAGATCCACACGGCGATGAGCCATCCGCAGGCGCTCGGCCAGTGCCGCCACTATCTCCGCAACCGCGGGATCATCCCGGTTGCCTATGCCGATACCGCCGCTGCGGCCGCCTTTGTCGCCCAGCAGGATGATCCGCATGCTGCTGCCATCGCGCCCCGGCTTGCCGCGCAAATTTACGGCCTGCAACCGGTCGAGGACGCGATCGAGGATTCACCGGACAATATCACCCGGTTCGTCGTGCTAGCCCAGGATGCGTCGATCCCGGAAGCCAATGGCCCGGTGATGACGACCTTCATTTTCGAGGTCAAAAATATTCCCGCCGCCCTTTACAAGGCGCTTGGCGGCTTTGCGACCAATGGCGTCAACATGACCAAGCTGGAAAGCTACCAGCAGGGCAGCAGCTTTGCCGCGACCCGGTTTTACGCCGATATCGAGGGCGCACCCGGCGATCCGGCGATTGATCGGGCGATTGCCGAACTCGGTTTCCACTGCAACAGCGTGCGCATATTGGGCACCTATCGGCAAGCGCGGCCGCGCGGGGTCATTGAATAGCCTCTGGGACTAGCCACTTTTCAGCCGTTTGACGATTCGACATCATTGCCAAACAGCACGATCATCACCCCGAGCATCGCCAGCAGGACGAAGCCCATCCCTCTGAGCCGGTTGCCCGGAATCAGGAATGCCCGCCGCGCGGCAATCACCGACTGCAGCGTGTAATAAAGCGCAAAGGCACGGCTGGCATAAGCGATGATCTGGAAAATATTGACGCTCCAGGTCATCAGCAGGCCGATCCCGACCAATATCGCATAGCCGGTACGCGCCTTGACATGACCCTTGGTCAGTTCCTCGACCAGCCCGCCCGAGCCGCTGGTGTCGGCGATTGCGGCGCTGAACTGCGCGGCCAGCGCAGCGGCGACCAGCAGCAGCGGCAGGATTGGTGTGATAATCCCCATCATGTCGATAATCGCGGTCTCGGTGAGGGCAAATTGTTCGCGCTCGAAACTATAGGCGAACAGCCCGATATAGATCATGTAGATCACGGCGCTGACGATCTGCGCCAGGCGCATCGACTTGATCCTTGTGGCGGCATCATAATTGCGGCCAAGATAGCGCGAGGTTTCAAAGCCCTGCACCGTGATGATCAGGCCGAAGGCGAGTGTGAGCGCGGGCCAGCCGGAGAGCAAAGGCGGATGGACGAACAGCGTCGCGGCGCTGGCCTTCTGATAAAAATACCAGGTCAGGCCGACCAGCAGACCGACGATGATCGCCAGTTTCAGCGTCACCGCGCTATATTCCATCTTTTCCAGCGCCTTGAACCCGCGGGTCCAGCCGACGATCAGGATCAGGATATAGATGGCCGAGGTCAGCAGCTTGGCATTGGCCGGGCTGTCGTAGCCGGTCAGACTGACGCCAAAAGCACCGAACAGGTTGAGATAATAGCCGACCGAGATGGTGAAGGCGAAAACCAGCGCCCAGGAAGCGGCAATTTCCAGCCGGTCGATCCCGTCATTCTGGACTGGTTCGCGGACATTGCGGTGAAAGATATTGAACCGGATCGCAGATCCGAACAGAAAAGCCCCGAGACACAGGCCAGCCATGATCGCCGGCGCCATATAGCCGTAATCCGACACTAGGATCGGCGCGAGCACCAGAAACCCGCTGCCGATGATCGAGGCCAGCGGTGTCACCGTTGCGCGCCAGACCAGCGATTTTGACAGGCGCGGGGCTAGCAGCAGCATGCCGGTAGCGATCACCGACAGGATGATGAAAATATTCAGTAGCAAGGCAAGGTCCGATGATGGTGGCGATGAAAAAGCAGGATAGGCCTGTCGCTGATCGCTTGTCGACGGGTTTCTCCAGCAAGGCCCGAAGTCCGGTGCAGATGCTCTTCAGGGTCACACGGGTCACACCCCCTTTAGTGAAAAGACGGGCCAGTCTTGTCCGGGCCATCCTCTCCCGGGCCATCCTCTCCCGGGACGCAGCAGTCATCATCATAGCCGTCGGGATTCGCCTTCTCCCAAAAACCCGGCTCGTCCATCATGCCGCTGCGCTCGGCCCGCGCCCATTGCAGGTCATCCCAGTCGTCCGCTTCATAGGGGTCCAGATCGGACGTATCGACATCTTCCGGCGCAGTTGCGGCGATCCGTTCGCGTTCCCGAAACATCTCGAGCCGACTGAATAGCTCATCGTCGGTCAATTCGGCCATATAGGCGTTCGGCGGTGGTGCGCGGCGCGCCTGCGCCGCCCGATCCTGCGCATCGAGCATCGCGGCGCAATCCTCGCCTTCGCCGATCGCTGCGACCATTTCGTCAAAATCCGCCGCCGCCTCGCGGGCGGCATCCCCCGCCATATCGAGGCCATCGGCCTTGGCATCGAGCCGGGCCAGCGCAGCGAGCAGCAACCCCGGCGAAAATCGCATCCGCTCACCCACTTCCTCGCCATGATACCAGACCGTCTCGGTCCAGCCGTGCAGCCCGGTTTCAAGCAAGGTCTCGGCATAGAGATCGCGGGCATGGATCAATGCAGCATCCCACGCCCGGTCAAAGGCGCGCCCTTCTTGTCGTCGGCGCAGCCGATAGGCGCCCTCGCGGCTCATCCCGACATAGGCGGCAGACGCCTTGACCGACCCGCAGCGGGCCAGCGCTTCAAGGAATTCGCGCTGTTTTTCGGGGGTCCAGCTGGGGGCGGGATTTTGTGGCTGGTCGGTGGGGGAATATTGGGTTGTCATAGCATTCATTCCGTTTTTGGTTAGTTGGAATGTTCTGTATAACCTATATGGTGTTTTGTAGGAAAGAGGGGTTTTTACCGGTTTCAACCTGAGGGTGACCAAGTTGCGAAATCCTATCCAAACCGCTTAAGCTCTATATTCTTCTGGAAAACAGGCCCGCCAGTACAAATGGAGGTAGGCTTGGGATGCTCCATCCCCATCCATTTCCGGTTGATCGAGGATTGCAAGAATTAAAGTATTGATAATTCTGTACTTTACACCGTCTGCGGTGTTCGCATTTGGTAGATTCTATTGTGAGTATGGTGAGATGGAGATTTATAAATTCGGCCCCGCTGCTGCGGCAGCCTTTGCCCTGTTGGCAGGATGCGGCGGAGAAAACAACAATTCGGTGCCACCGCCAGTCACACTACCTACGCCTGCTCCCACGCCGGCACCAACTCCTGCACCTGCGCCAACACCTGATGCTAGGCCGATTGTCGGATTGAACCAGAGTGCAACTATTGCCCAGATTTCGACGCCTTGGGACATAGCGGTATTGCCAGATTCGCGCATACTTGCAAGCAGCCGGACAATTCCGGGGACCATGACTCTGGTGTCGACGACCGGAACCAAGGTAAATGTTTCTGGCCTCCCAGATTCAGTAGGGATGCTGGACATTCTGTTGTCGCCAGATTTTGCCAATACTGGCTTGGTTTACTTCACCTACATGTTTCAAGATCGATCTGCTCCGCGAGTTGGTCGAGCAAAAGATGATCCGACAATCTTCCCTGAAGGGGTTGCCATAGCCAAGGGAATTCTGAGCGGGAGCAGTTTTACCTCTGTACAGACGATTTTCCGCACAGATCCGATTGTTTCTCCTAATCGAATTGGCGAGCCTGGCGCGCGTCTCGCGCTAAGTCCTGATGGTCGAGATTTGTACATGACGTCTGGCGACCGGCAAGAAGAGGATTTCGCCTATCTGTTTTTGCTCGACAACAACGTCGGCAAGATCATTCGCATACATACAGATGGAACGATCCCAACGGATAACCCTTGGTTCAATATTCCCGGCGCCGCCACCGAAAACTGGTCGCGCGGGCACCGAAACCCTTATGGGCTTGCTTTTTCTAGTGACGGGTTTCTCTGGTCTTCAGAACACGGGCCAAAGGGAGGTGACGAGTTCAATGTCATCGCTGCCGGGGTAAACTACGGCTGGCCCGCGGCTTCCAATGGTGATCAATATTCGGGAGTGCCTATCCCAGACCATACACCCGGTGACGGCTTCATTGCACCGATAATCACCTGGACGCCGGCGATCGCTCCAGCGGGAATGGTCCGTTATAATGGCAATGAGTTTCTGGATTGGAACAATGATTTCTTGATCACTGGTTTGCAGCAACGGGGTATTATCCGGGTGAGAACAAAGAATACCGAAGCAACTGAGATGCAGCGGATCGACCTCGGTGCACGAATCCGTTCGATTGCGATCTCGCAGGACGGTGCGATCTACATCATTACTGACGGCGAGATGGGCGACATTAAGCGGGTCACGCCTATTCGGTGATTTTGGGAATTTCATAGGCTGAGTTAAAGTAAGATTACCGAGCAACATTGCCGATAATTTCATCGCATATCATTAAGGTTCGCAGATCAGCTTTTAAGCCGGATATTTAGGGTTATCTTTTCGCATTAACTTTTAGCGCAACGGCAATTGGGTCCTTCCCCAAATAACGGCGTTCTTCGTTAATCGGCCCATTTACTTTTGGGTCGGAAGCGGACCAACGGCTATTATATCTGCAATATTTTCTGCTGCGCCGATATTATTTCGCCGCCGGTTTCTCCGTGCTGGAAATGCCGGTCCCCGTGTCCCATTTGGTAGTTTGCCCGAAAAGCAGAAGGTAGCAGCCCGATCGCGCTAACGGTCGGACTGCGCTGCCCGATTTCGGTGCGTCAGAGCTCGTTTTTCCGCTACGAGACCCGTGGGTGCCGGGCTGATTTTAATGATTTATCGGTAATTTACCAATAGGGCGGGCCTCATATATTCCGTCTTTGTCTGACCAGGCTGAGGGCGCAATTGTTCAGGGGGGACAATGATTTTATCACGACGCCATTTCATGGCGAGCGCCGGCATTGCCGGTTTCGCAGGACTATCCGGCTGTACCGGCCAGTTCGGCTCGGCAAATTCCTATCTGACGCCGATCATGCGGCCGCAAAATCACAATATCGTCACCCATTGGTGCGACGTCATCATGCAGCAGATCCGCGATCAACGGGTGCCGCCGCCGCGCGCGGCCTATAATCTGGCGATGCCGACAGCCGCCGGATTTCTGGCCGCGAACGGCATATTGCAGGCCTATGACGATCCCTTTGGCATCGGTGTCGGACCGCGGGGGGCCGATCCTGCAATGGCTTATGGCGTGGCTTTTGCCACCGCCGCCTCGGAAGTGTTCCAGCAGCCCTTTATCGGCGAGCGGATGGATTTCGCCAATCAGATTCCCGATGGCGAAGCCAAATCGCTCGGTGCCGCCTGGGGCCGGCAGGTTGGCCTGAAAATCGTCAAGATGCGAACCCGCGACGGATCGCAGCCGAGCAAGGTCAACTATTATCTGAACCGCTATCAGCGCCGCCACGATGCGCTGCAATGGACGCCGAGCGGGCCGCTATACAGCGCCAAGCCCGGCCCGGCCTTTGACAGTTTTTCCCGGCCGCTGTTCCCGGGCCATGGCCAGATCAAGCCCTGGACGATGGGCCGCACCGAAAATTTCCGGACCGCGCCCTTTCATGATTCGGCCAGCCCGGAATTTGCCGCTGAATTTGATCAGGTTCGGGTTTTGGGCGCCGCTGACAGCCGCGAACGGACCGCCGATCAGAGCGAGATCGCCCTGTTCTGGGAAGATGGTCCCTGGGGCATTACCCCGCCGGGTCATTATATGCTGATTGCCATACAGGTGCTGCAGGACCGCAATCTGTCGTTCATCGAGTGGGCGCGGGCGATGGCGCTGATCGGCATGACCCAGTGCGA
>Ga0209491_10001168_pt1 | contig 51920 bp, 35 predicted proteins | sample BON02_FD_187213 | JGI IMG/M metagenome (GOLD analysis project Ga0209491, IMG submission 187213) | Freshwater microbial communities from Lake Bonney liftoff mats and glacier meltwater in Antarctica - BON-02 (SPAdes) (version 2) | ecosystem: Environmental > Aquatic > Freshwater > Ice > Glacier...
CGGACAAAACGCGGGACAAACTCTTCCACAATGGCCCGGATCAGTATGTTCTGGCCACCGGCGGAAAGTTGGATCGTGTTTCCATCGGGCATCTGAACCGATTCACGAGGCAAGTCACGGTGGCGAGCCTGGAGCGCGCCGGATGCTGGATTCTTGAGGAAAAAGCCGAGCTGCGTTTCAAAAGCCGATGAACCGAAGCTCCTGAGTAAAGCCAGCGTTTCAGCAGTGAGCTGGTAACACCACTTCGGACTGTTGATGGGCCGCGACGGTTTGTCCGGATTCTCGACGAGGAGACCGTGTTGGATGAATTGGTGAACTGTCTGACGTCGAATCGTCTCTCTCGTATTCGGAGCGTAGCTGACACCATGAGTGGGCACTCATCCAGTCCATCATCTCCGTGATTCGCCGGTGCGGGTCGCGGGCGTCGGTCCAGAACGCCCTCGGTTGCAGATCGGCCAACGCGAGTAGGGTCAGAGCGGAGCGCTCATTCTGCTGCTCCCGCGGAATGCCTACAGCGACGAGAACCCTAACCTGATTTATTCATGAGAGTTTTGGCGATGCGCAGCCAAGCCTTGAAAAAACAAGGCGCGATCCGGTTTTCCCCGCAGGTGTATTCGGGAATACATCGAGGACGAAAATCGGAGCGCAACGCAGTAGTTTCGGGGATTGGCAAGTAGCGGCGGAACTTTTCATGAATAAGTCAGGCTAAGGGCTTCCTTGATCCGTTTTACTGCCGAAGGTTTCATCGTCACACGAACGAAGGAGCGCCGAGGAGTTTGGTCATCGCCAGGTCGATGGAATTCTGGTGGCCATCGTCGAGCGACGCCTGGCCGAGCTGCTCCAGGCCCGAAAGGTCCGGATATCGAAACGCCCGCAAATCCGTCGCATTGACCTGAGTGTGGCCATTAAACTGCCGGAAATATCGATCGGCCACAGAGGAATTGAGAAATCGGGTTAGCCCCCTCGCCAGGTCAGTCGACAGCCCGCCTCGTTTTCGGTGAAAGAAGTTCAGATGATTTTCGATGCCGATCAGTCCGTCCGCGAAATCTTCCGGGTCAAGCACGCCGGCGACGAGGCGTCGTTTCTCCTCTTTCGACGGAGAACAAATCGGGCCGCCGGAATGAGCCAACGGCGGGTTTCCTCGTTGATCTCGACGGCAACGGGCTTCTTCCCGATCCGGGTATCACCGCCATCGTCTGCGTTTCGTGGCGGCGGCAGCACCCGGCCACCCCTGACCGCATGAGGATAAAGCAGGGGCACGTCTGTCGCTCTCAAGGAACGGGAGAGGGAATCTTTCAGCCGGAAATCGACGACCGGACCGGTCGAGACCTCGAGCCCCAGCTGTTCCAGGCGGCAAGGCAGGCCCTGAATGTAATCGCGAATATCGTTACCGTCACTGTCGGTGGCGATGTGGATGACCTGATCGGGATCATCCGGGGAGACAAAACGATCTTTGGAAACCTGCATTTCCGTGGGAGATTCGAGGCTACCGGTTGAGACCATGATCGTGTCCGTCCCGAGCTTGCCGCGACTGAGATGGAAAAGGATGTTTTCCTGCAAAACCGCGTCACGACTGAACGCTTCCGTCCGGGATTGGAAGAGGTGAACCCGGTGAAAAGTGGATCGGGCGATTAGGTCGCGGCGAAAATCACGAAAGTAGGGACCGTTGCAAAAGCTGCGAGGCGTGATGGCGGAAAGTTCACCACCTTCGGTAAGTTGACGCATCGCGAGCCAAACGAAGGCGGCGTAGAGATTCGAAGTCTCCATCCCAACGGAGTTAAGCAGCGTCCGCTCCGGAGAGCGCGTGGCGATCTTTCGATAGGGCGGATTGAGAATCGCGTGAGTGATTGACGTCTCTTCGGCCCCGCTGAAGAGCCCGTCATCGAGCGCTCGCACGGCGCATTCGATGTAACTTTCATTTTTCAGAATCACAGTTGTCGTGATGCCCGCCCTCTTCAGTGCCGCAGCGAAAGACGAAAGATTGCGGCGCAGAGCGGGAACGAAGGCAGGATCGAGCTCCCATGCTTCCAGAGTCACGGTCCGCAGCTCCGGCAGCGTTCCTGTCGCGCGCAGCGCCAGGATGCGATCCACCAGTGCCGCCGTCAATACGCCGGCCCCGGCACCGGGATCAAGCAAGTGAAGTGTATGGCGATTAAGGCCCGCTTCGTGAAACCACCCCGCGAGGCTGCGCGCGATCGGGGTTGGCGTAAAAAACTGCCCTCCCCCCGCCGATCATCACGGGTTTTTTCCGCGCAGGCGTGCACGCCGAGGGTGTCGGCCATGGATAGCACATCCGGGGCGATCGTTGAACTCATGGCACAGGTGAACATCATTTCAACGGCTTGTCAAAAGATCGTTTCCTGGCCGGAAACTCGCCGGAGCCACCCCTCACCCCGCCGCCTTCGGCGTCAGGAGCGACTTCCCGGTCATCTCGGCCGGGGGAATCACTCCTAACAACCCGAGAATCGTCGGCGCGATATCGGCGAGGATGCCGTCGTGGAGGACGAGCTCATCGGCATCGGCTCCGACGTAGATGAGCGGCACGGGATTGGTGGTGTGGGCGGTCTGGGGCGAGCCGTCTTCGTTGATCATCTCTTCGCAGTTTCCGTGATCGGCGGCGATGAGCAGCTTGCCACCGAGGGAGAGGATCTTTTCCACGACTTGCTGCACGCAGTGATCGACGCACTCGACCGCTTTGATCGCGGCGGGGACGTTGCCGGTGTGCCCGACCATGTCGGGGTTGGCGTAGTTCACGATGATGAGATCGTAATCGGCGGCGCGCTTGAGAATGGTCTCGGTGACCTCTTTTGCCGACATCTCGGGCTTCTCATCGTAGGTGGCGCAGTCCCGCGGCGACTGCAGCATCGCCCTGTCCTCACCGGGATTCGGCTCTTCGACGCCGCCGTTGAAGAAGAAGGAGACGTGCGGGTACTTCTCGGTCTCGGCGACGCGGAGCTGCTTGAGCCCCGCTTCGGCGACGACCTGCCCGAGGGTGTTGCGAAGTTCCACGGTGGGAAAGACGACGGGACAGCCGTAGGTCTCGTCATACTCAGTCAGCGTGTAATAGCCCACTTTTGGCTGCACCCCGCGATCAAATCCGCTGAAGTCGTCGCGCAGGAAGGCGAGGCTGAGCTGGCGCGAGCGGTCGGCGCGGAAGTTGAAAAAGAGGATCACATCGCCATCGCGGACCCGCTCTTCGTTGATCGCCTCGAAGACCATGGGGATCATGAATTCGTCGGTGACGTCATTGGCGTACTGCTCCGCGACCGCCTCGGAGGCGAGAACGGCTTTTGCCTCTCCTTTTCCAAAAACGATCGCATCCCAGGCGAGCTTGGTGCGATCCCAGCGCTTGTCGCGATCCATCGCAAAGTAACGCCCGATCACCGTGGCGATTCTGGCGCCGGACTCGGCGAGTTTGTCCTCACAATAGCCGAGAGACTTCGCTCCGCCGGTCGGGGAGGTGTCGCGCCCGTCGGTGATCGCGTGGACCATGATGTCGTTCACTCCGGCCGCCTTGGCCGTCGCGGCAAGGGCGACGAGGTGATCCTGGTGACTGTGGACGCCGCCGTCCGAGACGAGCCCGATGAGATGGAGGCGGGATTTCGACGCTTTGGCGAAAGCCTCGAGGAGAACCGGATTGGTCGCGAGATCGCCGTCCACGATGGCTTTGTTGATTCGGGTAAAATCCTGATAGACAATGCGTCCGGCCCCGAGATTGAGGTGGCCCACCTCGGAGTTGCCCATCTGTCCCTCGGGCAGGCCGACTTCCAGACCGCTGCAGCTAAGTTGCGCGACGGGATATTTCTCGTGCATTCCCCATGTGAAAGGGGTGTTCGCCAGCCTCGGGCAGTCGCCGTAGCGCTCGGCTCCCGCCGGACCCGCCTGATTGTCACCCCATCCATCCCGAATAATAAAAACGACCGGTTTCTTCGCCATATCTCTGAGTAATCGGGCAGCTTGTGCAGCTCTGCAAGTCTTTCGGTGAGAGCGCCCTCACTCACGTCGCCGCCAGATCGCCTCCGCCACGACGAGATCGGCGGGCACGGTGATCTTGAGGTTCGGCTCGAAGTTTTCGACCAGTTTCACGAGATGGCCAATGCCGGTCACGGCGGACACTTCGTCGGTGACGAGGTCCCCTCGCACGAGCACGGCCGCATAGGCCTCGAGCAGGAGCGGCAGGGAAAAAATCTGCGGCGTCTCCATGGCCCAGAGATCGTCCCGCGAGACTGCTCCGGAAACTTCCCCTGCGGCATTGCCGCGTTTCAGCGTGTCAGCGATGCGGTGCGCGAGGGTCGCGGCGCCGCTTTCCCGGGCGACCGCGACACACCGCGTGACGGCGGCAACGCTCACGAGGGGCCGCGCCGCATCATGCACCGCGACGAGGTCGCAGCCCTCCCCGACCCGCTCGAGTCCGGCATGCACCGAGAGATGACGCTCGGCCCCGCCCTCGATCACTTCGATGAATTTCGAAATTCCCAACCGAATTGCCGCCTCGCGCACGGCTTCGAATTGCTCCGGCGAGGTCACGACACGGATCTCCGTGACCTCGGGACATGCTGCAAGAGCGAGGATGGATCGCGTGAGGACAGACTCGCCGCAGAGGTCGGCCGCGAGCTTGTCGAAGCCCATCCGCCGACTGCTCCCGGCTGCAACGATGATGACCGATACGCTCATCCCCGGACGCGTCTCCACTCAGGCGAGCTTCGCCATGACCGCCTGAGAGAGCGTCTTGCCGTCGGCCCGACCCTCGGTGCGGTCCTGCACGAGTTTCATGACCTGGCCCATCTCCTTGCGGGACGTCGCCCCGACTTCGACGATGGCGGCGGCTATGATCTCCTCGAGCTTTTCCACGCTGAGCGGCTCGGGCAGGTAACCGTTCAGCACCGCCATCTCGGCGGTCTCCTGCTCGACCAGTTCCATGCGACCGCCGGCGGTGTACTGCTCGATCGAGTCCTGACGCTTCTTCACTTCGCGACGGATCACGACGACGACCTCAGGATCGGTCAGTTCGGCGTCGGCGCCGCCTTTTTCGATGGCCGCGTTCTTGATCGCCGACTTCAGCATACGGATCGTGCCGAGGGCAAGCGTGTTCTTTTCACGCATCGCCGTTTTCATGTCTTCCGTAATCTGTTGGGATAATTCACTCATGCGCTAAGCTACTCGGGTACATCCATTCCGCGACGTGAAAAACGATACCTCATCCTCCCATCAGGCCAAAGCCAGCGCCAAAGCCAAAGCACCGCTCCAACTCGGGGGGCGGCTCTGGAAATGCCTCATGGGCCTGATCCTCATCGCAGTCGGCTCCGCCTTCGTCCAGTATCTCTGGCACGCATACACCCGGGCCGCAAAGATGGACGACTGGGTCGAGGTGCCCTGCGAAATCGTGAAGATGGACGTCGATGACGAGCAGTTGAACCAGCGCGGCATGACGAAGTATATTTTCGAGGTGGCCTACACCTACGAGTTCGAGGGAAATACCTATACCGGATCTCGCCTCAAGCGCCTCCCCACCGAGGTGAGCGATCCGCGGAAGCTCAAAAATCACATCAAAGACTACGCGGTCGGCGCCAAAACAATCTGCTACCTCGACCCCGACGCGCCGGAGACCGTGGTGCTGAAAAAAGACTCCAAAGCCGCCCTCTATACGATCTGGTTTCCCTGCCTCTTCATCGTCGGCGGCGCCGGGATGATCGTGTCCGCTCTCTTCCGAAGAAGCGCATGAAACCCGGATTACTCCTCGACCGCAGCTTCTGCGACCACGACACCGGCGACCATCATCCCGAAGCGCCCGGTCGCATCCTCTCCATCATCGAGGCGCTCACTGCATCGGGACTCGAGCCGAAATGCACCCCCATCGCTCCCCGCGAGGCCACCGATGACGAGATCCGACTCGTCCACACCGACGGCTATCTGCAAAAAATCCTCACCGAGATCGATGGCAGCGGGTCGGGGCAGCTCAGCACCGGCGACACGCAGTATGGACCCGACTCCCTCCGCGTCGCCCGTCTCGCCGCCGGGGGCCTGCTCAACGCCGTCGATGGGGTCATCGCGGGGACTTTTGCGAATGCCTTCTGCGCGGTGCGCCCGCCCGGTCACCACGCCACCGCTGATCGGGGGATGGGCTTTTGCATTTGTAACAATGCCGCCATCGCCGCCCGCTACGCCCGGCAAAAGCACGGCCTCGAGCGGGTCGTCATCATCGACTGGGACGTCCATCACGGCAACGGCACCCAGGACATTTTCTATGAAGACGGCAGTGTCTTTTATTTCTCCACCCACCAGTCGCCCTGGTATCCCGGGACCGGAGCCAAAGACGAAACCGGTGCCGGCAAAGGACTCGGCACAACCCTCAATGTCCCCCTCCCCGCCGGCAGCGGCATGGAGGAAATCGGGGCCGCCTTTCGCGGGGGCTTCACCAAAAAAATGGCCGATTTCAGGCCCGACCTCGTCATAATCTCCGCCGGCTTCGACAGCCGTATTGGTGATCCGTTAGGGCAGCTCACCCTGACTGACGAGGACTTCGCGACGCTCACGAGAATGCTCATGGACATCGCCGCCGAACACGCCAAAGGCCGCCTCGTCTCCGTGCTCGAAGGCGGCTACAATCAGGCCGGCCTCGCCAGCGCCGTGAAGAGCCATGTCGGGGCGTTGATGAAGTGATCTCCCCCTGTAGGTGGCCTCTCTGAGGCCGCGTTGAGCACCCAACAACGCTCGATCACCCAATCCGGGGTCGCAGACCCCCGGCTACAGCGGAGCGGCCCCTTCTCCACAGCATGAACAGGCGCATCGGACGTGATCTCCCCAAGTCAGATCCCCTGTCACTCAACCGCTTTCGACACTTCAGCAATCTTGTTGAAAACCTCTGCCGAGCTGTTTGCCACCCGGTTCCCCGAGGCATCGACCATCACGTAGTGAGGGACGGAATTCTTGGTCTTGAACTCCATCAGGTCGCTACGCTTCACATCATCAGGGACGACAGTGAGCCAGGGGAACCCTTCCTTGGCAGCCCACTCCTCAGCGGCTTCCTCGGAAGAATCCGCCGAGATATGAATGAACTCGACCTTTGGATTGTCAGCGATAGAGGCTTTGAATTGCTGAACCACCTGCGGAGCCGCAGCTCTGCATGGGGGACACCACGAGGCGGAGTAATAGAGAACATAAAACTCCGGAGATTTTGTTAACTCCGCTTTCTTGAATCGTTTCCCATCGAGAAGGTGCAGTTTCACTTTCGACATTTTTTCGGACATCACCGAAGAGTCGGAAGTAGAGGAGGAGGCGGAATCGGCCGAGGAAGCCGAGGAGGCCGATTCATCAATGAAAGCAATATCGGCGGCGGAGAGTTTGTCTTTGGGAAAAGCGAGGGGACGTCCGTTGACAAGGACTGTGACAATGCCGGAGTCTGCATCGTAGGACTTCAGTTCTCCCTCGAAGGTCTTTGCTCCATCAGAGCTGGTCCAGGTCCGGGCATATGCGTTGCTCCCGAGCAAAGCAACGAGCGCAATCCAAAGTAGGGTATTTCTCATGAGCCTCTTTTAGCAGATAGACAGGGGTCTTGTCTTCCCAAAAATCCACAAAACGCAACACGCCCTCACGCCAACAACTTCCGCACCACGTCCCCGTGCACGTCGGTAATCCGGAAATCCCGACCCTGGAATCGGTAGGTCAGCTCCTTGTGATCGAATCCGAAAAGATGCAGGATCGTCGCATGGAGATCATGCACGTGGACGGGATCTTCCTCGACGCCCCAGCCGACTTCGTCCGTCGACCCTAGGATCTGGCCGCCCTTGATGCCGCCTCCAGCCATCCAGAGACTGAAGGAATTCGGATGATGATCGCGACCGGTCACGGTTTTGAACCCGCTACGATTTTCCCCGAGCGGGGTCCGGCCGAACTCCCCGCCCCAGACGACGAGCGTCTCGTCGAGGAGACCGCGTTCTTTCAGATCCTTCAGCAGCGCCGCGACCGGCTGATCGGAAATGCGAGTGTTCGTCGCGAGCTCGGAATCGAGATTGCTGTGCTGATCCCAGGTCGAGAGGAAGAGCGTCACGAAGCGCGTCCCCCGCTCGACGAGACGGCGGGCGAGGAGACAGTTGCGGGCAAAGGAGCTCTGGAATCCAGTCTTGTCCTTCGGGTCCCGCTCGCTGCGATCAAGTCCGTAGGCCTCGCGGGTAGCCGCGCTTTCGCCCGAGAGATCGATCAGCTCGGGCGCAGCCGACTGCATCCGGTAGGCGAGCTCGTAGTTCTTGATCCGCGCCGCGATCTCGGGATGCCCGCTCTTTTCAAAGCGCCGCTGATTGAGCGAGTTGATCGTCTCGACACTGCGGCGCTGCATCGCGGGAGTGATGCCGTCGGGCGTCTCGAGATTCAGGACCGGACTGCCGCTGCTGCGAAAGAGCGAACCCGCGTAATTCGTCGGAAGAAAACCGCTCGACCAGCTCGCCGCGCCACCGGGGAGGCCGCGTCCCAGCGTCGTCAGGACGACGTAGCCCGGCAGATCGCGCGAGTCGCTCCCGAGCCCGTAGTTCAGCCACGAGCCGAGGGTGGGCCAGCCGCGAAAGGGCGAACCGGTGAGCATCAGCAACTGCCCGGGGAGGTGATTGAACTGGTCGCAGTACATCGAGCGGATCAGGGCGATGTCGTCGACGCAGGTCGAGAGATGCGGGAGCAGATCCGAGAGATCCATCCCGCATTGGCCGTATTTTTTAAAGGTCCGCGGGCTGCCCATGAGCCTGGCCTGATCTTTTTGAATGAAGGCGAACTTCGCTTTTTCCAGAATTGAGGGCGGGAGCGGCTGGCCGTCGAGTTCATTGAGTTTCGGCTTCGGATCAAAGAGATCCATCTGGCTCGGGCCGCCCTCCATGAAGAAATAGATGCAGTTCTTCGCCTTCGGCGCAAAGTGCGGTGCCTTGAACGAGCCGTCGCCCGCGAGGAGCCCGTCGTCCCGCAACATCGAAGCCAGCGCGAGGGCACCGAGGCCGCTCGCGCCCGAGGTGAAAAAATCCCGGCGGCTCTGAGAAGGGTTGGCAAGAGGGTCAAGCATGGGACACAAGAGGGTTTCCCGTGAGGATTCAGTCGCGGGTGATGAATTCGTCGAGGTTCAGGACGACCCGCGCCGTTGCGGCGAGGGCATGTTCGGGATCGGACTCGGTCACGAAATCGGCGTAGGCGGAGAGCAGGGTATCGACCTCCGACGCCTCGGGCGCACGGTTGAGGCAGCGCTCGTAGAGATCGACAATGGCGGCATCGGTTTTCGCCCCGTGTTTTTCGAGCAGCGATTTCCCGAGCACTTCGGCGCACTCGTGAAAGACCGGATCATTGAGCAGGGCGAGGGCCTGCATGGGACTGTTCGAGCGGTCGCGACGACTGCACGAGACATCGGTAGCGGGGGCGTCGAAGGTCGTCAGGGTGGGATAGAGGATCGTCCGCTTCAGGAAAATGTAGAGTCCGCGCCGGTAGCGATCCTCACCCTGGCTCTCGGGCCATTTCACGCTCCGCCCGACCTCGGTGACAAAGCCGGCCAAGGGCGGATAGACCGACTCGCCGCCGATCTTCCGCGAGAGCAATCCGCTCGCGGCGAGGTGGATGTCGCGCACCACCTCGGCATCGACGCGGAAGCTGTTCTGCCTCCAGAGCAGCGCATTGTCCGGCGACGCGAGATCGGGTCCGCCGGGCAGAGCGGAGGACTGACGGTAGGTCTCCGAGTCCACGATCAGGCGGATGAGCGCCTTGCGGCTCCAGCCGAGGCGGCGGTACTCGGTCGCGAGCCAGTCGAGCAACTCGGGATGACTCGGGGCAGCGCCTTCGGTGCCAAAGTCATCCGAGGTGGCGACCAGCCCGACGCCAAAGAGATGCTGCCAGATCTGATTCACGGCGACACGGGCGGTGAGCGGATTAGCCTCGTCAAAGAACCACTGCGCGAGATCGAGGCGATCGGCCGTGCCGCCGGGGCGGCGCATTTTCAGATCGTGCAGGACCGCCGGCACGCCAGGCGTGACCGTCTCGCCGCGGCGGGCGTAGTCGCCCCTGACATGCACAAAACTTTCCCGTCGCTCCTCGATCCGCTCGGTCAGCGACTGCACCCGGCTCGCGGGTTTTGCCGGCGGGTTCGCGAGGTTCCCGTCCAGCGCAAGTCGCAGGGCACTCCAGACCGGATCGATGCTGCGATGGTGAGCAGCGATGACTTCCTCGTGCGCGGCGCTGCGCGACCCAACCACCAGGGAGAGCGCCTCGCGCACCCCATCGGGAAAGGGCGCCGCCGCCTCTCGATCCCCTGTCGTCGCAAGGCGGAACTGCCGCAAGGTCGCGCCCCCGGGCTGCTTGTTCGCGAGAGTGATGACGAGGCGACTGCCGGGCTCCAGCGTCACGACCTCTTTTAAACGAAAGACAGCCGCGTGCCACTGCCTCGTGCGGCTCGACACGCTCCACCCGCCCGTCGATTTAGAGTCGAGCACGAGCGTGGGATCGGTCTCCCCATCGGCGAAGCTCACCGAGACAGCATCGAGCGGGAGCGCCCGCGCCTTTTCCGAGCCGGACTCAAGGCGGGCGGAAATGCCGGAGAGGACAAAAGCCCCGTCCTTCCCCCGCCCCGCCGATGTGCCCGGCTCCGGTCCACTCCCGGACGAACCGATCACTTCGAGCCGGATCGAGGAGATTATTCTTGTCTTGTCAGGGCTAACGGATTCGACCGTGTAGGTCACGGTGTCAGGATCTTTACCCGATCGACCCGTCACCGTAATCGTCCCGTCATCGAGGACCTTCATCGTGTCACCCGCGCCCGACTCGGCCTTTGCCGGTTTCAGCACGGACCAGGCCACCGCGGCCGGCAGCGGCACGACGGACTTTTCCCAGGCGGCGCGCCGGGCAGGCAGCGCCTCCTTTTCATCCCCGGCGAGCGCCGCCTCGAGGGGTTTTCGTTTTTCGGTCCAGCGGGCGAACGCGGACTCGTATTTCTCCGTCTCCCCCGGGAGCGGAATGGTGGGATCACTGTCCTCGAGGTTGTTGAAGAAGGCGTAGAACTGGTAAAACTCGTCCTGCTTCAGCGGATCGTGTTTGTGATTGTGGCACTCGGCGCAGGCGAGGGTGAGCGCGAGCCAGGTCGTCGCGGTGGCGTTGACGCGGTCGATCACCTCCTTGGTGCGGTGCAGCTCCTTGTCGACCCCGGCCTCGGTATTGCGGAGGGAGTTCCGGTGAAAACCGGCCGCGATCTTCTGCTCCGCGGTCGCGTCGGGGAGGAGATCGCCCGCGAGCTGCTCGATGCTGAATTGATCGTAGGGCTGATCGCGATTGACCGCCGCGACCACCCAGTCGCGGTAGCGCCAGGCCCAGCGGCGCTCGGTGTCGCCGAGGTAGCCGTCGCTCTCGCCATAGCGGGCCAGATCGAGCCAGTGACGTCCCCAGCGCTCGCCGTAGTGCGGTGAGGCGAGGAGCTTTTCCACGACCGCACGCCGGGCAGTCGCGGGATCCTTTTTTGACGCCTCGACAAAGGTGGTCACCTCGCCGGGCGAGGGCAGCAGGCCGGTGAGATCGAGATGGAGACGCCGCAGGAGCGTGCGGGGGTCAGCCTCGGGCGAGGCGGTTAGTTTTTCGTTCTCAAGCCGGGCGCGGATGAAGGCATCGATAAGATGCTCCGCAGTCGTCGACGGCAACTCCGCCCGCACCGGCACCTGGAAGGCCCAATGGTCCTTCGCGGCGGCTTTAGCCGGGAGCAGGCACAGCAGCGGGAGCAAAGACAGAAAAAGGAATCTCGGGCGTCGGGTCAACATCACGTGGCGGGAGCTTACCACGGAGTGAGTACTGGGGATATTACGTATGCACGGAGTCGTGTGGGCATTCCGGCACTCTAACTATCCCCCCGTGTTTTGAATCAAGGCCAGGGCGGGGGAATCCGAAAGTCGATCCAGAGATATCTTGTTTTCGAGAGCGGTTTGAACGAAAATCCTATTCATGGGAATTGTCTTCAACGTGACGCAAGAGGGTGACGGAGGTTATGTCGCGGAATGTCTTTCTCATGACATTTTCACTGAGGGAGATACTTGGGACGATTTGCGCAACAATGTTCGGGAGGCGGTATCCGGGTACTTTTTTGATCGACCGAAGCCTGCCGCTATCCGGCTGCATTTGGTGCGGGATGAACTGCTGACGGGCGCATGAGGTTACCGCGTGACCTGAGTGGAGCCGAACTCATCAAGTTGCTCTGTAAGCATCACGGGTATGTGCTTGTGAATCAGGAGGGTAGTCACGTGATTCTTGAAACTGAAAGCCCGCGGCATCATCGATTAGCTAGCATACCCGATCACAATTCGCTGCGCATTGGAGCGCTCAATTCCATTTTGCGTTCCGTTTCCGAGCTTAAAGGGGTGTCAAAAGAAGAAATACTCAAAGAGAAGTAGCAGACTCCCTTCTTGTCGGGTACGCGCTTCCCCAACCGGAATGGCACGGGCCTTGCGTCGTCCTAAGTTCTTCTGAACGAACGGAATCCCCATGTCCCACGACCTCTCTATCTCCTCTCTCCAACGCGCCTACAACGACGGCTCGCTCACTCCACGCACTCTTGTTGCCCAGCTCCGGGAACAGATCGCCGCATCGGATCCGAAGATCTGGATCGCCCTGACTTCCGACTCCCGGCTCGAGGAGATCCTTTCCCGTCTCGACACGACCGCGCCCGATACTCCACCGCTCTACGGCGTGCCCTTCGCGATCAAGGACAATATCGACCTCGCCGGTGTGCCCACGACTGCGGGCTGTCCGGACTATGCCTACGATCCTGACAAAGACGCCACCGTCGTCTCGCGGCTCGTCGCGGCGGGGGCGATCCCGATGGGAAAAACGAACCTCGATCAGTTCGCGACCGGTCTCGTGGGAGTGCGTTCTCCCTACGGCGTGCCGGAGAATCCTTTCAACCCCGACTTCATCCCGGGCGGCTCGTCCTCCGGATCCGCCGCCGCGGTGGCGCGGGATCTCGTGAGTTTTTCCCTCGGCACCGACACCGCCGGGTCGGGCCGCGTCCCCGCCGGACTGAACGAGCTCGTCGGTCTGAAGCCCTCTCTCGGACTGCTCTCGACTACCGGAGTAGTCCCCGCCTGCCGCTCGCTCGACTGTGTCTCGATCTTCACCAAATCCGCCGCCGACGCCGCGACTGTGCTCGAAGTCGCAGCGGGATTCGATGCAGACGACGCCTACTCACGCGTGCCGACCCAGTCGCCGTGGTGGCGGGCCGATGCCTTTACCTTCGGCGTGCCCGCGCCGGACCAGCTCGAGTTCTTCGGCAACGCCGAGGCCGCCACCCTTTTCCAAAATGCCGTCGAGCGTCTCGAGTCCCTCGGCGGGACGAAGGTCGTGATCGACTTCGCCCCCTTCCTCGAGGCGGCCCTCCTCCTCTACGAAGGTCCCTGGGTTTCTGAGCGCTTTGCGGTGATCGAGGACTTTCTGCGGGAAAAACCGGAGAGCCTGCATCCCGTGACGCGGTCCATCATTTCCAAAGGAGGCGATCCCCGGGCCGTCGACGGATTCCGCGCCCAATACAAACTCCGCGCCCTGAAGCGCCGCGCCGATGCGGTCATGGGCGCCGTCGCTCTCATCGTCACGCCGACGGCGGGGACGGCCTACACCATCGCCGAAGTCGAGGCCGAACCGGTGAAGCTGAACTCGAACCTCGGCTACTACACCAATTTCATGAACCTCCTCGACCTCAGCGCCTGCGCCATCCCGGCCGGTCGCCTGGCATCGTCGGGGATGCCGTGGGGCATAACCCTGGTCGGTCCGGCTTTTGCAGAAAAGGCGATCCTCGGACTGGCCGGGCGATTCATGGAGGAAAAATCGGAGACAGCCCTGCCCGCCGACTGGATAGAGGTCGCCGTCTGCGGGGCCCACATGCGCGGCCTTCCTCTGAACTGGCAGCTCACCGATCGCGGCGCTGTCTTTCTCGCAGATGACGAGACCGCCGCCGCCTATCGGCTCCTCGCCCTGCCACCGGTGGGCGGATTGCCTCCGCGTCCCGGACTCATCCGCGAGGAGAGCGGCATGGGCGCCTCCATCCTCCTCGAGCGATGGGCCGTGCCGGCGTCGAAATTCGGGTCCTTCGTCGCAGCGATTCCTTCACCGCTCGGGTTCGGAAAACTCGAGCTCGAGAGCGGCCGCTACGTGACCGGCTTCCTCTGCGAATCGGCGGTTCCGGAAGGCTCCCGCGAGATTACCGAACTGGGAGGCTGGCGCGCCTTTCTGGCGGAAAAGTCGTAGAGCGCGAGTGACGGTGCGGCAGACCCGCCCCATCCTTTTTCTTGCGCTCGGGCAAAGGAAAGTCGTCACTGAGCCTCTACCATGAAATCCCTCACGATCGGACTGACCCAGTTCGCCGCCGTCGATGACACGGCCACTAATTTAGACAAGGCCGAGCGTCTCGCCCGCGAGGCCGCCGCCAAAGGCGCCCAGGTCATCTGCCTGCAGGAGATGTGCTCGACGCTCTACTTCTGCCGTCGCGAGGATCCCGCCTTTTTCGACTACGCCGAGGCCATCCCCGGCGACACCACGGCACGTTTTGCCTCGGTCGCGAAAGAGCTCGGTGTCGTCATCGTGCTGCCGCTCTTCGAAAAACGCGCCACCGGTCTTTACCACAACACCGCCGCCGTCCTCGATGCCGACGGCACCTACCTCGGCAAGTACCGCAAGATGCACATCCCCGAGGATCCCGGTTTTCACGAGAAGTTCTACTTCACCCCCGGCGACCTCGGCTACCGCGTCTGGGAAACGGCCTTCGGCAAAATCGGAGTCCTCATCTGCTGGGATCAGTGGTATCCCGAGGCGGCGCGTCTCACTGCGATGCAGGGGGCCAACGTCCTCTTTTATCCCACCGCGATCGGCTGGCTCGCCGAAGAGCGCGACACCCTCGGACCCGCCCAGCACAACGCCTGGGAAACCGTCCAGAAAGGGCACGGCGTCGCCAACGGCTGCTACATCGCCGCCTCAAACCGCGTCGGACGCGAGGGCGACACCCTCTTCTGGGGCCAGTCTTTTGTCTCCGATCCCTACGGCGAAGTCCTCGCCCGCACCCACGTCGAAGACGAGACCGCCCTCGCCGTCGAGTGCGACCTCGAAAAGCTCGAAGAGTTCCGCAACATCTGGCCCTTCTTCCGCGATCGCCGCATCGACAGCTACGATCCCATCCTGCGCCGCTGGATCGATTGAGGAAGGGATTCAGGTGTTCAGGGATTCAGGAAAAACTTGAAACCTGCAACTTGAAACTTGAAACCTAAAACCTGAGACTTCCCCCCTTGAACACCTCAATCCCTGAATCCCTGAATCCCTCTCCTTACAGAATGCCCGCCGAATGGGAACCCCAGACCGCGGTCTGGCTTTCCTGGCCTTCGGGGCATCCTGATTGCTGGCCCGAGACCCTCGAAAAAGTCGAGGCGGTCTTTGCCGAGATCGCCGCCGCGATCAGTCGTTACGAACCGGTCCGCATCAATGCCCCGGCCTATCGACACGAGTCGATCCGGCAGCAGATCCTCGTCGCGGGGCCCCAGGCCGACCATCTAGAACTCTACGATCATGCCAACGACGACGTCTGGTGCCGCGACCACGGCCCCCTCTTTGTGAAACACCGCGAGAGCGGCGAGATCGCCGTGACGAACTGGGGCTTCAACGGATGGGGCGACAAGTTCGGCCCCTACGAGCAGGACAACGAGATCCCCGTCCGCATCGCCAACACCCTCGGGATGGAGCGCTTCGACGCCGACATGATCCTCGAGGGCGGCTCCATCGAGCAGAACGGTCTCGGGCAAATCCTCACGACCGAGGCCGTCCTCCTCAATCCCAATCGCAATCCTGATCTTTCCCGGGAGGAGATCGAAGATCGCATCAAGTCCCTCCTCGGCATGAACGAGATCTTCTGGCTACGCTCCGGGATCGAGGGCGACGACACCGACGGCCATATCGACGACATCGCCCGCTTTGTTAACGACCGCACCATCGTCATCTCGCAGGAGAAAGACGGGAAAAATCCCAACCACCGCGTCCTCCGTGAGAATCGCGAGCGTCTCGGCGACTTCCGCCTGCCCGACGGCACACGGCCCGAGATCATCGAGCTCGACATGCCCGACGCCTGCCTCGCCCCCGACTGGCGTCTCCCCGTGCTGCCCGCCAGCTATGTGAACTTCCTCATTCTCAACACCGCCGTCCTCGTCCCCGTCTTCGGGCAGAAAAAGCGCGACACCGCCGCCGTCGGCGTCCTCGGTGAGCTTTTCCCCGGACGCGAGATCGTGCCGATCAATGCCGTCGACATCGTCCGCGAGGGCGGGGCGATCCACTGCATCTCGCAGCAGCAACCCGCCTGAACGGCTCCGCAAAACCCCCGGGTCGGCCTTTTTCCCCGCTTCAAAAACCTGCTGCGTCCCCGCCGCAGTGGCTCTACACTCCCGCCCACTCCAAAAGACAGATCATGGCCGAGCAACGCAAGAGTTTCCCCTTCAAAGATTTCGAACCCAAATGGCAGGGCCATTGGGAAGCGAACAAAACCTTCAGCGTCCCCAATCCGGGCGAGGCGGGATTCGATGCGTCAAAGCCGAAGTATTTTGTCCTCGACATGTTCCCCTACCCGAGTGGATCCGGCCTCCACGTCGGACATCCCGAGGGCTACACCGCGACCGACATCATCACCCGTTACAAGCGCATGCGCGGCTGCAATGTCCTCCACCCGATGGGCTGGGACGCTTTCGGCCTGCCTGCCGAGCAGTATGCCATCAAGACCGGACAACACCCCCGCGTCACGACCGAGGCCAACATCGACAACTTCCGCCGCCAGCTCAAGGCGATCGGCTTTGCCTACGACTGGGACCGCGAGGTCAACACGACCGATCCCGGCTACGTCCGCTGGACCCAGTGGATCTTCCTGCAGCTCTATCATTCCTACTTTTGTGAGGAAACGAAAAAGGCCCGGCCCGTCACTCAGCTCGAGGCCAAAGGCTGGACCCGCGAGCAGATCGACGCCGTCCGTCTCGCCTTCGTCCACGAAGCGCCCGTGAACTGGTCGCCCGATCTCGGCACCGTCCTCGCCAACGAGGAGATCGAGGAGTGGAAAGCCAAAGGCCACACCGTCGAGCGCCGCCCCCTGCGCCAGTGGATGCTGCGCATCACCAGCTACGCCGAGCGCCTCATCGACGAACTCGAGCCGCTCGACTGGCCCGAGGGCATCAAGCTGCTGCAAAAGAACTGGATCGGAAAAAGCGAGGGCGCCGAGGTCGATTTCGACGTCGAGGGCCATACCGTCACCGTCTTCACGACTCGTCCCGACACCCTTTTCGGAGCGACCTACATGGTCCTCGCGCCCGAGCACCCGCTCGTCGCCGGGATCACCACCGCAGAGCGGCAGTCCGCCGTCGAGGCCTATGCAAAGGCTTGCGCAGGCAAGTCCGACATGGATCGCGGTGAGCTCAACAAAGACAAATCCGGCGTCTTTACCGGAGCCCACGCCATCAACCCCGTGAACGGTGAAAAGATCCCCGTCTGGATCGCCGACTACGTCATGATGGGCTACGGCACCGGAGCGATCATGGCCGTGCCCGCGCATGACGAGCGGGACTTTGCCTTTGCGAAGAAATTCGATCTGCCCATCATCGAGGTCGTCACCGAAGCGAAAAGTAGCACGGGCTTCCAGCCGGGGCCGCCTTCGGCCATGCACCGTGGCAAGATGCTCGAAATCAGAGAAGGAGCCAAACTCCCTCACTGGACCCAGAGCGATGGCACCTACGCGGTTACCTTCCGTCTCGCCGACTCCCTCGCCCAGACCGTTCTTGACGCCTACCGCACGGAACGTGAGCAGCTCTCGGCTGAAGTAAAAGAGAAAGGCGGAAAAATCAGATCCGAAGATGCTGCCCGTCTCCGTCAGCTCTACTCCGAACGCATCGAATCCTACCTTGATGCAGGAAAGGGCGAATGCTGGCTCGCCCGGCCCGAAATCGCCCGACTCGTGGCGGCGGCTCTGAGACATTTTGACGATGAGCGATACGGTCTCCTCGCCTGGTGCGTCATGCCGAACCATGTCCATGCTGTCCTCCAACCGATGGGGGATCATTCCCTCGAGTCCATTCTCCATTCGTGGAAATCATTTACCGCCAACGAAATCAACAAAGCGCTGGGGCGCAGCGGGGAGGTGTGGCAGGCGGAGTCGTATGATCACCTCGTCCGTGATCGCGACGACCTGAACGAGCAGATCGAGTATGCGCTGAACAATCCGGTGAAAGCGGGACTTCTGGAGTGGGAGTGGGTTGGTTCGGCCTCCGATCGTCAAGGGGAGGGTCATGGGCAGGATGCCCATGCTACTTCAGCTTCCGGCCCGTGCTTCTCGGGCGAGGGTTTCGCCATTCTCTCCGGCTTCCTCGACGGTCTCCCCACCGCCGAAGCGAAGGCGAAGATGATCGACTGGCTCGAGTCAAAAAATCTCGGCAAACGCCGCATCCAGTTCAAGCTGCGCGACTGGCTTTTCTCGCGTCAGCGTTACTGGGGCGAGCCCTTCCCCATCATTTGGGAAAATGGTCAGCACGCCGCCATTCCCGACAGCGAGCTGCCGCTCCTGCAACCCGAACTCGAGGACTTCAAACCCACCGGCGACCCGCGCGGTCCGCTCATCAAAGCGACCGACTGGATCGCCTACAGTGCCACCGCGCAGCGCGAGACGAACACGATGCCGCAGTGGGCCGGCTCGTGCTGGTATTATCTGCGTTACTGCGATCCGAAAAACGCCGAGCGTTTCATTAGCAAAGAAGCCGAGGCCTACTGGCTCGGCGGCAGCGGAAAACCCGGCGCGGTCGATCTCTATGTCGGCGGCACCGAGCACGCCGTGCTGCACCTGCTCTACGCCCGCTTCTGGCACAAGGTTCTCTTTGACCTCGGGCACCTCAGCACGACCGAGCCCTTCCAGAAGCTCGTCAACCAGGGCCTCATCCTCGGCGAGGACGGGCAGAAAATGTCCAAGTCCGTCGGCAATGTCGTCAATCCCGACGACGTCATCTCCGAATACGGAGCCGATTCGCTGCGCCTTTACGAGATGTTCATGGGACCGCTCGAGCAGGTCAAGCCGTGGTCGATGAAGGGAGTCGAGGGCGTCTACCGCTTCCTCGCCCGGGTCTGGCGTCTCGTCATGGAGACCAATCAGGAAGGCGAATGGGTTCTCAATGCAAAGCTCGCCGACATCGTCCCTGACAAAGCCACAAACAAGGTCGTCCACGCCACGATCAAGAAGGTCGGCGAGGACATCGACGCGATGAGCTTCAACACCGCCATCGCCCAGATGATGGTCTGCACCAACGAGTTCACCAAGCTCGAGCAAGTGCCCGTGTCCTCCGTCGTGCTCCTGCTCCAGGTCCTCAATCCCTTTGCCCCGCACCTCAGCGAAGAGCTCAATGCCTCGCTCGCGGGGGCTTTCGGCAGCGTCACCTCCGCCGACCTCGCGAACCAGCCCTGGCCCGACTTTGATCCCGCCTGCCTCATCGAGGACGAGATCGAGATCGTCCTCCAGGTCAACGGCAAGGTCCGCGACAAAGTCTTCGTCCCCAACGGGGCCTCCAATGAAGAAGTCGAAACCCTCGCCCTCGAGAGCGAGAAGGTAAAAGGCTTCATCGACGGCCTCACCGTGCGAAAAGTCATCGTCGTCCCCGGTCGCCTCGTCAACGTCGTCGCGAATTGATCGCATCAACAGGCAAAAACGCCGCCTTCGGGCGCGAGCGCTCCACTCGCTCGTGCCCCTTTTCCTACGGGGTGAACACCCCATACCGGATGTGACCCGCCGGTGTTATCTTGCGTTAATGTCTACCGAAACCATTCTCATCATCGTCGTGCTCATTCTAATCTTCGGGGGTGGCGGTTTCTTTTACCGAAGCCGCCGGTAACCGAGGCCGGGTTGGATACCCAACCCTCTTTACTACCTCGCCTAACCCTGTTAGCTTGTGCGTCATGCAACGACGCGACTGGATCAAGGGCACCTCAGCCTCGGCACTGGCACTCCTCTCCAGCCGGTGGGCGACCACCGCGCTGGCTGCGGACTCTCTCTCGACCCGCTTCCCCGGTCTCGCCGATCTCGCTCTGGCGAAGGCCAACGAACTGGGAGCGACTTTTGCCGACCTGCGCTTCATGCAGACCGATCGTGAGTCGCTCTTCGTGCGTGAGGAGATGGTTCAGGGCGTCGATGCCGGCTCGTCCCTCGGCTGCTCTGTCCGCGTCCTCGTGCAGGGCGCATGGGGCTTTGCCGCGAGTGAAGAAATCTCGGAAAAACGCGTCCTTCAACTCGTCGAGTCCGCCATCGCCATCGCGAAAGGCCAGGCCGGATGGCGGAAGCAGCCCATCGAGATCGAGACCCTCCCCGCCCACACCGGACGCTGGGACATGCCCGTCGCCGTCGATCCTTTCACCATCGCCCTCGAGGAAAAAGTCGAGCGGCTTCTCGAGATCAATCGCGCTGCTCTCGGCAAAGGCGCGAGCTATTGCAACTCCCGCGTCTCCGCCGTGCGCGAGCGCAAATGGCTCGCCAACACCTACGGCACCCGCATCGAGCAGTCCCGCATGCGGATCCATCCCGGCTTCAGCATCACCATCGTCGATCCGAAAAAGGGCGGGTTCGCCTCCCGCGCCAGCATGCTGCCTCCGCGCGGGGCCGGCTACGAGCACTTTAGCGAATGGGACGCCGCCGCCGAGGCCGCCCTCGCCGTCGAACAGGCCCGCGAGAAGATGGCCGCTCCCTCGGTCACCCCGGGGAAGATGGATCTCGTCATCGCCCCGAGCAATCTCTGGCTCACCATTCACGAGACCGTCGGCCACCCCACCGAACTCGACCGCGCCCTCGGCTACGAAGCGAACTTTGCCGGCACTTCCTTTTGCACACCGGACAAGCTCGACTCGCTCCAGTATGGGAGCGAGATCGTGACTCTCATTGCCGATCGCAGCGCCGTCGGCGGCCTCTCCACGGTGAGCTGGGACGACGACGGAGTCAAAACGGCGGGCAAAGAATTCCCCATCGTGAAAGACGGGGTCTTCCGCAATTTTCAAATGGCGCTCGGTCAGGCCGCCCTCATCGGACTCGAGGGCGGCTCGAACGGCTGCGCCTACGCCGACAGCTTCGACGCCTTCCCGATCCAGCGCATGCCGAACATTTCCCTGCAGCCCGGGAAGGACGCGGCCGTCACCGCCGAGAGTCTCATCGCCGATGTCGAGGACGGCATCTACATCGACGGCAATGGCAGCTGGAGCATCGACCAGCAGCGTTACAACTTCCAGTTCACCGGCCAGGTCTTTCACCGCATCCGCAATGGCAAACTCGATGGCATGTTCCGCGACGTCGCCTACCAGGGGAACTCGGTCGATTTCTGGAAAGCCTGCGATGGCCTCGGTGGCGAGCCGACCTACGAACTCGGCGGCGCGATGAACTGCGGCAAAGGCCAGCCCCAGCAGGTCGCCCCCGTCTCCCACGGCGCTGTCCCCGCGAGATTCCGGCAGATCAACGTGCTGAACACCGTGCAGGAGTCCGGCAAAGACATCGCCGCCGCCGTCCAGGGCGGCCCCGTAAAAGGCTGCGACTGCAGTGGCGCGAGGGAGTGGGCGTGAGCTTCATGAATATCTGTGACGATCTGTGTTTAATTCTAACCATGAGACCTGCTTTTTTGACACAGATTTACACAGATGAAGAGGAGATGTCACAGATTCAGAATTCCTCATCTGTGGAAATCTGTGATCATCCGAGACCATCTGTGTTAGATCCTGACGCCTCACTGGATAAATGAGCGACGAAGAACTCACCTACGCAATCATCGGATCAGCGATGCGGGTGCACCGCGAGCTTGGTTCCGGATTGCGGGAGAAGCCCTACGAGAACGCGCTGGTTTTTGACTTCAAAGAAATCGGTCTTCGCTGCATCCAGCAACCCGCCTATCCCATTCTCTACCACGGGCATGTCGTCGGAGAATGCGTCCCTGACATTACGGTTGAGAATCAGGTGGTCGTCGAGATCAAAGCTGTTGAATGCATTGGAGAGAACGAATCAGCCCAAATGTTGAACTATTTAAGGATCTCGAGATTGAAGGTCGGCCTCATTTTGAACTTTAGGAACGCCAAGCTCGAAATGAAGCGACATGTGTATTGAAGAAAGAAGAACACAGATTGCCACAGATGGAGAGAGATTTTCACAGATTTAACAAACAGACACCACCGCCCCCATGATCCCCGCCACCACCGAATCCCTCTGCGCTAAAATCCTCGGACTCGTCAAGGCCGACGCGGCTGAGCTCTACGTCAGCGACTCCGAGGACCTCCTCCTGCGCTCGGCGAACAACGACATCACCTCGAATGGCCTCATCGACCGCATTTCCATCAGCCTCTCGGTGAGCTTCGGGAAGCGCTCCGCCTCGATCTCCGTAAACCAGATCGATGACGAAACCCTGCGCGCCGCCGTCGCCAAGGTCGAGGCCATGGCCCGGCTCGCGCCCGAAGATCCCGAGCACCTCCCGCCGGTCGAGCCCTCCACCTACGCGACGCCGCTGACCTGGGCCGACGCCACCGCCGCGATGACTCCCGAGCTGGCGCTCGCCCAACTGCGTCCCGTCATCGAGGCGGCACGCACGGCCGGGGTCGATAGCGCCGGCTATCTCGAGCGATCCGTCAATGGCTCGGCCTACGCGAACAGTCGCGGCGTTTTCATCTACGAGCGCAGCACTACGGTCGGCTTTTCCATGACCGCCCGCACCGCCGAGGGGCGTGGCTCGGGTTGGGCCAGCACGCAGATCACCGATGCGGGACAACTCGACCTCATTCCCGTCGGCGAGCGCGCCATCGCCAAGGCCCTCGCCTCACGAAACGCCTCCGAGCGCCCCGCCGGGCGCACCACCGTCGTCCTCGAGGCCTCCGCCGCCCGGGATCTCCTCGGGCTGCTCTCGTGGGGGCTCGACCGGCGCGACTTTGACGAAGGACGCAGCTTTCTCAACGGTCTCGTCAAAGAAGGCGAAGACCCGATCGGCAAGTCGCTCTTCGGCGAGCGGGCCACGGTCTTTTCCGATCCGCTCTACGCGGCTGCGCCGTCGGGCATTCACCAGAGCGGACTCCCCCTGGAACGCACCAACTGGATCGAGAACGGCGTGCTCAAAAATCTCCCCGTGGGGCGCTTCTGGGCGCAGGAAAAAGGGATCGCCCCGCGCCCCTGGCCGGGCAACCTCATCATGCCGGGTGAGGGCAAGTCGCTCGACGCGCTCATCGCCGGCGTCGCCGACGGAGTCCTCATCACCCGTCTCTGGTACCTGCGCATGGTCCAGCCCGAGTCACTCCTCTACACCGGTCTGACGCGGGACGGGACCTTTGCGATCAAAGACGGCAAAGTCACCGGCCCCGTGAAAAATTTCCGCTTCAACGAGACCCCCGTGAATGTGCTGAAGAACATCGTCGCGAGCGGCGCACCCGAGCGTGTCCTCGGCAGCGAGAGCCAGATGCCCATGCACGTGCCGCCGCTGGTGGTGGAGAATTTTAATTTGTCATCCGTTTCCGATGCGAGTTAAGGAGTGATCATGTCCCGCGAAACGTCCAGCGAGTCCCGCCGTCGGAAAATCGACCGCCGTCGCGAAGCGATGGCGGCGGATGATCAGAACAATCGACGCTTTTCCCTCCTCATTGTGGCGTTTTTTGTCCTCGCGATCGCTGTGCTCCTCGTGAAAAACTGGATCGCCTCCGGTCCCGTCGATCTCAATAAAGCGAACGTGGAAAAGCTCGAGACCCTCCCCGGCGTCGGCCCCGAGACCGCCAAAGCCATCATCAAAGGCCGCCCCTACGAAAGCCTCGAAGACCTCGGTCGCGTCAAAGGCATCGGCCCCGCCACGATCGATAAACTCCGCGAAAAAGCGGTCGCGGGAGAGTAAAGGCGGGCGTGGTGGCGACGTGGACGTCACCTTTACGTGAAGACAAGCCCGCTCCCCGGTAGTGGTGACCTCCACGTCGCCACCGTCTCGATTGGGTGGATCCAGTCGGAAACCCTCAAGCTGTCCTCACCCCTTCAAACTCACCAGATACGCCACGACGTCGCGGATCTCGGACTTTTGCAGGATGTATCCCATCGGCGGCATCGTCGAAATGACAGGGCTGCGTTCTTTGATCGAGTCGACGGGCACGCTGGTCTCTTTGCCTTCGGGATCGAGGAGGATCACCTTGCCGTTCTTTTCACTGCGGAACTGACCGGCGAGGGAAGTGCCGTCCTTCAGGGTGATGGCGATGTTGCCGTAGCCGCTCGCAACGACGCCCTGGGGATTGACGAGGCCTTCGAGAATGTATAGCCGATCCTTTTTCGCGCCGATATCCTTGAGATTCGGCCCGACGTTGCTGCCTTGGCCGTCGGCGATCTTGTGGCAGGCGGTGCACTGACCGGCCGGGTGATTGAGGAGGACGGACTTGCCGCGACCGGCGTCGCCGCCTTCGAGAGCGATGAGGTAGGGGGCGAGGGGATCGGTCGCCATCTCCGTCTGCCAGGTGGTCTCCATCGCGGCGATAGTGGCGCTAATGTCAGGGTCCGTTGCAAAGGCGCTTGCCTTGGCCGCCTCGTAGACGTCGAGTTGCAGGGCGGGCTCGATCTTGCCGGCCTTGAGATCGGCGAGGAGTGATTTCATTTTCTCAAGGCCCCCGGCAGAGGGGAGCGAGCGGATCGCGTGCTGTTTCACGGCGACGGATGCCTTGCCCTCGAGGCGCCGGGTGATCTCGGTTAACGCTCTGTCAGGGTCGAGGCCGGTGAGCAGATCGAGGGCGGCCTCGGCCACTACATCTTCTTTTTCGTCGAGTGCCGAGTCGACGAACGCGGCGATTTCAGGCGCCTTTTGCGAGGCGAGGAGTCGCAGAGCGGCCGAGCGCAGCGAGGCGGTGGCGCCATTGTTTTCAAACACGATCACGAGGGTCTCGTTGGCGATGGGCACCTTCGTCTGGCGGGCGAGATCCATCGCGGTGGTGCGGACGGAGGAAAACTCCGAGGTCAGGAGCGCATCGAGATGTTTTCCCAGAGCCGCCGCGAGCACGCCCGGGTCACGGGGCTCGAGAGGACGATACTGGCCGACGACAAGATCGAGTTGGCCCGGGGTGGTCCAATTACTGAGCCCCTCAAGTCCGGCCTCGAGGAGCGCTTCGGGAGCCTTGCCTGCGGCGATGAAAGAGGCGACCCGCTCGGTGGCTTCGGCGGTTCCGAGGCGGAAGTTCGCGTTGAGGGCACGGCGGGTGAAGGGTTCGTGGGCGAGGTGCTGCCCCAGCGCGGCGGCGAGGGCGGGCATGGCTTCGGGGATCATCCAGTCGTCGTGGATCTGCACGGCGGCGTCGGCGGCGAGGACGGGATCTTTGTCATCGAGGAAGGCGGCGATTGCGGCATCGCCGCGTTTTCCGAGGGCGAGGGAGGCACAGGTGCGGAGGAAGTCAGAGGAATGTCCGGCAAATCCGGCGAGGGTCTCCGTCGGGGCGCATCCGGCGAGGGCGATGACCCCGGCATGGCGCAGGTAGGTGAGACCGTGATGGTTCTCTTTTACGGAGAGCAACTTCACGATGGCTTCGGTGGCGGCGGAGTCGCGGAGCCGTCCGAGCCCCAGGAGCGCCTGGATCCGCACGCGCTGCGAGGGATCGTCGAGCCGACTCAGGAGGGTTGAGGTGAGGGCATGCCCCTCTCTGGTCGGGCCGGGGATGCGGTCGAGCCCGAGCAGTCGCCCGTAGCGGTCGGTCACGGTTTTGATGGCCTGGGCGCGGACTTCCGGATCAGGATCGGAAAAAAGAACGGTGAGCGCCTCGTCGGCCGCTACCTCGCGGCGAATGAGCTGGCCTATTCCCCAGATCGCGTGGATGCGGGCGAGTTGCGGGGCGGTGACTTCGCCTGCGACGGCCGCGAACTCAGCGAGTGCATCACGTTTGGCGAGGGCGAACTGGGCCTTCAGGCGCACCCGCTGGTCGGCGTGGCCGAGGAGGGTGACGAGCTGGTCGTCGTCGTCATCGGAGAGATCGGCCGCGATCCTTTTCCGGGTATCGGCACGGAGAGGGTTTGCCTTTTCCGCAGGCACATCGATGCGCCAGATCGCGCCGTTCTCATTCATCGGGTAACCGCCGCCCCAATCAACGCCGTAGAGGCCGCCGTCGGGCGCGAAGTTGAGCCCGACGAGGGGGATGCCGTCTCCGATTTTGTGATCGTTGACCATCGCGAAGCTGTCGCCCCTCGGCCTTATCTGGAAGGCCCACTGCTGGCCGCTGGGTGCGCTTGTCAGGAAAAAGTAGCCGTCGTATTCCGGTCCGAGCCCGGTGCCGGGATTGGGTTTGAATCCGGCGGGGCCGTTCTCGTAAAGTCCGAGCGGGGCCGAGTACCAGCGGGGCTGCCCTTCGTGAAAGGGGATATGCATCTGCTCGTCGTTCCACGGGTTGTAGTCCTCGCGCAGGTACTGCCAGTGGGAACGCCAGCCGAGATCGGTGTATTGCTCGATGTGGACAAAGCGCTCTTTTTCGCCAGCGAAATCCGCATCGTTGTCGACGCCGAAGAAGTTGCCATACTGGTCGAAGGCGACTTCCTGAATGTTCCGCTGGCCGTGGGCAAAGACCTCGAAGTTCGATCCGTCGGGCTCGCAGCGCATCAGGCCGCCCTGATGGGGAAAGCGGTAGTCCAGCCCGTCGGCGGTCTTCACGCGGATACCCTTGTCACCGACCGACCAGTAGATGCGGCCGTCGGGACCGACGCTGAGCCCGTGCATATCGTGTCCGGCGTAGGCGAGGTGTACACCGAAGCCCGAGGCCACGACCTCGCGCGCGTCTGCTTTGTCGTCGCCGTCGGTGTCGCGGAATTTCACCAGTTCGGGGACGGGACAGACGAAGACCTCGCCCTCATGATAGAGCACACCGCCGGCGACGCCCCCGATGAGGTGGTTGAGCTGCTCGGCGAAGAGGCCCGTCTTGTCCGCGAGGCCGTCTCCGTCGGTGTCAGAGATCAGATGGATGCGCTCGCTCAGGACGGTGAGATCTTTGATGTCATGGAGGCCGTCGCCGTTGAGATCCTCGACGCGCTTGGCATTGGCGGCGCTGTTTTCCGGGGTGAACTGCTCGCGGTAGAAGGCCTCCTTGTCGGCCGGAGAGGTGAAGCTGAGGTCGTTCGGGATCCAGTCGGTGTTGTCGCGGATGTCGAGGTCGTTGGCCTTGCGGCGCTTCGTCTGGGTGACGTAGGCGCGCCCCTGCGGGTCAAAGCTGATCGCGACCGGGTCGGGCACGGGGAACTTGGGCGTCCATTTGGTGAAGCGGAGCTGCTTCGGATCGGGTATGCCGGCGACGGGTGCGTTCACCGCGACGCCGCGCAGCTCGAGGTCATCCCACAGGCCCATGTCGTCGAAGGTGCCGAGGCCGATCCTGCCGCTGAGGAAGGTCTTGTCGTGCGCGACGTGGCTCGGCGTCTCCATGTCGTCGAAGTAGATCTCGATGAGACCGGTCGCGACGGTGCGTTTGATCTTCACGTCGTGCCATTTGCCAACCTGCCAGGGTGTGCCTGGCGAGGCCTTTTCGGAAATGGCAATCCGGGGCGCTTCGTTGACGAGAAAGATCTGGTTCGCGTGCGGATCGGTCTTTTCGCCGAGGTGGATGTAGTAAAAGTTGGCCGGATCCTGGTAGCCGAAGATCACACACATGTCGCGGTGCCCGCGGGGCTCCTGCTTCGACTGGACCTTCGCGGTGAGCACGAAGTCGCCGACCTGGTGCCCTTTGAGCAGAGAAATATTAAAGGGGCTGCGGTAGGGTGGTTTGTACTTCGATCCCCCGAGGATCTCGTAGGTGTCGTTGCCGTCGAGGGTAGTGATTTTCCAGGCCGCCGCGTCTGTCGGCTCCCAGGCGTCGGTGCCGTTCGAGAAATCGTCGCGGAAGACCAGGGGCAGCTCGTCGGCCCTCAGAGTGGAGACGAGAGAAAGCGCGAGGGAGAGAATGAGGGGGAAGGGGAGTTTCCGCATCGCGCATTGTCGCGCTTTTCGGCTTGGTTTCCAGTGGGGAGAAGGGTGAAGAGAAGCCTATGGGCGATCCCCATATACTCAATAATCTGCCCCATCTGGGCTGAAAATGAGGCCGCTCCCTTCGGATCTAATTCACCGCGAAGCCCCATGAACCCGGATCTGCTCGATCTCGATCAGCCTGTTTACCCAGTGCCGGATCAACCGGACCGGGTCGAATCCGTCGAGGAGAATGACCGGTGGCACCTTGAGAACTGTAGACTCCGACTCCTGCAGGGGGATCTGGGGATGGGGCCCGGCCCCGGCGAGGCACCCTTCACGACGGAAGCCTGGCCATTGGATCAGCGGGAAGGCAGGTAGACGGGCTGCCTTGGGCGAGCGGAATGAGACCGCCCAAAAGGGAGGAGGCGGTGGACGGTGCGGAGCTTTGAGGGAGGGATTCTCGGTTTTGGTCGAAATCGAGTGGTCAATCTCGTCCACTCAACCCCTCAGATAGGTTTGGGCTTGCCCCGAACCTATCGGTTGTTGGTCGAGCCCAGGGTGGAATCACCTCCGGCAGTGGCGGTCCCTTTGCACAATCGATTTATGCTTGAGGGACAGCGAGTTACGTGATGGGTGCGCATCCGAACGGCCATTCCCCGACCTCTGCGGGTGCTGTTGAGGGAACGGCTCTGCCGTTCTCTCAACCGAAGTAGGTCGGAGCGCTCGAATCGAGGTGCCGTCCACCGTCTTTCCCTCCAACTTGTGGAAAGAGCCTTCTTTGCGGAAACGTCCTGACACTACGATGCGAAGACGCCCTTTTCCGGGGGCCTGACAAATAGACAATGATGGTGCTATCGAAGGGATCATGAGGGGGCGTTACCTTTCCCGGTGGCCGGAGGTCCTCTCGGAAGAGACAATCGCTCGAAATCCCGAAGGTAGTGGAGGACTCCTCCGCAGTGCCTGCAGGAAAACGGGTCTGCCTTTGGTGTAGTTGTGTCAGGCTCCCGTCCGGTCCCGAGGAGAACCCGAATCGAAGCCCTCGCCTTTTTGGCTGCGCTGCTCAAAAAGCCGTAGTGCCGCAGGCGGGTAAACCCCTTTGGAAGAACATGGAGCAGCCAGCGACGAATGAACTCGTGAGGGGCCAGAGCCATGACAGAGGTCCTGCCCGAAGCGCTGCAAGTCCAGAGCAATCGAATGCGCCCCTGCGCATCGCGGCCAAGGAGGCGCTTGGGAGAAAAGGCGCTGCGATGCACATAGCGGGCGAGGTAGCGCAGGGCGGTGACGCCTTTGCCGACGTGCTGGAGTTGCACGTTCCATTGCTTCACTGCCCTGAGAACATTGCGCTGTTCCGGGGAGAGTGACTCATAGCGCCAGGGCGACTTTGCCGAGGCGACCGGTCCATTCGGGATCGACCCCGCCTTCGGCGGCATTGTCAGCGTAGAGGCGATGGCGGTGTTTGCAGAGAAGTGGCGATTCGGCTTTGAGGGAGGCGGTGATTGAATCGGGAGCGAATCGACGAGCGCGCGCCGAGCGCGCGCGGGATCCTCGACGCGCGCGTGTTTTTCAGTAGGACGGGGAGCTCACGTTACTGCGAAAATTTTGGGAGCGAAGTCAGGAGACCAATCCAAATGTCACCTCCTCACTTCGCCGGAACCGCATGCAGTTTTAATCCCTGCGCGTCAACAACCGTAGAATGGTGTCGAATACGGAGGTCCGGTCCCCCCGGAAACGGTCTAGTAGAGGCTCTCGCGGGAGAGACCGGATTCGCGGGCGATCTGGCTCATTCCTTTGGCTCCGGCGATGTCACCGCAGGCCCTGGCAATGAAAGCCGCATCGTCACCCGCCTCTTCGAAACAGGCCTAAAGATAGGCCGCAATCTCCTCCGGGGGGCGTAGGTGCTCGGAGACGTCGAATCGGGCCGTTTGTGGTTTTTTCATTTTGAGTTTCGGTTCTCCGGCCATTCGTGTAATTCGTGGCCCAGGCATCTAAGGCTGTTCGGATATCGGCGAATTAAGTGTTGGAAACATTAATTTCGACCACGGATTTACAGTAATAGTCAAGAATTAGAAATGGCTCTCCCCCTCCTACTCCCGAATCAAATCCAGCAACGCCTCGGACGATAGTATAACATTGGCGTCGTCACTGCGGGAGAGGAGGGACTCGGCGAGGTCGCGTTTCTGGTGGTGAAGGGAGACGATCTTTTTCTCGATGGTGGTGGCGGGAATGACCGATTCGACAGCGGGCGGCCCTGCTCCGCTTAGAATGGAAAGGGCAGGATCAGCGCATGGTGCTGCCAGATGGCCTTTTCTCCGAGCTGGCCACCCGTACGGGCAAGGAAAAGGAAATAGATGTAGTATCCGAGGGCGGTCGCGAGGAGGAATCGGTTGAGCCATTGCCAGGTCCGCCAGGGCTCCGGTTTGCCCTCGGAACGATGCCAGGCCCATGCGACGAGGATTTTGGCTGGAGCGACGGTGACTAGGAAAACAATCATCACGTCCCAAAGGGCGTCGTGGGGGGGCAGCTTGTATTTGACCAAGGCGACGTAGAGCAGCACTAAAGTGGACAGTGCGAACAGCAACGTGGCCGACAAGGTCCAGCAAAACGGCGAACGGCGAAAGCGTTCCCGGACCACTCTCCATTCGAGAAAGGCGCGCCATCGACCCGTTTCGCAGAAATGCGCCTGCAAGAAGGGCAGCCAACCCAGCACCAGAATGAGTGCGCTTCCCCCGAGGATCAGGAGAAGTGTCTGTAATCGGCCGGTGTTCTCGGCTGCTTGGGCAAAAAGAAAGGTCGGCAAGGCGAGCCACAGGTAGACGCCCACCATACCGATGAGACCGAGCCTGAAATGGTGCCACGGCCGCAGCGCCGCCCAGACCTCGTCAATCGCGCGGTCGGCATCTTGCCAGTAACGCCCTTCCCCGAGCCGGGTGCGGATCCATCGAAAATTATTCAGGGGCCGAAAAAACCACCACCCGCTACCGCCCCGACCGATCATCAGGAGGAGCAAGCCACCCGCCAACAATCCCCCGAGGATCGTCCCCGCAGCCCAAGCCCAGGCCGCCACGCCACCGGGCGCGACCAAAGACGCATCACGGGCAATGCCGGTGAGAAAGCGGAGCGGAAAAACGAGCAGACTGACCACGATCACGATTCCGGCAAGCCGGGAAGTGAGCGGGGTGAGGTAGCAGGCCGAGCGAAACCGGCCGGTCCGCGCCACCCGACCCACGATCTCAAGGAGATATCCGTAGGCGAGGACATTCAGCAAGGGCACCGCCGCCATTGCCGCCAGGAGGATGATTCCGAACAAGGTGCCGACGAGTCCCTGGGCCAGCCACGCGATCGACTTGAGCGGGTCCCTCAAGAAATGTGGTGCCTTCGTCAGAGACACCCACCGGTCGCGGGAAACCTCGTCGCCCATGCCTTTTGCGCTAATATCAAGGGTTGCTGCTGAGGGATGAGTCATGATCGGGGTCGAGGATGGCATTGTGCTGGGGTCAAACCCCAAGGAGTCCCTCTTGTTTCACCCGGATTCTTCAGCACGTCGATCCCGATGAATTTGGATCCGGATGTAACCGATAGCCATTCAAACGACTCTTGTAAGTGGGATTCCCGAGGGTTTTCGATCAACACCAAACCCGAAGGCGGCATTCCGACTTGTTTCCAACTCAATGACCCACTCCAGACATTGGCTCCGGCCCCTCACCGCAGCGGGCCTTGTCCTCGCGGCCTTCGCGTGGCTGGTCGCGCGACCCCTCCTGGATGCTCCCTCGACTCCCGATGCACCGTCGGCGGAGGATCTGGCGGAACCGCTCGGGAAACTTAACGAGGTCTTCGCCCGCCAATGGCAGGACAACGGGATCGAATCAGCTGCCGCTGCGGACGATCTCACCGGACTGCGGCGCATCAGTCTGGCTTTGGTTGGCTCCGTTCCCTCGATCGAAGAAATTCGCGAATTTGAAAATGATTCCAGCGGGAACCGCCTGCAGCGCTGGACCTCCCGCTTCATCGCCGACCGCCGCTTCATTGAGTACTTCGGAGTCAACCTTTCCGAGGCCTTCATCGATCTCGAAGGCGACAACCAGGAAGCCCACCAGCGACTGCGATTCATCGAGTGGATAGGGGAAAGCATTCAAAAGGGAAGACCCTATGATGAAATGGCCCGCGAGATCATTGCCGGACGCGGAGTCCTCGCCGACGAACCGGCCGCCACGATGGTGGCGATGGAATTCGGAGAGGGTGTCATGGCTCCCGAACGCCTTGCCGGCCGCATCTCGCGCGCTCTCCTGGGCCAGCGGATCGACTGTGCTCAATGCCACGACCATCCTTTTGACGATTGGACCCAGGGTCAGTTCGAGGGCATCGCGGCTCATTTCGGGCAAGTGAACGTGCGCATGGCGATGATCCAGGACACTAGGCGCGGTCCCTTTGTCATCGACGACACCAGGAACAACTTGAAACGCGAGGTCGAACCAGCCGTTCCCTTCGACCCGGAATGGCGACCGGAAGACGGCAATCAGAGGGAGAGACTCGCCACTTGGGTCACCCATCCCGAAAACCGTCGCTTTCGCCGGGCCATCGCCAATCGGATGTGGGGCCTCCTCGTCGGGCGTCCCCTCGTCCACCCCGTGGATGGCCTGCCCGATCCTCCCGATGCCAATGAACCGGATGCCCTCGACATCCTCGGGAACGACTTCGCCGCCCACGATCACGATCTGCGCCGCATGATCCACCTCATCGTGGCTTCGCGCCCCTTTGGACTGGAGTCGACCCACCCCGGCCTCGACGACGCGGCCACGGCGCAGACATTGCAAGAAGCCCACGCGGTATTCCCCCTGTCGGAACTGGACGCCCATCAGTTGATCCGCTCGATGCAGCAGGCCGTGTCGATTCGCACGATCCGTCCCGAGGCCGAGTGGACTTATGTGCGGCTGAAACGCTATGAGTCGCGGTTCCAGTTTGTGCGGGATTATGGCGAACAATCTGACGACTCGGAAAACGAGGCGAGCACCGTGCCTCAGGCCGCCGAGCGCCTTACCGGATACAAAGTTCGCAATTTGACCCGCCCCGGAGTGACGAATGCTCCGGGAAGAATCGGGGCAATGGCTGCGGCGGACAAAGGTGTCGAAGAGGCCTTTCTCGCCTGCCTGACCCGCCGACCGGCGGCGGAGGAGGCGGCCTTTTTTCTCGACCAGCCCGGAAGGAACACGAACCAGCGCTCCCGCACCGTCGAGGACGTCTATTGGACCCTGTTCAACAGCGCCGAGTTTTGTTGGAACCACTGAATCGAACTTTAAACCCCTTATCGGCATGAAACTCCCGAATTTTTCCTCGATCAAATTTCCACGTCGCCCGATGGAACGTCGCGATCTGCTCCGGTGGGCCGCTGGACTCGGCATGTCCTTCACCCTGCCCGGCTTGACTACGCGGGCGGCCGAGCGCCGCGGAACGGAGCGCCCCCGCTCCCTCCTGACGATCTGGTTGTCGGGAGGTCCCAGTCAGCTCGAAACGTGGGATCCCCATCCCGGATCCCTCATCGGAGGCCCCACCCGGGCGATCGACACCTCCATCAAGGGAGTTCAAATCGCCGAGGGCTTTCCCTTGCTGGCCGGGCAATTGCACCACCTCTCCGTGATCCGCTCGCTCACTTCCCGCGAGGGCGACCACGACCGGGCCACCTACACGGTGAAAACCGGGTTCCGTCCCGATCCCACGGTCACCCATCCGGGAATCGGTGCCATCGTCGCCCACGCCCAGCCCTCCACGGAGCTCGAACTGCCTCCGGTGGTTTCCCTGGGGCAGGAGAACAGCCCCTGGAAAGGAGGCTTCCTCGGCGGCAGCTTCAACGCCCTGCAGGTTCGGGAGCCCGGCCAGGCCGGAGAGAATGTGCGCGACTGGATCGAGGAGCCGCGGCAGCAGCGACGCCTCGACGGACTCGACCTCGTCGGGAAACGTTTTCTCCAGGGTCGCGGTGCGGTCGTAAATCGCACCCAGCACGAGCACAGCATCGAGGCGGCCATTCGCATGATGACTTCCGAGCAAGTCAAGGCCTTCGAGATCGACGAAGAGCCAGAGGAGATTCGCGCCGCCTACGGCGATTCGAATTTCGGGCGCGGTCTTCTCGTGGCACGTCGGCTGATCGAGGAGGGAGTCCGCTCCGTCGAGGTGACCCTCCAGAATTTCGACACTCACGACGACAATTTCACCCGCCATCAAAATCACGCCACCGTCCTCGACCCGGCCTTCGCCGCCTTGCTCAAGGATCTGGCGGCCCGCGACCTGCTCGCCTCCACCGCCGTCCTCTGCCTCGGCGAATTCGGGCGCACCCCGCGCATCAATGGAGCAGAGGGCCGCGATCACTGGCCCCATGGTTTCTCCTGCCTCGTCGGCGGTGCCGGTTTGAAGGGTGGGCAATTGATCGGGGCGACCGATCCCGCCGGCGAACGGGAAAAGCCCGAAGATCCCATCGGAGTGGATGATCTCTACGCCACCGTCCTCACCGCTCTCGCGATCGATCCCGCCCACCAGGTCCAGACCCCGATCGGCCGACCCATCAAATACAGCAATGGCAAACCGATTGGTCGATTGCTCGGTTGATCCGGAAAACGAAATTCGGCGAACTCCCTGTCATACAAGGGCGGTCTTTCGTCACTCATCCTTGTAATGTATGACGATGGGCCCAACAACCATGGATCAGCTCGAGCCGTTTCACGGAGACGCGTTCGCGTGGGCGGTGGCTTGTTGCGAAGGCGACAGAGAGACGGCGGCGGACGTCCTCCAGGAGGCCTATGTGAAAGTGGCGACAGGACGGGCGGTGTTCGGGGAGAGATCCTCCTTAAAAACTTGGTGGCCCGGGGTCGTCCGCTTCACCTTACTGGAGCAACTGCGCCGAGGCTGTTGTTGGCATCGTGTCGCAGAAGGCTTTCTCGACTGGATCTCCACCCTAGCCCCGGACGAAGACGATCCTGGGATTCCCGTGCGGCCGGGTGCGGACTCGATCACCGCAGCGATGTCCCTGCTGCCCGCGAGGGAGGCGGAGGTCCTCCATTTGGTTTATCAACAAGGGCTCGGTCTAAGCGAGGCGGCTTGGGTGATGAACGTCTCCGTGGGTTCGGTCCGGCAGCACTACGACCGGGCCAAAAGAAAGCTGCGGGGTCTGTTGTCGCAATCCTTCACTTCACCCGTTTCTGAACATGCCCTCTGAAGACGAAACCTCGATTGAGAAGGCGTTCGCTGAATTCCATCGGCGCATCGTCGAAGAGACGCCGCCTTCCCCGCAATTTCGCGAGCGTGCCCTGAAGATGGCGGCTTCGGCGAACGAGCGGCGGGAGACCGATGCTCGATCCGTCGGCCGGCTTCGACTTTTACCCTCCCTTGCGACGGCGGTGATCCTCGTCCTCGGCTTCGCCTTGGTTTGGATCGTTCAACGACCGAAGAACACAGCGCAGAGCGATCGAGTGGCCGTGGCCATCGACCTTCCTCGCGTCGAGCAACTCATCGCCGAAATAGAACGAACCCTCGAAACCTACGGAGTCTTCTACGAACCAGTCTATCACACGGATTACCTTCTTACCCAAATCGAAACCCAACCCACGCCATGAAAACCAAGCACGTCCTCTCATTCGCCCTCGCACTCTCGATCGTCGGGAGCCTTCCCCAAGAGGCTCTAGCAAACGAACCAGCCCGGTCCTCCGTCAGCCAGGGCATCGGTTTCCTCCCTCTGGATTTCTATCTCGACCGGCGCGAGTCACTCGGTCTCGACGAGGATCAAGTTGCGGGTTTGGAGCAAGTCCTCGCGGGCATGCGCGAGCCGGGCGAAAGGATCGCCGAGATGATTCAGAATCGCCAGAGAGCCCTCGAGGAAGCTGTGGCGGAGAATCCCGTCAATCGGGAAAAAACGGAGGAACGTTTCGAGGCCGTGATCCACGCCGAGAATGAAATGAAATCGCTGCAGTTCCGCAGCCGCCTCGAGATGCGGAGTATTCTGCGACCTGCGCAATACGAAAAAGTCGTTGCGATGGCCGCGAAAGCGCGATCGCAAGAGAGCAGCTCCGGGTCGGGACAACTACAGGAGGAGCTGAACCGGATCCTCCACATCGTGAAGGAGCGTTCCGGAGGAAAGGTGCCTCAGGACGTAATCGAGCGTCTCGAGCAGATCCGGAAAATCGCCCGGGAGCGCCAACTGAAGGAGGCCGAGGAGCAGATCGATGCAATCCTGCGCGATCTCGGAAAAGGGGAATACCAAGACCATTCCGAGCTGGAATCAGAACTACGCAAGATGCACGAAACCCTCGAAAAAGCAGACGACCCGTTACAACGCGAAAGGATCGAGCAGGAGATTCAAAAACTGCGCCAGGCCCGTGCCGGGCGCACCCCGAAAGCGCGCCAGGAAGGGGGCGAAGGCATGGAGAAAACGATGCGGATCCTTGCCGAGGCAGCCGAGAGAACCGACAATCCTAAAGTGCGCGAGCAGTTGGGAACCGCCATGGACAAACTTAGGGGAGCGATGGAATCCGGAAATGAACAGGTCGCGAAGGAGATCCTCCGGGCCGTCAAACCGCTCCTCGAAGCACAGACACCGAAACCCTGAAATTCAGGAACGGAGGGCATTCACTTTTCCCCGGTATCGTTCTTAAACTTTCGTGTGGTCGCGCACGGCGCAGGGTCTCGCTACCCTGGTATTGCCTCTTATATTACATCCGCGAATAGGGGATGGGCCGGGGGGAGCAGGGATCTTTGCACTAGAAAGATGAAAACGGGATTGAACAGGCGTGAATTCGTCTGGCAGGCTTCGGCCGGAATCGGAGGATTGGAGGGCGCTTCCTGCCTGGGGAAACTCGATGCGGCCGCACTGGATCGCGATCCCGGTGAAAAGCGCATGATGCTCCTCGGGCTCAATGCCCTCGGCCGTGCTCACGAAATGAGCTAGTGCCCCGGGGAGGGCGACAAAGCAGATCAAGGACCGCGCGCCCGGCCGTCTCCATCCGAACCGTGAGGAATACTGGCAGCGTCGCGAGGAGAATACCCTCGGGATCGGACATGTCTTCAAATACCCCTATAGCTACAATGATCTGCTTCGGAGGATCGATGATCCGGCGATCAAGGAGGAGTGGGCGGCAAAGGAATACCTTGTTTTCTAAGGGCGCTGACCGGGCCTCAACAAACGGTGTCATGGTCCGGGAAACGAAAGAATGGTGAGTACCTTGTCGTGTTCGTGACGGGTCGAATTGTGGACCGGGCGGGGTCGCCGTTCAACGGGGCCGACGTCGAATTGCGCTGAAAATGGATCGTATCGTCTCTCCGTCGGTTTTGTGTCCGGGCTTTCGGCGCACTGGCTGTTATCCGTCCCGGACCAAAACCAAAACATTCTTGACGGTATACCGTATTTCCTTTCTGGTATACCGTATGGAGCATTCGAATTTGTCCTCCCTTACCGCAACCACCGGGGACCGTCTGCGGCGGGAAATTTTTGGTGGTCAGCTTCCTCCGGGAACCCGCCTCGCCGAGGCTGCTGAAGCGAGGCGTCTGGGCGTGAGCCGGGTGCCGGTGCGTGAGGCCTTCGCGGCGCTGGAACGGGACGGGATTCTCGAGTTCACCGAGACGGGCCGCACCGTGGTCAAACAACTGACCCCGCAGGATTTCGAGGAACTGTTCGCCCTGCGTCTCCTGCTCGAACCCGCCGCCGCACGCTCGGCCTTTCCGCTAAGCGTAGAAATGCAGCAGTCGGTGGCGGAGAATATCTCGGCGACCCGGAAAGCAAAATCGCTGGATGAAGGAACCCGGCTCGATCTGGAGTTTCACCAATTGATCGTGGTGGCGTCGGGAAACGTTCGGCTTCTCAAGTTGTGGCGCTCCCTTCGTTCCGAACTGGAACTCTGGCTGGGCTACCTTCACCGGCAGCATCGTGACCGGGATTTGAACACGCGGGTCGGCACTGCCGGTGCCCACGAAGAGATCCTGCAATGTTTTCAAAGTCGCTCCGCCCCCGCCTGCGAGAAGCTGATGCGGGAGCATATCCTCGGCTGGCGGGAATGGCTGCCAATGATGGAGGGGGAGTCATGAGGCCGCCCGTCATCGCGCTGTTTTTGGCTTCATCCCGGCTTCATCCCGGCTTCATGTGGAGGATGAAGTAGCGTTCTTTGAGTCCGGGATTTCACCTCGACCAATCGGCAAGAACCACCGAAGAAAAAACTAACTATGAAAACGCACCCTCTCACCCGTCGCCAAATGATTGCCCGCAGCGCCGTCGCCGCGTTGCCCGCCTTCGCGCCGCACCTTGCTCCGCTCTTCGCCGATGAGAAGTCGCGCGGCTTCAGGATCGGCGCGTGCGAGTGGTCGCTGCGCAAAGGCGACCCGTCTTCGATGGATCTCGCCAGGGAGATCGGCATCGACGGCGTGCAGGTCGCGATGGGCACCGTCGAAAACAATCTTCACCTGCGGAAACCCGAAGTGCAGCAGGCCTATCTTGATGCGGCGAAGCGCAACGGCATCGAGGTCGCCTCTATCGGCATCGCCGAGATGAACCAGGTCCCGCTGAAGAGTGACCCGCGCGCCATCGAGTGGCTCGTGGACTCCATCGCCGTCGCGCAGGCGCTCGAGGTGAAGGTCATCCTCATCGCCCAGTTCGGCAACGGCAACCTCAAGGGCGACAAGCCCGGCATCGACCGCACCGTCGAAATTTTGAAGGAGCACGCCTCGAAGGCCGAGAAGGCGGGCGTCATCTGGGGCCTCGAGAACCTTCTCAGCGCCGAAGAGAATCTCGACATCCTCGACCGGGTCGGCTCGTCCGCCGTGCAGATCTACTACGATGTCGGCAACTCGACCGACCAGGGCTACGACATCTACAAAGAGATCCGCATGATCAAGGGCCGCGTCTGTGAGTTTCACGCCAAGGACGGCAAGTTCATGCTCGGTGAGGGGCGCGTGGATTTCAAAAAAGTCCGCGAGGCGATGGACGAGATCGACTACCGCGGCTGGATCCAGATCGAAGCCGCCGCCCCCACGAACCTCATCACCGACTACCAGGCCCACCTCGCCTTGCTGAAAACCCACTTCCCCCTGTCAGTGTAGCGCGGGCACTCCTGCCCGCAAAAGCAATCTCCTCCCGCCAACCGTGACTCCCCATGACTACCAGTGATCTATGAAGGTGTGGCTACCCATCAGTTTTTTCCTGGCCTTCGCCGGATCTGGTTTTGGTGCCGTGCCGGAGGGGATTCAGTCCATTCTGCAGAGGTCTTGTTTGAACTGCCACTCGACCGAAAAGCAAAAAGGCGATCTGGATCTCGAACGTTCGGATATCCAGACGGACCCCGGTGTCTGGGAGCATGTCCTCGAACAGATTGCCTCCGGCGAGATGCCGCCGGAAAAGGAAAAACCACTCCCGGCCGAGGACGAAAAGGCGCTCACGACCTGGGTGCGGGATACCCTCGACGGGATCGCGCTGGCGAATGCAGGCGATCCCGGGCCGGTGCTGCTGCGTCGGCTCTCGAATGTGGAATACACCTACACGATCCGCGATCTGACGGGGGTGGACTCGCTCGATCCGGCGGAGGAATTCCCGGTTGATGGAGCGGCCGGGGAGGGGTTTACCAATGTGGGCGCGGGGCTGGTGATGTCTCCGGCACTGATCACCAAATATCTGGATGCGGCGAGGGAGGTGGCCGGGCACGCTGTTTTTACGCATCACGGAATGCACTGGTCCGCCAGCGATTCGGCCCGGGACTGGACCAATGAAGCGATGGCCAAAATCCGGGCGATCTACGCGAAACACACCGTCGCCGCCGGATCGATCGATCTCGATGTGCCGGGCGCAAAGGTCGTCGATGAGGCGCTGGGCCGCCTACCGCTCGCGAGTTACCTCGACGCCCTTCAGGGCCGGGGCAGTGCTGAGGGACTGAGCCCGAAATACCTCCGCATTCTCGGCGAGGCGCTGGAGAGTGACGCGCCGTCCGTGTTGCTCGATCCGCTGCGTGAAAAATTCCGGCAGAAGAGCCTCACGGCAGAGGACATTGAGCCCTGGCAGAAGGCTTTGTGGAGGTTTGCCTCCGTCGGGCATATCGGCAAAGAAGGCGGCCCGAAGGCATGGCAGGAGCCGGTCACTCCGCTCGCTGAAAAGAGCGAGATCCGCGTGCCTCTTTCCGGCGAACGCGATAGGAGCCTCTATTTGACCACGACCGGGGCAGGGGATGGAACCGATCGCGACGAGGTGATGTGGGAGAATCCTCGGATCGTCGCTCCCGGTCGTCCGGATTTGCCGGTGGGTGATCTACCTGCCCTGGTGGAGCACCTGGAAAAGGCGAGAGCTGGAATCATCAGCAGCACGGAGCAATGCCTGAATGCGATCGCAGAAGGCCGAACTGACGCTGACACTGCCATGCTCACCGCCTGGAGCGAATATCTCGGCTTCGGCAGCACGAAGCTCGAGCCACTCCTGAGTCAAAAGATCCTGAGCACTCCCGACTACCATTTCATCAAGGGGTGGAAGGGCGAAAATGCGCTCAGCGTGATGGCGAATTCCTCTGACAATACGGTTCGCATTCCCGGTGAGATGAGGGCCCACAGCGTCGCGACCCATCCTTCGCCGGACTTGGCTTCGGTCATCGCCTGGCAAAGCCCGGTTTCCGGGAGTTTGCGAATCGAGGGCAATGTGGCCGATGTCCACCCCGAGTGCGGCAATGGTGTGCTCTGGGCGCTGGAACTCCGGCGCGGTGTCTCGAGTGAGGTGCTCGCGAGCGGTGAGGGACTCAGTGCCACGCCGATTCCCTTTGGTCCGTTCGAAAATGTGCCGGTGGAGCCGGGACAGGTTCTCGCTTTTGTCGTCAATCCTCGCGACGGGAATCATGTCTGTGATCTCACGGCGGTGAATCTCTCGATCAGCGACGGCACGACGATCTGGGATCTCGGCAAAGAGGTTTCTCCGGACATCCTTAAAGGCAATCCTCACGGGCCCTGGCATTTTCTCAGCCAACCCGCCGCAGCCGGGGCACTGCCCGATGCCCCGGCAATCATCAGCGAATGGCGGAAGTCTCCCTCGCCCGAGCTTGCGACCCGGGTGCGGCAGCATCTGGAAAAAGATTTTCCGCTCAACATTCCCTTGCTGGCTGGGGCGATGCGCTCTTTCCAGCCGAAGTCTGAAAGCCGTTCGTTGCCCGCCGCGGCAAACTCCGTCATCGAGATTCAGATCCCGGCGGCCTTGTCAGTTGGCGCGGAATTTGTCGTCACCGGCAGGCTGGCTTCGAAGACCGAAGGCAGTGTCCAAATGCAGGTTCTCGAGGAAAAACCGCAGGTTGGCACGGGGCTGGTCGCGATCCAATCGGAGTCCGCGCAGAAGCCGGGGCAATGGACCGACAATAATCTCGTCACCCGCTACGGCGCCCCGATTCTCGTGAATGACGGGGGCGAGGCCCGGCAGCGTTTCGAGGCGGCCTTCGAGGAGTTTCGCAGCCTCTTCCCCATCGCGCTCTGCTACAGCCAGATCGTTCCGGTGGACGAAGTCGTGACCCTGACACTCTATCATCGGGAAGACGAACCCCTCCGGCGTCTTTTCCTCGACGAGGCGGAAACCGCCGCCCTCGACCATCTCTGGGATGAACTGATCTTCGTGAGCGAGGCCCCGCTGAAGCAGATCGACGTCTTTGAGCAACTTTTCCAATACGCCACTCAGGATGCCAAGCCCAGTGCCTTCGAGCCCATGCGCGAGCCTATTTTGAAAGCGGCCGCCGCTTTCAAAGAGCGGCAAAAGTCCGCCCTCGCGGTGCAAGGTGAAGCGGTCATTGGATTCGCCGCGAAAGCCTGGCGTCGTCCCCTGACGGAAACCGAAATCACGGGGCTGAGAGCTTTCCCGCCGCGTCTCATGCTCGTCCGGGTGTTGACCTCTCCCGCGTTTCTTTATCGCGGAGAAAAGGCCCCCGGGAAAACCGGTCCCGTCAGCCCTCACGAACTCGCCACGCGGCTCAGCTATTTCCTGTGGTCCTCGGCGCCTGATGAGGACCTGCGTGCGGCTGCGGAAAGTCTTCATGATAGTGACGCGCTCGGCGCGCAGACCCGCCGGATGCTGACCAGTGAAAAAGTCCGCCGCCTCGCCGCCGAGTTTGGCTGCCAATGGCTCCACGTGCGCGACGTCGCCACCCTCGACGAAAAGAGTGAGCGTCATTTCCCCACCTTCCTCGACCTGCGTGCAGACATGGAGGAGGAAGTCACCCGCTTCTTCATCGACCTCTTCCAAAACAATCGCAGCGTCCTCTCGCTGCTCGATGCCGATCACAGCTTCATGAATGAGTCGCTCGCGAAGCACTACGAGATCGATTGGAAAGGCGAAGGCTGGCAGCGCATCGAAGGTCTCCACGCGAAGAACCGAGGCGGGATCCTCGGCTTCGCCGCGACGCTTTCCAAACAATCCGGCGCCTCCCGGAACAGCGCCATCCTGCGTGGCACCTGGCTCACGGAGGTGATCCTCGGCGATAAGCTGCCCAAGCCGCCCAAGGATGTTCCCATCCTGCCGGACGAAGCTCCGCCGGGCCTGACCGAACGCCAACTCATCGAAAGACACAGCAGTGATCCATCCTGCGCTGCCTGCCATAAGCGGATCGATCCCTTCGGATTCGCTCTCGAAGGCTTCGACGCGATCGGACGCAGCCGAGCAGCCGACACCCGAACGACCCTGCCTGACGGCACCGTGATCGACGGCTTCGCCAACCTCCGGGACTACCTGGTCACCCAACGGCAGGATGACTTCCTGCGCCAGTTCTGCCGCAAGCTCCTCGGCTACGCGCTGGGACGCAGCGTGCAACTCTCGGACCGGCCGCTCATTGATGCCATGATGCAAGTCGAGGGGCACGAGATCGGCGGCATCGTCGAGTTGATCGTGCAGAGTCCGCAATTCCGCGAGATGCGGGGGAAAGAATTTGAGTCCAACGATTGATCCGGAAACCATGAAAAAACACCAATTCAATCGTCGCCATTTTCTTCGCGGGACCGGCGTCACGATGGCGCTGCCCTGGATGGAATCCATCAATGTCTGGGGTGATGAACCGACCCGCAACAAACCGGCCAGCGAAGCGCCCCTGCGCCTCTGCGTGACTTTTTCCGGCAACGGATTTCACTCCAAAGAATGGTGGGCCCGGGGCGAGGGCAAAGCCATGGAGCTGGGCGCAGTGCTGGCCCCGCTCGCCGACTACCGCGAGCGAATGCTCTTTGTTCGCGGGCTCTACCACGAAGAGGCGCGCAAAGGAAACATCCACTCCTCGCAGACCGGGAACATCCTCTCCGGTGCGCCCATCGCCTCGGGCGGACAGATCCAGTCAGGGACGAGTTTTGACCAGATGCTCGCCCAGACCTACGGGCGCAGCACCAAGGTTCCCAGTCTCGTGCTCGCCTGCGAAAAGTCGAATCCGTCGGTTCACAAGAACTACTCCATGCTCTACAGCTCGCACATCTCGTGGACTTCACCGACAACCCCGACCCCTCTGGAGCTCTACCCGGCCCTCGCTTTTGACCGGCTTTTCAAAGACGAGGTCTCACCCGAAGATCGCAGCGTGCTCGATGCCGTCCTCGCCGATGCGCAGGATCTGCGGCGGGAGATCAGCAAGAGCGACCAGCACAAGCTCGACGAGTATCTCAACAGCGTGCGCGAGGTGGAGAGCCGCATCGAAAACGCCGGCAAACGCGGCGAGCTGCAAGGCTGGCGTCCCACCCTCGACAAGCCGAACATCCAGCGCCCCGCCGACGGCATCCCCCAGGACATCGGCGAGCACATGCGCCTCATGATCGACCTGCTCGTGCTCGGTTTTCAGACCGACACCACCCGGATCACGACCTTGAAGCTCAACAATGACCACAGCGCTCTGCGCTTCCCCAACCTGCCCAGCATGCAGCAGGCCGGGCACGGCATCGATTACATGATTCACCATCTCCTCTCCCACAGCGACGGCGATGACTGGTTACGGGTAAACCAGTTCTTCATGGAGCAGGTCGCCCACCTCGCCCGGAAGCTCGACGCGATTCAGGAGGGCGAGCGCACCCTGCTCGACAACACCATGCTCATGCACTGCTCCAGCATGATGGCCGGCGCGAAACACGACAACGATCAGCTCCCCGTCATCGTGATCGGCGGCGGGCTCAAAGGCGGTCGTGTGCTCGACTACAGCGAAAAACCGGAACGCCAACTCTGCCGCCTCTTCCTGTCGATGATGGACAAAATGGAAGTCCGCCCGAAGAGCTTCGGCGATGCAAAACTCATGCTGGAGGAGGTGTGATGAGGTCATTCTTTCCTCTCGAGCCGGCGTGCTGCGCGAGGGCTCGCTCAGACGCTCCAAGTCCGATAAACTCCTGGCGTCCTCTATTCTGAGTGCTCCGGCAGGACCATCCCGCGTTCTGGTTTGAGCTTGGACTGATGCTCGCGCCGCGTGGCGAGCGGGGTGTTGCCGGTGAACTTTTTGAAGCGCTTCACGAAGGAGCTGTGATCGTAGAAACCGGTATCGATGGCGATGTGGGCGATGGGGTGGGCGGTGCTCTTGACGGCGTCGATGGCGTGAAACATGCGCACCTGTTCGATGAAGGCCTGGGCGGTGGTTTTCAGGCGCTCACGGAAGACGCGCATGAAGTGACTGGGGGAGAAACTGCACAGTTTGGCAAGCTGGGCGATGGTGATCGGTTCGTCGTAGTGGCGATAGACGTGTTCGACGGCGGGCAGGAGCCGGTTGAGTTCGGCTTCGTGCCCCATGACTTCGTTGTAGGTGCGGTTGATGGTGATGAGGCCGATGACACTTCCCTCGTGATCGTGGAGCGGGTATTTGCTGGAAAAACTCCACTTGGGCGCGTGGGCGAAGAAGTATGTGGCATGCACTTCATTTACCAATGGCTTGCCGTTTCGAAAGACGAGCAGGTCGTTTCTGCGGAAGTTTTCAGCAATGATTTTCGGGAAAAGATCGAAGTCCGTTTTGCCGACGACCTCCTGGTCCGGCGGGACGTTGATGAGTTCCCTCAGGGCTTGGCTCATGAAGATGTATCGGGATTCGAGGTTTTTCACCATGAAGAGGGCACCGGGCAAGTGTTCGAGGGCCTGCAAGAGTTGGGTGCTATCGGCGAGTTGGCGGAGAAAGGTCTGTTGGAGTCGCTGCTTCATGCGTGATAGGATATTACCATTCTTTGGTGGCCTGGCGATAGATTCGAAGGAGGTTTCGGGGTATTGTTTCCGCATGATTCGCCCGTCCCGGATGCTTTTCCTCTCATCGCTTGCCGTCGTGCTGGCTCTTGGTAATGCTGCGGCGGAGTCAGACCTGCTCGTGCTGATGAGCGACTCGGGTCGGGTGGAGCGGTATGACATGGCGAGCGGGGCGCATGTGGGCACCCTTCTCAGCGGGCTGCCGACGGCCAATGATCTGCTGTTCGATGCGGAGGGTCGGCTGTTGATTTCCACCGGAGCGCCCGGCGGGCCGGGCACGGTGCTGCGATTTGATCCTCGGAATGGCGGGAAGATGGAGACGCTCCTCGATATTCCCGAGGGCTACGGCGGGCGGCTTTTCCGCGCGACGGGCATGGCGTGGCATGAGGGCGACCTGCTGGTGGCGAGTCAGGGCGATGGGAAGGTGAAGCGCTACTCCTACCCCTCGGGCGAATGGCTGGCGGACATCGCGCTGGCATCGCCGGGCGGCATGACGCAAATCGCCACGCATGGCGGGCGCTTGTTCGTCACGGACTTTGCCGCGCAGGCGCTGCGTCGTGCAGCGGAGAAGCTGGATGGCACGATGAGCGAGGTCTGGGCGCAACAGCCGGGTCATGCGCCGTGGGGGCTGGCGTTCGATGGCGAAGGACGTGCGTATTTCAGCACGTCGGCGAATCGCATCTTGCGCTTCGATGGGATCGCGATCCAGGAGTGGGCCGGTGCGGGTGGCGTGCTGAATACGCCGATCGGCTTGGCGCTCGGTCCTGACCGGCAGCTCTACTCGGCGAGCCTCGCAGGCCAGGTAACGGTGTGGAAAACGGATGCTCCGAATGCGGGTGCGCCTCTTCGATCCATCGGCGGAGCGGAGATGCAGAAGCCGATCAGCATCGCGTTCACGACATTGCCGCGCGGGCCGTCGTTTGTTCATGCGCCGGCGATTGACGTGGCGGTGGAGTCAGCGGAGAAGGTGGCGTTCTTCGAGGAGAAGATCCGTCCGCTGCTCATCGAGCGCTGCATCGAATGCCACGGCGAGAAGAAGCAGAAAGGCGGACTACGCCTCGACTCACGCGCCGCCTGGCAGTCGGGTGGCGACTCCGGTGCTGCGATGGTGCCGGGCAAACCCGACGAGAGCCTGCTCATCAAGGCGGTGCGTTACGCTGACAAGGATTTGCAAATGCCGCCGAAGAAAGCACTGACCGCCGCCGAGGTGGCGGCGCTCGTCGAATGGGTGCGGCAAGGGGCGATTGATCCGCGCAAAGACGCCACCGTGGCCGCGCAACCCGCGACGAATGAATGGGCGGCGGAGTTTCAGAAACGGCTCGACTGGTGGAGCCTCAAGCCGATGGAGCAAGTCGAGCCGGCGATGGTGGCGGATCCCGCATGGTCACGCGAGCCGGTCGACCGCTTCATTCGCGCGGCCCTCAATGCCGCTGCTCTATCTCCTGCTCCGCACGCGGATGCGGAGGTTCTTTTGAAGCGATTGTCCATCGTGCTCACGGGGCTGCCGCCGACACCTGAACAGCGCTCTGCATTCCTCACCGAGATGAAGACGCAGCCGGAGGGCGCGTATGAGCGACTGGTGGAATCACTGCTGGGCTCGCCTCACTTGGGTGAGCGTTTCGCCCGCCACTGGATGGATGCGGTGCGCTACACGGACACTTACGGTTACGAGTGGGATTACCCGGCCAAAGGCTCGCACGAATATCGCGACTATCTCATCCGCGCCTTCAATGACGACATTGGATTCGACCAGTTTTTGCGCGAGCAGCTCGCGGGAGACCTGCTGGAGCAGCCGCGAATCAACGCCGCGCTGGGCACAAACGAGAGCCTCATCGGCCCCATGTTTTACCACTTGGGTGAACATCGTCACAGCAGCAGTCTCGCTTTTAACGGCATTCATCAGGACATGGTAAACAACAAAATCGACGCCTTCTCAAAAGTCTTTCTCGCCACCACCGTCGCCTGCGCGCGATGCCATGATCACAAGCTGGAGGCCGTCTCGCAGCGCGACTACTACGCACTCGGCGCGGTCTTCATGACGCCGCGCTGGACCAGTCGCGTCGTCGATGCTCCCGGCAAGAACGATGCCGCCATCGCGAAGCTGAAGGAGCTCCGCGCCGCCATTCGCGGTGAACTCGCGCCGCTCTGGCAGACCGCGGCAGTGACCCCGGGCGCCTGGCGCGCGCCATTGGAAAAGAAGGAGGCGCCGGAGCCGAAACTGGAGGATATCGCCTATCCGCTGACACGGCTGATGAAGGCCGAGGGCGGCATCGGAGCCGCATGGAGTGCTCTCGCCAAAGAGTGGGGCGACACCCGGGCCGCACGGCTCCAGGCCAACGAAGCATTCCAAGAACTGGGCAGCGTTCCCCGCGCCGAACTGCCGCCGGGTTGGGTCGCGGACGGCGAGGGCATGGCCCACGGGTTTGTGGAAGACGGCACAGCGCTCATCGCGCTCGAGGGCGATACGGTGGTGGCGAAGGTGCTGCCGCGCGGCTGGCACACGCACGCACTTTCCTCGAAGCTGCCCGGCGCGCTGCGGATGCCGCCGATGCATCTGGTGCAAGGTCAGATCGCCAGCGTGCGACTCGCGGCGGGTGAGTTTGGCGGCTACATTTCTATCGATGAAAATGCCTTTCTCGGCGAAGGCGTCGCGGGATTCACGGATGGTCAGTTTGCCTGGCGCAGCTTTGGCGATGCGGAGCTGAAGAATGGGGTGACCAAGGTGACGGTGGAGTTTGCGACCGCCTCGCTGAACCCCAATTTTCCCGCCCGCGTTGGGCTCATCGCGGGCCTGCCGCCGACGGATCTGGGCTACGACAAACGAAGCTGGATCAGCATCACCGGCATCGTCAGTCATGACGCGGGAGGCGCCCCACAGGACACGCTCGAAGCCTTTGCTCCACTTTACGCCGGCCCTGCGCCCAAGACCGTCGAAGAGGTGAATCAACGCATCGGCGACTGGTTCTCCGCCGCCGTGCGCCGCTGGTGTCAAAACAAAATCCAACCCGGTGACGTGCCCGTGCTCGACTGGCTCCTCGCGCAAAAGCTGCTGCCCAATCAAGCCGAGGCTGGCACTCCGCTCGCGGCCCTCGTGGCGGAGTATCGCCGTGTGGAGCAGGGCATCGCTTTTCCCCGCACCGTCAACAGCATGGACGAACGCGCCGTGGCCAAGGGCGGACTGCATTTCAATGTCCGTGGCAACGTGGACGCGCTCGGCGACCTCGTGATGCCGGACTTCCTGCAAATGTTCGCCGGGCGCAATGACGTGGCGAAGAGCACCGGGAGCGGGCGTCGCGAACTCGCCGATTCGCTCCTGCACCCCGAGCATCCGCTCACCGCCCGCGTCTATGTGAATCGCGTGTGGCAGTGGGTCTTCGGCGCAGGACTGGTCTCGACGCCGGATGACTTTGGCCGCCTCGGCGGCAGGCCGTCAAACCCGGCCCTGCTCGACTGGCTCGCGCGTGAGTTCATCCGCGAAGGCTGGTCCACGAAGAAGCTCTTGCGGCGACTCGTGCTCAGTGAAACCTTCCGCCAGTCCGGCCTCGTCACTGCCGCCGCGCACGAGCGTGACCCGACCAATCGACTGCTCCATCATTACCCCACGCAACGAATGGAGGCGGAGGTCATCCGCGATGCCATGCTCGCCGTCTCGGGCCGACTCGATCCCGCCCTCTACGGACGCCCCATCCTCCCGCACCGCACCGCCGAAAATCCGCAGCGGCGACTCACCTCCGGTCCTCTCGATGGCAACGGACGGCGCTCGGTCTATCTGCAGATGTCCATCATGTCCCCGCCCGCGTTCCTGATGGTATTCGATCTGCCGGACCTCAAGCTGCCCAGCGGCAAGCGCAACGTGACCAACGTGCCGACCCAGTCCCTCGTCATGCTCAATGACCCACTCGTCAGCACCCTCGCCAGGCACTGGGCCGCGCAACTGGTGAAGACACCCGCTGCCTCGCCCGAAGAGCGCGTGAACGAAATGTTCATTCGTGCCTTCGCCCGCGGACCGCAGCCAACCGAAACGCAAAACTGGACCGCGGCCCTCCATGATTTCGCAACCACCGCCGACCTCATGAACGACGAGCCCGCCTGGACCCAGCTCGCCCACGCCTTTTTCAACACGGCCGAATTTATCCACTACCGCTGACCTATGAAACACCACCACTGCCCCGGCTCGATCGCGTCCGCACACACGCGGCGCGGTTTTCTCCAACAGGCTTCCGCCGGCTTCGGCTGGCTCGCACTGAATGGTCTCTTTTCAAAAGAAGCCACTGCCGCCACCCACTTTCCGGCCAAGGCAAAGAACGTCATCTTCTGCTTCATGGACGGCGGGCCTAGCCATGTGGACACCTTCGACTACAAGCCCATGCTTAAAAAGCATCAGGGTCAGCCCATCGGGACGCGCTGGTTGTCAAAGAAATCGGATTCCAACGCGGGCCGCGTCTGGCTCGGCAGCCCGTGGGAGTTCAAACAACGCGGGCAGAGCGGCCTTTGGGTGAGTGATTTGTTCCCGCACCTCGCGCAGGTGGCGGATCATCTCTGCGTCGTGCGCTCGATGGTCGGCGAGCTGCCCTTGCATGGGCAGTCGAATCTCCTGCTTCACACCGGACGCACCGCCGGACAAGCCCCCAGCCTCGGCGCCTGGGTATCGTATGGCCTCGGCACCGAGAACGAAAATCTGCCGGGCTACGTCCTGCTAAACAACGATTGGGTGCCCAATGGCGGACTGGAAAACTTCGGCAGTTCCTTTCTCCCCGCCAGTCATCAGGCCACGGTGATGCGGGCCAAAGGAACGCCCGTGGACAACATCACCCCCGGCGACCCCGCCGCCACGCAGCGGCGCAAGCTGGCGTTGCTCGCCAGTCAAAACGCCGCCTTCGCCCATCAAAGCTCCGATGCACAAACCATCGAAGCCGCCATCACCAATTACGAGACCGCCTTCCTCATGCAGAGCGCCGTGCCCGACCTCGCCGACATCAGCGGCGAGCCCGGGCACATCCGCAAACTCTACGGACTCGACTCCCCCGATGAACATCAGCGTCTTTATGCCACCCAAGCCCTGCGCGCCCGCCGACTCGTCGAAGCCGGAGTGCGCTTCGTCGAGATCACCTGCCCCAGTTTCGACGGCAACAACTCCCCGTGGGATCAGCACGTTCAACTCAAGCTGAATCACGAACAAAATGCCCGCATCACCGAGCAATCCGTCGCCGCCCTCATCATCGATCTGCACCAACGCGGAATGCTGGATGAAACCATCGTCCTCTGGGCGGGAGAAATGGGGCGCACCCCGCACACCCCCGCCGTCAATGAAGGCTGTGGCCGTGATCATCATGTGAACGGCTACTCGCTTTTCCTCGCCGGCGGCGGCTTCAAAGGGGGCACCGCCTATGGCGAGACCGACGAGTTCGGCAACGCCGCCGTCGTCAACCCCACCAGCGTCCACGACATCCACGCCATGATCCTTCATCAAATGGGTCTCGACCACACCCGGCTCACCTTCCGCCATGGCGGCCGCGACCACCGGCTCACGGATGTGCATGGGCATGTTATTCGGGAACTACTCACCTGAGTTTATAAGTTTATAGATGCGTCTGCCTATCAGCAAATGATGCAGCCCCAAATCGCCCCACTGGTTCCTCGCCCTTTTTCCCATGAAAAATCCCCGCCGCGCATTACCCGCCCTCTTTCTTGTTCTGCTTCTGAACAACATCCACGACCTCTCCCAAGCCCAGCGCCAGGTGACTGCGCCCGTCTTGGAAACGCATCAACTGGACCCCAATGACGGCAAGCATCCCATCCATCATCGTGAAGGCGAAACGCTGGTCGCGCGCCCCGGCGTTTATCCCTATGCCTATGGTCCGACCGTGCTCTTCGACGACCGGGACAAGCAGTTCAAGATGTGGGCCGGAGTGGGGTGGAATGGTGACACCATTTCCTTCAAGCAGGCACCCTCGCTCGCGGCACTGGATGCGCAACCGTGGGAGATCGCGCTGGAGCCACGGCGCACCGAGCCCGTCGCCGACCAGGACCATTGCTGCGACCCCTGCGTGATTTCGGCAGACGGTGGCTACTACCTTTACTACAGTGGCGCGGGCAGGTCGGAGCGGTGGCCGAACGGGCAAACTTATGTGATGGTGGCCTTCAGCAAGGATGGACGCCGGTTTGACCTCCTGAATAACGGCGTGCCGGTGGTCGATATGGGCAAAGCCTACCAGCCCGTGATCGGTTACGGTGTCGGGCAGCCAGCGGTCACGCTAGGCCCGGACGATTGGTATTACATGCTCTACACCTACAGCGCGGACAACCAATACAGCAACGACACCACCAACTACCTCGGCGTGATCCGCAGCCGGAAACCCGACTTCATCCAACACGAGGAAGTCACGCGGCTGCCGCGTCGGCTCTATGGTTGCAGCAATGATCTCGTCTATGATGCCCGGCAGCAGACGATGGTGATGGTGTGCAACGAAAGCCATCCTGCCCGCGGCGTGCAGGTGCGCTTCGTCAGCTTCTCGCCCGACTTCAAGCTCCTGGATGACTGCCATGTTTTGAACACCGACCTCACCCGCGAAGTGTTCGGCGAAGGCCTCGGAATACTCACCGATCCCCAGCGGCGCTGGTTGCATCCGGCAGCCGGACCCGCAACGGTCACCATCACCGGTGCCACCTACGCGAAACGAGAAGGCATGCCCGTGGAGCACATCGCCGGACCGACCGTTGCGGTCAGCTGGCAGTTTCATCCCGAGTCAGCGCAACCTGCGGAATTGAAACTTCCGAAATAGAGAACCCCCAGTAACCATGCCCGACCGGTAGTATGCGATTAAAAACAG
>Ga0209491_10001169_pt1 | contig 51913 bp, 39 predicted proteins | sample BON02_FD_187213 | JGI IMG/M metagenome (GOLD analysis project Ga0209491, IMG submission 187213) | Freshwater microbial communities from Lake Bonney liftoff mats and glacier meltwater in Antarctica - BON-02 (SPAdes) (version 2) | ecosystem: Environmental > Aquatic > Freshwater > Ice > Glacier...
CGTTTCACCGGACTCCAACAACATAATCACAAAACAACCTTTGAACACCTGAGCCATACCTGGAAAATCCCGGGGGTTCGGGGGCTGGCCCCCGAGCGTATGCAACACCACACACTAATTACAAAAACATGTTGTCTCAAAGTCATTGACACATTCCGTGATGATGAAACGAGCTGAACAAACCGGTTCTTGTTATGGAACGCACTCGCTCTACGCGCTAGCATTATTGTGGCAAGCAAACCAGAAGCACGGCATCTTAACTGCGAGTGTACAGACTGACATGGAGGAGTTCTTTATTGTGCGCGCGGCTTCCCTTGAAGCAGGACAAAGCCCTTCCGGTGCGTATGTTCTTGCCGATGCTAATAAACGGAATTTTCCGGAATATGATAGAATGGGCGAAATCGGAACACTGTTTGTCACTGGTCATCATTTGGAATGGCAGGCAAGGCTTCCAGAAAGATTGCGTGCATCGGATCGGTCATTGTGCGCAGCCTCGCTGTGGGGCTTGCATCATCTTGGAAGATTCGATGAGACCGACATCTTATACCCGCCAATTTCGCATTTGGCACGTGCAGTCTTTTTTCTGTCACAACAATCAAAAAATGCCACAAAGGAATAGACAGTGGATGCGGACGTGGCCTTGGGGCAAACTGTTCGAAGAGTTGGACTTCGTGGCGCAAGTCCGATGTTCGGAGTTACCCTTGTTGAATTATTGGTCGTGATTGCGATCATTGGTCTGTTGATGGGGTTGCTGATTCCCGCAGTGATGATGGCGCGGGAGGCCGCTCGGAAGACCACGTGTAAGAACAATTTGAAACAGATCGGTTTGGCGACACTTAATTTTGAAGCGGCGAAACGGCACTTGTCTAGCAACGGTTGGGGGTATCGATGTGGGCCACGGAAGGGAATGGATGGTCGTTTCGGCCAACCCGGCGGTTGGACATTCTTGTTGTTGCCGTATCTGGAACAAGCGGCGGTTGCCGATCTAGCGATGGGAGTGGATACTGTCCAAAGAGAAGAGAATTTGGCCCGGTTATTGCAAACTCCGCAACCAGGATTTCACTGCCCGTCGCGCCGGACTGCCGAGCTAATGGCAGCCACGGAAAATTTCCTCCTAGCAAACCTGAGTCACCACGTTCCCAACGTCGCCAAGTCCGACTACGCGATCAACGGAGGTGATACGATTCTAAACGCCGGACCAGGACCTGAGTCGGGTAGCCTAGCCGATCTAAACGCTTACGTTTGGCCCAACGTGCAGCAGGCGACGGGCGTGGCTTTCCTCACGCTAAAGGTCCGTTTATCGCAAATATCCGACGGGCGTCGAACACTTTTTTGGTAGACGAAAAGTACGTCCCGGGCTCGCATTACCAATCAGCCGACTTCGCAGGCGATGATCACAGTTTGTATCTTGGTGACGATGCGGACAATCGATGTTGGACTGTTGAACCACTGCAGTTGGATGCAATGAATGCTGCCGATAATCGCTTCGTTTTCGGTTGAAATCATTCCACCGGCTGCTATTTCGCGCTGACAGATAGTTCGGTTCGGAAGATCGGTTATGATATCGACCGGCAAACCCTTCGTTATTTGGGCAATCGTCGCGATGGACAAGTCGTCGAACTTTCGTGAAGCAAGACGCAATTTTTAGGCGGGAAAATTCGTGGGATCGAACCTCAACGCTCGTCCGACTCGGTTGGCCACGACATGGGCGGTCGGATTTTTGGCAATCCAGTTTGGACTACTCGTCTATCGTGCGGGCCTAGAAGGCTACACACGAAACGAACACGCCCATTTGGCGGCTGGCGTTAGTCACTGGGAGTTCGGCAACTACGATTCATTCCGAGTCAATCCGCCGCTCATCAGGTCGTTGGCTGCGACCGGTGTCTACTTTCATGGTTATCGAGCGGATTGGTCTCGACTTTCCCCGCGACCGGAAATTCGCAGCGAGTTCGGCTTGGGGTCGATGTTCGTCTACGCGAACCGAGATCGCTGTTACGATTTTTTGTGGTGGGCTCGGTTGTCGACACTGTGGCTGGTCCCGTTGGGCGGCTATGTTCTCTGGCAGTGGAGTCGCCAATTGTGGGGCGCGACGGGTTCCTGGATATCGTTGGTTTTGTGGGTCTTTTCACCCAATCTGTTGGCTCATGGATCGTTGATTGCGCCCGACGCCGGTTCGGCGGTATTGGGGTTGATCTCGCTCTACGCAATTTGGAATTGGTTCCGGACTCCCAATTTTGCCACGGCCTACGGGACTGGCCTGCTATTGGGGTTGGCCCTCTTGTCCAAGTTCACGGTCCTCTTATGGCTCCCGATTTTGACCCTGATGGTGGGATTACGATGCGTGATGCGGTGGATGGAACCCCAAGTCACTGTCCGCAGTCTGTTGGGCCAATGGTCTTTGATGCTGTTACTAGCTCTGGTGGTCATTAATTTGGGTTACACGTTTCGTGACGTGGGGTGGCCGCTAGGCAAGTTCGAATTCATTAGCCGGGCCATGACCGACGGACCGGACCCGGCAGAGACTGGCGTCCGCCAAGTTGGCAATCGGTTCAAGGATTCGTGGTTGGGCTTGATCCCAGTGCCGGCGCCTAAAGATTATCTGATGGGGATGGATATTCAGAAGTGGGATTTTGAAAGCCAAATGGATTCGTATTTGTGTGGCGAGTGGAAAAAAGGTGGCTGGTGGTATTACTACTTGGTCGCGTTGGGCATCAAGGAGCCGGTAGGGGTTTGGATGTTACTAAGTCTAGCCGCCACGTTAGCGATTCAAGGTTGCTGGCTCGTGTCACGCGGGAAAATGTCGGCCAGCGATTGGTTGAGTCGTTGGTTCGTACCAGGCTTGGGCCTGCTGAGCGTGGTCGTGTTTGTCAGTTTGCAGACCGGCATCAATCATCACTTGCGATACGTGTTGGGTAGTTTACCGTTTGTATATTTGTTGTGTGGGGCGGTCGGGCCATGGTTGGAGCGGGGCGGGCTTTGGCAAAGAATTGCGATTGGCAGTCTGGTGGGTTGGTCGGTAATGTCCAGCCTATCGGTCTACCCCCATAGTTTGGCGTACTTCAATGAAGTGGTTGGTGGTCCCAGTCGGGGACGATTCTATTTGAACAACAGCAACATTGATTGGGGCCAAGACTTTCTCCCATTGCGTCATTGGGTTGAACGCCACACCAAGCGTCGCCCACTGTTTTTTAGTTTCGCAAGTCAGGCGGCGAATCCGCCACCACGTGATTGGGCGTTCCCAGAAGTACCCACCAACACGGAGCTTCAGCAACGCTTGAACCAAGAGGAAACTGCGAAGGTCCTCTTGGAGCCTGGATGGTATGTGTTATGTGTAACCAACGCTGTATCGCAGTACGGTCACTACGAATGGTTGGCCACCCGCGAACCGGCCGAGCAAATCGGTTGGTCGATTTTGGTGTTTGAGTTGAAAGTCGAGGACATCCAACAGATCAAGAATGATTTACTCGAAAAAGAAAACTGACGAACAATCGCCACCAGATGAAAAAATCTCAAATCCGATACTCAATTTAGGCGAGTTAAAGTGACTGATCTTCAGTCCGTTTGTTCTCAACTGTCGGTCTTGATTCCCGTCTACAACCAGATGCGGACAATAGAGGCTTTATTGCGGCAGGTGCGTATGGCATTGCCTGAATCGCAAATGATTGTGGTTGCTGATGCCTCAAATGATGTCTCGCGAGAGATTATTCAATCGCTGCAGGAAGAACTTGGAATTGAGTTTGTCCTTTCGCCCCGCAATGGTGGGAAGGGCAGTGCGGTCCGGTTGGGACTGGAGCGGGCACAGCGAGAATGGGTCGTGATTCAGGATGCGGACCTGGAGTACGACCCACAAGATGTCGTGAAGCTGTTGACGGCGGCGATGGCCGAACCGGGCTCGGTGGTTTACGGCTCGCGGTATTTAAGTCGGGCAGCGAATGGTAACGCCAGTTGGCTGAATGTATTGGCCGTCAGGGTGTTGGCTTGTTGGGCTGCGTTACTCTATGGTCGCTTGCTCTCTGACCCCCCATACCTGTTACAAGTTGCTGCCGACTGGGCTGATGCAAGAGCTGAATCTGCAAAGTCGCGGCTTTGAACTGTGTGCCGAAATCAACGGCAAGCTGTTGCGACGTCGTGTGCCAATTGTCGAGTTACCGATCTGGTATCACGCTCGAACAGCGGCCGAGGGGAAGAAGATCCGGTGGTACGACTTCTTTCATGCGGCTTGGGTCTACTTCCGGCAACGTTGGCAGGTGAATATAGGGTAATGGCTATTGAGATGTGATTCCAACGACACTTGTTAATCGCATAGGGATACTGTGATGAAACACGATTGTGAAACTCCACACGATCCGGCAATCTGTGCAGCCCTAGTCATCGTTTAAGATTGCGCCCGACAGCAAAACGCACTTCCAACGCATCCCACCGGTTGTTTTTACTTTGCTTTCTCGATTTTTTTTTTTTGTGGGTGACAAGCTTTTGGCTCCCGTCCGCTCGGGTAGCGTCAGGTCAAGGACCGCTTTCTGATCTTTGATGTAAGTTCCGTCAAAGAAACGTTCGTCCAAAGGCTGGTTCAATGAAAACCAATGAAATTGTTTATTGGTGGTCCGTGTGCCCGCTTCATCAATGCCTCCAATATTCACGTTTGCGCTGTGCTGGAAGGTAAACGACTGTGGCACAAACAGGTCGCTGATCTCTTGCCATGATATCTTCGCATTGCTAACCGGCGACTCGACGGGAAGAACTTTGCCTACGGTCACAAAGTGTTGGACGCCAACCACCTGTGAACTGAGTTTGTCAAAAGTGTAGGTCCATGTCGCATCGTTGATAAAAAAAGTACCACCATTGTCCCAGTTGGGAAACTCCGCATTGATTGGCGTTACATAATGCAAGGCGATTTTGTCTTTGGCTAAGTCCACGCTTTTCGAAAAATCAGGACGACTTGCCAATTGTTTTGCCAAAGATCTATATTCTTTCTGTGGATCCAAACTAGTGAAGAAGACGATCCCCAAAGCACGATAATCTTCAATGCCACTGATCGTGAAAACGCGTTCCAATTCGTTTGTTCGCTTGTAGGGACGCCCGTTGGACTTATCATTCAATTCGTGAAAAATTTGCTTTTCGAAATCCACGATGACCGCTTTCCAAGTGATGACTTGAATTGGATTATCGGCAGCTACAGTGAAGTTGGTTGTATCTGTCTTGCTTAGGCGATATTGGGCAAAACGCCGCCTTTTGTAATCAAACAAAGTACGAACATGGCACTCTTCTGAAATAGAAACGCCCTTGGGTTGCTGTTGGTCCGTCGCCCCAACACTGTCGAAATCGTTGGTGTATTTAACCAGTACGTCTCCAGTCTGCCAGGCGTCAGCGTTGGCGACAACCGAATCAAACAACGACAAAGCCGGGTCAGGCTCTTGACCATTGCAATAAAATGCACCGCAAAAAGTTGAGACCAAACCTATCAATGGAATTAAAAATAACCGCACGGCCAATCTCCTTGAAGTCAAACAGCAAAACAATTTAGATTCAAACGATCAGAAATCCTAGCAAGTTGGACCACCGTCATGCTTGCTAGGATTTGCAACAATACATGCTGGTTAATCCTGGCAGGTCACTCCGTCCAAAAAGTAGCTTCGATACGTGGTAGGACTTGCTGTTGGGTTCAGCAAATCTGTCACACACGGAGAATAGGCCATTCCACTACTACAGTCGCACGCATATCGCTGGGTACAACTTTTTTGGACATAGTCAAAACAACTTTGCCCAATCTCTTGCTGGTTAGTATTCCGAACGGTGCCGATGGCGTTGTCTTGGAGATACGCAGTTTGAAACGGTTGCATGCAAGAGAGCTGAGTAACTCCGTTTTTCATGGTGTAGACGCAAACACTCGTTGGACAAACTGCCGTTAATGGCTCCTGGGCACCGCAAGAGATCGGATCGTCCATTTGAAAGCAACCGCCACAGATTTTGGTTGAACCTGGTCCACCGCCAGGTTGCGCCACCGTTACGCCACAGAAAAGTGATGTTCCAATGAACAACACCACACTAAAAAGAAATCGTGAGTCTAACATTACTTAATCCTTATCAATTGATAAAGAAACCGGAAAAATAGTTCTTTCAATCCTTGGACCCTGTTGTTTACTTGCTCCAATCGCAGACCAATTCAAACCTTTGCCCGCCCCGCTTCAGGGTCCAAATAATTTCGTCAAGCTCATCAAATTGCTTTTCAGAGATTCGCACTTTGACACGAACGATTTGATTCCCCAATGGTTTAACATCGATCAAAGGACGATCACCGTTGCGAAATTGGGCAGTGACTTCTATGATCGAATCTTCTTGCAATTGCCGTTTCTTCCCTTGTGCGTCTGCGTTTTGCAGTTCTTCCTTTGCGACCGAAGCTTCAACTTCATTAGGTTGGGTGTCCGTTTCCAGAAATCGTAACATGGCATTCGCGATTCTATGCCCGCTGTCATCAACCGCCTTGACGAAATTCAAACGTCGTGGCGAAATTTGTACCGGTTCGCGTTTAGAAATCAACACTCGCGCTTCGGCTTGCTTCCCACTTACACGGTCGGTAACTATAACCGATCCTGAAACGAACGAATAAGGCATATCGACAGCTGACGAGACCACCGAAACAAAGGGAATTCCTTGTGCAGTTATTTCAAGCGTTGTGGTGACGTCAAGCCCTTCGAAAGAACTCGCTGGTACGGTGACCTCCAGGTTTTCAAACTTAATGGGCGCTGTAAAGTCGATTGGAATGCGATACTCGGTTACGGAATTCGGTAAATTCATCAAATGTTGCACGTTACCCAAGTACAAACCATTTGTGATTCCACAGGACACAAAAATCTGCCTCACCACTTGGCCGGATTTATACAAATCGATGAGGGTCGAATGCGTCCCAGTGGTATTACCCTTGGGAATTTCAAAGGCGACTTCCACCGTCGCACTTTCATTTACCGAAATTTCTTTGCTGCTGATTTTAAAGTCGATGCATGTGCCATTTGGCTTTGCGAAATCGAACGTAATCAGTTCATCAGTCTTGTTGGTTAAGACAAATCGAACCGAAACGTTGGCTCCCGCTTCCAAGTTACCGGCGAAGACCTGGGTTATACTTCGATCGAAATTCATTTCGACCGGATCTGGCAAGACTACTTCAATCGGAGCCTTTTTTGCGGGTTCGATTAGCTGCCCAACCAATCGCTGGGCACTCGCGATTGACAAAAACGCCACGAGAAAATACGCGAAAATTCTTTCCGACTGTCGGTTCATCGATCCCATCCCCTAACATCGACCAAGAAGTGGTGCACAAGAAGTTGTGCACAAGAAGTTTGTGTTGGGAGCCTATTGGCCATTCAAAGTGGATCTACCTTCGCCACTCTCTTCGCCAAAATCCCCACAAAAATGTTCTCTGTTAAGTCCTTACCTGATACCAGTGCACAATCACATGCAAGTCTTTTTTTTGAAAATTCCCAGAAACTAAATTAACCAAGAAGTAGTTCTTCAAATGAATAAAATAGGCGAAGAAAGTTCCCATTCTAAGTCGGAAATCCGTTTAGGGCTCAGGACTGGAACTCTAGATGACCGACCAAACACCCCAATTCGCTTTGCCGCGTTATGTTTGGAAGCTTGGATTGGATTTCTCAACAAATTCACACTGCTGCAAGTGATCCCGCAGCAGTTACCCGATCACCGGACACGTTTGGATGACTTGAATCGTTCACAACTTGGCAATAAAAAAACCTCGGCCTATCCACAATGGGCCAGGTCGAGGCTTCAAAATTTCAAACCGTTGGTGTGATCGCAACTAAGTTATCGACACTTTCTTGGCGTCGCAAAAGCAACGACAACCTATTCGGCGGTTACCAAGGACTTCTTACGCTCTTCCATGATTTCCACTTGGATGTTGCCTGGAACCTGGCGATAGCCTTTTAGTTCCATAGTGAACGTTCCCTGACCTTGAGTCATCGAACGAAGGTCCGTTGCGTAACCGAACGTTTCGCTTAGCGGCACTTCTGAAATGATCACGCAAGTTCCATCAGCCTGAGTGTCGGTCGATTCGATCATTCCACGGCGACGAGTCAAGTCACCCACCACGGTACCTTGGAATTGGTCAGGGATTTCGATTTCGATCAACATCACAGGTTCCAACAACACAGGGTTTGTCTTTGGCATGTATTCACGGAAAGTCGTACGTGCACAAGTTTGGAAAGCCATTTCCGAACTGTCCACATCGTGATACGAACCGTCTTTCAAATGGACCTTCAATTTCACAACCGGATAAGCCGCCAACGTTCCCTTGCCAACGCACGACAAAAATCCTTTGTCAACCGCTGGAATGTACTGCTTTGGAATCCGGCCCGAAACGATCGAATCTTGGAAAACGTAATCGCCTTCGATATCATCGCCCAAGGGTTCAAGCGTGCCCACGATATGAGCAAACTGACCCGAACCACCGGTTTGTTTCCGGTGCTTGTAGTTGAAATCGACTGCGGTGGTTGGCTTTTCGCGGTAGCTAACTTTCGGAGGCCCCACGATCACGTCCACTTTGTATTCGCGACGAATTCGTTCCACGTAAACTTCCAGATGCAATTCACCCATGCCGGCAATAATCGTTTCCGAAGTTTCCTCGTCCGTAGTGACTCGGAACGTTGGATCTTCCTTGCGGAAACGCTGCAAAGCCGAACTTAGTTTATCAGCATTGGTACGATCTTTTGGTTCAATCGCAATCTTGATAACCGGTTCAGGCACGAACATGCTCTCTAGCGTGCACATTTGGTTCTCACCCGCATAGGTGTCACCCGATGCCGAATCGATCCCCATGATTGCAACGATGTCACCCGCTTCGGCGCTATCGATTTCTTCGCGACGATCCGAGTGCATCCGGACCAGACGACTGTAACGCTCTTTACGTTGAGTACGTTGATTGAAGTAGGTTTCACCCTTCTTGATCACGCCTTGGTAAATTCGCATAAACGTCAACTGACCAAACGGATCTTCGACAATCTTGAACGCCATGCCGACGAACGGTTTCGTCGCATCAGGAACCAGTTCAAACTTCTCTTCCAAATCGTGCCAACTGCTGGCATAAATTTCCCGCTCAAGCGGAGAAGGCAAGTAGGCGTTGACCGCATCCAACAACAATTGAACACCCTTGTTCTTGTATGCCGAACCGATGAAAACCGGAGTCGCTTGCAACGACAACAAGGCCTTCTTGGTGACTTCGTGGATCTGAGTTTCGGTCGGTTCTTCGCCACCGAACAACATTTCCATCATTTCGTCACTGTACATCGACAAGCTTTCCAGCATCTTCTGACGATACTCGGTCGCTTTATCAAGATGTTGAGCTGGAATTTCTTCTTCGCGGACCTTCTCGCCTTTGTCGCCATCAAAGAAGTATGCCTTCATTTTGACCAAGTCGATACAGCCTTCAAACGTTTCACCCGCACCCATTGGGATCTGCATCATGATCGCATCGGCACCCAACTTGTCACGCATTTGCTGCACGACTTTGTAAGGGTCTGCACCGGTCCGGTCCATCTTGTTAACGAAACCCAAACGAGGCACTCGGTAACGCTTCATCTGACGGTCAACGGTAAACGATTGAGCCTGAACGCCACCCACGGAGCAAAGCACCAAGACCGCACCGTCCAACACGCGAAGCGAACGTTCCACTTCCACTGTAAAGTCAACGTGGCCAGGGGTATCGATCAGATTGATTTTGTTACCCTTCCATTCCAAACTGGTCGCAGCACTGGTGATTGTGATGCCGCGTTCTTTCTCCAGTTCCATGTGATCCATCACCGCGCCATCGCCACCGCCCTTCACTTCTTCCATTTTGTGAATTCGACCCGCGTAGAATAAAATTCGTTCGCTAAGGGTGGTTTTACCCGAGTCAATGTGGGCGGAAATACCGATGTTTCTTACTTTTGTCAGATCCATAAATCACCTGTGAAAAAATATAGCCATTGCTGGCCAACGACTATCGATGATCGCCAAAAAGCAACCACCGTTGGAAGGTTGTTCAATTTATTGCTTGTCGCGGAAACACGTCCGCACAGATATCCATCAACACAAGTCAGATCATTGCCCATTGGTCAACAAATCTGGCTGCGAAATTTTAAAGTTTGCCTTACCAAGCCCAGAAGGCTTGATACGATTCGTTCCATAATTTCAGACTGATTACGGTTTGGAATCCATGACTGCACCGGAAGTTTATTCAGCCAAGCCGAGTACCAGCACGATGTTGACCCTAGAACCTGGGCGAAGAGAAGGCAAAACCTAATTTGGATTTAACTTACATTCACACCATCGAGTCAAGTCGATACCGGTTGCGAAACCCTAATCGCTACGCTGCAAAATCTACGTTTCTAAACATTTCTGCCTGGAAACCGCTTTGTCTTGCAACCGACTAGGGTCTGACCAATAAACGCACTCGAACTGCCCGTATGAAGTTCATTAAAGTTTTGCCGTTAAAGAAACTTGTTTTCAAAATTGCCCTCAGGCCCCTCTGCCCAAAAGCCTGATCGTATGCAGCCTGATCGTATGCAGCCTGATCGTATGCAGCCTGATGGTTTGGTTACACCAATCTTGGCGGCTCTGAATAGGCCAAAACCCATCCAGTCCCGACACGCTACCGGCGGTATTCCACCACCAGATCAAGGCGCAATCTGGCCACAGATATTCACATAATATGCCTTTCCCGTATTATTTCAAGGCCAAATTGACTCAACCTTCGCCAACTCCTGGTCCCAAAGCCCCGTTTCCCAGCCACAACCGATCCAAAATCAGACTTCCGGCCTTTTTATTTGGGGTCCTGGGTCCGGTGGCGTAAGCCACCGGACCCAGGATGTTTCGCCCTCCGGGCTGTGTTGTGGGATCCGGGCTGTGTTTTGGGATCCGCCGCTCCTGGTGGCTTACGCTACCTGGGAACCAAGCGTCCTATCAATAAAAAACACCGCCCAGAAATCTGGGCGGTGTTGGACATTCTTCAACGGATTCATCGTAAGTGGCTGCTAATCCAAGTAGCGTTTCAACAAAACGGCCTTGTCCACATTCAGATTCTCGCCTGGTACGAAGCCGACTGGAATCGAACGATCAAAGATGTAAAAAGCACGATCCCGCTTAACTTTACCGTTGTCAATTCCGTACTCCTGACCAATACAAGACTTCCACACCACGTTGCCACTATATGACACGTCTCCATAAAATGCGTCAGGATTATCGGGGACGGGAACCGCAATCTCTTCCAATTCAAAGTAGCCAACGGTTACCCAAATCGCGAACACGCTGGAACGTTGAGTCGTGGTGTTGGCCATTCGCTGGCGTTTTTGGTTCCGGAAATATTCATTCTTGTCCGTGTTGTATGCCGGCGCAGCGTTCTGGTAATCGAACATCGGTGCGCTCATCGTCGTCATCGGACGCCACAACGAGTTTTCCCGATCATAAGCCGGTAAGCGATAGGGAGGAATCGTTGCCACTTCGTTTTGACGAAACGGCGTGCTGCGGATCGGCAACGGAGTCATAAAATTACGAGTCGCGGTGTTGAAATCGGTGAATTGTGTATTCATCAAATAGGCCGACCCCGTACCACCCATCAACGCGGTCCAGGTCTGTTCCCAATTGACTGTGTTTACGTTGATCTTTCCTGGAATCCGACGTTTGCTGACGTAATTGAACGGAGCATTAAACTTAGGTCCATCACCAAACGACCCGCCCGGTCCGGTAGTGTCCGCACCAAAACCACCATTCGACTTGGCAAACGGACTTAGATAAATTTCAGTCCCCACAAACGGAGAAGGCACCGTCGTGAATTCAAAAATTCTAGCCAGCGATCGCACACCAGCAGTCTCACCGAAAAAGTTCAGCAAATAACCAGGTAGCGGAGCCGCTGTCGTGCCAACCGGCGGAAACGCCGTTAGATTGACAATGTTCGAATTGGACAGGAACGCATCGTCACCGTAGTGATCGTAGCGGGTTGGGTCTGTCCAAATCACATGTTCCAACATCAGGCCAGTGGACTGAAACGGGACCGAAGCTAATTCAAACTGACTGATCAATGGCCGGTTGGCAAATCGCAACCAAGGTACTGCCTGGGTTGCCACAGTGGGATCGGCATACGGCTGGTTAACCTCTCCAAAGGAAAACTGTGCCGGATTGAGGTAATTGAAGTTGGTTCCATCATACTGGGTCAACGTCAGCGGGAAGGTGCCGTCGTCGGTTCCTGGAATGGGCTCCATGTCCCAGTTACCATTGACGGTCCGAAGCCATACGTTCTTCTGAGCCACTCCGGCTACGATTGTGGAACCAACCGCCGCTGTGTCGTAAGCCATTTGCGAAGCAGCTCCAAATCGGCCGCGTTGATTGGCGGTCCTCATTGGCAAACGTTGAGTGATATTCGAATCCTCGCCCATGCCACCGTAGGCGTTCAGGCCGACGCCTAAATCATCCAACGTTAAGTAAGGATTGTACTCGGGATGGAATGGTTGTTCGGGATTGGCCAAGCGTTGCAAAACGACGTGGCGATGCGTCGGGTTGTTGGCATCACTTGGATCCGAAATCGCACCATATCGCCGGATATCCATGTCCACGCCATCGTAGAAACAGTTGGCGTAAGCGGCTTGGTACAGAAACCCATCTTCTTCGGGAACCGCTGGGTCGCCGGCCGAATCGTTCAAGTTATAACCGACGATCGGTTCAGACAGCGAAAAGTTGCGATAGACATTAGGATTGGTTGGATCAGCACGATCCAAAGGTATCCCGATCGTGTTGGGAACCAAAACCATCTTCGAAGCATCGTTTCGGTCATACAGACCCACCTGGATTGGCAAGCCTGGATTCAAACGAACCGCAGGTCGTTCAAACGAATCCACCGTTGGATCGTAAGTGTCATCTGCAACCGCCAAAGGAATCCGACCAAAAATTGTCGTGTTTAACGTCGATGCAAATTGATCATGCGGTCCCGCCGAACCTACCACCGCATGCTGCCCAGGCAACAATACAAAGTTATTCACATTGCTTGGGAAGTGCTGAACGCTGCCCTTGGCCAATTGAACTCGTAACGGACTGGTTGCCATATCGATCGAGTTGGCAGTGACGTAGGTATCGATATTGTTAAGTAAAACATTCGGGTTGACAAAGTAAACCGTTCGCTCGATGTCATTGACTCCCGTTTGAGCGAAACGGCGATTGCCTCCATTGACTTCCTGGTCTCGGAACAGAGCATCAAAATCTGAAATCAAGTAATCAGGATTCAAACCTCGATCTTCATCCCGAACAACCAACATGCGGTACGCGGGTTCACCCGCTGGCGTTACCTTGCGCAGGTCAACACCTTTGACTGTTGCCGACAGTGACGAATAAGTGTCACCTTGCTCCTGTTGATCAACGCTTGGTACCAAATTTGGATTGTACAGTTCAACAAATGCAGACGACGTCGGCATGTGTGTTTGGTCGGCATTGGTTCCCGATTGGATGCGGCTACGATGATCATGAAAAGCCATGCCTTCGGTCAGCAAAACGTCCGGCCGTTCCGCACCCCAAACCACGTATCGTTCGCGTCCGGTGGACGAATCCATCACATCGGTCACGTCGCCTTCAATTCCATTTTCAAGGAAGCCAGGGTTCCCGACTTCAGGACGAGTTCGCAACGCACCATCCACGTGCCAACCGTTAAACGGATTGATATCAAATTCAAACGGAGTGCTAATCGAATCCGCATCCTGAAAATCAACCACATTGATCACCCACTGGGCCAACGCAACCCGGCGACGAACCGCAGCAGGCGTCAAACTGGCGGTGGACGCCGACATATCAGGATCACTAATCATCAGCACGAGGGTGTAAAGTTGGCGAGCAAACGCCGCACGAGCCAAATACTGATCATTGTCGCCACTGGTCGAAGGCAGAAATCCGTCGTTGTCAAAATCCAAATCAATGACCGTACCCGCAATCGCGTCAACGGTTGTCGCACTCTGGCCACTGGTACTTTCCACCATACCACCGACTACCGGGTCACCATATTCGTCATTGATCGTGTCATTGGCTGGATCGTCATTGATACCGTTACCAAACTTGCGATGCAAATTAAACGGCAGCCCGGCCACAATGTCCGAACCCAACATCATCAAAACTTGCTGTTCCACCGCCGCTTCATAGTTAAGGGCACCAGCAGGTGTTAAAAACGCTCCGGCAGTTTGAAAACGACTGTTCTCATTGTAACTGGCATCGCCCAGGACATTGCCATTGACGATATTCCGACTGGCCAGCGTTCGACGCAACACACTGGCCAAGTTGCCAGGCAACGCTGGAACTTCGAAACTATGCGTGGTCATTTGACGACGCAAATTGTCGTTTGCCGTCGAAACCGTGGGATCAAAGCTACCTAAGAAACGTTCTAGCAAGGTCCGCTTGGGCGCGGTCGTGCGTTGACTCTTGGCATCCTCGCGACGCTTGATGTAGTCCGAATCGTAGCCACGCAACAAGGTTTCAAGATCAACCACCGAGAATGGGTGATCTTCCTCGGCAGCATTTGCCGCCAATGTCGCCAACGTGGGCGGTGACGTGGTGTAATTGTAGAAACGGTGCGGCGAACCATCTCGGAACAGGTCAAATTCGTAAGGTGAATCCACGATCTGAGTCAACAGACCCGCGGCAGGTGCCTTCTGAAAAAAGGGCAAAACCATTCCTGGATCTGGATTGGCTGGCAAAGTCGGATCGACCGATTGACCAACCGAACCCACCACAAACTGTCCCTGATAATCACTTGCGGTCCCGTAAAGGCCACCAGAAATGTTCGGCAGAATGTTGTCTAAGAAACCAAACCAACGGGCCGCATGCAAAGGATTGGTATAACCTGGTGCGTCCGGGAATGACAAGACGTTGGAAGTGTTGGTGCCGTACTTCAAAGTCAATGCCCAATTCAACCGACCGTTGGCAATCATCGACCCCAGTTTGACGTCGGCTGGACCGTAACCTTGACCGTAAGGAATTCCAATCCCCGACGGGGTACCGTTATTGCGAAGGTCGGCCAAAGAACCATGAGTATTCAAGTTCAACCGACCATCCATATCTTCAATCTTCACCGCAACCAACGGTTTCACTCGTCGGCCATTGGGCAGAAGAATCGGAGCCAAGCCCAGATCCATCCACATCGCATCGACTCGCCCATCACCGTCGGTGTCCACGTCCAAACCAGGACTGGCAGGTAGACGTAAGTCCGAAAGTTCCATCGGGTCGTTACCCAACAGGCCATGCAGCAAATGACGCCAATGATCTGGGCTTTGCGGGCTAAATCCGTTCTCGGCATAAAAATTTGGCAAGGCCAGAATCGGACGTGGGGTTGGAAACCGATTTTGGCTCGCATAACCGAATGCTGGATCGTAAAACCTTCCGTTGGGATTCGAACCGGTAAAGTTTGGATTCTCAACCGGACTTGGACGAAGCGCCAACGCGGCGACACTTCGCAAATGGTTGTAAGTCACCGTCGCTGGATCAATCGACTGGGCCGCGAATTGAGCGTAACGATGGAACGACGGAACCTGTCGCCGTTCTAGCGGCAGAGTGGTAGATCCCAACGCATCCGTTGAAAGGAACAGGTTTCGATTGCTACGAAACGGATACTCGATATCATCGCTGACCACATCGTACGGTTCATTGGACTCGGGTGCCTTGACAACAATTCCAGCTTCATTCTTGCCATCGATCCCATCAAACGGGCGACCATTGATCACAAACCTAGCTCCGCCCATCGATCCTAGCACACTTAGATTTTGACTCCATTGTTCGGATTCAGCCTGGGCCAAGACGTAAAAATGACATTCAACGTCTGTCGGCGCTGCGCTGTTGTTAAGTAAGAACTTGTACTCGATGATCGGCATCGTCACGCCAGACATCGGCCCATCGAGGAACGTAAACCAACGGCCCAAGAAATCTTCACGAGTGGCACTAAGCAAAGCCAACCTCCGAGCGTGGTCAATTCCAAGCAGTTGGCTAGTGCTCATCTTAATATCAAACACCTGACCCGATGCGTAACTCGCTTCGGCAGTGATACCGTTGACGCCATCACAGAATCCGCCGAAGGATCCCGAAGAATCCATGAACAGACCCAATTCTGGATCTTGCTTGATTCCAAAGGTTTCAATTCCATACTGATCGGCCAGAATCGACTGCCCGAACAAGGGATGATTGCTGGCGGTGTCACGCACTAACATGTAGAAGACATCGTCCACGACATTGCGGACCTTCAATTGGGTCGTCCGCTCGCCTCGCAGCTTCAAGTCACTCGATCGCATGTACGACGAAGACATCGCCACGAACGTGGTCGCAAACAAAAAGAACACAACAATCAAGCTGATAACAAACAACAACGCGATCCCTCGGCGTCCATGGCCTAGCCGCTTCAGATTCGATCGTTGATGTTGTGGTGCACGCATCATGTTGGCTTCTCCAGTACTCAAGTGGTCTTGCAACTCACCCGTTTTGTTTCTTTTCAATCTTCAATCAATTTTTCAACCAGGCAATGATCTTTGATCCAATCAACATTGAATCAAACCAATCCAGACCCGTTCATCTAGTCGCAACCGGGCAACCGTAATCTTATCAACCCCAATACAATTCACCGGTTAAGACTCACAGCTCCCCATTCGCCAATCCCAGTTCACCAATCCCAGTTCACCAATCCCAGTTCACCGTGCCTCGTTCACCGTGCCTCGTTCACCTTGAACTGGCACACATGCGGAACTGGCACACATGCGCAAAATGCGATTCCAATCTCGTTTTGCGACCTACTAATTCATCGAATCCAGGCGGACTTCGGATTCACGGATGTCTACTGCGCCAGGGATGTAAATCGCCTGCGTAAACATCACTTCGCCGTTGAACCCGGTGTGAGGATCAAGGTACGGAACGCCTGTCCCAGGAACCGAAACCGATGGCGCAGTGTAGGGTGCGCCCACGATGGAAACCGCAATACTGTCGGCAACGCCGTTATCCACACTATCGGAACTGACCACTTGAAATGGTTTGGCATAACGCCAATCTGCAACTCTTGCGCCACCAATGCCCGAATGCTGATAAGGCACTAAAATAATCCACCCACGGCTTGGGATCGAAGAAACTGGCGATATAGTGTTATCAATTTCTTGAAGTATCAAATCCAAAATGCCCTCGCCGTTGACGATCGCCGGCTGGCTTGTTTGATCAAAAACATCAAATGCGTGGTCGAAGTTATCCAGCTGAAACGCTCGATTATTGACAACCACACTCATCATGCGGTAGATCAACGAACTGCGTTCCTGAGTCGGCAAAAGCAAAGCTAAGGCAGTCTTTGAACCGCTCATTTCTCTTCCCATGGCAACGTTCGTTCCACCCACAGCCATGGTCAGATAGGACTGAGTGGGAACGACAACATCACTCAACGCATCACTCATGCGAAGCACATTGCGTTCGCCCATCATCGATTCAGCCATCACACTGCTAAGCGGAAAGCCCGTCGGAACAATTCCATTACGGTCTCGGCTAATCGTCACTCGATCCAAAGAAGCAGCTGTTCCCGGTCCATTTGCGGCCGCGGGAGTGTATGGAAATATGTTCACCACGCTTGTATTAAACGGTGCGGTCGCCAAATTGCCTGGGTCGAAATTCGGAGCTGAAATCAACATCGGATCCAAGCACAATCCAATGGCTTGATTCCCCGTAGGAGACAAGCCCAGTTGGCTGGCGAAAACCCGTTCATACCGGTCGTTGACCGAGTCGTAACGCAACCAACGACTATAATTCAATGCACCGAAACTTTTGGCCTTCTCGATAACGTTGCTGGAGTTTTGCCGGGCCGCTTCGTTCGAAAAACCAATCTGACTTAATCGAGAAGCCAACGGCACTAAGACCAACACCCCGAAAACACCAATCGTCGCAACCGCAATGGCTGACAAGACTTCAATCAACGTCAAACCACGACGCAAGTGAAATCCGGTTACTAACGATCTAAACGGTCGTCGCCTAGATCCCGATCGGACATCCGAAGTCACCGGCGATACGTTGTGTTGATTCATGTGGGTCGCCACCGTCAAAGATGTAAGCGTCAAGTTGTTTTTCGCATTCGTATTCATAGTACTTATCGCTCCGTTACACTGGCGGCGGCAATTTCGCGAGAAATACCGACCGAGACTCCGTCTTCGGCTTTCACCACCTTGGCGTTCCCAGTTTGGCTGCTAACCACGATCCAATGGTCCGCTGGCAACAAAGGAGTCGCCGACCGCTGGTTCACGTCGTCTTCACCCACCAACAAACACAGTGACGTCAACGGTTGAAAAGGTGCCAACCGTGACAATTTTCCATCGGGCGGTGACAACGACGAATTCAAGGCCGTCATCCCAGGACTCATTCCAAACGCACGATACACTTTGCCACTGGCATCAAATTCAATCCGAGGAAAGTAAGCCGCACGGATCGGGCTTAAACTATCACGAACTTTGGGCAGATCCTGGGTCGGATCCGTGCTGGCAAAGGTACCAATGGCGTTAGCAATACTTGGATCGCAATACATTGCGTAGTCATCCCGAAAGGCAAACTGAAGAAACGGTGCAAACCCGTCCTCAACGCCGTCAATCTGCCCGAAACCCGAACCATTTAATTGAATCGCAACCCCCTTGGGTAGTTCTAAGAAATTCAATTCGTCAATCATCGGAGGCTGAGAGATGTAGAACTGCGAAATCTTGGACGTGAATCGCTGACTGGTAGCGTTCCAGTTCGGAATATCACCCGCCACCGCGGTTCCTACGGGTGGAAAGAACACTGGATCGGCAGGCCAAAAATTCGCTTGCGAGTTATCTGAAGCACGAAGGGCCAACGCGGCCCTGGCCGCAGCCCAACCGTTCCTGTTCATCGGAGCCGCAAATTCACTTCCCGTTCGCAACTCAGTCAAGGAATCGCGTGAAAATGGAATACTTGAAGAAGCCGACCGTGGATCCAAGCGACAATACAGCTTGACGATGGGACGGACGATTCCGCCAGTGCTTCCCGAATCCTGAGCAAACCCTTGATAGATCAAATACTTTTCAGGCCGATCTCGGAACGATAAATACTCAAATGGCTGCGCCTTGGCCGAATCTGCGTTGTACAGGTAAAACACATTGAACCGCATATCAACGCTGCCAGCCACTGTGCTGATCGTCACCGTTTCATCTGGAGCTTTGATCGCATAGCTGGTTTCATCTTCGCCGCGATAGTTCGGCCGACTGCGTCCCTTAAACAAACGATAGCAAAGGCCCGGCGAGTTCGCGTTGCGTTCAAAAATCAAGTGCGAACGCCCCTCATACTGGGCCTCAGCAGCGATCGATTCGACGAACGAACGGACGCTTTGCGTCGCCAAGGAAATGCGGTTGTCGCCCGTTGTCAAACGCACCACGGGCACGGCAACCGCCATCACTGAAACGATAATCGCAATCACCACTAACAATTCGACAATCGTTACGCCATAACGATCCGACGGTTGTCCGTTAGGCTTGCAGCAGACGTTTTGTATTTTTCTAATGTTCACGTTCACATCTCACTTTTGCACGGCATTGGCATCAACGCAAGATCTCTTAAAATTTGATGCGCTGGCTTGAGAGAACCAAAACTTGTCGGTCGCTTCTAGAACCAACGTTCTATGGGTCAATAGGTGTAATGACATTCTGGTAATCGAAGCCACCATCAACGTTCCGAGCCGACGCCACCACTCGCACTCTTTCGGGATTGAAAGACTCCGGAGTAATGTCTCCTAGCGTGTAAGTGCTGAGAGCCCCGGTGGCGACGTTGACCACATCAAACCTGTTCATCCAAGCCGACATTTCGTCGATCGGCAAATTGAACAGGCCCACATTTCCGCTGGCATCTGTTACCGGCATCGTCACCTGAATGCGAAAGTAAATCGGATCACCCCAAGCATCGACGACTTCTTTCAAACCGTCATTGTCAGTATCCGCAATCTCGGACTGCCGCAGCAAAGACGTAGCCGGTTCACCATCCACCCAAATCCGACCTAACACCGCATACAACAATTCGCTTGAATCGGTCTCTTTGTTTGAATTCCCCAGTTCGACCGAATTTCCGGCTGTCTGCACCTGGGTCGCACCTCTGACCGCCACCAAATTCGTCGGCATGCCATGAAAACGTTGCACACCCCTTACGCCCGAGTTGGCACGATACCCAACAAAAGGAACGCCAGAAGCCTGAATGTAAGGTCGAGCCAAGCTTTCTGGCTCCACGTATTCGACCAATTCCGCACGGTACGGAAAGCGACTCATCAGGGCCACTCGCTTGGCTTCGTTCTTGAAACGCCGCGCCCGCAAAAAAGCACCCTCGCCTTGGGACATGAAATTATTGTTCGAACTAGTAGGACCATTAATCGTGTCCACATGCGCACCCAGACCGTAGGGTACATTGCCCATCGGCGGCGTTCTGACGGCTAAGGGAGCTTCCAATGTCTCCAGCAGTTCGCGTTGGATTATCGCTTCGATTCGTCGCAATTGACTCTCGGTCCGATAAACTCGGGCTCGCTCTTGGGCACCCGCCACCGCAAAGGCCAAAGCGCTGGTGATAATAGCGATGATACTAATGACCACCAACAATTCCACTAAAGTAAAACCGCGTCGGATTGTGCTAGATTTTGCAGTCATTACTGACCTTCCTGCAATCATTAAATCGAATAGTTTGGAAAAGTATTCAACGTCGCAAACCTTAATTCGCCAGTCAACGCTAATCCAGTCAACGCTAATCCAGTCAACGCTAATTCGGTCAACATGGATTCGGTCAACATGGATTCGGTCAACGCTAATTCGGTCGCCTTGATTCAGCCAACTCGCCCCACGAACCCGTTTCGCAAGCCCACCCGTTTTGCAAGCGCACCCGTTTTGCAAGCCCAGAGGGTCCCGTCCCAGCGACCTTCATCCTCCGGGACAGAAACGGCAAGCTCGCCCTAAAAGCCCATCGCTGCGGCATTTTCCATCGTGTCCAAACGCTTGGAATCGGCGAAATTACAAATATTATCTCTCGCGTCTCTGGAAAGGACAGGGGCCGACGGATTTGACCAATCCAAGCCACCATAAAGCTCATCTAAACCACAGGTGATGATCTGAAACTTGCCTTCGGCATAAAAATTACTGCCAAAACCCAACGGACTGACTAGATTCACTTCACCTACATTAACGGTCTTATAAGTTGGCGGAGAAGTGGCAGAGTTCAGTAAAAAAGGTGCAAACAAAGTATTCGACGATGCACCGTTCGGCAAAGCCGTGTCTACAAAGTAGATGACCGGACGAGTCGTGTAGGCTTGTACGGCGGAACGAAGGAACGATGGCACTTCCAAGTTGAAAGCCGATAGGCCAGCACCGTTAGGGCCATTGGCGTTATTGCTCCAGTATCCCAGTGGATCAATGTCCAAAGTCGAGCCGAAATCGTAAAACGACAGCGGCTTGAAATTCTGCAAACGGACCGCGTAATTATTCTCTGACGCTGCATTGCCAGCGGGCAATTCCACCGATCGGCGACAAGCTTCTGATAGCGGATAAACCTTGCTGTCGCTAAGCCCTCCACCTAACCAAAAGTTAAGTGCGTTGGTTGGATTCAAATACTGACCTCGCTGCCTGTACCAAGCCACAATCGGCAACTCATTGCCTGGGAACACGCCCGGGGCAGCCTGAAATTCGCGATGATTGGGTGCAATCTTTTGCAAAAGCGGGCCGTAACGCTGAATCAAATCGATCGCTAATGTCGAAGACGATGGATTAACCCAACCAATCATGCTGTTGTCATAATATTGATCCGGCGGATAGACGCCCATCTCATTTCGGAACGTTTCCACCGCCGTGTTCAACTGCGACACTCGAGTCGTGATGGCGAATTCATTGGACGTCCGGACCGCCATCATGACCGCTGGAATCGATAGACCCGCGATGATGGTAATGATCGCGATTACGACTAACAATTCAACCAAAGTGAAACCCTTGGCCAAAATCCCACGATTTTTCACTGTTCTATACATCGCTACTTGCTCCAAATTCCAATGTTCCGATTTCCATTGCTTCATTTTTATCACTCCCGGATGTCAGCCTAGAACTTGCCCTCTGGGAAAAGATCCACCCATTCTTGGCAATCCACCCCTTGAACCAACGACTCCTTGAACCAACGACTCCTTGAACCAACGACTCCTTGAACCAACCACGCCGCAGACAATCTACGACTTGGACCTTCAAAGTGTTGGGCAGTCAAAGTTCTGGGCCGTCAAAGTTCTGGGCCGTCAAAGTTCTGGGCCGTCAAAGTGTTGGGCCGTCAAAGTTCTGGACAGTTTCAGTCTTGAATTTCTAACGCCGTAAATCACTGCTAACCGTTTGGCACATCCGGGCACCTCTGACTTCACGAAATGGTGCAAAGTACCTAAAGGTGCAAATTACAAGCCACAAGTGCTGTCAAAATTCGAACACAGCAGGATAAGACGAGCGTCAAAAGGACAAATTAACCGCGCAAGCTGCCATTATGACGAAAATTGCGACCTTTGGTGCCAATTCTATCTTAATTATGAAGATATTTCACCCAAGCTTTGACCGACAGTGCGGCTTATTTCGACCCGAGGGCCACAAAAATCGTCTCAACTTTGGACTTACTATCTCACTTTGAGACTCTGGCCCGGTGATTTGAGCACAATCCACGCCCGGCATTTGGGTCGTTTTCCGCGATTTCCCAAACCAGAACTCGCTTGAAGCCCCGCGTCCAGCATCCCAATTACGCGATTGCGATTGGTTCCCGAGGTGGACGCGGCAAACGCCAAATCGCGGGATGGGTTATAATCCTGGCCGGCAATTTTCTATGGGGGCACACAATGGTGGAATTTCGAAAGAAGGATTACTCATGAATCGTCGCATCAGCATCGCTTTGTTAGCCTTTAGTTGCTTGGGATTGGCAACGCCATTGGCGATGGCTCAGGATTCAAACGATACCCAAACCAAGTCCAAGGCGTCTGAATCCAAGGAGAAGCTGTTGAATCTTTTCGAGAAGCATGTGTTAGAGCAAGATGGCAAAACACTAAATTACCGCTTGATGAAGGCTGCCGATCAATCGTCAACCGACAAGGTACCGTTGGTGATCTTTCTGCACGGAGCCGGAGAACGCGGCGACGACAATGAAGTGCAATTGGTTCACGGCATGAAAGACTTTGCGTCCGACGCCAACCGTTCGGCTTTTCCTTGCTATGTTTTGGCACCGCAATGCCCAAAGAATCAATCTTGGGCCAGTATCGATCGCATTCGCGAAAAGCCCACTTTGGCCGAAGATCCAAGTGAAGCCTTGGGGCTGGTGGTGGACCTTGTGGCTCAGTTGCAAAAGGAATTCCCGATCGATTCGCAACGCATCTACATCACTGGATTGTCGATGGGCGGTTACGGGACTTGGGACGCAATTCAACGGCACCCAGAAATGTTTGCCGCTGCGTTACCCATTTGCGGAGGCGGCGACAGCAGCGCCGAAAAAGTAGCGCCCATCTGCCAGTTGCCCATCTGGGTTTTCCACGGCGGTGCCGACAATGTGGTTCCTGCTGAACGATCACGCGAATTGATCGCGGCCCTAAAGGATGCTGGCGGCGAACCCAAGTACACCCAATACCAAGGCGTTGGGCATGATAGTTGGACCGCAACTTACAGTAATCCAGAAGTGATGAAATGGTTGTTCAGCCAAAAGAAAAAAGTGAGCAATTAGTTGGTCGATTGTTGATCAGATCACCGTTCATTTTTTCTGACTTGCGATAATACTTGGCCCGCACGCTAAGGTCTGAATTGACCTAAACGTGCGGGCTAAATTTTGCGCTGCCAACCCATCGCCTGACAACATCACAACCAGGAACTCTAAGTCGGATTCACCCAATGGATCGATCCTCGTATGTCACGCTACAACCACTCGGCCAGCAGAAGCCCAGCGATCGTCAATCGTCCTTGCCTCACAAGTACCCGCTGCGACGGTCGCGGCCAATTAACATTGACAGCAATTGGCACTTGGGCAACGCACACCGCGCTGCTTCGAGTTCACCAGAGAAAAACATGTCGAATGGTGAAACCAACTTTGTCTACCAAAGCCCACTTCCATTGAACGACCAACGCCTTGAACGGTCAACGCATTCAAAGACCAACGCATTCATTCCGCCGCTGTTGACTGCAGTGACGGAAGATTCGGCGATCAGTTCGACGATTTCATGCACAATGCGTTGGGGTTGCCGCGATACGTCCGATTGGCAATCCACGGCGGGTCGGCATGCCTAGCTAACCACTTTGCTGCCGATCGACAAGCGGAAGTGGTGAACGAACCACTGAAGTTCCTGGTCGATCCAATTCGAGGCCTACCGCTAACCTGTGGCGCGAAAAGAATCTCCTCACCGCGAAAATCAATGGTTCAGGAGGGAAGGCAAGCGGCAGCTGTAAAAATACCAGCACGCGGCGCAAGCAAGTGAATTTTACCTTCCTTCGTGTGCGCTGCTTGCTTGTCTTGCGGCAAATCCTCGTCCGCCGCTCGCCTACCAGCGTTATCATGGACCTTTCACTTATACCCGGCCAAACTTAGTTCACCTTCAATTACAACAAAGCCTCCGGTACAATTCGTCAATCGCCGACCGGATCGTTTCTCCTGTGTTTTAATTGACTGTGATCAATCGATGGATCGAATTATGTTCGCCTTAGACTCATACTTCTACGTGACGGCATTTGCCTTGCTCCTCTTGTGCTGCATTGGACTAATTTGTGCCGCGAAGTTATCTACTGGATTCCTGCGTCTTGCTAATTTCAAAATGCTGAGAATCACTTTGGTAGTCACTTTGGCAGTCACTTTGGTAGTCACTTTAGCAATCACGTTGGCAACGACCTTGGCATCGACCTTGGCAATCTCTTTATTGACGTGGCGAACTTGGCCAGCCAGCCTTTGGGATGTTCGCCCATTGCCTGTCAACCACGTCTTGCGACCTTTGGAATCTGCAGCGCCTGGCACTCAATCAGGCCCCTACTTGGTCATGGGTTCCCTGACTCAGGATGCCCCCCCGGTGACTTCGCCCCAAGGTGTTGCCGATCTGATTCGCCAATTGGAGAGCGATCAGTTTCAAGTCCGACAAAAAGCATCCAGTCAGCTTTGGCGATTGGGCCCCGATACGACCGCCATTCCGCTTTATCGTTTGTCGCTGACTGGGACCTGGGAAGGACGGCAACGAGCCGACGAGTTATTACGTCGTTTTCGGATCAATTTCGTACCGGGAATGGACCCCAAGTTGGCCCAGATCCTACTGTCTTTTCAAAACGGTGCACTTAGCGACCAGGTCGAAAGCCTGAACCGCCTAATCCAGAATGGTGATGTGCTGGTTGCGTTGAAACTGGCTCGGTCAAGCACGGGATCGCGAACGTCCGACGACTGGATCAATTCGCTGTTCAATGATTTGGATTCGGTGGCAATGCGATTGATTCAACAGCGGCGTTGGGATTCGTTGTTTGATTTGATGACCGACCCAGGAATCATTAAACTTCATCCAGCAGTGGTCGCGATCTACCTGGAACGGATGGGCGTGGCAGACCCCTGGATTCAAAAGTTGGAAGGTCGAATCGCGGAATTGACGGCAGCAGACGAACTGGCCACCGGAACTTCTCCGTCTGCGGGCGACGCTCCGGCTGATTCTGCAAGGCTCAATGCACCTCGACCGTCACAGTCGCCCAATCCCAACAGTTCATTAAATCCCGTTGCGGCCATCAACTCAAGCGACCAGCCCTCGCTTAAAGAGTTCGACAATTTGTCAAAAGAAGATCAACTGGCGATCGTTCTGGGGCGACAGGCGTTGCAGAGATCGACCGCTGAAGCATTGCTGGCGTGTTTGTACTGGAATCAAGGCCAATCCACCAAGGCTTACCAAATCGCGACAAACATGGAAGACGGTGCAAACTTTTGTTTTTACATGTCGCTACAAAGTAGAGACTGGGGAACGGCGGCAGTTCTGGTAGACAAATTACCGATGGACCAGCGGCAGGCTTTCCTAACCGCCCAGGCCGGGACTTCGCGAGCCTACGCGCAAGCGTTGTGCTACGGCTGGAGTGGCGATCGAGCGAAGATGCGACAACTGTTTGAAGAGGTCCTAGCCCCGTCACCCGAACGCTTTTACGAAACATTCCTGCACGTTTGTGCGTTACTGTCTACGGCTGATCCTTCGATCACCCAGCAGGCAGGCGAACTTCTAAAACAAGCCTCGCCAGCGGCAGGATTGGAATTGTTCGCAGCGTTGGATCAACTGGAACAAGGTTGGCTGGCAGTGGAATTCCCAATCCAAGCCGCCGAAGAAGTGCAGATGCAGTGGTTCGAAAAACAGTTCCAAGCCTTCCCTCAAACCGAGAGTTCGGGTCGCATTCGAGAGGTCGCAATCGAAGTGGCCACGCAATTGGCAGTGTTCGGTCGCAAGGAAATTGCTACCAAAATGTTCCGCACGCTGCTGGTGGACGCAGCCAAACTGAATGATGAAGACAATCAACAGGCTTTGATGCTAATTTCAACAATGCAGAACGCAGACTTGACCGCAGCAGCACTGGAAGAAACCTTCAAAATCCAAGCACAACTGGACTCGATGCAAATCGCATCCCTCTGGTTTAACAACAGTCTGGATGCGGTATTCTGGCTGGATTCCTTGGATGAATTAGAAGCCATTGGCAACAAACAAGAGTCTTCTTCGACCGAAGATGCAGCAACCAGCCAAGCGGCCTCGACCCAGCAAAACGACAAGGATTTTGCACAGCGCATGGCGTTGATCGGCCGACTGACCAGAACCTCTCCATTACAAACATTTGTACCTGAACAATTCCCCAACACTCAAGAGGTCCAGCGTTACGCAAACCGGGCTCTTCAATTTGCCGCACAACGCGACTATGGTGCCGAAGATGCGTTGCTGGCAGCATTCCATGCCTTGCAACTGTATCAATTGCACGATCCCGTGGTTCAAGCGTACACCCAATTGCCCAGCAGCAAGCAAGAGGAACTGGCGTACCGACGGGTCTACGCCCGGTCACAATGGAGTCTAAAACAATTCGACCAAGCGCGAATCGCTTTCTGGCTGAATTACCAAAGTGATCCCTCTGAATTGGTAGATCTTGTTTTTGCGGCACTGCCAAATGGATTTGATCCGGGGCAATTTTTGCCTTCCGCCGAATACGATCAAATCGCAACCACCAACCTGCCATCCTCGAATGGGTCGATCCAGGAATCACAGTATTTGCCGCTGCGACTTAGCACCGATCAATTGCATGCCAGCCTGCAGCAGTTCACCAACTCCGCCAACTCCGCCAATTCTCCTGGCGATACCAACGTCACGTCCCAGAACGATACTGGGGCCCCGAAAGTCAGTGCGGATCAGACGCTGACCACTGAACAGATACAACGCTTGGCCCAATTACATCTCCACATCCGCCCGCTTTCGATTTTTGAACGGCTAAATTTGGCCAGCCAATTGACGGACGCTGGCTGTGATTTGCTGGCCTACGACCAATTAGTCGAATGCAGACGCATTAACATTTGGACCCAGCGCAGTCGTTTAGACTTACGATTGGCCGATCAATTGCGAAGCGTCGCCACTCACTATTCGCCACAACAGCAACAGGGACTTTTCAATGAATTGATACTGACGTCTTTGATGCAAGGCGGACTGCCCAAGTCGGCAACCTACGCTCTGTGGGCCCTGGCGTCGAGAACTCTAGAGGTAAAAATTCAACTCGGCAACCAACAAGACGCACAAGCGTTGACTGCCGCCCAAGAAATCTTGCAAATCAGTCCCAGTAACGTGGACTTGATCCATTACCTGACCCAACACTTTGACAGTGCCCCGATTCAAACGGCGAATCCACCCAACGCCGCCGATCACAACGATCGCTTGTCCGCTGAGGGCAACCAGTGGTTTGCCAAAGCTTACCAACCAATCGCCCAACAATTGCTGAAGTATCCCGACTCGGGTTTGCTTTGCAACAACCTGGCCTGGCTTTGTGTTCAAGGGAATCGACAATTAGAATCCGCGGAAAAGACGGTGCGGCATGCCATCCAAATGGAACCCGGAACGCCAAACTATCCCGACACTCTGGCCGATACGTTGATCAAAATGGGGCGAATTCCCGAAGCGAAACTGCAAAACCTACGCAGCCGACAATTGTCGCCCTCAAGATCTTACTACCGTCGCCAACAGCAGCGAATCGAAGGCCTACTTCGGGAACGAAATTAACCAATCACAGCGATAAACCCAAATCGCAAATTCTCGGACCGTGTCAATGTTCCCGGCGTGGTCAATTTTTTTGGCGTGTTCGTTCGATCTTGATCAATTGCGTTACCGAATCAGCGATCAATTGGTAACTTTGCTTGGTGTAGCCTCCGCTTAAGACCATGGTTGTGGGAATGCCCCGTTTGCGAAGTTCATCCACCACGTACAAGTCCCGCTGCAGGATGGTTGCGGCAGAAATACCTAACCGCCCCAGCGGATCGCCCTTGAAGACGTCCGTCCCAGCGTTGTAAATCGCCAATCCAATGGGCGATCGCCCAACCGAATCCAAGAACCCGGGCAAGCGATTTCTAATTTCTTTCATGTACTGGGCGTCGGAAATGGATTCCGCGATCGGAATGGCACAATCAATTCGCTGCCTGGCTTGAACGTCATGGACTGGGTAAATTCCACCGTTAAAGATATCGAAAATAAAGACACTTGGGTCGCCCATAAAAGTGTGGCAAACGCCATTTCCCTGATGAGCATCGGTGTCGATATAGACCACTCGGGATGCTTCGGAAAGTAGTTTCTGGCTGCGAAGCGATCTGACCGCGATTCCGATATCCGAGTAGATCGAAAACCCTTCGCCTCGATCCGGCTTTGCATGATGATAGCCGCCACTCAAATTGATCGCCAAACCGTGCTTCAAGGCCTCGCCGGCCGCTAGAATCGTGCCCTGGGTCGCCCATCGCATCGGACGAAGAATATGCCAATCCAAAGCCCAACTTGGTAGGCGTCTGACAATCGGTAGTTCAAGAGCCCCTGCCACGTATTTGGGATCTTTCAGACGCTGCAGATATTTGTCCGAATGAACCAGACGCAACTGATCGATAGTCGCTGGGGTACTGGGTTTGACGTGAATTTGCCGTCGCATCATCCCCAATCGCACACCCAACTGCCGCCAGGCGCGACCATATTTCCGCGAATCAAAGGGATGAAATCGTTCCAGCCCATAGAAGCCAATGTTGTAATGTCGTGAATATACAATACGAACCATCACCAACCCTCTCTGGTACAACCAAGTCTGTGGGCAAGTATCGCAGGTGGAACGAATGTAAGAATTCGCTCCAGACAAGAAACGAAAAAAGGCCCCGCATCTCTTTGCAAGGGCCTTAATTCACATTCATTGTTTGCCAGAGAACTTAGCTTGGGGTGAGCGTGTCTCCGACCGGTTTCCAGAATCGAAGCTGAACTATTTGGGTGCATCTTCTTGCTTAGGTGCATCTTCTTGCTTAGGTGCTTCTTCTTGCTTAGGTGCTTCTTCTTGCTTGGGGGCATCCTGTGGCGGAAGTTGCGGCGGCAAATCCAAATTCCCGCCCGCTTGGGTTGCCCCGGTCTCAGCTTTCGCTGCTTCTTCCTTGATGCCTTCGGTCGCTGCTTCGGTCGCTGCTTCGGTCGCCGAACCTTCTTCGGCAGTAGCAGGCACTTCAGGCTGCAAGCCCGCAGGAGGCGCCAAATCCAAGCCGCCTTCCAGATCCAAACCTTCCAAACCGCCCAAGCCTAGACCGCCCAATCCCGATTCCAAATCGCCAGGAGCAGTGGCAGTTTCTTCCGGCTTCCATTCATTAAACTTGGCGTAAAATTCCTTCATCGAAGGATCATTACAACGGGAAGCACCGTCTCTGGCCATGCCTTGATAGGGGCTACTGTCCACGGCGGCCACTTTTTCGTACAGCGGCAAGGCCTTGGCAAAATCACCCAACGCTTCGTAAGCATAGGCCAACGAGTAAGCATTCTGAAATTCAAGCATGGTGTTCGCTTCAGGGGAATCCTGAGCTTGTTCTAACTTTTCAATCGCGCTGGCAATTTCTTTTTTAGCCTTAGCCCGATCCCGCACCATTTTCGATAGCCCAGCATTCAATTCAACCACGCCGGCATTGTGCATCGCAACCGCACCCGCAAAAGTGCCACGCGCCGAAGCAGCAGTGTCAACCAACGTGGTTACGTTATCCGAGTGAACACCGATATCAATCGAGTCCCAGTAACCGCTTTGTTGGGAAACCCGTTGGGTGTACAAAAACGCAACGGCGGCAATTCCCAAGATGAAAATGCAAACTCCAATCGCGACCGCAGGACCATAATTCTTTACGGCCGTTTCAATCGTGGTTTCAACAATGTCCGCTGGCAGGCCCGCAGCCTGACCTGGAACCGAAGTCACCGATGCGGAATCATTGGTGGAGGGTTCGTTATTGGCCGGAGATTTTTGTTCGGTTTTGACCATTGGATTCGTTCTATATCATTCTAAAAAGCGATGAACCAACCGGCTGCCAGCATGGACAAGGGGAACGATCGCCAAAAAATCCAGCTAAGGATCAACGAATCAACCCACGTTCAGAAGCACACTTCTGAACGCAAAATCCATTCATTCTTCGTAGCAAACATCGTTTCGCAGCCCTGCGTGTCAGGCAAATCCACTGTTGATTCGTATCGTTAAACTGTCGTTTCACCAACTGGCAATATAGTTTTACCACTTCTTTGGGGTCAATATGAATCCCGACTTTCACCGCCGATTCCATCGCATCCCTTGACCAAAGGACACCCCAATCCGCACGTCACACAGGCCGCACGTGATACAGGCCATTACTCTTGCGAAAAAGCTGACCTAAAAAACATCCGAAATTTTCGCAGCACATCGGGGCGCGGCCAAAGACTTAAGCATTAAGACTTAAGCATTAAGACTTAAGCATTAAGACTTCGACACTGACATTTGGCACTGAATTCTGGCACTAAATTCTGGCACTAAATTCTAATAATGGGTTGCAATCCCGCTTCCCGCAGTTTCCTAGCCCCAATCCCAATAGAAATTGTACCAGATATCAAATCCGCCACGACCCAACCACATTTACAGCCCAAAACCAATGCGGTCGGATAAAATTGGGGTAGGGCAGACTGAAATCACTGACTTCCGGCAAGCACCCACTCACGGCAAGCACCCACTTAGGGCAAGCACCCACTTAGGGCAAGCGCGGCACAGAAAACTGGACCGACCTGCCTCACCGCCAGAACCGACCTGCCGCGTATCGACGTCAACCAAATTTACCGACGCAAACCCAGAATGATAGCAAGCCCACCGTTGCCGGCGGGCTTACCTTTTCTCTTGGTTCTCACCGGCAAACGCGGCCCAGTTGCTGATTATAGATCGTCAAGATCCAATTCTGGAGCGTCGTTATGCGTTTCGTATTCGCGGAAGGCAACGTCGTTGTTGGCATCCAAGAAGATTCGGTCATCTAGAATCTCCTTCAGTGCAATCGACATGCGATCGGTTTCACGAGTCACAATCAAAGGTCTCGCACCTTGCGACAACTGCACGACGCGTTTTTGAATCAGCGTCGACAACTTGAAACGTCCGCCAACTTTGTTGACGATCATTTCTTCTTTCAACTCTTCGTACATAGTTTTACTCTCCAGGTTCTACAACCAAATCGCAAATCTTGCTCACCGTTTGTTCGATCACTTCATTCACGATAACGTGCCGGTAATGACACGTTTGTTCCAATTCTCGATTTGCAACCGCCAAACGCCGGGCAATTGCCTCTTCGCTTTCCGTTCGGCGCCCCCGCAGACGACGTTCCAGTATGTCCACACTGCCGGGGTGAACAAATATCGAAAGTGCTTCGGGAAACTGCTGCAGCACCATTAAAGCGCCTTCAACGTCAATTTCCAAAACCACGTGTTTTCCACCGTCCAAGGCATCCAAAACAGGCTGCCTAAGCGTGCCATACCAATCACCACGTCCAAACACTTCGGCAAACTCTAGGAATTTTCCCGCTTGCCGATAACGTTGAAATTGATCTAGGGACACAAAATAATAGTTGACACCGTCGATTTCGCCATCCCTTGGCGACCGAGTCGTGGCCGACACGCTAAGCATGATCGGTTGCGGACATGTTTCTAACAAGCGTCGAACCACGGTACTTTTCCCCACGCCCGATGGGCCGGAGATCACTACCAATTTCACATTGTTTACCGATCGCTTGTCCACTGAAAACACCCAGCCTAGTCCGATTCGCTCCGTCGAAAAACTAAAACTTGCCCGCCAACCACTTGCTACACAAACCACCTGCTACCCAAACCCACAGCAAAACAAGTATCCCGCCGACCCACTAAGTTAATCGGCCCACCAAGTTAGTTGGGTGGACCGGTTGGATCATCTAAAAATGTCTGCTTCCTATTCGATGTTCTGCACCATTTCACGAATCCGTTCAATTGCGGTCTTGACCGAAATCACGCACTGCGAAATTTCTGCATCGTTCGCTTTGCTGCCGATCGTATTGACTTCACGAAACATCTCTTGAGTCAAAAAATCCAGCTTCCGCCCCTGACTTTCCGAATCCGTCAACGACGCGGTAAATTGTTCAATATGACTTCGCAATCGAACGATCTCTTCCGAAATATCGCAGCGATCGGCGAACAGCCCAACCTCGCGAGCGATATCAGCCGATTCCACTTGCACTTGATGCGGTTCCAACAATTGCCGCATTCGATCCAACATTCGCTTTTCATAAGCCTCACCCACGGCCGGAGCACGCAGAGTGATCTGTTGGACCATCGTCGAAATCAAATTCAAATTTTCGCCAAGGTCACGCCCCATCGCGTCCCCCTCGGCTTGCCGCATCTGGTTGATGTTGGCAATCGCTTGATTCACCGCTTGCTGGACTACTGGCCAAGCCTGTTCAATCGTTCCCTCATCGGCAACCGAATCATGAACCACTCCCGGCAATGCCAGCAAAGCAGTCCAATCCTGGGGATCGTCACGGCCCGACAATTTTGCAAACTGAACCTGATAATTGCGTAATACCGCTTCGTTCAATTTAAAAACGCCATCCAAAGCATCAAGTTCAATTTTAATGTTGACATTGACCGACCCTCGCTTGATCCCGCTTTGGACCAGCTTTTCCACTCGCGGCCCAAAGGCATTGAACATGTCACCGCAGCGAACCATCACTTTTAAAAAGCGATTGTTGACCGATCGAAGTTCCACTTGAGCTCGGCAGCCATCCGCAACATTATGAGCTTGCCCTTGGCCGGTCATACTTAGCACAAACAATTTCCCTGCTTAGTTTTTCAAATCCCCAGAAGCGGCTTCCAATTCGCCAAGCCACTCCGTTTCACTCACACTTGCAAATCACTCGCTCTGCCTGCAGTGAATCGTTCTGCTCAAAATCAACCAGCGAAAGTCAATTTTACCAGCAAAATTCGAACAACGTTCAACCAAAATTCTTCGCGAAGACTCACCCGTTTGCCGCAACGAGTTCTTGAATATCTGGTCCGCCCGGAAAACACAAACACTGGATCCACTTGGAATCAGATTCCAGACAATCCAGTGCACGCTATTTCAAATTTCCGAATCCAATACCACCCGATCAACCGCGACGCCCCACTACGGCTTCAAGTACGGCTTCAAGTACGGCTTCAAGTACGGCTTCAAGTACGGCTTCAAGTACGGCTTCAACAAAAATCCTACAGACCACCGCCGGTGGGTGGGGTGCCGGTTGGCGGAGCATCCGTTGCTGGCGTCCCAGCATCAGCTGGAGTTTCGACTGCCGGAATTTCGACTGCCGGAATTTCAACTGCTGGAGTTTCGACTGCTGGAGCTTCAACTGCCGGAGTTTCAACTGCCGGTGGCAGATCGGTGGTTGGAATATCCACCGGCGGGATCAATTGGTCCACGCTTGGTACGCCAGTTCCGGTCCCATCAGCACCTGGGATAACCGCAGGCGTTCCCGGAAGCTCACCTTGAGTCTCACCCGAGGACGAAACCGAGGACGAATCGTCTGGGGTCCGTCTAGCACGAGGTCCCTGGATAAACAAAATAGTCAGCAGGCATAAGACGAACCAAAACACGGCTAAACCTGCGGTCACTCGCGTAAACGTGTCACCCGCCTTGGCACCAAACGCGCTGCTGCCACCACTGCCGCCCAACGCACCGGCTAAACCGCCGCCACGACCGCGTTGAATCAAGATCAAAAAGATCAAGAACAACGAAGTGAAAAACATCAATGAACCCATGACAATCTGGGTATATAAATTTGCAATCAACACGATATCTTTGTGCCTTCAATTAAAAACGATCGGTAAACAATCCACGTTTTCACGCCGATTGCCCTGAATCTGCGACCGTCCGAAACCATCCCGTGGCCGATTCAGTACTTCCGTTCCAGTCCGTTTTGTTCTATTTTCTCTCGCCCAAACCTGAAATCTAATTCCCAGGATCCGACGCACTGTTACTATGAATTCGCGGTTACGACTACTTCGCGTTAAACTGCCGACAACTGTCCGGCAGCGGCCACGATTCCCAAGAATGAATCCGCCTTCAACGATGCACCACCGACCAATGCCCCGTCAATGTTCAATTGACCCAACAATTCTGCTGCATTGTCAGGTTTAACGCTGCCCCCGTAAAGGATACGGATCGATTGCGAAACCGCTTCTCCAAATTGCTGGGACAACCACGCGCGGATCGCAGCGTGCACTTCTTCGGCTTGTTCAGGAGTCGCCACTTTACCCGTTCCGATTGCCCAAACCGGTTCGTAAGCGATGACTGTCTTGCCGGCGTCTTGTTCGCTGAACCCCGCCAAACTTTCGGCACATTGCTGAAGCACCACTTCCATGGTCCGCCCAGCTTCACGTTCTTCCAACACTTCGCCAATGCAAACCAGCGGGGTTAAACCCGATCCAATTACTTGTTTGGCTTTTAAATTCACATCGCCGCTGGTTTCACGCATGATCGCGCGACGTTCACTGTGACCCAATATAACTAGGGTCGCACCCAAATCAGTCAACATCTGGCAACTGATTTCGCCCGTCATCGCGCCGTTCTCTTTCTCACTGACGTTCTGAGCCCCAACCAGGATCCCGTTGGCTGCCGCGATCACACTGTCCAAATAGACGCTCGGAGGGAAAACAGCAACTTCAACCGAGGACCCGGCATCTACTCCCGATGCGATCGCGGTCACCAAGGCCAAGCTTTCAGCCTTATTCAGGTTCATCTTCCAATTTCCAGCGATTAATTGTTGCCGAGCCACGTTTCGCTTGCCTTCCGTTGAGTTCAATAAACTGGAGTCCAAATCGACGAATCGATTCCAAAATCTTGTTGACTTTGAAAAACCGGACCCACTAAAAAAACCGCCCCACCGCCAATTTCCAAAATAAGGAAAGCCGAAACTTCACCCAATTCAATCCAAACCGTTCGCCAAAAACGCGTCCAACCTGCGAACCACGTTTCCACGTTGCTGGGCTTTGACTTGCTAAAACAGCTGTTTTAGCGGTAGTCGCACGCCTACCAAAGCCGAATTTCAGACCGGTGGAAAAACCCGGCATTGTAGACCAGATGCGACAGCTATTAAAAGGCCGTTTCCCAGGATTTAGCTGCTATTTTCCCAGAATCCAGCGATGTTTGGAATGGGAATAACCATTGGCAGGGCCAAGTTGACGTTTTAGAAGCTTGTCCAAGCAATAATCAGATGATCAACCCTGCTATCCAAGTTGCCACATTCCGACCAAGACCCCGACCAAGACCCCCGACGCCAGCCCCGACGCCAGCCGATCGACCAACACGAAGGAGCACTGACCCTAAGCAGTGTTCTCCCCAAAGCTGGACAAAACAGAGAATGCAGAATGATGGCAACAACAGGTTTGGGAAAGTCAGTATCAACAAGCCGCAGAAAGCCGCGTTAAACTCAGGACCCACAACCTCAGGCCCCACCGAACTGCGCAAACCTGAATCTTCGCCGCATAAAAGACAGCGGCGTCAGCTCAACTAACTTCCACTTCAAGGCATGCCTCAGAACCCTCTGGCACGCAATCCTCTGGCCAACACAGCCGGCTGCCAGGGACCGGTTATCCTAAAGCGCTTCTTCCACCAATTTCACAGTGACGACTTTGGGTTCCCCCAAACCGTTTCGTTTTAATGTTATTTCGACTTGATCCCCGACCCCGTAAACAGCAACAATTTTTCGCAAGTCTTCAAACGAATCGACTCGGACCTGATTCACCTGAGTAATCACATCGCCGGCCAAGATTCCACCAACTTCAGCACCCGATCCCGGTGAAACCGTTCCCACCGAAGCGCCTACCAAGCCGCGATTCCCATTCAAACTATCGCGAATCCCCAGCAACGCACGCCCTTGAGCTTCCCATCGAATGCTATTGGGGCCGTTGGCCAATTCGTTGAAGCGATGATAATTTTCTAGTCCAAGATCACACTTCTGAGTCATCAAATAGGCAAGGCTTCCCGACTGGGCCAACGTTTCAACCGCCTGCATCCAATCGGCATCAACCTTAATACGATCCAGCACCAATGTTACCGACGCATTAATCCCCCCTAATTCGCCTAGCAGCTTGACTTGTGCTTTGGGAAAGTCCTTGCCAACGGTGACCATGTAGCTTTTGCGTTGACTCTGGAATTTCGCAAATGATTCGGAAGAAATCCCATTCTCTTTCAATTCGGTTCGCAGAATCTTCAATTGCTCTGGGTCAGCCTGCAAAATCCTTAGCGGCATGTCGTTGACTTGGCGGGTAGCGTACTGTGCAGCCTTAATGAGCGTTTGTTGCCTAGCAATCAAAGCCCGACTTTCGGGGCTTAACTCAGAAAGATCTTGGCTGGCATCATCACTGCTTTGATCGCCCAGTGGAGCACTTGGGTCTTGTCCCAATGGAATCCCTGGAAAGGGCGGGTTGGGGTCCCAAAGGCCCGGCATTTCAAGTTCGGGAGGAAGATTAATAATTTGATCGCCAACCACGATTCGTGCGTTTTGCTGAACGATGACTTGTCTTCCGTTGACGATCACTAGGCCTTGCCCACCCAACCCAATCCCCGCGTTGCCAACAAACCCATTTTGAAAGTCCATACCTTCTTGCAGCTCGATGCCGCCCAGTTGCTTTAGCTGAGACACAATTTTGCCGATTCTAGCCTCCGCAACTCGCATTTCGAATTGCATCGTGTCTTTTGCGAATTCAGAACGACCCGACGCCAACAACAGGTTCAAAATCATTACAATTCGCTGAACTTGTTCGTCATCGCCTTTCATTCCCGCGTTTAAGAAAATCTCTCGAGCCCGCCAGGCCACTTCCGCGTCCAAAGACGTCAACAACGGCACAACGGCTTTGGTCACTTCAAAGCCAGCCGTCTTTAGAAGATCACTAGCTTTTTGCCGTTCCAGAAAACTACGCGCATCCAATTGCTTCACAGCCGCATCATAAGAATCAGTTCCCGCAGTCTGAGTTTCAACTGCCCGTGAACCTTCCGCCCGCGTCTCTTGGGCCAGCGTTTGGTTCGACAAACCTCCACCGGCTTGCCCATTATTCACCAGACAGCCAGCATTCGCCACACAGCCTGCATCTACGGTGGGCATCCAACCTAATACCGACGCCATCGCCACCAAGACGGACATTCCAGATCCCCAGTCGCGGATCCCACGCCATAACGTAGGTCCGTCTGCCGGTGGGACGCCACCCAAGTGCAGCACCCAATGTTCGACGTGAATTTTAATTCGATTAGTTAATAGTCGCGACATGGATTCACCAAATGTGAAGTAGGCACATGTAAAAGTAGGCACATGTAAAATTGGCACAAGTGAAATTGGCACTCAAGATCATTCCAAAGCGCAAGACCAGAGTAGATGCCAGAAGAATTTCATTCCCTCCAGCCCTTCCATCCTACATTATTCGCGTTTTGGAGGATTAGTCCAACCCGAATAAATGCCTCATCACCAACCCAAGTTCGCCCCCAACCAGTCGCACACCGCAAAACTTGCCCAAAAACTGGCCATCGCTTCCCGACCCGGTTTGCCGGTTTCGGGGAATCAGCCGCCAATCAATTTACCGACCGCCGCCTTGGACAATGGACAGGCGCTATCTGCGTACCAGGCAATCACCCTCTAGGACTTGTCCGCTTTGACGGGCTTGGGTCTAAATTTGAACTCGTTGCTAGGCGTGTGTGCTTCGCTAAAAATCCTGTCGGCCGCTTGCAACAATTCGGGATGACTGGACGCTAAATCCGACTGTTCACCCAGGTCCGAATCTAAGTCATAGACTCGAAGTTCGGAATGCAGCGGCTGCTGGATAATCTTCCAATTGCCCATTCGGATCGCTCGTCCTTGCCCGCCTTCGTAAAATTCCCAGTACAAATAGTCGTGCTTCCGCTGCTGGGACATGTCGCCAATCAATGTTGGCCAGAAAGAAATTCCATCCGTTTGCTTGGGCACCGCTTCCTGGCATCCACCGGCCTGGGCAAACGTTGCCATTACATCCCAAAACGCCGCAGGATGATCCGACACACTCCCGGGTTGAATTTCGCCGGGCGACCACACAATTGTGGGCACTCGGATGCCACCTTCCAACAGTGAGCGCTTCCAAGAATTCAAGGGACCCGAAGATTTGTTCATGCCAGGATGATAGCCACCTTCGGCATGTGAACCATTGTCGCTGGTAAAAAAGATCAAGGTGTCATCCGCCAAATCCAATTCCTTCAACAAGTCGACCAACTGCCCAACACCGCTGTCCAAATGGCTAACCATCGCGGCGTGACCTTTCGCTGGTTCGGTCCATTCTTTATCTGCATATTGGCCAAGACTAGGAATTTCCATACCTTTGTTACCGGCTTCGTTGTTTGCGTGCGGCAAGGTGACGGCCAAGTACATAAAGAAAGGCTGATCCTTGTGGTCGCGAACAAACGTTAAACTTCGTTCCATGATCAAATCATGCGAATACTGGACTTTCTTGGTCGCAACGCCTTGTCCCCATTCACCTTGACCTGGAACCACATTGGGCAGCGGAAATCGATTTTCATTCTCCATCAAAAAGGTCGGGTAATAATTATGCGCGTGATGCTGATCCATGTAGCCAAAAAATTCATCGAAGCCCTGTTTGTTTGGCGTCCCTTGAGTTCCTTCGTGACCAATGCCCCACTTCCCAAACAGTCCTGTCCGATACCCTTTACTCTTCATCACTTCGGCTAAAGTTACGTCTTCGGGACGCAAGTTCGTTTTCGAGTTCCCCCGAACCAACGTATGCCCAGTATGCTGCCCAGTCATCAGACAAGATCGCGAAGGCGCACACACGGTCGATCCCGAATAGAAACTGGTCATCCGCATCCCTTGCTTGGCCAACTGGTCCAACCTTGGCGTCTTGATACGTTCCTGGCCAAAACACCCCAAGTCACCGTAACCTAAATCGTCCGCCAAAATGAAGATGAAATTCTTCGGCCCAAGCTTGGCCGCAGACTCACTTACTTTGGAGACCCGTGACCACATCTCGCCGTTTGGCAATCCGCCGTTGGAGGGTTCAGCGTGCACTGGGGCCAGCCGTTTCATGACCGCCGCTTCGTCGCAAACGGATCCCGCGAAAGCCAGTTCTGACTTAGCCAAAATCGAAATCACGACACCTAAAAATAATACAGCATACCAGTTGGTCAGTCCAACAAGATTCGGCAACCAAGCAAGACGGGCACCACAGCCAAGCGAACCACCGGACGGCTGTGGAAATTCCAGAATCGATTCACTGTTGATCGAATCCGGTTCCTGCTTACACTCAGAGGATCGACGGTTCAGCTTCAGCTTCGATCTGAATGATTCAGTGATCAATGGAACGGGCATCATGCTGGGACTCCGACCGGTGAATTAAAGGGGCAACCCAGATCAACTATAAGAGCGATCGACCCGCACTTCAACAACCAGCAACCCCAAATTCCGGGAACGGATGCCGCAGCGGTTCTAGAAAACGCCTTTGCAAAGCAACCCATTCCAGGGCCGTAACGCCAGCTAGGCAATCGACTACGTCACGCGGTAAAGGCACAAAGTCACTCGATTGCCCGCCGTGCTTGTATTGGGGCAGCGGTGCGCGGAATACGCGGTACTTGAAACAGCCAACCCTTGAGTGCCGCAGAACCGAAAGACATTTATCCTTGGGCTACCTTGGATTTCGGAAAATGCTGTTGGAACCAATTTCTAACTCGCGTCACCTAACCGGTGTCGCCGGGCGGTTGAACGGTCCAAAACCGTTCTTTGGGCATTAAGATTTCCGATATCTGGAGACCGAAGCGATCCCCAATACGAATCGCAGTCCCCTCGGCAATCGGTTCATTGTTCGCTTCAAGAATCAGGGGCGCTTCACAGTTTTTCTCGAATTGCAAAATGGAACCAGGGCCAATCTCCAACAACTTACTGATGGGCCGTTTCGCTGACACGATCTTGACACTCATCGGAATTTCGATCCGCAGCAAACTGCGAGTAAATCGTGGCAAGTGATGAAGGTTCTTTTCGACGGGTAGATCAGCCGCTACATTTGATCCGCCAGCTTGGGAAGCGGAACTTGCTGGTTTGGCCTGAACGGAACTTGTGTCGCGGGTTACACTTTCTGGCACCGCGGCTTCAGAATCGATTTGGGCAACTGGCGAGGCAGCTTTCAGATTCATAGCGTCAGTGACCGGCCACAACAAGATCGCCCGAGTCGTTAAGCCGTTGGCGGTCAACTTCATTGAAAGACCTGTGGCAGAATCAGCCAACTGAGTCGCAGAAATCGCTTCGGACAGTGAAGCCACGTAGCGGGCAACATAGTCTTCGGGCATGAAGTCTCCGGGGACCATGGTCATGCCCAACTCTTGCGACAACGTCGCTAACTTGCTTTCGCCTGTGGCATCAGGCGCCTGACACCAGTGCGGAATAAACTGGTCCAGTTGAACGACCAGGAACAGAAATCCTTCTTCCTGAAACTTCATCGACAACGCCAAGCCTTCGCCGGCCATCGCTGCGGAAATTTCTGCTCGGCTGGCAGACTGAACTTCGCCAACCTCGATCTCAAACTTAGCGTCAAAGGTTCGATTCAGCGCATCGATCGATTCGCCCAATTGACCACTGACGGTCTCCAAGACGCTGCCGCCGATTTCCGAATTTAACTGGGACATTCGATCGTTTCCTGTAACCAAGTAGCTTCAATTCGGAGTCCACGACACAACCAGCGGCTGCAGGGAAAGCCTGGCCCATGTCTCTAATCTAGACTGGCCCCGATCAAGCTTGACACTTCCTCTTTTATCGACCACCGTCCGGCCGTTGGGTTGGTGGGAATAGGCCGGTTTTTACGATAATAGGGCAGGCCCGAGTTAAACTGAGTAGACTTTGCGGCCTACGATGGATTTACTGCCACAATGCGAGAAGCGGCCAAGCCCAGGGCCTGATCAAATTTCGCGCTCAGCTCAACACTCGAACATGCCGGCAACAGCCCGGGGGATCCCGAGAATCAGGAATAAAGTTCAACCGGACCGGGTTCCCACGAACTAAGGTTGAAGCGTCCAGTTGGGGCTTCAATTGGCGAGGCCCGTATTTGACTCAAATCAGAGCCGGTAATCACAGACTGAACTGATGACTTCCAATGGAAGCGGCGCGCCCACGAACGGTTGCTGACGGTAGAACGACGGCGTACGAAGGCAAGATCAAGACGAAAGCCTATTCAAGTTTCAACAAGTGTTTTCCGAAATAAGTCACAACGTTGCTGCCCAGGATCACTCCTGCACAAAGTCCCGGCAAGATACCCAGGAACACTCCGATGACCAACGAATCATCCTGAGAATAAAACGGCATTGATAAGAAAACCGCAGCGAAGAAACCCACAACCGCTCCTAAGAACACGCCGAAAATCCCCATGGCGGCCAAGAACAGTCCCCAGAAGGCGGAATACAGCGGCCACAAATAGTGCCAGTGATAAGCGACGGGTCGTTGGTAGTATGCCGCCGCTTGAATCCGCAAATTGGCGTGGTAAATCCCAAAGGCGGCAGCCACCGCCAGGACGAAGGTTCCCCAGCCCAAATAAGGCAGCAAGCTTAGCAGAATCGCAGCGTAGGCAATCACGACCAGCAACGTGTTGATCGACAGCCGGTTGGCCATGCGAAAAATTCGATCGATCGGCAACGGATCCAGTTTCATTGTTAACCCATCACGTCGCTCCGATTCCACACAACCCCGCCGTCTGATGCGGCCAGAACCGTCACCGGGAACAAGGGTTCGCGATTTTGAATCGGAAGCGTCACTCATCTTGGCAAGAATTCCTCGCGGTAAAAAAACGTGACGCGGACGCCAATTTAACGGTCTAACATCATCCAAAGACAATCGCGACTTGGATCTTGTCCGTGGACCCAGTGGGTCGGTAATCCCCATAGAATTCTGACCCATCCTACCGCATTGGCACACCCAACGGCCAACCCTTGACCCGCGGTTTGCATCTATTTTCAACAGGTTGACGTGCTAAGCGTCCGATTATTCTACCCGAAAAGCTGCGAACAAGCAGTAAAGCCCCAAAACGACCCTTTCGCAAAAACGGGCTTTGACCTATCATCTACGCGATCTTGGAGACAGCACGCCTGCTTGTCTTTCAAGAAAGTTGCCTTCGGGAACCGCCAGCGTGGGTCTAATTGTCAAATTAGAGTTCAACCGTGTGGGTGCCCGGGGACAATAAGCTGCTTAATGGGTTTGTTTCAACTGGGACTAGTTTCCAGAAGGTTCAATTCGCAGCATGGGTTGAAATGGAAGGTAGGCGAATGGCTAGCGGCTTCATTGGAAATGAAGTGCCGGGTAACCGGTCGCGGGTTCGAATCCCGTGCCTTCCGCTCTGTAAGAATTAGACGGCTCTGTGATTTTTAGACAGCTGTGATTTTTAGACAGCTGTGATTTTTAGACAGCTGTGATTTTTAGACAGCTGTGATTTTTAGACAGCTCTGTGATTTAAAAGTATTAGTTTGAAGGCATCGGCGCTGGCTCGCCGTTCCTTTGGTTCGACGCACACTTTGGTTCGACGCACACTTTGGTTCGACGCACACTTTGGTTCGACGCACCCATTGGTTCGACGCACCCATTGGACGGTCGGTCGTGATGACTTGGGCCAGTATCCAAGCGTCTGCCGCCGATGCGCAATTGCTTTCTGCCAATTGGCAAAGTTGAACTGCTTACTGGCAAAGTTGAAACCAAACCACGGCGAAGTTCCGTGACTTTGCGGTTCCAAATCGTGGCAATTCGTACTGCCCGACAGGTATCGGCTGAACCTTAACAACCGGAACCTCAGCGATTCAATCGCCCTCTGGGCTTGCTTGTTCAACCTACTGAACAAATTGCTGGTAGGCCGCCCACGCAGGATCTTCTTCCATCATAAATTCGATCGGAAACGGAGCCTGACCTGCCAGTGCCTGGTTTACGCACTTCATCGACTCTACCATCACTCGCACATACCATTGGGATTCACGAATGCAGTTTCCCGTGACCACAGCCGTCAGCAATGCATTGCCGCTGTCTTCCAAAGCGGGCATCAACAAATCTTGCAGCAAATCCATGCGGTCTTCTGTGGCAGCGTCCGGCATCCCGTTGTCCTGTGATTCATAACGCCACTGAACCGCCAACATGCTAGGGTACTGAGTTCGCGGAAAGCTGGGCAACACTTCACGATAGCGAATAATCAAAGGCATACCATTGTCCTGGGCCGTTGCCACAGCCCAAGGATGTTCCGAGGCGATCTCTTGCTTCTTTCCAAACCAGTTCCCAAACATTAACCCAACACTCCTTACACGAAAAAATCAATTTTCACTTCATCAACAAGTTAAACATCAGACTCGAAGTCTGTCCCAAATCCTGCGAATTCCCCAACCATAACAAATCGGTAAGGACTGAGCGGAAAGTTAGGGAGTGCCTGTCGACAACCTAAGCATCAATCAAATCCAAGTGGTTTATCGAAGGAAAATCCTAAAAATCCGACAGGTTAATTCATTTACTCCCACCCAGCCACTTTGGGCGATTTCACAAATCCCTCGAAGCCCTCCGCCTTCCTCAAGTCCATGAATTCATATCCAAATTTATCTCACAAGACTCTCAATTCTTTAACCACCGTTGCACAGTCCTGGGCGGCAAGAGCAATCGACATCTTAAAATCATGGGCCACCGCTAATTCCATTGGGGCTGGATCGTTCGTCCGGTTTCGTCTTCCATTAGAGATGATTAGCGAAGATTAGTGTTCGGCGCAGTCATGTTTTCAGAAACACGAATCCGCGCTAATCCAACACGAATCAAGGCCATTCCAGGGAGTCACAAACCATCCACCATCCAAGCTGTTCCGTCATCGACATTACCCAAGCGAACGAATTCGCCAGTAGTTGGTCGCCAGTCGTTGGTCGTTGGACGTGATTTACTCGTTTGAAATTTCAGATTCCTGATACTAGAAAGCCTGACATACACCGTCTAAATAGAAAGCACAGGATGCTCCGATCGGGAACCGACCGTTTCAGATTTCCACAGGCGCCTACCTGGAAAACACAACTACCACGCTACGCCGCATCGCCTTGGGGCGGTCGACTGGATTGAAGCATGGCCCTACCAGTTAATTCTACTAAAACCGCCCAGTCGTTTTTGAATATTGGCTTCAACAGCAGGAATTTTTCTTTAAGATTCGGAGGCAAATCCGCTACAAATTGCTCAATGTAAGTTCGCGCATCAGTAGGAAGAAAGGGAATCCCGCTTTCCGCACCAAGCCGCGCAAGGACTGAATCTGAGGCAGTTTCACTCAACGGATGCAAGCTGGCGGCGGCACGACTCAATCGCTGCCAGGCAGTTTCAGGTTCACCTCGCTTCAGCAAATTGGCGAATCGTTGAACGTTTGGCAATGTCATTAAACAAATCTCTGCTCGGGAAATTCACCTGAAACTCTTGTCGCCCCCAATCGAATGCTAACCCCCAACAAAGCAAATTTGCCAACGGCTTGATTGCCAGCATGATGGTAAAACGAACGCCAAATCACTTTCGGTAAGCCAAAATTCTGAATTGGCAAAATTCCCCCCATTCGCAACTCACCGCCATTCACCCGAGCACACAATTTCCCTCGCCGCTTGCCGTAAACTGCCGAAGCCCCTTGCCTGATAATCAAACCACACACATCCCAACGGAGTCATTGCGAATTGCCGTAGATAATTAGTGCGCAGTGCCGCATCGTGACTGTCAATCGTTGCACAGCGATCGTTAACCGCCCAACCCCAACATTGAACCCATAGCACCAATCACAATAAAACGTCAACACGGCGGCGGGTCGCCTTCTCACTGCCTTCTCACTGCCTGATCCACTCTGCCTGATCCACTCTGCCTGATCCGCACCGGCCTAACCACTCGCCCCACGCATCTGGCCTAAGGATCCAAGCGATTTTCGAACGCTTCAAAATTCTTATACACCTGATCTTCAGGTACCAAATTAGGAATAATACCGATCCGACGAAGCATGTCATTGGGCTGAATCTGCAAGCCCGTCAACGCGACCGTCTTCCCAGCCTTAGTCAAACCCAGCAGCGTATCTTCTAGTGTATACAGTCCGGACTGGTCGATACTGGGCACCCGTTCCATCCGAACCACCAACGTCTTGGCATCGCTTGGCAACGAATCCGCCAACGCTCGAAACCCAGACGTGAACCCGAAGAAAAGTGGTCCATAAAGATGTTTAACGTAGATTGACGGATCATCAGCCACTGTGCCTTCATCGTCCCAAGCCGGTTCAGGTTCCAACTTTTTCACGGTCGATGCCACTTCCGCAAGATCACTGGTTTGCTTCATGAACAGGACACTGGCCAAGACCACCCCCGCAGCCACCGCGTGAATCAAATTGCCAAAAACTGTCCAAACTAAAACCACAATCATGACCACCACATCCGCTCGCGGCACATGTTTCAAATGACTCAATGACCGATAGTCGATGATCGCAATGCCAACCGACATCAACAGTCCCGCCAAGACGCTAAGGGGAATGTAAGACACTAACGTGCCTGCCCCCAACAATGCCAACAGCTGAAACAGACCATGGACGATGCCCGACAATCGAGTCTTAGCACCTGCTTTGATCGCGACGACCGTTCCCTTTGTGGCTCCGGCGCCTGGGATACCGCCGAACATGGCTGATACCGCGTTGCCGATTCCCTGCCCAATCAATTCTTGCCGACTATCATGTCGATCCTTGGTGACGTTGTCGGCAATCACGGACGTCAACAAGGAATCAATCGACCCTAGCAAAGCCAGCGTAATGCCGGACTGAATGATAAACACGTAATACTCGGGCTCGACCTTCAGCAGAGTTCCCAATTGTAATGCGGGGATGCCACTTGGAATATTTCCAATCATCGGAACGTCCAACTGAAAAATCAGAGCGGTCCCGGTTCCGACTAACAAGGCAACCAAGACCGAAGGCACTTTCTTGGTGATCAACGGAAATGTGTAGTTCACGATCAGCGTCAACAATCCAACCGATACCGCCGAAATATTCAACGCCGCCAGAGGTTCACCGATGCGAGTGAAAACCTCGATAGTTGATTTGGGAGACTTGCTACCCAGCAACGGCCAAAGCTGCAAGAAAATAATGATCAATCCAACACCGCTCATGAACCCCGAGATCACCGGATACGGGAAGTAGCGAATGTATTTGCCAACCCCCAACAGGCCCAACCCAATTTGAAAGATCCCACCCGCTAGGAAACACATCAAGATGATGCCCATCCCGTTCTCGATACTGCCCATCGCGGTCGACGCGAAAAGCACAATCGATGCAGCCACCACTGTCATTGGCCCCGTCGGACCCGAAGCCTGTGTCGGAGTCCCCCCGAATAATGCCGCGAATATCCCAACGGCGACACCGCCATAAATACCCGCCGCAGCACCCAATCCCGATTGCACGCCAAACGCGAGTGCCAAAGGCAATGCAATGATGCCCGCAACCAGTCCGCCAACGATGTCACCCTTGAAGTGTTTCGAGTCAAAACCCAACATATCCGCTTACCGCCTTTAATCCAAGAATGAAACTTCACCGTTGTCCATGTCGTAAACCGCACCGCATATCACAATTGTCTGGTCCTGTTCCATTTGCCTTAGGATTGGACTCTCATTTCGAATCCGTTCCATGGTCAATTGCACGTTCGCAACCGTGACCGCATGAACAAATTCTTCGTTCTTACTGGTTCGCTGGCCCTCATGTCCCGGTGTCTGCGAAACCGCGGGCAGTAACTTCTCCAACATCAGCGTAATATTACCCAATTGGACATTGTCGACCGCGCTTTTGATCGCGCCACAATGCTCGTGCCCTAAAACCAAGATCACCTTCGCACATGAAACATGGCAAGCAAATTCCATCGAACCCAAAATGTCAACGTTGACAAAATTTCCGGCAACACGAGCCACAAAAAGGTCGCCAATTCCGCGGTCAAAAACGTCTTCCACCGGCACGCGTGAATCCACACAGGAAAGCACAATCGCTTTAGGGAATTGACTCAATACCGCTTTGCGAATTTGAGCACGATGATTTCGCAAAGTCACCTCGCCCGCAACAAAACGCTGGTTGCCCTTCTTTAACAACTCAATCACGCTTGCTGGCGTCAATTTGTCCTGCTGTTCTTTGGTCAGCACGTCGTCAATTAATCCATCGCGGTCGGTAAACATTGAACGGTCTGCTCCTGAGTTCCAAGTGACGCAATACTCATAACACTTGCCCCATATTACGTTTAAAATCTTAATCGATTTACCCGCGTTTGTAGACCCCGTTTACCCTTCGGCCTATCAGCCAAAATCTGCGACCAACCAACCGCAGCAAACGCCGGTATTCTAAAGAGCTTCAGGTGCTCCAATGCATCCAAGTTCCAAACGATAGCCGCACCTGAATAACCACCACCAAAGTCAAGATCCCCACTGCGCCACCTAAGACACGCATTCAAAAACAAAGAGCCAAGACAAACATCTCAACTTCGCGCCGTCTTTGAAACGCAAAACACTGCGGCTGACAACGCCAAGTCAAATCGTGCCCATGACAACCCCTAAAACGTTCGGTCGTTGATGTGTCAGCCCTCCGGGCTTTTTCTGTTCTTTGGCTTTCTAACCGGTGGTTTACACCACCGGCAGAGGATGTGTCAGCCCTTCGGGCTTAAGGCAAAATCAGCCTTGGGCTGGATGCGAGACTCAGTCCTTCGGACTCAGAGGGCTTGTTACTTGGATCGGTTCAACATCCCATAACTTCTTGGTTTGTGTTTCAATCGGTGAAAAATCTTGGCGAAGGGATTCTAGCTCCATCGCGTCGCTATCCCATTTCAATTCAGGTTCAGCAGACAACGATACTGCCTCCGCTCCTGGAGGAGAACTCTCTCCACTGTTATTCAGAGGCCGACTAGCGAACCACCAAACTCCGCAGCACATTCCAAAGCAGATCGGAGCAACGGCCAACAAGGTGATCCACTTGCGCGAATGAGACTTCAAACTTAGCTCTTCAGGCAATTCCACGGTGGTCGGTTGCTGAACATGGGCCAAGCATTTTTCTAACAACGTGTACAATTCGGTAGCTGACGAATAGCGACCGTCCGGAGATTTTGCGAGCAACTTCATCACAATCCGTTCGAGCCATGCAGGTACGTTTGGATTGGTTTCGCGAATGGGGCGAGGCGTATCATCGCCTTGCAGGATACGCCACAATTGATCGTCCGAGTAACTCTTGCATGTCTGGTTCATTCGGACACCTCAAACTGCTTGGCAAGCTCGCGCAGGCGGCTGATAACACGGCTGCGAGCGATATAGACGTTACCGACGGGTAAACCCAACTGTGCAGCCGCATTGGCAATGGAAATACCTTTGACGCGAGTCAAATGAAATGCGTTTCAAGTGCTGGCGGAAACCACAGTTCGCACTTCTTCCGCAGCCCATCGATAGACTTCGCGGCGATACTTAAGATCAAATTGGCTCGACAGGATTCCATCGGGTGCAATGATCTCTTGAAGCGATCCATGTGCCACATCGCCTCCGACTCCCACACCACCATGCGGCCTGCGGGTCAGCGCTTTGATAGCAATGTTTCGTGCGATCGTTAGCAGCAGGATCAAACTAGCTCAGGTTTCTGGAGGATTGGCAGTCATGGGAACTCGCGGGGTTTCGCCTATTGTCGCTACCAGCAAGTTCCACGGTGCCCCAACATCTTGCACGCCCGAGGTGATTTTCTGGGAATATTTGGCTAATCAAAACTTTCCATTCGGTTGAGCAAGCCAATCGGGCAGGCAGTATCTGGGATCGGCATAGCTAACGGCAAAGCATCGGATCCTGCTGGACAAGCCAGCAGGGGCCAATCGGTCGCTCTTAGCTCATAGCTGAATGCTCTCTTCGCCCCATGTCGGACAAGCGCACATGGGGCGGGGTGCAAGCGAGACCTGTTGGCGAGTCGTTCACGCAATTGATCGGCAAGAACGTCTGCTCGGCCTAGCTCGCCAACTGGCCGAAGGAAAGCGTGTGCTCAATCCAAAAGCCGAACGTGAAGGTATGGGTGGGGTCCACGGATATGGCAACGATCGGGTTTCGTTTAAAACTATTTCGAACAAGCTCCTTGCTAAGAACGGCGATTGATCCACATAGCAATTTAAAACAATGCCCCGCTTAACATCACATGGAAAATAGGTGGGAGCCAATCCCACGTTCAGAATGCAGCAGTTTGTGTTCACGCGATGTTTAGTTTTGAAACTGTGTTAAAGCCAACGGGGTAGGGTAAACTAGAATTCGATACTGACGTTTACCAATAAATTGTGAGCCCGCGAATGAAGACCTTATCCCAATTTGCGTTACTTGTTCTTGGTTTATGCCTTGGAGTGTTCCACACCCAAACGTACGCTCAGTTGCCGTTTCAACACAAAGTCGACGTCTACCGAAGTGCCGAGGGGGACGAGGTGGCGTTCCGCATTCGGTTAGAACAGGCATTTCTGGCAGAAGAATTTGAAAAAAGCAATTTCCTTCGCTTGCGGTCCGACGCCGCCAACGCGTACTTGATCTACCCGCAACAAACCAAGTTTCAACAGAAACACGCCGAGTTCTTTGGTCGGCTCCGCGGATAAGGCACCGTCAAACTACGACTTTCCTACGATACCGTTTTAGAAAACCTGGACGGGACTCGACGAGTTGAGGCCAAAGAAGGAATCATCGAAGTCGAAATCCCCCAACCTGAAACCGAAGATCAGGAAAAGGCGATCGGATCCAAGCAGATATTCAAAGATTGGGCAAACCAACAAAATTTGCATTTCGCAAAGATGCTGAGCTACTATCCCGACGAGTCATTTTTTCAATATGTCTTGCTGCAATCTAATGCCCGATACGGAGTTTCTCCGCTTCCGATTCCGCAGCAAAAGAAGAGCCGCGAAGAAACGGAAGCGGACTTGTACGAGGTGTTTACTGGCTCGCTGGCGATACAACAATCGTTGCAGCGTGAAACACTTACCGGCGGACAGGAAATCGGTGATTACAACATCCCAATCGCCAACCTGAAATCGCCGCGTTTGCGTTCGCTTGATTATGAACAACTCCTAGAAGACAAACTTGACGACAAGATCGAGCCCCAAGTTCACGAAATCTCAAAATTGATTCCGCACGATCAGCACCTATTGCATTTCAATTCACTCTCGGCACTCGACGAAGCGATTGATCTGGGTTCTCAGTGGGGCGACAGTTTACTCAGGCTGTTTACCGTCCAGGCCTAAGACAATCGCGTGAAGGAAAAATTTGAACAGCAGTTCGTTATCGATCACGACGCACTGAAGAAGATGTTCTCCGACGGAATCGCGACGGAAATCGTGCTGACGGGGTCCGATCCAACCATCTTGGAGGGAACGGATCTTTCGGCCATTTTCCACGTCACCGATGCCGAAGCGTTTTTGAAACAGTCACTCAGTTGGATTGATGCTGCCTGCGTTAAGCATCCGGACATCGTTGTGCGACAGTTCAACTATCGCGGTCATCAGGTTCTGGCGCACTACACGACGGACAGGAATATCAGCTCGTTTCTAGTCCAGCATGATGACTACATGGTTTACTCCAATTCGCACCGGGCTATCCGGAGGATCATCGATGCCGCGACACAGGCGGAACCCAATTTGCATGAAGCGTTGGACTATCGCTATATCACGACGATCCTCCCTCCTTCAGAGAATGATGATTCCGGGTTCTTTTTTGCTTCCGAAGCCTTCATCAAGCGGATGGTCGGACCTGAAGCCAAGATATCGCAGAAACGCCGAATGCAGTGCTTCAACAACCTTATTATGCAAAACAATGCATCCTTGTTTTATCGATTGGAAAACGGGCGGTCACCCAAGTCCCTCAGGGAATTGCCAGTTGGCAATTACGTCGACACTCGCAAAATTATTTGCTCGCACGGCGGAGCCGTAAGCGTCTCTGAGCACCGTTGACTGTTTGGGCTTGCTGGGGCGGGCTAATTGCGTTTTAGTTGGCTCTGCCGCTTTTTGTTGTCGCGGCGTTTGGCGCGCTGCGTTTGCTTGCGAACGTCTCGCTCGCTACGCTCCTCTTGGCGATACATGCGGATCGACTCGGGATGAGCCGCCGCCCAATTCCAGGGCAGCAGTGGTTGGTAATCCGTCTCGCCAGCCAAGAGCCGCGCGAGCACATCGTTCACGTAAGCCGTAAGCGTCCAGATCGTTCCGGTGAGCACTGCTGACCAAGCTCATCAATCCGGCACTACGCTCACCGCCAGCCAGGCTGCCGCAGAATAGCCAGTTCTTGCGAGCCAACGCAGCCTGTTTCATCAACTGCTCGCAATCGTTGTTGTCCATCGGCAACTGAGCATCGTCCAAGTAACCACTCAGTTCAGCCCAATGAT
>Ga0209491_10001180_pt1 | contig 51729 bp, 44 predicted proteins | sample BON02_FD_187213 | JGI IMG/M metagenome (GOLD analysis project Ga0209491, IMG submission 187213) | Freshwater microbial communities from Lake Bonney liftoff mats and glacier meltwater in Antarctica - BON-02 (SPAdes) (version 2) | ecosystem: Environmental > Aquatic > Freshwater > Ice > Glacier...
ATTAATTTTGGTTTGCAGGTGTCCGATGTATTCATGTAACCCGCTGGAAATAATGTTATTGACATCGTCGAATTCCAGCTTCGACCGCAACTCACCCATTGCTTTCTCAGCACTGTTAGAATACCCATCACCATTAGCTCCTGAAATCTTATAAAGGCATTGTTCGGCTTCTTTCAAACAAAAGAAAACCGATCTGGGAAAGTATTTATTCAGTAACAAAAATTCCACTACACCTGAAGGTGAGATGTTCCCATAGAGCCTTCTGTAAGTGTTGAAGGCGGTGACAGATTTTAGCAAAGCCATCCAGTGTAGAAAATCTAAAGGGGAGCCCACTTCATTAGCGGATGGGAGTAAGATGTGGTATTTGACATCCAGTATACGGGATGTTTTGTCTGCTCTTTCTAAGTACTGCCCCAACTGCCTGAAATACCAGCCCTCCGTGCGTGCGACAGTATTGTCTGCCAATCCATATAGAAGCAAAATCCGGGATTTTACGTCCTCAAAAAAATCTCTAGGATCATCCTTTTTCCAGATTCTCTCATCAGAGGCTTTATTTACAAAATGGTACGTCTCATTTAATTTTTCCCAAGTTTCCTTGGTGAGATTTTCCCTAATCATCCTTGCATTTTCTCTGGCTTTGGAAATAGAAGAAATAATAGAATTTGGGTTGCTATGATCAAAGGCCAGGAAATAAATGACTTCCTGCATATTATAGCGCTGATTTCTCAACTCATAAAGCTTGTGATCTCCTGTGGCCATAATTAAAGGCTCCCACTGTTCCTTTAGGTCAGGGGGTAAATCCAACATTAAGTTGAAATTTACATTGATAAATCGGGCATAATTTTCAGCCCGCTCCATGTACCTTCCCAGCCAGTAAATTGAATTTGCAACTCTACTTAACATATCGTTTTTTTATTTTAATACAGCACCCACGTGTCTTTGCTTCCACCACCTTGAGAACTATTGACTACAAGAGAACCTTTTTTTAATGCTACCCGGGTAAGGGCTCCGGGAATTACTTCCACCTCATTCCCATACAAAACATAAGGCCTTAAATCTACATGCCGTCCTTCTATGGTTTTATTGTCGACAATGGACGGTACCGTGGAAAGTGAAAGTGTAGGTTGGGCGATGTAATTGTTAGGATTTGACTTGACCAATTGTCTGAATTTTTCATGTTCTTCAGCATCAGCTTTAGGTCCTATCATCATGCCATAACCTCCGGCCGCATTGGTTTCCTTTATCACTAAATCAGAAATGTTTTCTAAAACATGGTTTCTATCTTTTTCTTCCCTACAAAGAAATGTTGGAACATTATGGAGTATTGGGTCCTGATCGAGGTAATATTTTATTATTTTGGGCACATAGGCATATACAGCCTTATCATCGGCTACTCCTGTTCCTGGAGCATTGGCAAGCGCTATGTTGCCAGCTTTATAAGCTTCAAAAAGACCAGGGACTCCCAGCATTGAGTTGGGATTGAAAGCCTGTGGATCTAGAAAAGTATCGTCTATCCTTCTGTATAGCACGTCTATTTGTTCCAAACCTTTAGTGGTTTGCATGTACACTTTCTTGTCCTTTACCATTAAATCTAAACCTGAAACCAGTTCCACACCCATTTGCTGGGCCAGGTAAGAATGTTCAAAATAGGCAGAATTATAAACTCCCGGAGTAAGGACGCCTATTTTTGGCTTAGGTTTGTCAGACAAAAACTGCAACATCTCCAGCAGTTTTGCAGGATAATCTGACACAGGTCTTACACCCAGTTTGTTAAATAAATCTGGGTAGGCACGTTTAATAATTTCACGACTCTCCAGCATATAGGAGACACCTGAAGGGCAGCGCAAATTGTCTTCCAAAATATAAAACTCCCCGTTATTGTCCCTAACCAGATCTGTACCTGTAATGTGACACCAGATACCCTTTGGGGGAGTTAATCCCATACACGGTTTCAGGAAATCCTTACTGCCCAAGATCAAGTCCGAAGGAACTACTTTGTCTTTGAGGATCTTTTGGTCATTGTAGATGTCTTGTAAAAAAAGATTTAATGCAGTAATCCTTTGCTTGAGCCCTTCGTTTATTTTATGCCAGTCGTTCCCAGGAATAATTCGGGGAATTATGTCCAAATGCAGAATTTTTTCCGACCCCTCCTTGTCATGGTAGACATTAAAGGTCATCCCCATGGCCATCTGGGCCTTGTCTGCCGAGTATTGCAATTGGGTAAGCTTTTTGGCCGAAGTGTTTTCAATAAACGCTCCGAAACTAGAATAGTGGTCACGTAATGCCTGATTTTCATCATACATTTCATCATAAAAGGAATGTTGGTGTTCGTGGTTTACCTTCATTTTGCCTAATTAAAACAGTTGGATCGATGACTTATTAATTATAGAAGTTATAAATATTTGTATAATATTTTTATTATGCAAATATTTGGAAGTGCTCATTGGTTTTAAAGAAATATGCTTTGGTGTACGTACGGTTTGTTGTTAAGGTATATTGGGGATGGCCCAGTTTTAATCAATACGTGCTTGGTTAAGGGTTTTTTTCTTAAATAATGAAGTGTAATGTATGGGAAAACAGTTGAGAATTAAGTGGATTGAAAGACGTTAGTGACCTATTGCATAGGTTATTAAATCCGCTGTCAAGATATGCTTGAACTGTGTTTCAATTAAATTCGCTATTTTGATTACGGGGGATTTGTTTTAGATAATTTTCAATATTATTTATATTGTAAGCACTATGAGTAAAGACAATTTAAAATACATAAGCACCCGATTGGTTAAGAGAAAATCATCCAAAGCTTTCAAGGAAGGGGCTAAAAAGGCCATGGAGATTAATGGTTATGTAGCGATTGCCGAGAATGGTTGGGTAGTCAAAAAATTTAAAGATGGGTATATTGAAAGGGTGAAAGAGATTGAACACGGAAGTGAAAACCAAGAATTGATCCTGGATTGATGACGAAACTTATGCGGATTTTTGCTGGACCCAATAGTTCAGGAAAAAGCTCCATCATTAAAGAAACATGATGTACATAGGAGTAAAAAATTAGACTTCGGAATTTATATAAATGCAGATGATATAGCTCAACAACTTTATGTTAAAGGACATGATGTCCCAGAGGAAAGATAATTTTGCGTTATTATCGATCAATGGATCAACTTTATGGAGCGTCTCAATACTGTTATCAGGTCTATTTTTTTCGACAATTCTAAGGAGGTAAATTTTATAACCTTTTTGGTCATTTCAAACTCAATGCAAGTGTCGAAAAAGTGTGGAGTAAAATCAAAAAAGAAGAAGTAAGCGCTTCTATCCTCTTTTTATTTTGAAGTATGATAATTAAAGATTTAAGCTTTTTGCGAATGCAAAAGATATGTACTAAATTATCAGTTGTCTAAAATTGAATAATAGCTGTATTGATGAATGTGTCTTTTGATCTCTTTTCATTGCTTTTAAAAGGATGGCGTCCTATTAAAAAAAAATCTAGGCAAAATTGAAAATTGGTTACACCAAAAAGAGCAAAACTTCAAAGCGTTACCAGGCAATTCGAGAAAAGCTCAAGATAATGGAATAAGCAATAAACACTTAACAAAAATTTTATGAACAATCAAATACTTAGATTTATTCTGTTTTTAGTAATTGTCTCTGCTTGTAATAAAGTTGACAACCAAGGGAATACGGATAATCCTGGTTATGCCAAGGAACTTGTCATGTCTCCAAAATCTATGGCTATAGAGATTGATTCACTAACGGTAAATAGAAGTACCCAACTGGCCTATTACCACGAATCGAAGGATTGGTTGTTTAACCTTAATTTGAGTACCAATGAGATCCAGATGTACGATTTGGAAGATAAAACCCTTTATAAAACGTTAAGGTTTCCCGTTGAAGGGAATAAAGGTGTTGGTCGGATTTTCTCGTTTCATATACACAATTTGGACAGTATATTTCTCTTTCAGCAATTTAGCCCGACTATAATTTTAACGGATACAAGCCAAGTAATTAGGAGGGAAATAACAGTCCAGATACCTGAAATGCATACGCCTCCATTTGTCCATTCTACTTATTTTTCTTCTCCTGCAGTGGTGTTAGATGAAGCGCTAGTGGTAAAAACGCGTCCCGCTGATGACTATAAACAAATCACAAATGATGTGCTTTCTAAAAGACATTTGACTTATAAAATTAACCTCAACAATGGGGAGACGGAACTATTGCCCCATAAATATCCCATTAACTATTTGAAAGATGGCTATAAGCTTTTCGATTTCAGTTTTGCCAAGGGAATAGACAAATGGGTTTATTCCTTTCATTCTGATCATAATTTGTATTATTCAGATTCAATGAACGCTGCATTAATACCAGTTACTGCAAAAAGTAAGTACATTAATGGCTTCCAGAATTTCGATGTGTTTGGCTTCAGGGAAGAACATTACAAATATTATGCAAGCGCTCCTAATTATAAAAGTATCATTTACGATAAATTCAAAAACGTCTATTATAGGTTTTGTTATCAAGAAATAGAGGTGACTAGTGAAGAGGAAATAATGAAATATAGATTTCTTCCTAAAGTTTTCTCCATTTTAATTTTAGATAGTGATTTGAATGTTATCGGTGAAACCTTATTTGATAAAGATAAATTTTTGTCAGACAATGTTTTTATAACCGAAGAGGGAGTTTACCTATCAAAAAACCATCCTGATAACCCAGAACTTACAGAAGACTACCTGTCCTTTGCCTTATTCGAGCTAACGGACATTGATTAACCCTCATTATTACTCACAATTCAGGAAATCAAAGGTTAAAAAAAGTAGCCTGTTGACTTCTACAACAGGCTATTTAAACCCAAAATATGCAATAGACAATCTATTGCGTGCTGAAATCGCTTCAAAATCAGCCACTTCGTTGCTGTTTGGATATTTCACCATAGCGGGGCTATGCTAAAATCTCCAAACAGCCTGATTTTCTTGCGATTGCAACACTCATCACGAATCCTATTGCATAATTCCATCTAACTCCTTAAAGTCGTAAGAGTAATCATAATAAAATCGGGACTTTGTTCCTATTTCACCAGCCCAGAAAGGGCGTAATATCACAGCCACGGGTGTAGCCCGTGGTTCAGTGAATGCACATTAAATGATTTTGGCGGTATTGTTGCATTTTTTCTGCAACAATGCTGACAAAATCTCTCAAGTTAGCTTCATTACGTTACATTTTTCCATGTCTTCGAATCCGGGTTAAAAGGCACAATACTTTTTGAGTTTAATTCTCTGCCAGGAATAAAATAAAGGCATATTCTATGGCCAACTCTTTCAAAGCACTAAACCGACCGGAAGCGCCGCCATGTCCCGCTTCCATATTGGTATGCAATAGTAAAAGGTTTTGGTTGGTGCGCATTGCCCTTAATTTTGCTACCCATTTGGTAGGTTCCCAATACTGCACCTGACTGTCATGTAAGCCGGAAGTAACGAGGAGGTGAGGGTAATCCTGCTTTTTTACATTGTCATATGGAGAGTAGGATAGCATATAGTCATAATATGGCTTTTCCTTGGGGTTGCCCCATTCGTTAAACTCACCAGTAGTTAAAGGAATACTTTCGTCCAACATTGTTGTAACCACATCCACAAAAGGTACGGCTGCGATTACTCCGTGAAAAAGGTCTGGTCGCTGGTTGACTACAGCACCTACTAAGAGTCCACCAGCACTTCCTCCCATCGCAAAAAGCTTTTTTGGATGGGCATATTTTTCCTGAATTAAATATTCCCCACAGGCTATAAAGTCTTCAAACGTATTTTTTTTCTTTAACATTTTGCCATCTTCATACCAATTCCGGCCCATTTCTTGACCTCCTCTAATATGCGCAATGGCAAATACAAATCCTCGGTCCAGCAAGCTTAACCTACTGGAACTAAAATAAGGATCTGAACTTAGTCCATAAGACCCATAACCGTAAAGCAGCACCGGGTTTTGACCATCGTGATGGAACAGATCCTTTTTATACACCAGTGACATAGGTATTTCCGTTCCGTCTTTGGACGTTGCCCATACCCGTTCAGATTTGTAGTCCTCAGGGGTATGACCACCAATAACTTCTTGTCGCTTCATTAGCATTTTATCCCGGGTTTCCATATTGTAATCATAAACAGTGGCAGGGGTTGTTAATGAATTATAGCCAAACCTTAGCACATCGGTATAGAACTCTGGGTTATTGCCAATCCAAACGGTGTAGGCCGGATCTTCCATTCTAATGGTGTGTTTTTTATCTCCATCCCAGGACCTGATTTCAAGTCTCTGGAGTCCATTGAAGCGATTGGCGATGACCAGATGATGCTTGAAAACCTCAAATTCCTCTAAAAAAACATTCTCTCTGGCAGGGATAATATCTTCCCAATTCTCTTTTCCAGGTTGGTCAATAGGGGTTTTTACCAACTTGAAATTCTTGGCATTGTCTGCATTGGTGAGAATTATAAAATGCTTCCCATAATGGTCCACCTCGTATTCCAGGTCTGCCTGTCTTTCTTGTATTATTTTCCAGTTTTCATCAGGCTGATCCAATGGTAGACAACGGTATTCTGAGGAAATCGTACTCTGGCTGGCAATAAATAAAAATTTTCTAGACTTCGATTTTTTTAATCCAACGGTAAAGGTTTCATCTGTTTCTTCATAAACCAATTCATCTGATTCCTGAGGCTTGCCCAGGACGTGGCGGAAAATTTTATTTGGCCTAAGGGTCATGGAATCCTGTTGGCTATAAAAAACGGTCGCATTGTCTGCTGCCCATGCCAAGTTTCCAGTGACGGATTTTAATCGATCCTCCAATACCTCTCCACTGATTAAATCCTTAAAATGAATCGTGTAAATACGTCTGCCAATATTGTCCAGGGAATAAGCAAGCAACTGATTGTTTTCGGCTACTGCTAGCGCATTAACATTCACGTATTCCTGTCCCTCGGCCAATGTATTTATATTCAAAAGCGTTTTTTCATCAGCTTCCAGATTCCCTTCTTTTCTACAATAAATGGGGTATTCTTTGCCTTTTTCAAATCGATTGTAGTAATAGAAGCCATTTTTGAAATAAGGGACGCTTGCGTCATCCTCCTTGATTCTGCTCTTCATTTCTTTGAAGAGGGTTTTCTGGAGGGAGTCAGTTTTCTTTAGACAAAAATCCTTAAACTCATTTTCATTTTTAAGGTAATCTAGAACTTCCGGGTTTTCTCTATCATTCATCCAGAAATAATCATCGGTCCTGGTTGAATCTTGATTTTGGAGTGTTTTTGTTATAATTTTCGCTTTTGGCTGATCTATAGTTTTTTGTTTGGTCATACCCTGATTTATGGACTTATATTTTGTGTATCGGTTAATTATTAAAAGTTATAGAATTTCCCTTATATTGAAAGGCTTATCATTTTATATATTTAACCATTTAAATGCATTAACCAACAAAAGTATGGGATTGATTAAAGAATTCAAAGATTTTGCCGTAAGAGGTAATGTAGTTGATTTATCTGTGGCTGTCATCATTGGCACTGTATTTATGAAGGTAGTATCTTCCCTTGTAAAGGATATTATCATGCCACCCATTGGCTTATTACTCGGAGGCGTTGATTTTACTGATTTGGTAGTTGTTCTCAAGGAGGCCTATGTCGACCCCGCAGGAGAAGAAATGGCTGCAGTAACGATTAATTATGGTACTTTTATTCAATTCACTGTAGATTTTGCCATTGTTGCTTTTGCCATCTTTGTGATCGTTAAAGTGATCAATAACTTGAAAAAGAAGGAAGAAGCTGCTCCTACGACACCACCACCTACTGTTAATAAAACAGAAGTATTATTGGAGGAGATCAGGGACTTACTTAAAACCAAGTAATTTCTGATCGAGGAAAATTGGCCGGTGAGGAGCAAATTAGAACCCTTACCGGTTAAATTGATACCTTAACTGAAAAGTTGTTTCGATCAATTCGTTGCCTTCGATTTCCTGCAAGCCGGAGCCAATACCTTCCCTGTTTGTATAGGTTGTTTTCGCCCACCTGCCCCAAAATGTAAGCCGTCGATTGAGCTTATACTGTGCTAAAAAATATACACGTATTCCCTGATCATAGAAATTCGGTATAGAAAAGGCCCAAAGCACATTTTTTTCATACAAGTATTGTCTGTTTTCATAATCGTCCGTGTCAAATAGTGAAACCCTACCTGATAGTTTCCAAGCACCTGTCTCCCCTGATAAATCCTGAGAGATAGCAAATCCTTTAGATTTGTGTCCATCAATGTGGTAAAAACTTTGCTGTACACGTGTTTTAGCCTGCCACCAGCGGCTGGGCTGATAAGTTAGGTTCCATACCAAGTTTTGTCTTTTCCCCAGTGCTAGCAGGTACTGGCTGGTGATTTGGTTTTCTGAAAGTACGTTTCTACTTTTCACCTCCTCCCGAAACTGGAAAAACAGCATTAATTGTTTGTTTGGCTGATATTTTATCCTGCTGAGCCATTCGTGGCCAATTGAGGGCGCATACATTCTAAAACGCATCCAGGGAAATCTGAAGTAGTCATAATAGGCCGACCAGCTGATTTTTCTGCTGGGTTTGAAATGAATCCCTAAATACAAGCCTTCTTCATTTATTGGTCGAGTACCTTCTGAAAAGGCATTGCCATACCGCGAATGAAAGTTGCGATCATATTTTCTCCAAATCATGGAGAAATCTACCTTGCTATTCAGGCTACTCATAATCCCAACTACATGACCCATTCCGCCGCTTTTTGATAATGCAGTTTCTCCAAACAAATAGTGGTTTCGATAATTATAGGTGAAATATAGGCTGTTGGTAACATTGCTTTTCCCTCGGAATTCGAATTGATTGTAGATTCTTTCCAATGGGATAAGTGGCTGGCTGTATTGGGTGTAAAGGGTATTTGCCCCCAACTGAAAACGTTTATTGGGATGGCGATAACTCATATTTATCCCTATATTTTGTTCAGTTGCCTGTGCTTTTTTTTGTATTTCGCTTACCGTCCGGTGCAAGCCTGATAAGACCAATGACGATAAATAGGAGGATGCATTGGCAAGACTGTCTTGTATGAATTGCAAATTGGCATCCCTGGAAGATCGGGAAAGCATGACGGTCCATTCAAGATTCCCTGAGGCATAGGTGCCTGCCAGTCCTCTGAAAAAACCCGCTTCCATTACGGAAGTGTAAGGTCTTAATCCAGTCGAACTTCTTTTTACGGTAGTGATGGTCTCCGCCCCTTTTCCTACAGAAAATCCCGAACCGAAAACCAAACCTTGACCGAATTGTAGTTGGTAATCCCCCAGAGAAAGTGCCTTTAGTTTGCCCTTATTATAAAGGGTGTAATGGAAAGAGAGGAAATTGAACCCGTACCGTTTGCTTTTGGGATCCCAAGTAAATTTTTCTCCTGAATCCTTATCTAAAGTCAATCCAAGACTGAAATCTGCTGGCTGCTGTAGTCGGAATCTCATGTAAAAGTCATTGGGGTCTCCCAAATAACGATTACTCAGATCTCCATTGCTTAAAGTATCTGGGGAAGTGAAGCCTTTCCTTGTTTGCCACACCCTTCTTTGGCGAAAGAGCAAATAGGCATTCTCTGCTTTTGTGATACGCTTTAGTCCTGGGTTGCTTTGATTGAGATGGGTAGAATTGATTACCACAAAGGGCAAGATTTTTTCAATGGTTTCTAAAGTCCATTCAGGAATTGCCTGCAGCTCGTAGATGGAAGAAAACTTTCCAAATTGATTCCTGTAGTCAATAAAAGATTGGATTTGTAGTGGGCTAAGAATGTACAAGGATTGAAGTTCGGTACTAGTGGCTACTTGTAAGTCTAAAGGCTGGAAATAAAGTTGGAGAAGGCTTTCATACAGGTCTTCATAAGGTATGTCTTCTTCCTGCATGGCAAACCGCTCTTCTACGAATGCCTCTATATCGAGCTCTTTTTGTGGTGTCTGTTGTGCAAAAAGAGCAAAGGACACCAGGTACAAAGAAAGGCTGCTGACAAATTGGCATTTCAAGGTGCTTTGAGGTTATAATTTAAAGAAAAATGATGGGTAAATCCCAATAGATAATTGCGACTTATGGCATAATCTACCTGGAATCTTCTGGGCCTAAAGCCTATTCCAAAATACAGATTGTTGGGCTGGCTGTTGATACCTGTTCGTGCCCAGAATTTTTCTTCAAAGCTATAGGCGATACCCGCTTTAAATTGGGGAGGAGAGTACAATTCTTTCTCCGTTTCGATATTGACCATTAGGTTATTGGATGGCCGGTAGGATATACCTGCCTTGATGATCGTTGGTAGATAATCGAAACTGGCTTTGCTTATTGCCGCACGGGTAATATTGTATACATGCGCACCAAAAAATAAACCTGGAATTAGTTCGGCTGTTCCCCCAAGTTCAAGCACTGGTCTAGCGCTTCTTCCATAGCCTTCAATATTTGTCTGAAAATAATTGATTTTTATACCTAAACTCGCTAATCCTAGCTGTTTTGCCAGGCCCAAGCCTATTTGCTGTTGGTTAAAGAGTTTTCCGCCGTAATTAGAAATACCAATTCCTATTGTTCCTATTTTTTCGGTGGGGAGCATTATTCCAGCAGCAAGAGTGGTCAGTTCATTTAGTCCAAGTCTGTGATCGTATCCCGCTATGGCCAATTTTTCAGATGGAGCCTTACCCAGCGCCCCTATATTATTAAATATTGCCCAAGGATCGCTTAAAGTTACACTTGCATTTCCTAGCCCTATACTTTGAGCACCTTTTGGGAAATGATCCATGCTGTTTTGGGACCAGCCTAGCCTGGAAAAAAGCAACAATATACCAAGTAGCACCCATTTCTCCATAGTGAAAAAAAAAGAAAAAAAAGAAAGTATTACTTGAATATACTATAAAAAAATGTAATAAAGAAACAAAAAACGAATTATATAGGAGCTTTCACATTGATAAAGAAGCTTCCTGCACCCATATTATTTACTGAATATTCAAACCTGAAAACGGCATCATACATCCCTATAAGGTCCAGGCCCACGCCATAGCCTGTCAGGTATTTGTTGGTAAGTTGCGCATTCAAGGGTAATCGGTTAGCATCTCTTACGTAACCATGGTCAAAGTTGCCACTGAGATATAGCCTAAGGGGAAAAACAGAAAACTCATCTATGGGCATAAAATCAGAAATATCAAAAGCAACATTTAACAACTCATAGCGCAAACTATTTTTATGGACTATCAATTGTTGGCCTTCAATAACATTGAGCTCATAGCCTCTGATAAAGTCCGGTTTATAGCCAATACCACGGACTAGGGTGTAAGGTTGATGATTACCAAAGAATGCAGAACCGGAAATTCCAGTGGCAAAGTGAAATTTATCCCCAAGCCTTTTGTATTTATTGGCCATGATGCTAAATTCTAGCTCATTTATGTCATCATTTCCGAACAGTCCGTATTTGGTTAGGCTAGCATCCAATAAAGTACCCTGTGTAGCATAGGCTACGTTATCCCGATTGTCATGACGGTAACGATAAGAAGCCAAGAAATACTGTAATCTTTGGCCATTGTGTGTGAAGTAATTTGGGTTTTCAAGTATTACATCCTTATGAATTCCCGTATTGTGGTAGCCGGCTGTGAAATAATGAAAATTATAAAAACTTCCTCTAAAACTATAGGTTAGTGAAGCATTGAGTGATTTTCGCAATATTTCTTCATCTGGATTCATGAAAAAATATTGCTTGTTACCTATTGACCTTACGGGTATGTTTTTATTTGTGTAAAAATTAAATTTTGCGGCCAGTCCATGAAGCTGGTTTTTGTCAAAGTAAGGAATAGTATAATTTAGGAGAATGGCTTGGGTAAAACCCAGCTGTCCGATTACTCTGAGTTTTTCATTTCTTCCGCCAATATTATTGTGGTCTAATTTTACACCGTAGTTTACCCTGGAAAAATCTCTATTTTGATTGGAATACCATTCAGAGAAATTTCTGTCTGCCAAATTAAAGATTATGCTGGGTAAAATGTACCATCTTTCTTTCAGAGAAACCAAAATTTCAACCTGTTCTTCTCCTACAAAAAGGGGAGTCACTGTTGCGGTCGTAAAAAGTTGGAGGTTGTATATTTTTTTTTGGTCAGCTACGACTAGCTCCACAAATTCCTCCCAATTATAGGTCATGTTTTCAGCAATATTCATTTCCCGTAAGATGATATTTTTACGGGTTTTCTCATTTCCAACGATAAAAATATTATTTACTGTAACCTGCTTAGGAGTATCTACTTTTTCCGAACTGATGTTTAAAGAGTCACTGTTTTGGGCAAACAGCATTTTACCACCTCCTGTTTCCAGAAAGCAAATAAGGAGTAAGAGCCGGTAAAATAGCGGTTTTAGGTTCAAATGAATCTTAATTTTGATTTTAGAAACAGAACTTTATTTTTAAAAATAGGCTTGTTTAATGTAAATACGAAAAAGTGAAGAAAATAGTGAAAAATATTGCTGTATTTCCCATTTTGATTTATCAATATGCTATTTCTCCCTTGTTTCCGAGGTCCTGCAGGTATTACCCTACTTGTAGTCAATATACCAAAGAAGCCATTATGAAACATGGCGTTTTAAAAGGAGGATATCTGGGAATCAAGCGAATAGGTAGGTGTCACCCGTGGGGAGGACAGGGTCATGACCCTGTCCCTTGATTTAGTTTCCGATGGATTTTTTCTTTTTATTCGTTAAAGAATAAACGATAAACCCTAGGCCTATAACGACCAATGGGATACTTAGTGCTTGCCCCATATTGAAGGTAAGGTTGTCCTCAAAGTCCACCTGGTTTTCCTTGAAAAACTCCCAAAAAAACCGCATTCCGAAAACGGAAATGAGAAATAATCCCAGGTACAAGCCTTCGGGTAGTTTAGATTTGTATTTTCTCCATCCAAGAAATAGCAAGATGAAAATCAGTAAATAAGTGAGGGATTCATAAATTTGGGTGGGGTATTTGGCTTTACCAAATGTTTTTACCACCGCCAGGTAATGATCTCCTTGATCTCGGATCTCCAAATCCAAAGGTGTTTCAGGATCCTCAGCCATGTATTTTTTGGAGCTATTGAATCGGGTCAATGCATACTTGACATCTCTTTCAAGAACAGACCTTAGATTTTCTTCATCAAAGCCACCTTTATCGATTTCAATATTAAAATTGACGGGGACTCGTCCTGTACCAGCAAGCTCACCTTGTCGGTCTGCTGGTTTATAGGCTTTGATAGAAGTTATTGGAAGTTTCATTGTATTCAGAATTTCTTCTGTATCTCGAGCAAAGACAAATCCACTGTCTGTACCTGTGGCCTTACCACCTATTTCTGAATTCATCAAGTTTCCAAAACGAATCAAAGCTCCGGTCAAAGCCACTACGATAACAATTCTATCTACGACCCATAAATAAGATTGACCGGGGGTTTTTCTGGCATATAGCCATAAAGCAATAGGGATAACGATGGCTGCACCGTGACTCGCTAGGCCTCCTTCCCATACCTTTAAAATGTCTATTGGGTTGCTTAGGTATCGCTCTGGCTCATAGAACAATACATGGCCAAGTCGGGCGCCAATGATGGTGGCAAATACCATATAAATAGTCAATTTGTCTACCAAATTTTCGTCATGACCCTCTTTCTTAAAAAAATGGATCATAAACTGCTGGGAGATAATAAAGCCCATTGCAAAAAGGAGGCTGTACCAGCGTAACCTGTCAAATCCTGAAAAAATCGAAGGGTTTGGACTCCATACGACGTAATACAAAATACTATTGATCATGGTTTATTATATTTTTGATGATTGTCGTTGATTTATTCTTCAAGGGCTTCCATTAAAGCCAATTCCTCCCGATAGCCTCCGGATAGCACAGGAAAACGGTACCAGGTCTTTGGGTCTACATTAAATTCATCCAAATGAAAGGAGACTGCTAGTCGTTCTCTTTTCCACTGATTGATTGACCATAACCTAAAGAATTTGGTAATGTAACCTTTTAAAAGAGATGGTTCAAGAGAAATTTCTTCTTTCAAAATTAGGTATACATCCATTGGAGACCTCTTGTCTCTAATGGCCAGTTTCTCAATGGCAGAAATGATAGGATAAGGCATAAGTTCCTCTTCATCTGTCTGATTCTGCTCCTGAGGCCTTAATTCTGCGGTTGGTTGCAGGGCATTGACTGCCTTTAACCCATGATAGCCTTTTTCCTTTTCAGCCCATCGTAACCACTGCAGGATAAAGTCTTTACCCACCGCTGCAATTGGTGAGATACCGCCGCTAGTATCACCATCCATTGTGGTATAGCCCAAAGCACCTTCACTTCGGTTGGAAGTGCTTAGAAGTAGGTAGTTTTTTATATTTGCCAGCATCCAGATGATGGGAGATCGTGCCCTAGCCTGGATGTTTTGAAGGGCTATGTCATCCTGCTCCCAACTAAGTTTCCTACCCAAAGCATTTTCAATTTTTTTGGTGTAAGAGGCCACTTCTTCATCGATTGTCCAATGGTGAAAGGTTGCTCCTAAACTTTTTGCTAGATTACGGGCACTGTTCAGGGTTGCATCAGACGAGTTTTTTGTTCCCTGATAAGCAGTAGTGAAAAGATTTTCGATAATTTCCTGGACACTGCTTTCTGGGTCAATATCTGACGCCCTATGGATTTTTTCCAAGAATAAGGATGTTCCAAGATTGTTCACCCCCCTTTTTACCATGTCTGCCACAAGGATGGCTATGGTGGATGAATCGGCTCCGCCACTAAGTGAGAGGACAAAACCCCTGCTTCTGCTTTTTCTAAGGTAGTCAAAGAGCGCCAAAGTGGAGGCTGCCATGAATTCCTCATTTTTGGTTTGTAAACTGTGTTCCAGTATTAAGGGCTGCGGATCTTGAGCAGGGTATGCTACAGTTACCAACTGATAAGATTGATAGGAAAGCAACTTGTTTTTCACCAGACACTTGCCTTGCTCGGAATAAAGTATTTCCCCATCAAATATCATTCTCCCACTTTCATTTCCGAGCAAATTGACATAGAGGTAGGCAACTCCTAGGTCATTCGAGCTTTCTTTAACTAATATTTCTCTTTGCTCGCTTTTACCCATGGCAAAGTGGCTGGCACTAGGATTAAATATAATGTCTACACCGCGTTCTTTTAAGCGGTATCCAGGTCTGCTGCTCCTCCTCCATGCATCTTCACAGATTTCAAACCCATATTTATGGCCGTTTTTTTCAAAAATGATATCCCCAAAAGGGTATTTGGAATCAAAACATTCAAAGGAAATTTCGGCTCCTGCTTTCCAGGGTGTAAACCACCTTGCTTCATAATGAACACCGTCTATCGCTAAATATTGCTTGGGTACAAAACCTAGGATCTCTTGGTTTTCTAAGATAGCAATGCAATTGTATACCAGGCTATTTATTCTAATTGGTAGGCCCACAAATGCTGTAATTCCCTCGGTATGCGGAAGGATTTTTTTTAAACTTTCGAGTGCTTTTTTTGGGTACCAATAACTTAAAAACAAATCCTCACTTCCGTAACCGGTAATACATAGTTCCGGGAAACACAAAAGGTCAACTTTTTTTTCTTTTGCCAGGGAAATTGCTTGGATGATGTTTTCGAGGTTTCCTTCCCAATCCAGTGGAGTTTGATTGAGTGTGGCGCCAGCCAGAAGTAATGGAGACATGATATTTTATTTAGAGACCGAAATGGGAATGCTTGGATTTAGGGGATTATTTGGAGTTGTTCGCAGGCTATTCTAGCGGCTTCTTGTTCAGCTTTTTTCTTGGTTGCTCCTTTCCCTTCAGAGTAAGGGGTACCATTGATGTTTAATTCAACTTTAAACTCTTTAAACCGCTGGCTTCCTTCCACAGATTTCAGATTAAAGTCTATTTCTTTGTTGTCTTTCTGTGACCATTCAATGATTTTGCTTTTAAAATTAATAGTGGTAGCAATGATATTGTCCAAATCAAAAAATGGATTGATCAACCTACTATTTATAAATTTTCTACAAAAATAATACCCTCTATCCAAGTATATGGCTCCTATAAGGGCTTCGAGAGTGTCGCCATAAAGGGACTTGAAACTATAAGGGACTTTGCTGCCCATCTCGGATTCAACGATTTTAGGCAATCCTATTTTTTGTCCCACTTGGTTCAAAGCCTCTCTATTTACAATTCTAGACCGTGTTTCGGTCAAAAAACCTTCATCACGATAGGGGAATTTTTGGAAGAGGTACTCGGCCACAATTGTGCCCAATACCGCATCACCCAGGTATTCCAGGCGTTCGTTACTAATTTTTACACCGGCTTTTATTTCTTTCGATGCAGAAACATGTCTGAATGCAAGTCTATAGAGAGATAAATTTAAAGGCTTGCTACCCACTATGTTTTTGATAGCGAAAGCAAGCCTTTTATCTTTCTTATTGTAAGTCAGCTCCTGAATTCTGAGCAACCGAAGTAATTTCAAATTTATTCTTCTATTTTTCTGAAGATGATGGAGCAGTTATGCCCTCCAAATCCAAAAGTGTTACTCAATACTACGTTGACGTCTTTTTTCTGGGCTTTATTAAAGGTGAGGTTCAATTTTTCATCCACTTCCTCATCATCAGTAAAATGATTGATGGTAGGTGGAATAAGACTGTTTCTCATAGCCAAAATCGATGCTATGGCTTCTATAGCACCGGCAGCTCCCAGAAGGTGACCTGTCATGGATTTTGTACTACTGATATTAATTTTATACGCATGATCGCCAAAGATTTTTTTAATGGCTTTCACTTCACTTAGATCTCCAAGAGGAGTAGAAGTACCATGCACATTGATATAATCTATAGCTTCAGGTTGTAAACCGGCATCTTCAAGTGCGAACTTCATCACATTGGCAGCACCTCGTCCTTCCGGGTGAGGTGCAGTAATGTGGTAGGCATCGCCTGTCATTCCACCACCGATCAATTCAGCATAAATTTTGGCACCACGTGCTTTCGCATGTTCGTACTCTTCCAAAATTAATGCACCGGCTCCCTCCCCAAGAACAAAACCATCCCTGTCCTTATCAAAAGGCCTGGACGCAGTTTTTGGGTCATCATTTCGTTGAGACAATGCCTTCAAAGCATTAAACCCTCCTACACCTGCTTCAGTTACTGCGGCTTCCGAACCTCCAGAAATAAAGATGTTGGCTTTTCCCAATCGGATATAATTGAATGCATCCAGAAGGGCGTTGGTAGCTGAGGCACAAGCTGAAACGGTAGCAAAATTAGGCCCCTGAAATCCATATTTAATGGAAATAAACCCTGCAGCGATATCAGCTATCATTTTAGGGATGAAAAAGGGGTTAAATCTTGGTGTTCCGTCTCCCCCTGCAAATTCAGTTACTTCATCCTGAAAGGTTCTCAATCCACCTATACCAGATCCCCAGATTACACCGGCTCTGGTAAGGTCAATCTTTTCAAGATCAAGCCCGGAATCTTGCATGGCTTCCGTTACGGCTACCATTGCATATTGTGAATAAGGATCCATCTTTCTGGACTCTTTCTTATCCATAAATTGAAGAATATCCAAGTTTTTTACTTCGCAGGCAAATTGGGTTTTGAATTTTGAGGCATCAAAACGGGTAATAGGCGCAGCACCGCTTACACCATTCGACAAACCGTTCCAGAATTCCGGAACGGTATTGCCGATTGGTGTAAGAGCACCTAAACCTGTTACTACAACTCTTCTTAAATTCATAAATGATTTTAAGTATGGGTTATTTTACGTTAGCTTCCAAATAGCTAACAGCCTGACCAACCGTACCGATCTGCTCAGCCTGGTCATCCGGAATAGAAATGTTGAATTCTTTTTCGAATTCCATGATAAGTTCTACAGTATCTAAAGAATCAGCCCCAAGGTCATTGGTAAAGCTCGCTTCAGGAGTAACTTCAGATTCTTCGACGCCTAACTTATCAACGATAATGGCTTTTACTTTTTGTGCAATTTCAGACATTTTGTGATCAGTTTAGTTTAAACACACCGCAAAGAAAATTATTTAATACCTTAATGTCAAAAAAAATGACAAACTAAATTAAGAACTTTCACTCAAAGGTAGAAGTTGATATAAAATTTTTACCTTTAAGCTTTTAAATTCTTCCTGAATGAAGAAAAGCAAACTTCTTTTTGAAACCACCTTTGATTTTGATCTTTTAGGCCTTGTAGCCCCTTTAAAGGACTATAAATTGGCTTGGTTGATCAACTGTGCATTGGGAATAAAACTAAAAAAAGCAGAAGATTATTATATGGAATTCTTAAATCAACCCGATTTAATTATTTCTCAATTTATAATAAAAAAAGAGCACGGATTCATCCAGTTGTTGAAAAACAAGTCCTATCCGGTAGGTGGTCACTCAAGATACTTGATTCCTGAACTCCAAAGTATGGATTACTTTTTACTCTGCCAGGACTTTACAGATGAAGTGGATTTAAATAAGTATATTGACGGCCTTTCTGTAGTAAAAGGTATTCATAGTATTGTGAAAATTGATACTATAAAGTTAAAATCAAAAGAAAACCTGTTAACATATTAAATAAATAGAAAATGAGAGTACCTATTTTTAATAAAACCAAAATTTTAGCCACTATTGGACCTGCCAGTAATAATAAGGAAACCATTACGGAGCTTGTGATGGAAGGGGCTGATATTTTCAGGTTGAATTTTTCCCATGGCGATCATAGTATTCACGCAGAGGTCATCAAAACCATTCGTGAATTGAACGCAAGCATGAATATTAGTTCAGGTATTTTGCAAGATCTTCAAGGTCCGAAAATCAGAGTGGGTGAGGTTGAAAATAATGAGGTATTAATTAAATCAGGAGATCCTATAACCATAACTAACGATCCTGTGTTGGGGACATCTAGCTTGGTAAGTACTGTCTATCAGAATTTGCCCAACGATGTTCAAAAAGGGGATCGAATCCTTATAGATGATGGGAATTTAGAGTTGGTCGTCCTAAAGACGGATGGAAAAAATGTAGATTGTACTGTTATACATGGTGGTATCCTGAAATCTAGAAAAGGCATCAACCTACCCAATACCAAAATTAGTGCGCCATCACTTACAGAGAAGGACCTGATTGACCTTGAATTTGGCTTGGCAAATGAAGTCGATTGGATAGCCTTATCTTTCGTACGTAGTGCAGGAGACATTCTTGATCTTAGGGAAAGAATTACAAAAGCTGGTAAATCCTGTAAAATTGTAGCTAAAATAGAAAAACCTGAAGCGCTTGAAAATATTGATGAAATCATAAGGGCAACAGATGCAATAATGGTGGCCAGAGGTGACCTGGGTGTAGAAGTCCCTATGGAAATCGTTCCTTTATGGCAAAAGAGAATGGTGGAAAAGTGTAAAATCGCTTGTAAACCTGTAATCATCGCTACCCAAATGATGGAAAGCATGATTGTAAACCCCAGGCCGACTAGAGCAGAAACCAATGATGTGGCAACAGCTGTATTGGATGGTGCAGATGCTGTAATGCTTTCCGCTGAAACTGCCTCAGGTAAATTCCCTATTGCCGCCGTTAAAGCAATGACTAGTATCATTGACCACATTGAAGTCAATGCGGATATCTACCATAATCTTTATAAAATACCTGAAGATACAGATAGCTATTTGAGTAATAATTTGTTGCTTATGGCAAGTAGGCTATCTAGAAATGTAAAAGCCAAGGCAATTGTAGGTATTACCGCTTCTGGATTTACTGCACTTAGGATTTCTTCACACCGTCCTTCTGCAGATATTTTTATTTTCACACGAAATAAAAAGCTCCTTACCCAACTTAGCCTGGTTTGGGGTGTTAGGGCTTTTTATTACGATAGCCTGGTTTCAACAGATGGTACCTTTCAGGATATTCAAGAGAGATTAAAATCCGAAAAACATGTTTCTGCGGGTGATATTGTCATTAATACTGCCAGTATGCCTCTCAAAGCCAAAGGCAGAACCAATATGTTGAAGATTCACGTGGTAGATTGATATATTCCTTGAAAAAATTATAAATGTGCTGAAATTTCGATTGAAAAAAATGGCCACCTGATATATTGGGTGGCCATTTTTTATATTGGTATTCTCAAGCAGTGATAGTGAATTTACAAATGTTGCTGTATCCTTTGCAGAAATCCATAAAATTCTTGCGTACTTCTGCCCGTTATTGCCGATCAAATTTCCTCCGGGCCTTCTGGCTTTACTAAAATCACTTTCTCACGGTCTACCTTTACTGCTCCTGGAAGAGAACCCTTGACTTTTCGTACATATTTGCAGGGTGTGTAAATGACGGCTGCAAGAGAAGCAGTTTTGTTTTTTGAATAGTGCGCCGCTAGTGCTGCTGCTCGTTCCAAAACCAACTTGGTGGGTAACATTCCTGATTGAGTTTTGATGATTACGTGGGACCCTGCCACATCTTTAGCATGAAGCCAGATGTCTTCTTTCCAAGTATACCTTCTTAGTAATTCATCATTGGCTTTCGCTGATTTTCCTACCCAAATTTCAAATCCTTCTGTTTCAAATCGTTTATAGGGTAACTGTAGCTGGGGTTGCACTTTTGAGAATCTATTTCCGGTTTTAATGAGAGACTTAATTGATTTGAAGTCTTCAGATTCATGTAAAACATCTTCTTCTGTAGCTATTTCCTCAAGGTCTTTTTCCTTTTGGGCCAGGTTTTTTCGTAATTGCTCAAATTCAATTTTCTTGTTTTTACTTTTTTTGTATAGCTGCTCCGCAAATCTTTGCGGACTCAATCCCCTCTTTAAGACTATTTCCCTTGTTTCATTGGCGTAAAAATCGAAAAGACTCACCTTTTCTGTTCCAACGGGAATCTGGTGAAGATTTGCCATGATTATATCTGCCGTTTGGCTGGGAGGAGGTTCGTTTTCCATTCCTTCCAGTTTTTGGCTAGTTTTATTTATATAATTTACTGTTTTTTTACGTTTCTCAGTAAGGGTTCGAAGCAATTGGTTTTTAATATTTTCAAAGTTTTTTCTTACCACCGCTTTTTGAAAATAGACATTGCATGCTTCTAGCGGGTCTGTAGTGCTAGCAATAGGAGACTTACAAGGTAAGATGGTAAGAAAGTAGTGGTCGTTTTCATTGAAAATTGAAAAAAACGGACTTTCGAGAATGTCCATCACATCACCCATCAGTTTATACCTTGTTTCCATATCTGCTTCCAGATAACCTGCTTCTTTGAGCCAAGCCCTTGGTAGTTTACCTAAGGTGGGTAAAAACTGTGAAGCATTCCCCTCCAATTCCAAGAACCTATCCCACGTTAATTTTAGGGATTTCTCAAGTCCCTGAATCTTCAATGCCATGTCTTCTTTAAGCTCTTTTCTAAAAATAGTAAAAGGAGTAGTTTCTAGGTCTTTGAAGTACAATAGGTTAGACCTGCTTCCATGCATTTTAAATAACAAGGCCTGGGTGTCACCCAAAGTGAGGTAAAATGCCCTTTCAAAATTCAATAATTTGATATCAGTTACTTTTTTGCCAATTATTTCAGGGAATAGATCAACATTGTTTTTTCTGCTTCTTTTAAAATCCTTGGGAAAACTTAAACTGGTATTTGAAGGGAGTAACAATGCCCTGATAAAAAAGGGGTCGCCATCAAGTTTGCTTACTTCAATTATAAGTTCTTCTTTGTTTTGAGAAAAACAGGAAGCAATTGTACCCCCTAAAATTTCATCTTTTAAAGCTGGACATAAAAATTTAAAGAAGTGATAATTAAGGTGCATTTTAAAGGTGCAATTTCAGGCCATCATAGGATATGGCTACGTTCGGGGGTAAGGTAGTCGTTACTTCCTGATGTGTGCCCATCTGATGGCTAATATGCGTTAGGTATGCCTTTTCAGGAGCTATTAAAGCGATGAACTCCAAAGCTTCTGAAAGGGTAAAATGGGAAATATGCGGTCTGATTTGTAATGCATTTACTACCAGTATTTTGCTTCCTTTTATTTTTTCAATCTCTTCTGGTGAAATATAATTTGCATCGGTGATATAGGTGAAATCTCCAATCCTAAAGCCGAATACAGGCAGTTTGTGATGCATTACTTGTATCGGGGTGATTTGAATACCTTGTATTTCAAATGGTGAATTAGAAATTTCATTGAGAATTACCCTTGGTACCCCAGGGTAATTGTTTTTGGCAAAAATATAGGAGAACTCACCTTTTATTTGTTCTAGGACTTGACTAGTTCCAAACAATGGGATATCCATTTGCTGTTTAAAATTAAACGGGCGAATATCGTCAAGCCCTGCAGTATGGTCTTTGTGCTCGTGGGTATAAAGAACGGCGTCAAGGTGTCTCACAGCCTCTGTAAGCATCTGTGCCCGGAAGTCTGGGCCAGTGTCTATGACAATGCTAAGTCCGTCTATTTCTAGGTGCACAGAAGACCTGAGGCGTTTGTCTCGAAAATCCAAAGAAGAGCAGACCTTACAATTACAACCAATTACCGGGACACCCTGGGATGTGCCAGTTCCTAAAAATGTGATATTCAAAGCTTCAGTTCTGTTTGTTTAAGTTCATTAAGGAAATCCTGTTGCTTTTGATTATCGAAGGACTGAGGGTTGAAATCAAGTGTTTTAAGGAGGTCCAACAAAGCATTGATTTTGCCTTCAAGCGTAAAATATTTATTGACAATAACAATTTTAGTGTCCTTTAAAATACAATAACCGGATTTAAAATTGCCCTTTTCATATCGCAAGTGATACGCTGATGAAGCAAAGATATTCTCCAATTTATCCAAAAAGTTTTTGGTGTATTTTATAGACATTTTACTTGTAAATATGTTTTTTTACAGTGGCCAACAACAAGTCATAATCTAGCGGTTTCTGTATATAATCATCTAAACCTGCCTTTTTGAAATCATCCATGGTATGATTTTTATAATTACCTGTAATGGCGATAATGGGAATCTTAGACTTCACTGGGTCTGAAAGATTTCTGATGGCTTTGGTGCAAACTATTCCATCCATTACCGGCATATTAATATCCATAAGAATTAAATCAAAATCCTCTTTGTCGAGTCTGTCTAAAACCTGCTGACCATTTTTAACGGCAGTCATTGAAAAATTTTCGAAGGATAGTACATTCCTTGTTAGATTGATAATTACCGAACTGTCTTCTGCCACCAATACTTTTTTTGCATCACTCATATTTTATAAAAATTTTATCGTTTTCAACCAACTGTTTAAATTTACTTAGGCTGGACTTCAATTGATCAATATCATCATTTATTCCTTCAGTAATCGAATTTTTGATTTTTTTCTCAAACAAAGCAGTCACCTTATACATTATATTTACACCAAGTGTACCTGAATTACCTTTCAATATGTGAAGTTTTTCTCCAATTTCTTCAAATTTATCGAATTCTGCCAATATTTTTATTTCTTCCGTGAGGTTTTCAGCCTCTTCTAAGAAATCTTTATAAACAGATTTAATATTATCCAAACTGTGGTATTTTAATAATTGTTGGATTACAGATTCATTTATATCGACATCTATGTCTTTCTCCTTTTCAGGAATGTTTATTCTAGTTTTAATCTTATTTAAGTGGAAATGGATCGCCTCTAACAGATCTTTAGGTTTTACCGGCTTGGCAATAAAATCATCAAAGCCTGTCGATAAAAAATATTCCCGATCTCCCTGATTTGAGTAAGCCGAAATAGCTATTATGGGAATTTCTGTTATTTCTTCCTCCTTGATTATTTTAAGACAACTTATCCCATCTAGTTTGGGCATCTGTATGTCCATCAATATAATGTCATATTGGTTGCTTTTTAATAAATCTATCGCTTCTAGTCCATCTGATGCCGATTCAAAAAAATAATTGTGTCCGATTACATTTTCAAATACCTTCCGATTTAGGGCATTGTCGTCTACTATCAAGACTTTTTTGTTTTTCATGGTCGAATTTTCTTAAATTCGGAGCTTTAAAATAGCTAATTGAATCTTGACTCCATTAAATAAAATAATACTGGTTATTGCAGGTCCAACCGCTGTTGGGAAAACTGATTTGTGCATAAATTTAGCCAAAAAATTTAATACTGTCATAATTTCTTCCGATAGTAGACAATTTTTCCAAGAAATTAATATAGGAACCGCCAAACCTTCTGAGGAAGAATTGGCTACGGTGCCCCACTATTTCATTGGAAATAAATCTATTCACGATCCATATGATGTAAAGAGGTATGAATCTGAAGCCCTCGCCTGTATAGACTCCTTGTTTAAAGAGAAAGACTTGCTGATTTTAACTGGTGGGTCTGGCTTATATACGGATGCTGTAGTGGAAGGACTGGATCATATTCCGGAAATAGACTCGGGAATACGGGAAGAATTAAATGCCCTTTATGCAAAGGAAGGGATTATTCACCTCCAGGAATTATTAAAAAAATTAGACCCTGATTATTACGGAAGTGTTGATAGGCAAAATCCTCAACGCTTGATTCGGGCTTTAGAGGTTTGCTTGGGTACAGGTGTGCCTTTTAGTAGTTATAGGGTTAAAAAGAAGGTTTTCCGGCCATTCAAAACCCTTAAAATAGCCTTAAGCAGGGATAGAGAGGAATTGTATGAAAGGATAGATGAGCGAATGGATATCATGATTCGAAATGGGCTTTTTAATGAAGCCACCGAAATGTATCCCTATAAACACTTAAATGCGCTAAATACGGTTGGTTATAAGGAGATTTTTGCCTATTTGGATGGAGCGTACAACAAAGAAGAAGCCATAAGACTGCTGAAAAGAAATTCTCGTAGATATGCCAAAAGACAGATGACTTGGTTAAAAAAAGACAAAGCATACCATTGGTTTCATCCAGATGAAATCAATGGTATGGTAGACCTTATAAATGCTCAAAGGGAATGATGCCTCATGAGCGTAGCCACAAAACTGTAAGGTTTTGTTTCGATTAGTTTGTTGTAATTATATCGAAGCCTTTTAATTTCCCCCAATTTTTGTCGGATGGCATTTGTTTGGTTTTGAACTTCACCTGTTTTTTCTTCCTTAATTAAGGATTGCAATAATCTTTCTACCTCCTCAATGTTTATCACATCCGGAAGAGGGTAATCGGCATTGCCTGTTTTAGGGGTGCGTCTAATTGTGGAGGAGATGTTTTTTAATTCACTCTCAAATAGCTGTTTTTTTTGTTTAAAATTTTGATGAACTACCATCACAAATAGAAAAACAAAACCTCCAAGGGTTAAGAAAATTGGAATAAAGCCCATGTTTAAATACTTAATATCTTCTGAAGCTTAAAATAATCTTTATTCAGAGGCTTTTTTTTGTTGATACAATCATCAAATGGTGTGTAAACTACCTGGTCATTTATTATACCGGCCATACAGTTGTATTCACCATTTAACAAGCCTTCTACAGCAGCCAAACCACTTCTACTACCCAAAAGCCTGTCTTTGGCTGTAGGGCTCCCCCCTCGCTGAATGTGACCTAAGGTAGTTACTTTGAATTTTTTCTCATCACCAATGAATTCAGCTTTTACTTTCTCCATAATAGTAGCACCACCACCTTCCTCATCTCCTTCAGCTACTACCACAATACTGGAAGTTTTTGTTTTTCTCAAATTCTTTAGGTAATCAGATACCTCACTAATAGTTGTGGTTGTTTCAGGTATCATCACCATCTCCGCACCGCCACCTATGGCGCATTCTATAGCGATGTAGCCACTATCTCTTCCCATTACTTCCACAAAAAACACCCGATCATGAGCTGCTGCAGTATCCCTTATCTTGTCTATAGCCTCTAGAGCAGTGTTAACCGCTGTATCAAAGCCAATGGTGTAATCTGTTCCGTAAATATCATTGTCAATGGTGCCTGGACAACCCACCACAGGAATACCGAATTCCTCATAGAAAATTTTGGCACCAGTAAAAGTACCATCTCCTCCAATGGCAACTAACCCTTCTATTCCGTGCTTGGTTAGTTGCTCATAGGCTTTTTGACGGCCTTCTTTGGTACGAAACTCATTGCTTCTAGCAGATTTTAAGATCGTGCCACCTCGTTGAAGAATATTACTTACAGAATGGGATTGCATTTTTTTAATGTTGCCATTAATAATGCCATCATATCCGTATTTGATGCTATAAACTTCCAGATTATGATAGATACCTGTTCTTACTACTGCCCTTATACAAGCATTCATTCCGGGCGAATCCCCACCAGAGGTATATACTGCAATTTTTTTCATAAGTGTATTTCATAAATGAACAATTCTCGGTATTTCGGTAAAAATTGGCTACCTGCCAAATCCCGAGTTGATCTAGAATGTAAAATTAGCCAATTAACAGTAACCGCTTAATATTTGGGTAAAAAAAAAGGATAGAATTAAATTTCCATCCTTTAAGTAACTTAAGCATTCTGCGCTTTGGCAGCTCTGTTTCTTTCGTTTTCTTCCAAATAGATTTTTCTCATCCGTATACTTTTTGGAGTAATTTCGAGATATTCATCTTTTTGGATATATTCCATAGATTCTTCTAGTGAGAATTTTCTGGCAGGAGAAATTTTTGCGTTGTTATCCGATCCTGAGGCACGCATATTCGTAAGTTGTTTACCTTTCTGTACGTTTACCACGATATCGTTGTCTCTGGAGTGCTCTCCAATAACCTGACCAGTATAAAGATCTGCTCCTGGATCCACAAAAAAGTTTCCTCGATCTTGTAATTTATCAATGGCATAAGCCGTGCACTGACCTGAGTCCATAGAGATCAATGAACCGTTAATTCTTCCTGGGATAGGGCCTTTAAATGGCTCGTATGCAGAAAAACGGTGATTCATAATCGCTTCACCCTGGGTGGCCGTCAATACATTGTTCCTCAATCCGATCAATCCTCTGGATGGAATGCTAAACTCAAGGTGTTGTAAATCTCCTTTAGGTTCCATTACCAAAAGCTCTCCTTTTCTCTGGGTAGCTAGTTCTATTACTTTTCCTGCAGATGTTTCAGGTACGTCTACTACTAAAGTTTCAATGGGTTCATTCTTAACTCCATCTATCGTTTTGAATATAACCTGAGGTTGCCCTACTTGTAATTCATAACCTTCCCTTCGCATGGTTTCGATAAGTACTGACAAATGAAGGATACCTCTACCATATACTAAGAATTTATCTTCACTATCAGTGGGTTCTACTCTTAGTGCAAGGTTTTTCTCTGTTTCCTTCATCAACCTTTCTCTCAAATGGCGAGAAGTAACAAACTTGCCTTCTCTTCCAAAGAAAGGGGAGTTATTGATGGTGAAAAGCATGTTCATGGTAGGCTCGTCAATAGAGATTCTCTCTAAAGCTTCAGGTTTTTCAAGATCTGCTATTGTGTCCCCAATTTCAAAACTTTCTATACCTGTGATGGCACAAATGTCACCAGCTTGTACTTCTGTAACTTTATTTTTTCCTAATCCTTCGAAAACATGGAGTTCTTTGATTTTAACTCGCTTCACAATCCCGCCGTCTTTGCAGAGTGCATATTGTTGCCCGTCTTTTATACTTCCTCTCTTTATTCTTCCAATGGCTATACGGCCAACAAAACTTGAATAGTCCAGAGAAGTAATTTGCATCTGAGTGGTGCCTTCTTCAATTTTTGGTCCCGGTATGTATTTGATTACCGCATCTAAAAGTGGGAAAATGCTGTCATTAGGGTTTTTCCAATCGTCACCCATCCAGTTGTTTTTTGCTGAACCATACAAGGTATGAAACTCCAACTGCTCCTCGGTTGCATCCAGGTTGAACATCAGATCAAAAACTGCCTCATGAACTTCATCGGGACGACAGTTCTCCTTGTCAACCTTGTTGATCACTACTATAGGTGTGAGACCAAGCTCCAGTGCTTTGCCCAAAACAAAACGTGTCTGGGGCATAGGTCCTTCAAAAGCGTCAACCAAAAGAATAACACCATCTGCCATCTTCAAAACCCTTTCAACTTCCCCGCCAAAATCAGCGTGACCAGGGGTGTCTATTATGTTAATTTTGGTATCTTGATACCTTACAGAAACATTTTTTGAAATAATGGTAATGCCTCTTTCCCTTTCCAGGTCATTGTTGTCCAATATTAGGTCATCAAATTGCTGATTTTCTCTGAAAATTTTTGAGGCGTGTATGATCTTATCTACCAAGGTTGTTTTTCCGTGGTCAACGTGTGCAATTATTGCAATATTTCGAATACTCTGCATGTGTAATATTATTAAGATGCAAAAGTAAGAATTAAATTTTGAAAAAGTATTTAAATCTGTTATTGATAATTATAAAATAATATATTTTATCAAAAAAGATAGCCTTTGTTCCAAATGTTATTTTACTTTAAAAGGTTTGCTTTTTAGTACAACGTTAGATCCGGGATACGTTATGTCCATACTATTTTCAGCCGTGACCAAAATCATTGTCGGCTGGTACATGGTCTCCGCTTCAAAGGATGCTTTTCCTTTATTACTGAAAACACCTCTGTTGTTTGAGATCTCTCCTAGCTTAGTTATTCCCTGACCAGAAGCTTCTATCCAAACCATATAGTGCTTTTTTGGTGGAGACAATCGCTCTGGGAGTGCCAAGTTGTTGATGTTTAATTTTATTTCATAGGCACCTTCTTTGTTTTTGCTGATAGTGGCGGTAGGTTCTGCTGCCGGCACAATATTGGAAACAGGGAAAGTGACCTTAGTAGAGCAGGCCGAAAAGGCTAGCAGCACTGCAAATACCGTTAAATAAGTGAAATAACTTTTTTTAGTAAGTAGGTATTTTCTCATTTTTTTGTTGTTTTTGGTTTGCATTTTATTTTAAATAGTATCTAATTTTTAACTTTTGGCAACATAAAATGTTAATCCTGTGATAGGTTAAAGTGTTTTATTCCCAAAAGAGATCATTGCAAAATCAGTTACTTCGTTGCTATATCTGTTTTAAAGTAATGCTTCAATTTCCTAAAATTCATTCGTTTATTTTACTGGGTTTTGTCCTTCTTCCCCAGACATGAATGTCCAACTAACCTTTCCAATATTGTCCGGTTTTTGAGAATTAACCGTGGAAATGGTGCCTTTCCATTTTCCATTGGATTCTTTGGATACATTTATATCTCTCCAAGAATAGTGCCCATTTTCATAATCAAAAGATATTCCGTCATCGTCATATAAAGTGAAGTGACCTGGTGATTCTCCATAATGAAGTATTTCCAAATCATACCTTTGGTTTTTACCAGGTGCATGGAGCATGGCTTCCATTAATGGGACAATTCCACCATCTTTGACAAAGACCGGGATTTGGTCTAAGCGAGCGGTGATTGTAATGATTTCACCATTTCCTACATATTTTCCGGAGTAAAAATCATACCACTTTCCTTTTGGTAATACTACTTTTCGGGTATTTTCTCCTGCAAAGATTGGGGCAACCAATAAGGAAGGACCAGCCATGTATTGATCCTTTAACTCTTTTTTTATGGCCTCATTGTAAGGGTTCTCTTCCAAGTTTGAACGGCCATTTTTTTGGTCCACATTATTTATAGTAAATCCTTCTTCAAGTTGCATAGCCCTGAAAGGCGGTATTCCCTCAAAATGATAAAGTGCAAAACTGCTGTACCAATAAGGCATCATTTTCATTCTTAATAGCGCCATTTCTTTCACTTCCTGCGCTACCTCAGGGTAGGACCAAGGCTTTGTGCCGCTGGCCCAGGCATTGATCATCGCCATGGGAGAAAAAACTACGGTTTGGAATCTTCTCAGCCATTCCTCAGGACTTTTTGAAGCCCTTGCTTCAGGTGTCCACAAAAGACCTGAAAATCCACTGTTAATTAATGCAGTAATAAAGTCTTTATGGTCATAATAATCATTGTAAATGACATAAGGAAAAGAAACACCTCCGCCGTTAGAAGCCCTTACCAGTCCATAAGTCCTCCGATTTTGTTCCCTAAAAAGGTCACTGGATTGCTTTTGTACCAGCAAGCCGTAAGTTTGGCGAAGTTGCTCAGCGGCGAGTCCCGAAGGAAACTGAGCCACATCGGGCCACAGCCAGCGGTCGTATCCGTCGACTTCATCAATCTTATATCCACCAATACCCGGAACGATATGATCTTCTTTGAAGGCCTTCCAGTAAATTTTTTGTGCTTCAGGAATACTGAGGTCTGGAACCGCACCTGCCCAAACAGTATGACTTCCATAATAGGGTTTGAGTTTGTCATAAAAGCTGGCTTCCGGAGAAACATATGGGTTGATCCAAAGATTTAAACTGATGTGTTTTTCCTTCAGTTTTTGAATCAGCTGTTCTGGATCTGGAAAACGACTTTCATCCCATTCAAAGGTGTTGGGGTAAGATTTGCTCTGCCAACCAGGCTCTAGTCCTATGAAATCCAATGGAAACCCCCTTTCTTCAAAATCATTAACTTCTGCCAATACCTGATCCTGGTCAAAAAGCCGATGCACTCTTTGAGTAAAACCTAGTCCCCATCTGGGGGGAATAGGCCCTCCTCCATTGAATAAATTATAACGCTGAACAGCTTCCAGCATGGATGGACCTGCAAATACATAAAACTCAACTCCCTTTGCAGGCACGAGAATCTCAACTGCGTCAGAATAAGGAGAAGCAGTCCATTCTGGATTGGTGTTCCTGTCAAGGGCTTCTGCAGGGTTTTTACTGGTTAACCTGGATCCGGTTCCTGCATAAACGTCCAAATACCTTGATGAATTGATGAAAACACCGTATCCTTTACTGGTTACATAGAAGGGGACGGGTGCATGGGTCCTTCCATTGTCCAGCCCCCCATAATGGTCCACATGAAGACGCATAATTCTGCCTCTTTGATGAATGGTTTTGAAATTTAATCCAAATCCAAAAACCTCTTCGTCTTTATCAAGAGGTAATTGCAAATAAGTTTTGCCATCCAATAATTTGGCTTTAATCTCCTCTTTATCAATAGGAAAGGACGCTTGTCCCATGCGTGAAAGGGCAGAAGAATTAGGTTTAGTACCCGCAGCAGTTAAGAGGTTGTATGCCTCGGCTTCTCCTACGGTTCCTCTCCAAACTCCTGACGCTATACTTTCCCAAACAATTTGCTGGGCATCAACTTGGTGAAAAGCGCTCGCAAGAAAACAAAATAGTAACAAGTATTTCATGGCTTTAAAATTATTATCCTTCAAATAGAAATATTAATAAAATAAGTAAGATTAAGAAGTACCTTAAGCGATACCTCGTGTAAGGTAATGGTACTATTTAATCATTCCAGCGTATATTAGAAATATTAATTCGAAGACTTGATGCAAATGACCCTTAATAAACTAAATAATTGGCTTTTACCTGCACTATTAATCATGAGTACCTCAACGCTCTTTTCCCAGGAATTATGGCAGATTAGGCAATTGACCAATCAAGCCCAGAACCATGCGATGGACAATAACCAGAATTTTTCTCCTGATGACGCATGGATAGTTTATGATACAAGACCTAATGAAGGGGGGATCGGAGAAAATGCCACTATAGAAAAAGTAAATGTTGCAACTGGTAAAACTATGGTTGTCTACAAGGCCAAGAATGCCGATGAATTTGGCCCTGGAGTAGGGGCAGTAAGTTATCATCCTACGGAAAATGAAGTCGTTTTTATTCATGGCTTGCCGCCGACCCGTAAAGAAAAACCATATGCGATGCACAGGCGACTAGGAAGGATAGTTAATGAATCTACCCATACTTCGTATTGGATGGACAGCAGAGATGTCGTAGCTCCGTTTACTCCTGGAGCTTTGCGTGGAGGAACACATAGACATCAATGGAGCGGGGATGGAGATTGGCTAGGGTATACTTATAATGATGCCCTTATGGTTGATTTGGAGGTCAAGACTGGAGATACCTATAATCTAAGGACAGTAGGTGTGTCCACAAGAAATATAAAGAGCCCTAAAATCTCATCCAAAACCGGTGAAAATTTTCAAGGCGAATGGTATTCGGTACTGGTGGTAAAGGTGGTGGCTGCTCCTAGACCTGGAAGTGAGGAAATCAGTAAGGCTTATAGTGATTGGTGGGTTGGCAAAAACGGCTATCAAAAATCAGATGGTAGTTGGCAAAGGGCAAGGGCATTTTTGGGAGACCTTGTGACCAGCCAAGGAGAGAAACTTACGGAAGTTTTTGTGGTAGATGTGCCAAAGGATATAAATATTGAAGGTACTGAAGGACCTTTAGCGGGGACTTCGACGACCATGCCCATGCCTCCTGCAGGGGCCATAATCAGAAGGCTTACTTTTACTGAAGGAGATAAATTCCCTGGAGTCACTACGGAATTTAGACATTGGGTAACCTCTTCTATGGATGGAGCCTTTTTAAGTTATTTAGCCAAAGACAACAACGGGATCGATCAGGTATTTATAATACCCGTAAATGGTGGTTCACCTAAGCAGGTTTCATTTCATTCAACATCTGCGCAGAGTACAGTTAGGTGGCATCCTAAAACAAGAGAGTTTGCTTATGTTTGCAATAATCAAGTATTTATCAATACAATAGATACGAAAATGAATCCTGGGAAAGCCAATCCAATAAGCCCGGTATTTGAACAGCCACCATTTGCTGTAAATTATTCCAACGATGGTAAAAAAATAGCTTTCAACAAAGATGTTGAAAGCCATGTGCAAATTTTTGTAGCTGAAAGACCTTAAGTTAGTTTTTCAATTCATACCATTCGATGTCCATCAATGGTGCCCTACGGCCAGTATTACTCTGGGTGGCATTTTCTGGGGCATAGTTTTTCGATAAATAATCTAGAATTAGGTCTTCCTGCGTGCCCAAGTCCCAAAGGTTTTGGGAGCTTTGCATCCACCTTATCATTTTTTCCCATCCAGCCCTATCGGCGTGATTCTGGGTTACCAGTTTAGAAGAGTGACAAGCGGTGCAATTTGCGATTACAAGGTTAAGGCCTTCATCCGCAATGAAACCAGTTGGCATATGAATGCCATTTTCTATTTCCGATGCCAATGGGTTTGCTTCTACTGGTGCATCAGCTTTTATAAATTCCCCATCAGCTAAGGGCGTTTCTTTAACTGACCAAAGGTAACCGCCGATTGCTACTAGGACGATTAGTGCTGTGGTTATGATGACTTTTAATTTTCCCATATTAAGCTACTTTTATGGCGATTCTATGACAAGCGTTGTTGAGATATCCTTTTGGATTCCATCCTGGAGTAACCATAGGCTGGCTGAGTCCAGTATTGTCCGTGGCTTTGGCCCACACTTCGTAATATCCATTTTGAGGAAAGCTTACGATGGCTTTAAAATGTTGCCAGGAGTAGCGATTGGCAGCTTTTTGAAGGTTGCATGAATGCCATGTCACCCCAAAGTCAATGGAATACTCTACTTTACTTATGCTCTCTGAATCTGTCCAGGCATGTCCTCTTATTTCAAGCGCTTGATTTGATTTTATCATTGCGCCTGATTTAGGGTAGGAAACCAGAGATTTTACAGGCATGCTTTCTATAATTTTCATGTCCTCATTTTTTACTTCAGCACCTGGTTCCACTGGTAATTTGGGTACTGAATAGGAAGGGGCTGCCATTTTCTCACCATCGTGAACCTTGTCCCGAATGGATAAAGCCTCCAGCCATTTCCCAGAGACTGATGCAGGAAAGCCAGATGCGATCAAACGCAAAGGATGTCCATGCGCTATAGGTATGTCCTCTCCATTCATGGCAAAAGCCAAAATAGTGTACTCATCCATGGCTTTTGCAATAGGGATGCCTCTTGAAATGGGTTCTTTGTTAGGGTCTCGGCTGATGTGTTTGTCGGCGCCATGGTAGCCTATGTAAACCGCATTGTCTTTTATGCCAGCGTCTTTCAATAAATCCTTTAACCTGATACCAGTCCATTTGGCACAAGATACAGCACCTAAAGACCATTGGTTCCCTTTTGCAGGGGGATAGTATTCTTTTCTGCCATTCCCTCCACATTCCAAAACAAGTTGGTAAGTATGAACAGGGAATTTTGTTTTTAAGTCTTTCAGTGTGTAGGTTTTTTCTTCATCAATGGCCTCTCCTTTGATGGTCAATGTCCAATTTTCCAAATCTATTTTTTCAGGAATCAGTCCATTGTTCCTGATGAACATTTTATCTGCGGGTGTGACTGCATCATCCAGTAAATGGGCTTTGGATTCCACATTCCAAGGCTTGTCATTTAGCACAATCATTTCCTTATTCTTGCCGAAAAGTGTACCGGGGTCACTGTCCTGCTCTAGTGCTACAGGAATGTAATTTTCAGGAAGCGCAAAGACTATTTCAATGCCTAATAACGCGGCCATTGAGCTTAATGCAGTCTTTTTTATGAAGTTTCTCCTATTTGGATTTTCTGCTAATGCCATAGGTATTCTGGTTTCAAATGAAATTGTAAATTAAGCCATTTTAACCAGAAATAGGCAAAGGAAAACCTATATTATCTCGGATAAATAGGCAAAATCTTTTCTCTCAGTTGATGGAGAATCTGCCAAACCATAAAGTTTTTACCAATACGGTATCCCCATGGCTAGGACATGATTCAGACTTTATCTCTCCTTGCTTTTATGTAGTTTCCCCAATAATTAATAAACAAAGAATCTTCTCTGGTTTGAAGGAGGGAAAACCTTAAGGGGCTATTGGTCAAAATCTGGCATCACGACACTTCATGTTCGCCAGATTATCTTCCATTTTTCATTTTTTTTTGAATTCGACTATTTGATCACCCAGGCTTAGCTGACATTAAAGTAATTGTTTAATTCTTCGGTCATGTGGCTTTTGTCCTCCAAATCCTTAATAATTAAACCTTTCTCAAGCAGAACTATTCTTTCGCAAATTTCTGCCACATGGTTAAGGTCATGGCTTGAGATTAAGAAGGTCACAAGGTTTTCTTCTTTCTCCTTTAAGATTAATTTCTTTAACCTGATTTGCGAACTTGGGTCAAGGTTTTCAAAGGGTTCATCAAGCAATACAGCCTCAGGTTTCCCCAGTAGTGCTGCTGCGATCCCTACTTTTTTAATGTTTCCTTTAGAGAGGTCTCTGATGTATTTTTTGGTTTCTAATATTTCACCATTAAAAAAATCGTGGAATTTCTCCAGATGTAATTGAAGGTCTTCCTCAGATAGGCGATAAATCTTTCTCAGGGCAGTGAAATACTCTTCGGGGCTAAGGTAGGAGAGTAACATGTTTTCATCCAGGTAAGCACCTACTTTAGTTTTCCATTGCTCACCTTTGCTTACTTCCTCCTCATCTATGGACACAGCACCCTCTGTAGCCCTAACAAGATCCAGCATGACACGAAAAAGGGTGGTCTTGCCTGCTCCATTGTTCCCTACCAAGCCGAGACATTGACTCTTGGGGATGATAAGGGAAGGAATATCCAAAACGGTTGTGGTACCGTATATTTTTTTTAATGCGTCTATTTTAATCATAACTCTTGACGGAATGCTGCTGAAATTTCATACTTTTTATCTACTACAGCATCCGCCATTTTATTAGAGATCATTGGGAAAATAAGTAACCCAAACCCACCTATAACGCTTAATGCAAGCAATCCAGAATAGTCCCCAAACCAATAAGCCACAGGAAGAAATACCGCATACGGAACAGCTACCAACGGAATGATCATTAGGAATTGGGAGAGACCCATGCCTTCATAATTAAACACGGATCCCTTGTTGAGGCTCATCGGCTTAGGTTTCCATAGTGCCATGTAAATTACAAGGTGTATGGTTACTCCCATGTTAAATAAAAACGTAGCCAGGTGGATAAGCAATACATTCCACCCAAAGTATACATAGGGTACTGAGAGAATGAAGCATAAAAATGAAATCCCTGTAAACAAAAGGTATTTTCCTTTTACCAATGCCCTTAAACCATTTTTTTGGTGCACATAGAAGTCAAAGGTAGGCGAGTTCCAGCTTAGGAATAATTGCCCGTATTGAAGCATGAATATTCCTGTTATAAAAGTACCTACAAATATAAACAAATAGCTGAATCCACTTTCTTTGACATAAGCAGGATTGTTATAAAATATCAGTCCGTAGAGGAGAAATAATAGACATAAGGTAAGGTATGTACGGCTCTTTTTATGTCTGATTATTAATTTCCATTCCAAATTTGCCATCTCACCTGCGAGCCCGAATTTGGATAAAAATCCTAAATCTTGGTTGGCAAATTGGAGATGATCACCTTCAGAAAGTTCCTCCAAATAGGCATTTTGTCTATAGAAGGCAAAACACAGAAAATAGCTTAAAATCAAAACCGCAGCCAAAAGGAAAACAGGAACAGGGTTTTCAAGTGCAAAAGTAAAAACAGGTTCAAAAAAGGCACCCAAATCATAGAGCCCAAAATAGCTCGAACCTATGCTTACCAATAGGGCACTAAAAACTACCAGGGTGCCAATAAGACTGTCCTCAAATCGCTGTTTAAACCAAAGGACAAACCAATGCATGGACCAGCTGGTGAGTAGAACTGCACCCAGCCATGCAAAAGCCGGGGCGGCGCCAAAAGTTGCCTTTAGTTCTATAAAAGCAAAAGGACCGAATATTAACAATGCGACGATGTTCAGTGGGGAAAGGAAGCTACAGACCAATAGGAAGTGAATGATAGCTGATTTGGCAATAGGTAAATGCAGGTAATTTCCCAAATTGATTACAGGAAGCTGTTGGATGAAATAACGATAAATCAGCTCTAGCAAAAAGAAATACAGCAGGTTACTGTTGATGAAATAAATGGCATCAGGCTTTTCTAGAACTTCCGTTATCAGCTTATTAAGAAACAGACCAAAAAGGAGCAGGTAGCCCAATAATAAAATACCTATTAATAGCATAAATACGCCAATTGTCAAGCTTCTAGCAAAAGAAGTGCTTCTTATCCTTTTTAGTAATTCTAATTTTATCAGGGTTTTCACCATATAGATAGCCGGGTTATTGTTGGGTTTTGCGGGTTCGAATTTCTAAAATATGAAAAAATTCCCCAAATGCAGTTAAATATTCCAGTTTACTGGTTTATATTTCAATTTAAGGTGTCTTTAAAAATATGGATTCGGAATTATTTATAAGAGAAATGCGGGCAGAAGACCTGAATGCAGCTATGAGGCTGAAATCAGTGGAGGGGTGGAACCAAACAAGAGCTGATTGGGAGTTGTTTTTAGTAAATAACCCTGGTTTATGCCTTGTAGTGGTGGCTGAAGATAATGTGATAGGAACCGTTTGTTCCTTTTCCTATAAAGGCAAATTAGCATGGATTGGAATGATGCTGGTAGACAGGATGTACAGAAGAAAAGGCATAAGTAAAAAACTTATGCATTAAGTTATTCAGCGAATTGGTGAAAATCAAAGCATAAAACTAGATGCAACTCCCGCCGGGCAAATGGTATATGAACAACTAGGCTTTGTCAAAGAATATTCTCTTTTTAGATGGATTCGTCCTAAGGGACCATCGCAATTGTGGGGATTTCCTACCCATGAAGTGCTAAAAGTTGCTCAAGAAGATTTTACTGAGATGCTGTCCTATGACAAAAAGGTCTTTGGAGCAGACAGGGGAGAGGTGTTGCTACATTTGTTCAATAGTTTTCCTCAGGGAGCTTTTCTGGTTAAGCGAGAGAATATATTAGTGGGATTTGTTTTTTGCAGACCAGGAAGTAAATTTTTGCAACTTGGTCCTATGATCGCATCAAATGACGGCATAGCCCAAATTCTTATCAGCAGGGTTTTAGTGGACTTTTATGACAGTGATCTTGTCTTAGATTTGGGAGAGCATCATTCGAAGCTACATGCATGGCTTGAAAAGTGTGGCTTCACCAAGCAACGAGAGCTGATCAGAATGTTTATTCCTCCCCAATCTACTAAAGGCGATATTGAAAGCTATTACTTGATAACCGGGCCTGAATTAGGCTAAGTCCAAAAAAGGTTTTGGCTATTCTATTATACACTTGCTTCAATCCGGATTATTCAACAGGATTTCCTGACCTTTCTCAGGGAAAGTGATTTCATCGTATAATAGAAGGGCTATTGCCTATTTTCAGGTCAACCTCTAGTCTATTTACTTCGATGGTTTCCAAGAATGGAAGAGGAGATGAATATATGCCTTCTTATTAGTGGGTAAACTACCTTGCTTTTCTTAAGTTTTAGAACCAGGATCAAACTTCAGTTTATTTTCTATTCGGACTTTTATTCATTTGGCCAACAAAAAATATTTAAATAGGCATGTTTTCAGTGTGTTAGCGAAATAGGAGGGCTAAAAAGGAAAGACAGAGAGTTTTAAGTTCGATTAATTTTATAAATTGCAGTGATGGAAAATTTTGTTGTTTCTGCCAGAAAATATAGACCCTCGGACTTTAAGAGTGTGGTGGGGCAAAGCCATATTACCACTACGCTAAAGAATGCGATTAAAAATGAGCACCTGGCTCAAGCATTTTTGTTTTGTGGGCCCAGAGGAGTCGGTAAGACTACCTGCGCCAGAATTCTGGCCAAGACTATAAATTGTGAGAACCGCCAAAACAATGGAGAGGCATGTAATGAATGCAGTTCATGTATAGCTTTCAACTCCAACAGCTCTTTTAATGTTCATGAACTGGATGCGGCGTCTAATAATACCGTCGATGATATGAGAAGCCTCGTAGATCAGGTAAGGTATGTGCCACAGAAGGGCAAATACAAGGTCTATATTATTGATGAGGTTCACATGCTTACCACCCAAGCTTTCAATGCCTTTTTGAAAACATTGGAAGAGCCTCCCAAATATGCTATTTTTATCCTTGCTACCACAGAGAAGCATAAAATCATTCCTACGATCCTTTCTCGTTGTCAGATTTTTGATTTTAACAGGATTCAGATACAGGATATCAGCCAGCATTTGGAGTATATTTCTAAAGAAGAGGGTGTAGATTATGAAACTGAGGCCTTAAGGTTGATTGCTACTAAAGCTGATGGCGCCCTTAGAGATGCACTTTCCATATATGATTTAATTGTTACCTTCTCAGCGGGTAAAAAGGTCACTTACCAGGAAACGATCAATAACCTTCATGTTTTGGATTATGATTACTATTTTAAAGTAACCGATGCACTACTTGAGGAGAGTATATCTAAAGCATTATTGATTTTTGACGAGATCCTTAAAAAGGGTTTTGATGGACATAATTTTCTCGTAGGACTTAGTGAACATCTCAGAGATTTGATGGTATGTAAGGACCCTGATACGGTTATATTACTTCAGGTTTCTGACGCTGCCAAAGCCAGGTACATAAAGCAAGCTACAGAGAGTCCTTTTTCCTTTTTATTGTCCGCTTTAAATATTTGCAATCAGGCAGACTTGTCCTATAAAACCAGTAAAAACCAAAGGTTACACGTAGAGTTGGTTTTAATGAAATTGGCGAAGTTGCCTCATGCGATTTCACTTGCCGCTTTGGCTGGTGAAGAAGCAAAAAAAAAAGCCTAACTAATGAAACTGAAATAAAGGAAGAGAATGCAGGATATTCAAGGCCCTCCAACCAGCCAAGCCCTGTCCCGGGGATAAAAAAAACTTTAGCCATCCCATCCAATCTTAAAGCTGTTGAAAAACAAATTAAAGAACAGCCACTAGAAGTATTGAGTAAAGAAGAAACTACAAAAGAGGTGGTTTCTGAGTTGGATGAGAGTCTCCCGAGGCAACCTTTCAATTCGGATACGGTTAAAACTATTTTTGAAGAAGTATTGGTTGAATTTAAGCAGGACCACAAAAACATGGAAATGGCTTTACTCAGCCAACCTTTTGAGCTGAGGGGGCAAGAGGTCGTTTTTATGCTTAGTTCAGGGCTACATGAAGACCTATTCCCTAAATTAAAGCCAGAGCTTACGGGGATATTAAGAAGGAAGCTAAGGCACCCTGATGTGGAGGTTACGTTTGAAATTACTAAGGAAGTAAAAGACCCTTTAAAAAACCTCTATACATCCAGGGAGAAATTAACGTATCTGATGGAGAAGTCTCCCGCATTGAAAGAATTGAAAAACCGTTTCGGCTTACAAGCTGATTTTTAAACTGAAATAGGGTTGAGATTAATTTCGTCCATCCATTTAATACAAATTCTTAACTCACTTTTTTTTCTTGCTAACCGGTTTTAAAAATCTAAGCCAATTCCAAAGTTAAGCAGGTTTTGGAGCTGTATGGCACGTGTAGTTGTTCCGTCATCTTGTGAGACATAGACACTTTCATCGTAGATCATTATTGTTTCAATTCTGGTGGTGATGTATTTATTAACCTTTAGGCTGATTACAGAATTATAGTTGACTACCATGTTACCTAATTTTTCATAATTGGTAAAGAGATTCAGGTCCATTTTCCACCTTATATTCTCCAACAACTGAAAATCAGCAGAAGCACCCAAAGAAACACCTGCTTCAGGCCTTACTTTTTCTCCGGAGACCACTCCAAATGCTCCAGCCATACTCAGAGAATCCTCCAATACCACTGTAAATCTTCCAGTGAATGGGGACAAGATTGAAGAAAACTTGCCATTGTTTTTAAAGGTTGTCTGGTAATTTAAACCAGTAGAAGATTGGACGTAACCAGGACTCAGAAAATCAGAAAGCCGACTTCTGCTCTCTCTTTCAGCACCTGAAGGCCGAAAATAACGGTAACCTTCAAGCAGTTGGGTTCGCGCATCAATCTGCGTGGAGAGGTATATTTTTTTACTTAGTTGCCGACCATATTTACTATTGAAAATAAAATTGTCATTGGATTTTCTTGTAGGATAAGACCTTCCTGCCTGGCGGTTAATCCCATAATTGATATTGAGATTGGTGTCCCAGATGATGTTTTCCTTTGCATAATTGGCGAAAAGCTGTAACCCTGTATTTAAGGCAAAAGAACTAGCTCCACCAGCGGCCCAGTTACTAAGGCTTACTTGTTGTAAGCTAAGGTTGAAATTGCCACCGTTTTTCCAATAAATAGGCTCTACCTCTGTGGTGAAAATCAAAGAGTCCCCCAGCATTACCAGCGTATCACCACCGATGATTACAGTATCTGCCTTAGACAATGCGTCCTGACCTTGTACAAAGCTGATTTTTGTTGCAAATAGTAGAAATAAAATTAAAACAATCCTTGTGTGCATGTCGAATAAACGGTGGATTACAAATATACAGTCAATTATTTTATTTAGTTTCGAATTTCCAGTTTTTGTCCCACAGAGAGGATATTATCTTCACTTATGTTGTTCCAATTTCTTATTTCCGCTACTGTGACACCATAATTTCTGGAGATGGAATAGAGTGTGTCACCCGGTTTTACCTGGTGTTCTCTAAATTCAGTTTTTATCTCTGTAGGCACTCGGGTTTTAGGAGCACTTTCTGGCTTTTTATCAGGAATAGGGACAGCCACAGTTGCATGACGTTCCGCTGGAGGCGTCCTTTGAGGTCGCTTTTGGTCAGATGCCGCCTGTGCTGGTGCTGGTGTTAACTTAACACTTGCAATTGCTTCATCCTTCTTGTAATATTTTCTTAAACGTAACACCATGCCAGGAAGAAGTTGTTCGTCTTTGTATACCCTGTTTTTGGCCATCAGGGAGTGTTTACGGATGCCATACATTTGAGAGATTCCCCAAAGGGTTTCTCCGGGTTGAACGATATGCTCAGGTGTTTTCGCCTTGCTTTTTTTGTTTTTGGTGTAATAATAGCCTCCTCGCTGGATTGGATCTGACGGTTTTAAATCATTTACCCTTCTTAATTTACCTTCGCTTATTCCCGCCTGAATGGCAAGTTGACTTTGGTTGTTGGAAATAGCAACAATTCCTTTAACCCCGTTTATTTTGATTTGATTGGGCTGGTTTGAATTCCCGGTATCTCCTGAAATTTTAGGAAAACCCATGACATTTGACCTGACAGGAAGCAGTCCAGTATCGTTGGTAGAAGGTGCGTTATTGGCAAGTAAAGGCCGCTCAGGGACAATCCCCTTTAAAATATAGGTGATAGTGTAGGTCCGATCATCTGGAATGCTACCCTTCAAACACCATTTGTTGTATTCCTTTAAATGATTTTCGCTTACCCCAAGTGTTTTGGCTACAGATTTAAGATTGGCTGGGCCCTGAATTGGGTATTCATGTAAATAATTTCCATTGCTTACCATTTTCCCTAATTGACCCTGATAAGCGATTTTGTGTGCCAGAAACTTCTTGAGGTACCAATAGGTATTCCTGTCGATGTCCATACTTCGGTGACCCTTGTATTTGTCTTTATAATAACCTCTTGCTCCACCCAGACCCATTTGATAGGATACCAGCGTTGTCGCCCAGTTGTCCATGTATCTTTGGTGTTTCTTTAAATACTTCGCAGCTCCTCTTGTGGAAGAAACAATACTTTTTCGTTCATCTACCTCATTGTCTACCCTTAAGAAGACTTCTTCTGCCGTACCTTTCTTAAATTGCCAAAAGCCAACCGCATTGGATGTAGATACGGCATCTGAGATCAGGCTACTCTCTTGAATGGCAAGAAATTTAAAATCGTCGGGTACTCCTTCTTCCCTAAGCACTCTTTCTATAATCGGCAGGTAAAGGTTTACTCGGCCCAGTTTTACCTGAAAATGAGAGGCACTTCTATACTGAGCATCTACATCTGCCTGAATGTCTTTTCGGGCTGCATCATTTAGTTTTAATGTTACCCCAGCAAAGTCTATGACATGAGGTACCTGTGGCACCTGTCCAAAAACAGGGAGGTAAATGTTTAGGAAAAATAAAATACTAGCAATTACTGTTTGTTTCATCCTTAATTCCGGTTAAAGCTTCCTGGCAAGCATGATGCCATCTCTTATCGGTAAAATTACATTCTCTACGCGTTGATCAGCATTGACTTTCTCGTTGAAAGCTAGAATAGTTGCTGTTTCCTTGTCTATCTTTTTACGGTTTTTGGACAAGACTTTCCCAGACCACAAAATGTTGTCCGCCAATATTAAGCCTCCCGGCTTCATTTTATCAACGACAAGATCATAGTAATTGACATAGTTGCGCTTGTCTGCGTCAATAAAAACGAAATCAAATGGCCCTGACAAGGTCGGGATAACCTCAAGTGCATCGCCTATTCTGTAATCGATTTTGTCTTCTAAACCCGATTGATTGAAAAAATCTTGAACCATTTCTTCCAATTCTTCATTGATATCAATCGTTGTTAATTTGCCTTTAGCGGCCAATCCCCGGGCAAGAAATATGGAAGCATAGCCTGTATACGTTCCGATTTCCACAATATTTTTAGCGCCGATAATTTTCGCCAGGATCTCCAATATTTTCCCCTGTAGGTGTCCCGATAACATTCGTGGTTTTAGCACCTTCAGATAGGTTTGCCTACGGATAAATTGAAGCAGTGGGTCTTCACTACCACTATTTTGTTCACAATAGTTTAATAGGTCCTTGTCAATCATAATTATTTTGGCAGATAGGTTAAAAAACTGAATTTATCCACATCATATATTTCATTGGCCAGCTCCATAAGCTCTTCGGCTGTGGAAGAGCGAATGCTTGAAAAAATATCTTCTAGACGTTCAATTTTTCCTTTGTCAAGTAGACTTTTTCCGTAGACCAACATCAACCCTGCATAGTTTTCCTCAGCCATAGCCATTTGTCCTATGGCTTGTTCCTTGCCCATGTGCAGTTGCATGCTGCCGAGTTTTTTGGTGCAAATGCGCTGAATTTCTTTTAAAACGATTTTTCGGGCTTTCTCGGCTGCTTTTTCCTCTGTTCCATAGTAGATTCCGATAAATCCTGTATCAGTAAATGCTTGGTAAACCGATTCGATACTGTAGGCCAGCCCATGTTTTTCCCGCAAAGCCATGTTTAACCTGGAATTCATGCTGGGACCTCCCAATATATTGTTTAGCAAATGAAGCTTAAATCTTCTCGGATCGTCTATGGAGAATGCGGGCTTACCTAAAGCACAATTGGCCTGTGTGATTTCTTTATGAAAAGCATTGGATTGCGGCTTATAAGTCAAGGAAGGTGCCCTCCTTAGCAAACTTCTGGTAGCAGGAATATTGCTTAATAAGGGAGCCAACCGATTGAGGACTTTCTTAAAACTGATATTGCCCACTACGGAGACCACAATTCGCGAAGTGTCCAGGTGTTGGGCAATGAAATTAATGAAATCTTCCTGTGTAAAACTTTTTACAGAATCCTCAGTACCGAGGATATTGTAGCCAAGGGAATGGTTGGGAAATAGCAAACTGTCAAATTCATCCTGAAGAGCATCGTCGGGTGAATCTCGATACATGGCCATTTCCTCCAATATAACCTGTCGCTCTTTTTCTATTTGTTTGGGAGGAAAAATACTATTAAAGGTAATGTCACAAAGTAAATCTGCGGCTTTATCCCAGTGTTCCTGCAGTACAGTCGCATAAAAACATATTTTTTCCTTAGTGGTGTAGGCATTTAGCTCTCCACCAACCGAATCCAGGCGGTTAAGGATATGGAAGGCTTTTCTTTTTCTGGTACCTTTAAAAGCCATGTGTTCCCAAAAATGAGCCAACCCCACCTGTTCTATAGTTTCATCCCTGCTGCCGATATCAAGAATAAACCCACAATGGACCAGTCGGGTACTGGTTACTTCCTGATGTACAATTCTTATTCCGTTGTCAAACGCCTTAATTTGATATGTCATGCCTCTCTTTCCAAAGTACAAAAATAGCATCAATTATTGGGAAAGAAACCAGGTAGTGAAAAAATTGGGAGACTGATGGAAATTTCAACCTGAAATAGACATGAGGATTCGCAGTAACCGATTTCAATACGTAATAGAATAATTGTTATGTCTTTCGTGAATGACAATTTTAAAAAAAGGACTATGGTGTAAGTAAAGTTGCAGGGAATTTTTGCCTCTAAAGCCGGAAGGATAGGACAAGAATAAAAATAAATGAATTTTTTTTTATAATTTTTTTTTGAGGTGAAATGCAATTTAAGTAAAACGATTTGCAATTAAGGTTTTTCGTAATGGTTGATAGCGTAAAACATTGATTTTCAAAGGCATTAAGCATTGTTTAGTAATTTGTTATTGCGAAATAAATGCCCAAATTTGTCATGTAGTTAAGTGTAAATAACTGCATTGATCATTTTTAATAGCTCTAATAAAGTAAATTTTAAGATTATGAAAAGTCAAAAAAAATTAATGGTGGCCCATATATTTGCCCTGGTATCTCTGGTGCTGATCTTGGCTGTCGCGAATCTTTTTAAATTGAATATTTCTCTTAGTGGAGGGGTAACTTTTCTACATGTTTTATTGGTTGTAATACCTCAGTTAGGTTTTGGGTATTTGTTTTGGAACAATGTAAAAACTGAAAAGAAAGTGTTGAGTTGATTTTTTGATAAAATGTTCCAGCATGATTTACTTCATGCTGGATTTTTTATTTTTTTATAAATTTTTTTGAGTATTACAAAGCACCTATTTTTTATATTGATTCTATTAAATAATTACACATAGTTGTTTTGATTTGCCTCATTCCTGTTTCTCCTGAAGGAGAAATGATAAGAGGTATGTGTAATTATTTATCATACAGTATATAATACATTTTTTAATTCAGATTCTTTGCTACAATTTAAAGGATTTAATAATACCAAAACTTATCCGATCCTGGTGTTGAATTTGGTTTCCATTGAGGTTTTGGGACATTGGCGTTTGCCAGACAAAACTTAAAGTTCAATCTTTGAAATTTAGGTCAGCTCCTGCTTGGGCGAAAACAACATCGCCACCAGTTAAGGCTTGTACCTCACCTTTCCAAGTATCATTGGCAGAATGTTCGAAATACACACCAAGGTTAGGGACAAGAATCCAATCGCTATCTAATGTGAATTGATGGAAGCCTATGGCAGATCCATTAAAACTATTGCCAAATTGATAGCTAAAATAGTGAGTCTTTTCATAAGCTTAAACCTATTTTTGGTAGGCGGTATTGTTAATAAAATTGTAATCGTTTAGGGTGTTTAAGAAAGCTAGCAATTGCCTCCGCTCATCTGAGCTTAATAAGATGCCCTTTTCAAGTTGTGGTGCCAAAGTTTCATTGGTTTTTATTCCATTTTCATAATGATCCAATACCTCTTCAAGGCTATTGAACCTGCCGTCATGCATATAGGGGGCGCTTATGGATAGGTTTCTCAGCGAAGCAGTTTTATACGCTCCCATGTCCTCTTCTTTAAGAGTGATTCTGTGCCTACCCTGGAAAAGACCTTCTAATTCAGGAGGGTCGGGGTAATTAACATCCAATCCGTTGTTGTGGTAACTTAGGTCAGTAAAAAGCCCTTCTTTATGACAGCTACTGCAATGTTCCTTGTACACTTCGTAGCCTTTCAGTTCTTCTGATGAAAGGCTGGTTTCTTTCCTTTTCCATTGGTCATATTTGCTGTCATCGGATAGTAGGATCCGCATAAACTGGGCAAGAGACCTGGCGATGGCTGCGCTGGTAATACTATCCGATGGAAAAGCTTCCTGAAACATTTGTGGATAAGTTTCATGGGTATTGATGTATTGAAGTACGGCAGTTAAGTCAGCGGCCATTTCATCTGGATGGGTCAGTGGACCGAAGACCATAGATTCTAAGTTGTTGGAACCGCCATCCCAGAATAGGCCTTCATGCCAAGTCAAGTTAAATAAAGCAGGGGAATTCCTATGCAATGCTAGGCCTGATACGCCAATTTTGGTTAGTGCAACACCGTCACTGAAAGCCTTTTCAGGCAAGTGACAACCTGCACATGAAATCTTTCCGTTTGCTGATAATTGTGGGTCAAAAAACAATGTTTTGCCCAATTTCACCCCTTCTTTACTAAGATAGTTTCTTTCCGGTTGGGGAAAGTCCTCCTGCTGAAGACTGGAAGAGAGCACCGGAACATAATATTCCGGTGCTTTTTTTTCCATCTCTTCATAGGTTGGCAAACAAGCGTTTAAAAAGCCTGTAACTACCAATATAAATGACAAACTCGTTTTGTAGAAGCCCATTTATGTGAAGGGAAAGCAATTGTTATTTAATTGAAAAAAGACTTTTTTGGTAGTTGCTGGCAACAATAATGGCCAAAGGCCCTCCCATGATACTTGTACTTTCAAGCTCATGAACGACAATATTACTGTCTCCTGTAAACAGACTGCTTATTTCTGCGTCTATTTCAAGAGATACCATGGCCTTATTCCCCAAAGACATGCCTACAGAGGATAGGTCAAATGAGAATTTTTTGAAATTGATTTCCGATTCAGGATCGTTATTGCCAATGTGCATGACCAAACCTCGTCTATCAGAATTCTCATGTTCCCATTCTCCTTCTAAAACCAAAAACTTGTAACCAGTTTTCCAGTTCCATACCATATCGTTGCTAGGATCTAAGTCCCCTACCTGATCTGTAGAAAGGTTTCTTGCCTGGTCAATGCCTACGTAGTAGGATAATTTATCATAGCTAGCAGTAGGGACATCTATTGTAATTTCTTTTTTCCCAGCTTCGTCTATAAGGTAATAGCCATCTTCTACTGCATAAGTATCGCCATTCTGGCTGTTCTCAAACGTGATATTGGAGATGTAATATTTAAACTTCTTTGGAGTAAAGGCTTCACCTGATGGAAGGGTAAAAGATTTTCCATTCAATTCTAATTCTTCACCATCCAGAAAATGGGAAAATTCAAAATTCACCTGAATTTCTGCAGGCATTTCTTCCTTATCGTCTTTGCAAGCAGTAAAGCCGATAATGGCAAATAATACAATAGCTAATTTTTTCATAATATTTAATTAAAAGGATCCGAAAATGCTGGATCTGTTATAAATGTTTCGTCTGTTAAGGTGTGTAAAAAAGCGACTATTGCCTCCTTTTCTTGAGAGGTAAGGTGAAGTTTCACCGGTTGTCCTGGGAGAGCATTTTCATTACTGGCTTCTAGTATAAGGATGTCCAGCGTGCTATTGCTTTCCACATGCTCATTGTAATGATCAAGCACTTCCTCCAATGTGCCAAACCTGCCGTCATGCATATAGGGAGCTGTTAGCGCAATGTTTCTCAGCGTAGGAGCCTTGAACTTTCCTTTGTCTTCCGGTTTTCCTGTAACTGACTCTAATCCAGTATTTAAGTTTTGGTCGGTATCCAGTCCATTGTTATGAAAGCCTAATAAATTGTTTCTGTCTCCTGAGGTTAAAAATCCTAGGTGGCAGTCACCACAGTTTCCACCACGAAGTGCTATTGAGGCTTCTGGATGCGTAAAGAAAAGCTCCATTCCCAACTGTTCGATCTCTGTAAGGACTACCTCATCTTTAATCCATTGGTCAAACTTGGAATTTCCCGAGACAAGCGTTCGCATAAACTGAGCAATGGCTTTACTAACTAAGTCAGCGCTAATTTTGTCCCTACCAAAGGCAACTTTAAAGCGCGTTGGGTAATTTGGGTCATTTTGAAGCCTTTCTACTGCTTCCTCAATCGGTAAGTTCATTTCAGTAGGGTCTGAGATAGGCTCAAGGGCTTGGTCTTCTAGTGATTCAGCACGTCCGTCCCAAAAGAACCTAGATGTCCAATGTAAATTCGCCAATGACATGGCGTTTTTAACCCCAATGGCACCATTTATACCAAGGCTGAATTGCTCCCCATCAGTGAAGGCTTTGGTCTGCTGGTGACAAGTAGCGCATGAAATGGAGCCATCCAGTGACAGTTGTTTCTCATAGAAAAGCATACGCCCCAATTCGACGCCTTTCTCTGTGAGTGGATTGTCGCTTGGGGAAGCTATGTTGTTAGGGAAATAATCCGGATGTTGTAATTCAATTTCGGTGTTTTTCGGAAGGAGTTCTTCACCCACTTCTTCATTACATGCCCAAATTGACAAACAAACCATGATTATCCCAATGGAATACATGATAGGGTATCGTGACATAACATATACCAGCCAATATAAAATTAAAGGAAAAGGGACAGTTCATCCAATAAAAACGACGAGAAAGCAATTTAGTTTGCACATTCGTTTCAGAAGATGTCTTTCAAATTTTAATCCCAGATTATGCAATAGGATGCCTATTTCATATTTCGGGTTAAATGGTCGCCTGTCAAAGGAAAATTAGCCAATAGACTTGGGTGGGTGAAAAATATCCACCAATTGCGAAACCCTGTAATCTTCCTGATAGGTAGCTCCATGGTTTAGGATTGTGGATGAAAAGTTTGTTAATGAAATAGAAGATTCTTGTAAAATGAAAATGCCAAAGTCTCTGTTAAATTCGATGCCTCCTGCTTGGTTTTCTTTTTGGTCTTGGGCCTTTTTCAATTGCTCAGCCAAAAAGCATTTGCCATCACATTGAAGGAGTGGTTTGTCTTTATTAACGCAAAAATTCTCAATAATATAGGTTCGGTTGATGGTGTAATCCATCTGAATGATAGAAAAAATCAGGCCGTTGAGCAAGATCATTAAGGAGAGCGATATGTGTATAAAAGCCTTCGCCATTTGAATGCAAAAGTAATGATTTATTTGGTTAAGCACGTTGTTTGCAAAACTAAAATCATGAGGATATTTCATGATTTTGATCATGAATCCTTAGGTTAAATGGAATTAACCATTGTAAATGATTTCAGTTCAATTATAGAACAACTTTCATTATTGGTGAGTCCATTAGAATAAACCAAGATTGTTTTTCTATACTGGTTGAATGTCAGTGGTTATGATGCGAAAGTTAGCAACGTAAATACTGCATTGTTTGCAAGCACAAAAAAAGTGGAGGTAGTCAACATTTATTTTCTAGAATACTTATTGAAATTAGCATACGATGTTCAACCCCATTCGGGGTTGGAGGAGTATCGGGTAGGCCATGATCCGTGGGTTGCCCACCCACGGTTATTATTATTCAGGCCCTCCAGGCCTGTCTGATAACCTAGCGGGTGTCTGAAAAATAACTTGCTGAAACTTGATAATATATTAATGCCTAACTCCGCCACTATTTTAGGTTGCCTATTTCAATTTTCTTGAAAAGGTCATTAATTTTGACTGTTATTTCAGACAGATGCCAATTTCCTGATATTTTCATTTTGTAAATTGACTTTGCGGTTTCTATAATATCCTTTGGCGAGAAGTTGTTTAGCAGCTTTGCATTTTTCAATCTTGTAAACAGCCTATAATAGGCTATCATCGCTATAAAATTTGCTGCCAGCCATCCTTCTAACACGTTTCTATCCTGCATATACATGATGTCAGCTTTCAGAAAGTTTTTATACCCGTCAAACATAGTCTCTATTTCGTTTCGTTGTTTGTAGGCTTGATATATCTGGTCGGCATTTAAGTTCTCGTTAATTGAATAGGTATGGGTAAGTGTGCCGAAACATGTCAATTTCTCATAATATTTTTCTATGGAGTACTCCTCTGGCTTGGAAACAATACGCTGCAAATAGTCGCTTTCTTCCTTTATTTGCAGTTTTTCATCTAAGAAAGTTATCAATTTCATCGAGTCCCTTTCGTATTGATAGTACCAAATTACCCTTTCTTGGTAAATAAAGTAGGTTTTAAGTTCTTTCTTGAAATTAGCTTTAAGCAAAGGCCCAAAATCTATCAGTTTGTTGTTTCGGTGTAGTGGGATTATATATTGTAGGTTTTCATGGTTGAGTTCCCTGATGTTTTGAGCACTAAAAAAACCTTTATCGGCAATATAGATCACATCCTTTATATTCATTTCCCTGACACATAGCGACATGGACTTTGAATCTGTAATATTGCCATTGATGAGTCGAAAGTAAACTGGCTGCTTCAATTGTGCGGAAAACAAATACATGAGCCTGACTTGTTTGTCATAATCATGGTCTGGGTTATATCCTTTGGCATTGATGGCAAGCTGCTCGGAGAGGCTTGTGGCATGGGTTGAATCCATCATCACGAATTTGTTGCTGTGGGTTTCGGGCGCATTCAGCATCGACTTCATCCATTCCACCAATTTTTCACGGTTCTCGCCCACCTGTTTCAGCGCATTCGAAATATGTTTGTCAGAGATATTGTTTTTCAACCAAAATTCAGAGCAAAAATCATGAATATGGTAGTTGGGGGCCCTTTTGATGGGCGACTGATAAGCCCATCGCATCATGGCAAACGAAAGGACGGTTTCGCCGACGGTTTCGCCAAAACAGGCCTTGAAGCTGATGATTTCGTCGGTTATTAGGTTAGAAAACAAATTGTAAACGCCAAAGGTTTTAATATCAACTTTGGGTATAATACTGGCTTTCTGTCTGATAATATCCTTGTCAGAAGGTGTAAAGCCATTTTCTTGGGAGATTTTTCCCAAAAGTCGGACGGTATTTTTGTCGGTACGCTTCTTTGAGGGGTTGTACTTATATTCAACTTGGTATTTGTAGTACATCCCGTTGATAAGTCGGATTTCGGTACGGGGTTCTTTGAAAGGCAAAACCCATTCTGGTAGATACATAAACAACCTATTTAGGTTGTCTAAATTGCGATAAAAAAACCAACAAAACAAGCATTTTGTCGGTTTTTTGGCGTTTTTTCGATTAGACGGGGTAAAAGGTAGCGGAGTTAGGGCTTAATCCTATCAGAAGAGAAATCAACTCAGCTAATCGTCAGCTTTTTAAATTCTCGCGTAAGATTCGTCAGTGATTCTTCCACACCCATTCTTTCCAGAGAGGATGCGCCTACGAAGCCATGCACATTGGCTTTCTCCAAGATGATTCGAACATCTTCAGGAGTGTTTATCGGCCCCCCATGAGCTAGGAAGAATAAATCTGGATTCACTGCTTTGGCGGCAGCCACGATTTCATTTGTTCGGGCTATCGCTTCATCCATGCTACAGCTCGCTCCAGTAACTCCTATAGATCCTCCCACGGTCGTTCCCACATGGGAAATAATGGCAT